>Ga0066903_100004227_pt1 | contig 12072 bp, 18 predicted proteins | sample PanSoiMetaGPlot1_FD_67491 | JGI IMG/M metagenome (GOLD analysis project Ga0066903, IMG submission 67491) | Tropical forest soil microbial communities from Panama analyzed to predict greenhouse gas emissions - Panama Soil - Plot 1 (version 2) | ecosystem: Environmental > Terrestrial > Soil >...
TGGCACATAGCGCATCGGTCAGGCTCGGAGCCGTCATATGCGCAGTAGGCGTGCACCGGGCAGTCGCTTTTGGCATTGATCGGGTACAGCCTGTGCCCGGCCCTGGCGCGGAGTGGCTCGATTGTCGTTACCTGTCGGCGGGTCATCTCTTGTCGCCCTGTTTCTCGTCGGTGTCCTTCGGGCTCTTGTTCTCGGTCTGCTGCCTGATCTTGCCCAGTGCAGGCTTGACCGGGATCTTGTCGCCCTCTTCCTTGATGAGCTTCTTGATATCGTCGTCCTTCATCTCTTCACCTCCTATCCTGTTCCCCAGTGGCTGGCCTTACCCGGGCACGATTCCACTACGTCGGCGGAATCGTTGCCGTTGGCCACGCACATGACGCCGTTGGTATTGCGGAACCTATGATAGTACGGTTTGTGGTGGACGTTCCATGACCACTGCTGGTTATTGCTGGTCGTGGAGCACTTGTAGATGCGCGCCAGGTGCTTGCTTCCCGAGACGCAGAATGACTGGTCGGCCTTCAGCCGTATCAGGTGATCGCCGGAAGCGCTGAGCGGATAGCAGAACTTCCACGCCTGGCTGACCGGCACCTGAAGCATGTACTCGCCGGAGAAGATCTTCGCTCCGGCCGGTAGGCTGAAGGCCTGTCCTCCGTCATCGTAGGCGATGAAGTGGGTACAGGTGGTTGGCTCGGCATGAGCCGGGGTGACCGGCATCGCCAGCCCTACCGCCGATGTGGCGGTGACGAGGACTGTCATGCGAGCTAGCTCTCTGAAGAACATGGGGCTTCCTTACGGTTCGTGATAGAAGTCTACGGTTACGCCTATCGGATACCATTTCAGCCACTCCTCGACGACGTGGTCGCATCCCTCGCCGTCATATCCGTGGCATATCCACTTTCCGTCCCTTGGGGACATCTGCCCGTGCGTGGGGCATCGGGGTGGCTTAGCGATCCACACTATAGCGGGACTTACGCCATCGGATCCGAATACGGTCATTACAGTCCAGACAGGTTGATCGTACGCCCGGTGATGAGACGGAAGTCATTGCTGAGCGCGGCCCAGTCAACGTTGTCGGCCACCGGCTTGTACTTCAGGGCGATGGTCGGAATGGCGACGAATAGCTCCTGTGCCCTGGCGCGGATGTAGCCATCCGCCACTCCGACATCGACGAGCCAGCTGATGACGTGCTCGTCGGCACCCTGCTGGCCGGTATACCGTCCGCCGAAGATGTCGTGGCCACCCCAGTCCGGGCTGGACGGGATGTTGGTCCACGTCGGGGGATTGGCTACGGTCTGCTGCTGTTGCGCGATCTGGAGCATGACGGAGATGCACGCACCGCCGAATAGCGCCGTAGCGATGCGCAGTTGCTGGACGAGTGTTGGGCCCTGCCCGGTCAGCTTTCCGTAGGCAGCAACGGTGTGTCTTTCGACGGATCCGTTCGATCGGGTGATATCAATTCCCGCATCAGAAGCGCCGCCAGCCAGGCAGGCACCGAACAGCACTGCGTTGTCGACGCCATTGTCATCCTGGCCCGTCGCCGGGTTGAAGCTCGGGTTGCCGGAGCGCCGGTAGAGGTCGTAAATCGCATCATCGGATATCGTCACCTGCTCGTCGAGTGCATAGGCGAATGTCATCGTCAGTAGGTTGGCGACCATGTTTGGCCCACAGGTACCGAACCTCTTGTTGGTCTCACCGCACCAGGTGCCGACCTCGGACATGAAGTCAGCGGTGGGCGGAATGACGGTGATGACCTCTGGCGCAGCGAAGTAATTGCTCATCGCCAGGACACGCTTCCGGGTTGGGCCCTGCCACCCGAGTCGGAAGGACGGGTGAACGTCGAACTCGTTCGGCAGGCCAGGGGTAGTCATCGAACAAATCTCCCTTTCATCAGGATACGGGCCACACGGTCTATCTCCGTGTAGTACCGAATTTCTCCACTCTTCAGGCGAACGCCGTATGATCCGTCATCGCAGAAGCAGACCACTCCGTGTGCCCCGGCTATCTGGCGCCAGCCTCGGAGCCTATTCTCCTTCATGCACTCCAGCGCGAATTCCATCTCCGCCTCCGGAGGCTCCGGGCTATGCTCGTGAGTCAGGTGGGGCAGCAGACGGTGCTGCCTGCGATGGAGCGCGCGGTAAGGCTGCTCGACGTCGAACGTGAAGTTCTGCTCGCCGATCTCTACGCCGTGCCGGCGGATCATGTGCAGCCGGAAGTGCTCGGATGGCATTCTGCTCGCTGCGGCGACAAGCTGCTTCTCTGTCACGGTGGTCATTTCTTAGGCTCCCGAACTAGTGGGTCCGGCCCATCGCCGGTACGGCTGATCATGTTCGTATATGCAGGCTGACTTGTAGCGTACTGGGTCACCATGTGGCCGGTAGCTGTCCGGTGTTTGTCGGCCCAGTCATCGCGCTCACCCTGCTTGCGGAACGGCTGGGGGAGCGGAGGCTCGCAATCCTCGCACAGCGCGACGTACCAATCCATCTCCGTAGCCATCACAGCACCATCGTTCCGCCGCAGGGGCAATCGTGACAGACACAGCGGCCGATTGGGCCTTTCGGGCTATGCCCGTAGGGCTGCCAGCAGCGTGGGCACATGCACCAGCAGCACTTCAGGTAGCCACGGTGGTACTGGCTGTTCTCCGGGAACAGGTGTAGAGCGTCGTGTCCGCCGCGCTCTTCCCTAGTCACCCTCTGGTGTCTGGCTTTCTGGATTGTCTGGTTATCTCCGAAGCCCATTGCCTTCCCTCATTCCTCAGGGTCAATCACGTACATCTTCTCAATTGCCAGGCTGTTGCCGAAGCCTGAGGTCTTGTGTCCCACTCCTATTATGACGTCATGCCCTACGGTGATCGACTCTAGGGTACGCCTCCAGCGCGGGTAGGCGAAACGGTTGATCCGTAGGTAGACCTCTTCCATGGTAGCGTCGTAGCACTGAAGGACGCAGGACGTTACGAGGTCGGGCTGCTTGAGCCTTTTGCGGATCGCATCTAGGTCATCGCCGGTACGGGAGTGGATGTTCTCAATCGTGTCCTGGTAGTTTCTGGCCTTGACGATACCGGCGAATATGACTAGCTCACCCTTGAGCCACTCCTTGTGACGGCTGCCCCATGGGACCTCGATATCGGCTACGTGCTCACCGTTGTGGGTAGGTAGCGGGCAGCTGATCTGCCCGGCCTTGATGGCGTCCCAGACCCTGAGGAGCGTGTCGCGCGTCCGCGTCAGGTTGAACGGGTCACGCATCATGCAGAATGCCTGGATGGTAGCTGCCTTCTTGCTGGCGATGCCGGGCGTCTTTGTCAGGTCCTTCCAGCTGCTGAACGGTGTCTCGGCTCTCTGTCGGACTATAGCCTCGGCGATCCGCGACCCTATACCGGGTACCACGGTGAAGCCTGCCAGCACGGCAGGTGTGTTCCTAGCCACAGCTGGAGCCCATGTCACGCCGGACTCGGTCAGGCTAGGAGGCTTGATCTTGATGCCGTGTCGGACAGCGTCAGTCATCAGCTTGAACTCCGAGTCGGAGCCGGGCTCAGACTTGGCGAGGCATGCGGCGTAGAACTCGCGAGGGTGGTGGCTCTTCAGATAGGCGCACCACCATGCCAGCATGCTGTAGCTGATGGCGTGCGCGATGTTGAAGGAGTAGGTACCGCTGGTGACGATCTTCTTCCAGATTCGGAGCGCCAGGGCATTGTCAATTCCGTGTAGCTCCAGCGCTCCTTTCTCGAACTGGTTATAGCTCATCTGGAATGCGGCCTCGCCGAGCTTCTTCGAGATGATGCGGCGGATCTGGCCTACCGAGAACCAGTCGAATCCTCCGATCTCTTTGAGGATCCGGAGGATCTGCTCTTGGTAGATGATCTGCCCGTAGGTGTCACGCGTGACGTCATCAACAATCGCATGGTAGTGTTCAGCCTCTCGACGGCCCCACTTGACGTCGCAGTATTCAGCAGTCGTACCGGAGAAGAGGGGACCGGGCCGGGAAAGCGCATTGACGTCTGCCACCTCCGCGAAGCTATCTGGCCGGACGTCCCGATTGACAACCCTTGTTGCTCGACCCTCAAACTGGAAGATCCCAATGACATCTCCAGTCTTGAACACCTCAAGTGTGTGTTGATCAGTATCAGGAACCCCATATAGATCCTCCAGGGTGAGATCGGTCATGTCTAGGCATAGCTGAATCATGCCCATTGTGGTAAGGCCCAGGAAGTCCATCTTGAGCATACCGGCGTACTCGGTGTCGTACTTGTCAACGCTCAGTACCTGTCGGCCCTCGCGCTCATACACCGCACAGATATCGGTCAGGTTAGAGTTGGCCACCACCTGACCGGCCGCGTGGATAGACAGACCCTTCACCTGGCCTTCAAGCCGGGTAGCCTGCCACAGCACCGGGTAGGCGTCGAACACGGCAGCCGCGTTGGGGAACGCCTGAACGGTATCGCCTAGGGTCTCCGATGCCCGGCTGTCACCGCCCGACCGCTCGATGAGCAGGTTCTTGACGGTCTGCTGGGCACCATGCGGTACCTCGTTGACCCGTGCGGTATCTACCAGAGAGTTCTTTCCACGATATCGTACAAATGTAGCAATTGTTCCGACGCAGTCAGGGCCATATTTGTCCTCCAGATATCCCCGGATCTCATGTCGGCGCTCATCAGAGAAATCGAGGTCAATATCAGGCGGATCAGCCCGATTGACGTCCATGAAGCGCTCGAAGAGCATACCCTGATATCGATGCGGGTCGATCTCCGTGATTCGAAGCAGCCAGCATACCACACTCGCAGCTGCACTACCGCGCCCAGGGCCGACGGGAATTCCATTGTCCTTCGCCCACTTCACTACGTCGGAGGTGGCTAGGAAGAAGTCAATGAAGTCCTTCTCCTCAACCAGCTTCATCTCATACTTGACTCGGTCGGCGTACCAGTCCTGCTCAGCGCGCGGGCGTCCTCCGATGCCCCGGTAGGCCCAGCCCTCTCTGAGCCACTGCCATATCAGGTCTGTGGCGGTAATGTCCTTAGGACAGGGGAACCGTAGCCGGTCAGCTTTGGGTAGGGTCACGTTACATCGACCGGCTATATCGGCTGTAGTGGCCATAGCGTCTCGAGCGGCACCCCGGCTGAGCCCGGTATCTATCAGCTTGCGGTAGATGTCATCGTCGGACTCGGGTAGCGTCAGGAGGACGTCGTAGTTCCACTCCCGCGCGGCATCGTCCACGGTATGGTGCCCACGGCCGATGGCGTGGAGAAGCAGCTGCATATCATTGTCGGTAGGCTGCGGGTAGTGAACGTCCAGCGTGGCGACGAGCGGGATGCCGGTTGCGGCGCTGATCTTCTCATACGCCCGGTTGATGACCTGCGATTTCTCGAGCTCAGGGAAGCACTGAACCTCGAGATAGTAGCGGTCCCCGAACAGGTCTGCAAATCGCTCTGCCACACGCTGAGCTGCCCTCAGGTCAGGCCTGGGCGGCTCGGGTATCCCCTTACCGCCGATGAGCGTACAGGCCAGCAGGGAGCCATTACAGCCGGATAGGCATATCAGGCCATCGGAGTGCTCGGCTAGGTTGTCGCCTAGGAGCGTAGGCTGGTAATAGAAATCCCGGTAGCTCTGGGTGACCGCCCGGTTGAGATTGACGTAGCCGGGCGTGTCCATGGCCAGGAGCGTAAGGTGCCATTTGGTCTGCTGTTTAGCGGTAAAGGTTGACGCCGTGTAAGCCTCTAGGCCGAAGATGGGCTTGATGTCAGACTTGCCCGCTGCGGCCTCAAATCGGAAGTGAGAACTGACGTTGCCGTGCTCGGTTAGCGCCATCGCGCCGTACCCCAGTTCAGCTGCCCGGGCTACGTGCTCGTCGGGCGTGCCGTAGCCATCCATGAAGGAATACGTAGAGTGGTGATGGAGGCTTACGAACTCGGGCACCGGTCAGCCCTCTAGCGCAGGCTCGTCAAGCTCGTCGTCGAAATGGAAATAGGTGCCGTACTCGGGATGGCCGTGGACCATTGCCATGCTAGTCCAGCTGTCCCATACCGAGTGTGACTTGTGTAGGGTCATCCAGCGCAGCACCACGGTACCATCGTCGAAGATGACACCCTGGAACTGCGGCTGATCGGGCGCATTGGCGGCACCCATCTTGTAGTACTCGGGCGGAGGTGACGGGCGGTAACAGGTGAATGTCCTCACTTGGGCTCCTTAGATCAGCTTGGTAATCAGGTTACCGTCTGGGTGCAGCCAGATGATCTTGTGTAGCGGGGTATTGCTGATGATCTTAGTACAGCCGTTACACGGTGAGAGGGTAATGTACATTGTTGCTCCGCGGAGTCGCTCGTGATCCGCCCGGACGAGCGCATTCATCTCAGCGTGGGTGGCGATGCAATAGCTGTCTGTGCCGGGCGTGTCGTAATCACCACCGTCGGGAATGGCCTCAAGACTGAACTGCCCGCGTGGGCACCCACCGTCCAGGCATCCGAGCCTACCGGGAGCCGTCCCGTTGTATCCGATACTGATGACGTCATGACGCTCGCTTAGTATCACGGCTCCTACCTGTCGCCGGGTACAGTCCCCACGTGTGGCTACGGCCACAGCTATGGCCATGCCCCACTCGTCCCAGCCCGGCCTAGACACCCTTGGTCTCCTCTAGCCAGTGGACGTTTCCCTGGCCGTCGGTCCAGTAGGTGGTACCCAGGGCGATAGCAGCCTCCCGGCTGCCCGGCAGGAACTGAACCTTCGGAAGCTCGTCTAGGTCGTTGGCCAGACGCTCCGGGAATCCCTGGGCCTCACTTACCCGGTTGAACTTCGGGAATATGCAATCCTCAAGATTCAGGCCGAAGTGATAGGCCAGCAGGTCTAGGTACAGGAATACGTCGGCTATCTCATCCTGGACCTGCTGCGAAAGCTCCCCGAGTGGCGGAGTGTTGTAGGACTTCCCGGTGGCGATTCGGTCGACGTGCGTCTCGTGACGCCGTATCTTCTTGACGGTATTGCAGAGCGCACCAACCCGGCCCTCGAATCCGAGTGCGTCAATCAGTGCCTCTACTAGCTCCCCGGCCTCACCGGATAGCGAATTGCTCCAGTCGGAGGCGTACCATTCGCCCCCACCGTCATGCCAGCGCCGAGTGCGTGCTCTGTTGATCTCGCTGATCTCTGTTAGGTCCATTACTCCGGCTCTCCCCAATCTCCCCAGGGCTCGCCCTTCATCTCTAGGCGTATGAAATACCCCAGGTAATTGATCATGTCGATAGGATGGTCCTTTACGAACCGACCCTTGATCCAGGCGTGGAACCACAGCCTGGTGAACTTCTTACGGATGTCTACTAGCTGGGAGCGCCATCCGCCGCTACGCCAGGAGGCACCGGTTGGGTCATACCCGCGCTCGCACATGATGCGCAGGCACGGTACGAATACCTCCATCAGCTGTCCTATGGCATCCGGAGTAGGCTGCTCGATCCCCATCTCCCGGAGGAAGTCTCGAGCCGGTGTCTCCTCGTCCTCTTCCTTGGCCATATCTCTAGGCTGTGCTACGGCCATCTGGAATCCCCTCCCGGCCCAGTCGGTCATATCGGGCCACGCTATTCACTCGGCCTACGCGCGGCAGCAGGATCGGCAAGCCATTCGTGCGAGGCCACCTTGTCGTATTCCTTCGCGTTCATGCGATCTCGGATTGAGCAGTATCGGTCATGCTCACCCATGAACTCGCACTTGCCAGTGTAGAAGCATATCGGCCGGAACATATCGGCGATGGTCTCATACTGCCAGGCGTCCTGCTCTGCCTCGCCGAATCGTAGCGCGAATGGCCTGTCCCGAACGGCCTTGATCATCTTGGCCCAGACCAGACGCCACTCGAACTGAGCCTGGGTGCACAGCCGGTTACCGGCGTGCTCGGCGAGGTTGCGGAGATTGGTCTTGTAGTGAACGCGAGTCAGAATGCCGGTGGGGATGATGAAGCGTGCGTCCTCGGCCGGGATACCGGCGTTGATCAGCCTCTGGTATGCTAGGCCAATCTCGGTAACGGTATCGGTGTATACGACGCTCCGCGGATCGTCCTCTCTCAGCCCGGACAGGCTGGGCGGTACGGTGACCTCGAAGTTCTCGCCGTCCTTGACCGCGAACCGTAGGCTCTCCTGGACGTAGACGGCCGTCCGCTGGCGGACAAGCTGGTGCGTGAATCCGCGCGTTACGCCGTCAAGCAGGAAGTGTAGATCAATGAACTCTAGCGGTGCCTGAAGCCTGGTCTTGCTCATCTCATCGAACCAGTGCTCGGCGGTCTCCCTGCTGATCTTGCTGGGATCGGATACCACCTCGCCCCCGTAAAGCTCAGCTGCGGCTGCCATTACCTGGAGCGGCATATGGGTCATATGGATAAGGCTGACCCTTGGGAAGTCATCGGGAATGGGCGGTGCCGGCCACATCGCCTCATCGGCGAATCTGCTGATCTCTGTCATCACAGATTCTCCTGTGTACCTTGTCCTGGCGTAGTTGTGCCGCCCGGCTCGTGCCTGTGTCCGTACCAGTCTTCGCGCGCTAGGACGCATGCCTCAAATGCCTCTAGGCATCTGGTGAGATAACTAGCAAGGATGAAGTCAGGGGTATTGGATATGTTCTCCTGACTGTGGCTGTTGAGTAGATCCTCTATGTCCTTTTGGAGACTGCTCATATCACTGAATCCCAATCGTGCTGATTCTGCATGGAAACGAGAGCCGTTCTGGTCTCGTAATAGGCGTGGTCTATCCAGGTCTCGTTATGCCACTTGCCCATACGCCCGGTACGCAGCACGCCGGGATGGCAATTGCAGTCCGTGGACATAGGCTTGTGAATCGTCAGGGCATCCTCGGGCGCATCTTCCTTACGCCACTCGGTGACGTCTGCGTCGAAGATGCGGGATGAGCGCACCCACTGGATGTCTCGGTAGGAGTTGTAGATGACCGTGTTCGGAGGCTGGTCCGGGTAGCTAGCCGACATCGTGATGGCGACGTCGAATGACTTGAACTCATGCCAGCCTGGACTACGGCATAGCGCTGGCGCGGGAGCCGTACTGACGGTCAGGTCATAGGTGGCTGCGATATCGTCAAGCTCCTCGGGCGTGATCTCCCAGCCCTGGATCAGCGACTCGTACTCAGCCCAGAGCTTATCGTAGGCCGTTTGTACCCGCCAGGTGTGGAATCCCGGCTCGAGGATATCGCCGTTGATAGCGATATTGACGTCGCCGTAGAGCTTCAGCCGGTATTCCAGAATGGAGCCACCGATGACGATCTGGCGAATGTAGCCATCCGGCTGCTCGGTGTTGATACCCGGTATTGGCCGGTGGAGCATTATCGGACCGCGCTGTGGCGTCTGCTTCTTCGGCGCGAATACCTCAACCTGACAGCCTAGGCCGACAGCCGCGTGTGTAGCTGCTAGCCCAGCCGGGCCACAGCCGATTACTGCTACACGCATTGCCTTCCCCTTTCTTCAGTTGTGAGATGGCCCTGGGTGGCGGGAGTCGCACCCGCTAGGGTCCTTACTGCACCAGTGAACCGCTGTCTTGGCCGAAGCCATCAGTCTCCGCAGGTACCCAGGGCCATCCGCCTATACCGTCCTAGAACGGTGGCTCGTCTCCATCAGAGGATCGGGTCCGCCGGCCACGGGCAGGGGCAGCCTTAGTGGACTTGGCGCGCGTGGCCCGGGAGCGGCCTCTAGGCCGTTCTTCCTCTTCCTCCTCGGATTCCTCCGGCTCCTCGTCCTTCGCCCGGCTATTCCGAGACCGCGTGCCACGGGTGGGCTTCCTAGCGCCGTTGGCTGACGAGCGCCGAGTACGGCGCGCGGGACGCTCTTCCTCTTCCTCTTCTTCCTCCAGTTCGGTGTCGGCGTCCAGCCAGGACTTGATGTGGGCCTGCCACTTGCCCTGGAACTTCTCGGAGTCAGTTACGCCGACGAACACCGCATCGTCAGAGCCGGGCGTGAACTTCTTGACCTTCTGAATGGGGATGCCGATATTGTCGTCGTCATCCGCCACCGTCATGCTGGCCTTTGGGCCCTTGAAGTCACGGATATCCAGGTCCCAGAAGTCCAGGAACGGAAGGGTCTTCCATTTCATCGAAGCGAATAGGCCGAGATTCTCCCAGCAGGGCAGTCCGTCGTATTCGGACAGCTCCCCGGGATTCTCCTCGGCTACGCACAGCACCTTGAGCATCGGCTCGTCTCCGCCGCCATCTGCCTTCTCTGCTGTGTACGTCATCCACATCTTGGTGACGCGGAATAGGAGCATGGTGCCGGTGGGCGGGATCTCTCCCTTGTAGGGCTCGAAGTCAGCTTCGCGATCGTCGACTTCTTGCGCATCCCATGCGTCAAGGTCAATCTCGTCGACCTTCATTTTGGGCATTGGGCTTCCTTGCCTTCCTCATTTGAAGTTGATGTGCTTGGGGCAGCAGCCGTTCCTGACGACACGGACCTTGATGTCCATGCTACGAGCCATTTCACCCACTTTCGTGTCCACCCAGGGATAGGCCCATTGCGCTAGTCCGGCTGCGACGCTAGCGTCTAGAAGCCTACCGGGAAGGTACGTAAATCCGAAACCGAACCAGGTAGGGGAATCGGTATCGATCTGCGATCTGGTGCCTTGCGTTTCGCCGTGGCTCCACGCCCAGGACTTATCGCCGGTGGAATTCGGCCACAGCTTAACCGGTGCGGTATGCACCGCGAGTGGATCTGATCGGATGGCAATCATCATCGCGCGCTGATCGTGCGGGTCAATGATAACGTCATTGTCGTTTATCAGAATCCCATCGGAGCCGGTCCGCTCCAGGCTCTGCCATAGGCCGGTAAGGATCAGACCCTTCTGGCCGAACGGATAGCGCTCCAGCTGGCGTACGAGCACCTCGTGATAGCCCGGCAGCATGAGGTGGCTCAGCGGGTCAAGCTCCCAGCGTAGCTTGGCCAGGAACACCTTGCCGGTAGGCGTAGCTGGCGTTACCATCAGCCAGCAGCCTTCATTGCCTGGCGCTGCTCGGCCGGGATCTTCATGATCTCGTCAACGATCCAGGACATGACGTCGAACTCATCCTCCTCGACGTCAAGCCATCTCGGCAGTACCCGGTATCGGTCCTTGGCGTGCCACGGTGGGAATGTCTCGGAGAGCAGTCGGCGGATTGCTGGAGCGTTCCGATCGGTCTGCCGGGCCATGCCGTAGTACAGAACCTGGTCCATCTCGGCGGCGCAGTAGTTGGCGACCTCATAGCCCTTTCCGATGATGGCCGGAAGGACTATATTCTCGCCCTCTGGGTCCTCATGGGTCATGGCCGTCGAGGTGAAGATGCAGTTGTATGGCGCGTCCACGAGGTGGGTGATGAAGCGCTTGAACATGTTCTGGAATTTCTGGTAGTCCTGAATCTGCGGGATGTCCTCATCCCGAGCCTCATTCTCGGCGTGCTCCTTACCGAGCCACCAGAGGTGAAGCAGCGTCTGCATCTTGTTGGCGCTGTCTACGAGCAGCCAGTCGTTCTCGCCAAGCTCGGCGTCCGCCCGGTCGATGGCAGCCTCTACATGTGGCCAGGATGGTGCACGCCAGACCCGCCCGGTATGCCCCACCCGTTTAGCCGCAACGATTCCCTTCTCGGTTGTCAGCCATGTCACGCTCTTCGCGCTCTCGGCATTACTGACGTCGCCGATCAGTACGGTCTTGCCGACACCGTAGTTGCCGTACACCCAGATGTTGATCGACTCGTTGAAGCTGGATAGCTCCTCGTCCTCGATGACGATCTTGGGCCGGTCAGTTACGGCCTTCATCCGGCTACGCCTAGCGCTCTCCGGTGTCGGCCGTCGGCCAGGCTTCCGGCCTCTGCCCCGGCTAGTGGCTGCTACTGCCAATGGTCTCTCCTATCTTGATGACTAGCTCGCTTAGTTCCCAGTGGCCGTTGAGCATGACGGTCTTTACCTCGCCGCAGGCGCACTTGAGTGCGACATAGGTAAGGTCGGCCGCATTCTGCATCTTCAGCCTAGGGTGTCCGTCCGCGTCTGGATACTTCACGCCGATGATGGCCCAGTCATGCTTGTGCTGCCCGGCTAGCTGGCTGGCGACTATTCCGACAAGCTCCTCTAGGCCGATGCTGACCTGAGG
>Ga0066903_100004228_pt1 | contig 12072 bp, 6 predicted proteins | sample PanSoiMetaGPlot1_FD_67491 | JGI IMG/M metagenome (GOLD analysis project Ga0066903, IMG submission 67491) | Tropical forest soil microbial communities from Panama analyzed to predict greenhouse gas emissions - Panama Soil - Plot 1 (version 2) | ecosystem: Environmental > Terrestrial > Soil >...
GAAGCCGGAGGTCAAATCCCGGTCAGCGCCTGCGCAGGCTCCGGAAACGAAATAACCGATTGCGCAGTCGAAAAGGCGTCCCGCAGGACGCCTGAGCCTTGGACCTGAAATTCTGGAAGCTACTCCTGCAACATTCCTCGCTGTGCGATGCCGATGTTGTCGCGCGTCGAATTCTTGACCATGTACATCATCCCGTCGGCCTGACGGATCACGTCATGCGCCGAGCGCGCATCGTGCGGATAAGTCGCCACTCCAATCGACGCCCGCACGTTCAGGTTTAAGCCTTCTTCGCGGCAGAAGCAGCTGGCGCGCAAGCCATCGCGCAGTCTTTTGGCGACGACCAGCGCTTGATCCTTGCTGGTTTGAGGCAGGAGCACGACGAATTCATCACCGCCGTAACGGAAAGCAAAATCGATCAGGCGCAGCTGCGCCTTGATGAGATAGCCGATCTCGGCGAGCAGCTTGCTGCCCACCAGATGTCCGTGCGTATCATTCACGCTCTTGAAGTGATCCAGATCGATAAACAAAATGCTGAACTCGTATCCAAACCGCGAGGACCGGTAGACCTCGGTTTCCAACGTCTTATAAAGGTGCCGCGCATTGTAAAGGCCAGTACAGTCGTCGGTGATGGTCAGTTCCTGGATCTTCTCGACCCAGCGTGCGTTTTCGATGGCGATCGCCGCGTAGTCGCACAAAGATTGCAGGAAGAAGAGCTCCGGTTCCTTGAAGCGCTCCATGTCGACGTTGACGAGCTGGATCACACCCAGCACGCGCAGCTTCGAACGCAGGGGAACGCAGATGACCGAGCGCGTCTCCCACTTGGTGGCATCATCAACGCGGCTCGCGAAATAGGGATCGCTGTGCACATCGGGCACAACCCGGGCCTCGCCATGTTTGGCGACCCATCCGGCAATGCCTTCACCCAGTTTCAGGCGGACGTTCTTGAGCGCCTCGGCCTTATCCCCGACCGCGATCGCGAAATAGAGTTCGTCGTGGGCCTCATCAACCATCAGGAGCGACCACGTGTCGGGGCGGAAGTACTCCGCCATCTTGTCCATGATGGTTTGCAGGATGGAGTCGAGGTCCAGCGACGACGTGAGCGCCTTGGCCACGTCGTGGAAGATCGTCAACTCCTGGCTCTGGCGAGTCAATTGAGTGCCGGCCTCAGGCATGGATATCCTGTCATTCCTCACTGAGTAGGGTGGCGTTCAAAAATTATACGGGTCACTTTCGACTGCCAGCAATGAACGATGGTAACCCGTACCCGTAATGCCAACCGGGGCAAGGGAGTAGGTGGCCCTCATGAAACAATATTGCAGAGGCCATGACGAAGGTTAACCTCTTATAATCTTTCTGATGAAAATACTGATCCTGGCCCTGCTGCTCACGCCCGCTCGGGCGCAGACTCCGGACCCTAAATCCATCCCTGTGATCGACGGAGGCCTCGGCCCGTGCACTGCTGACTTCACCATCACCGATACCGACAACAAGCCGATCTATCTGGCCAAAATCAAGGTCCATATCGCTTACGGGTTCATGAGCGCCCGCAAACTCGATCTGGAAGTCAGCACCAATGTTGACGGCAAGGCCCGATTCACGGGACTGCCCGACCGGACCAAACGCGGATTGTTCTTCGACGCCGACGAAGGCGAGCGCACCGGCACAGCCTTTGACGATCCCTCGAAAACCTGCCAAGCCCAGTTCCCGATCACCCTGCGCAAGCCGACCACTGCTCCGCCGCAGTAGAGGTTCGAAGCCTCGTCCGCCGAGGATTCGACTCTGATGCTGCGTATGCTAAAGTAGCTGCCAAATGGCGGGATTCTGACCGAACGACCGCGTCCCCCGTTTGCACCTCACTCATGGCAACCACTCCGGCCAGTTACCCGCCCCCTGACCTGTCGTCCCGTAGCGGACGGCTCACTCTTGTCCTATGATGTTGCCAACACACACCTGAAGGGTCTTTAAACAGTGGGCGAGTTCGGCGATAAATTTCGCAAGGCGCGCGAGAAGAAAGAACTCTCTCTCGATGACATTTCCAATGTCACCAAAATCAGTTCGCGCATGCTGCAGGCAATTGAACAGGAGCACTTCGACCAGTTGCCGGGCGGCGTGTTCAACAAGGGATTTATCCGCGCTTACGCGAAGCACCTGGGCTTGGATTCCGAAGACGCCGTTACGGACTACCTGGCTTGCCTGCGCCAGGCGCAAATCGACTCCCATGCAGGATGGGACGCGGAGCCACACAATGGCCGCAGCGCGCCAGCCGCACCGAAAAGCACTCCCGCAACTCCGGCCACGGTGGAGCCCAAAGCCCAGCCGTTAAAAGAGCAGCATCCCGCCAAAGGCGTGGACGAGTTGCCTGAGCTGCAACTCCCCCGCGCCGAACACATCCGCGGGGGGAAGAAGGAATATCTCAGCAGAACGTCCTCGGGAAATTCCCGGCTCCTCTTCGCGCTGATTGCCGTGCTTATCATCGCCGGAGTCCTTTTCTGGATACGACACTCGCGGGCTACCCGCGCCGCGATTGCGAAATCGAACGAGCCCCCGGTGACGGCATCTGCCACAACAGCGGCTGCGGCCAGTCCCGCTCCGGCAGCGTCTGCGGCGCCGGCAGCAGCGCCGCCAACCGGTACGGTTGCTCCTTCCAATTCAGTTACGGCCCCTAGTCCGGTTGTGGCTCCCGCCGATCCGCCGTCGGCAGCGCAGCAATCAACGCCGACGAGCGGCACGCAGGCAGCTCCGGCTGCTCCGGCTACGGAGTCCCAACCATCGTCCGAGTCCGACGACTTACCCGTCAAGCGTTCGTCGCGCACAGCTTCGACGGCGGCGGATCCGGCACAGGTTAAAGTTGAACGGAAGGGAGACGTCACCATTCGTTCATTCGGATCGGGCGCCACGAAGGCGACTGATAAACCTGCCACCTCGCTCACGCTTGTGGTCCGAGCCAGCGAAAACTCCTGGATCTCCGTCACCTCCGATGGACAGCTGCTGACCCAGGAAACCTTGATCGCCCCGGCCGCCACCTCATTCCATGCCAACCGCGAACTGGTGGTCCGCGTGGGCAATGCCGCGGGCATCAGCTTTCTCTATAAGGGCGAAGAACTTCCCCCGCAAGGTGGCGAGGCCGAAGCCAAGACCTTCATCTTCGATGCACAAGGCATGCGCGCGCAGGCGTCAGCCCAGACACCAGCGCAAAACTAGCGGAAATCGCCGGAACACCGACCGCTGCTGAAACGTATCTCAATTTGTGACTCAGTCTGTCGGGAGTTCCCCATGAGCGTGGGTAATGATCTCCGCTACGCTGTTCGTACTCTCGGACGCAATCCTATTTTCAGTGCCATTGCAGTGGTAACGCTCGCAACAGGAATCGGCGCAAACACTGCAATCTTAAGATACTGTCAAACTTAAAGCTTCTCCAGCAGCACCGTTTCGATTTCGATCTCGAAATGCCGCTTCTTCAACTCGGCGAAAAACGCGTCGGCCTCGAAATATTCCTCCGCGGCCCAAACTCCCGGACGCAACGGCTTCTTCAAGATCTGCTGCACGCCGATCGACATGTTCATTGAAGTTCCTGCATCGACGTAATCGTCGTACAACGGATGCGGGTGACCGATCACGCGGCATGTCACCTTGCACGGCTTGCCGTCGCGCGTTCCATGGCCGATCGCCAAGTGGATTTCGTGACTCTGCTGTGCGGGGATACGGCTCTTATTCTTCCTGATATTGCGGTCGATCACGGCCTGCAACACATCCAGCGGGCGCACGGAAGCTCCCTTTACCGAGATCGGTTCACTCTCCGCATCGAATCCGGCCTTCACCAAGCCGATCCACGCCTCATGCTCCCGCTGCGGAAGGGCCAGCTTCCAGGTGAACTCACGAATTCCCTTTTCCGCGATGCCCTCGGAAAACGGCACCGTCAGTGGCTCGGAGTGTTGGGAGTGAATGAATGTGGTCGCTCCCCAAGGCTGGGGCAGATCGATCGTTTCGGCACCTGCCTGCGCGGGCACTTCCTGCAGACGGCCATCGAGAAACTGCTGACTGGGATTGGCATACTCCGCCAGAATCGTCGATACGGAGTAAGGCGGCACGAGCACGGGACTGTCAGGCCCGACCTTCGTTGCGGCCCAGTACAGATTTATCTTCCCGATCCGATCGAGACGGTCGGCGACTGCGCGGCAGATGATATTTGACAGGCCTGGGTCGGAGCCCAGTCCGACCACTGCGGTCACGCCTGCTTCTTTCCAGGCGTCGTGCTGCCCCTTCTGCTGGACGGTGTAAACGCCCATGCCGCCGTAGTCCACATAGACCCGACGGGCCTGCAGGCACGATTCGAAGATCGCCATTTGAAAACCCGCGAACGTGGGAACACCGTTGATGCACACATCGCAGTCGGCCAGCAAAGCGAGGAGGGCGGAACCATCCTTCACGTCGAAGACGCGGCTTTCGAGGCGCGGGTCGTTTAACGATTGCTGCAACGACCTCAACCGTTCGGCATTGGAATCGGCAGCGATAATCCTCGTCACTCCCGACGACAGCCCGGACAACAAATCGCGGGCTGTCCCCGCACTCATCAGCCCTGCTCCGCCAACGATCAGTATGCGCATTTCCGTGGCCCCTTCTTTGGTCGGACACAAGCAAAGGGAAAATAATCTCACAACGAAGCGCTTGGCGGTTTTGTGCGGTCGCGTTTTGCAGCACTAGATTTGCAACGCGCCGATGAATGCTGCCGAACTGCCGCTGCAAATTTCCGCAAGAACCCTTCTCTTCCACGTTCATCCATTTGCTGGTATCGGGAACAATCGCCGGCCGGCATCGGTCTAAAGCTTTCTGAGGGAATGCTGTCGAAATAATTTTGACGTTGAGGCAACGCTTCAACGTGTAAGCAAGTTCCAATGGCTTGTTCGCGGAGGCATCCATGCAACGGCGTCGTCTGCGGGCCCTTTCTGTTGTAGTGTGTCTTTCGGTCGTCACGCTGGCGGCGGTCGTCTTCTGGCCCGCCCACACAGTTTCCGCCGCGACTGGTGAAACCGCGGGATCGCTCACAATCCTCGGCAAAAAAGGAACCGACACCGGCTCGTGCCCCCTTCGCCATACCGAAGTGCGCGGCGCGATCACGGGATTCCTGGCGCGGGTCAACGTCACGCAGACGTTCGAGAACACCGCGTCGCAAAAAATCGAAGCGGTCTATTCCTTCCCGCTGCCGGAGAACGCCGCGGTTGACGACATGACCATCCAGATCGGGACCCGGACGGTGCGCGGCGTGATTCGCAAACGCGAGGAAGCACGCGCGATCTACGAGCAGGCCAAGCAGACCGGGCACGTGGCGGCGCTTCTGGACCAGGAGCGTCCGAACACTTTTACGCAGTCGGTGGCGAACATTCTGCCGGGCGAGCAGATCACGGTCACGATCAGTTATCTGCAGTCGCTCGAGTACGAGAATGGCGCGTACCAGTTCGTATTTCCGATGGTGGTCGCGCCCCGGTACATTCCCGGCGCGCCTGTCGGAAAGCAGGCTGGAGGCTGGGCTCCCGATACCGACCAGGTCCCCGACGCGTCGAAGGTCACTCCGCAGGTGACGCCGAAAGGGACACGCGCGGGGCACGATATTTCAATCCAGCTGGCGCTGGATGCGGGTGTGCCGCTGCTGCAACTGAATTCTTTGTCGCATGAGATCGACGTTGATCGCACTGGCGCCAGTTCGGCGACGGTGAGACTGAAGAATCTGAGTGAGATTCCCAACAAAGATTTCGTTTTGAAGTACGAGGTGGCCGGCGAACAGATCGCCGATGCGGTTCTGTCGCAGGGCGAGTCACTCAGCGTTTCCAAAGCGAAAGGTGCAGCTGGTGGATACTTCACGCTGATCCTGCAGCCGCCGGCGCAATTACCCGAGTCGGACATCACGCCTAAGGAACTCGTGTTCGTGCTGGATACGTCCGGGTCAATGATGGGCTTCCCCATTGAGAAGGGGAAAGAACTCATCAATCGCGCGCTGGACGAGCTCTATCCGGGGGACACTTTCAACATCATCACTTTCTCCGGCGCCACACGCATTCTGTTTCCAAAGCCCGTCTACCCGACCGCAGAAAACATCCGCCAGGCTCGACAGGTTCTGAACGAGCAGCAAGGGTACGGCGGCACCGAGATGATGACGGCGATCCGTGCGGCGCTGGTGCCTTCGGATTCCCAGGATCACGTGCGGGTCGTATGTTTTGTGACAGATGGAGAAGTCGGGAACGACCTGGGAATTATCGGCGAAATCCAGAGGCATCCGAATGCGCGGGTGTTTGCGTACGGCATCGGAAATTCGGTGAACCGGTTCCTCATCACGTCGATGGCGAAAGCGGGACGCGGCGACTCAGAAGTTGTAATGCTCAACGACAAGGCGGATGGGGCCGCGCACCGGCTATACCAGAGGCTGCGGGCGCCGGTTCTGACCGATGTGTCGATCGATTGGAATGGTTTGCCTGTTGATGATGTGTACCCAAGAAAACTTTCTGATTTGTTCACCGGAAAACCACTTGTGATTAGCGGGCGATACACCACTGCTACCGAGGGATCGATTGTCATTCACGGCAAACGCGCGGGAGACGATTTCAAGCGGGAGATTCCGGTTCATCTCAGCAGCGCGGCGAGTGCTGATACCACGCTCTCGAGTTTCTGGGCACGGCGAAAGATCGATGATCTGATGTCGCAGGATTGGGCTGGGCTGCAGACCGGCACGGTCAAACCTGACGTGCAGAAAGAAATCACGCAACTCGGTCTCAGCTACAGGCTGATGACGCAATTTACTTCGTTCGTCGCGGTTGAAGAGCGTGTCGTGACTACCAACGGCAAGCCTCAGCGGGTTGAAGTGCCGGTGGAGATGCCTGAAGGGATGAGCTATGAGGGAGTGTTTGGGGCAGAAAGCAAGCAGGCCGCGATCAATGGACGCGCCCTATACAGGGCTACATGGGGTGCAGCGCCGAACAGTGTGGGCGGCCCCGTCGTCATGCACAAAATGGTGACAGTACCGGCGGGCGCCGGCGGCGGCATGGGTTCGGGTTCCGGGGCAGGAATCGCCGGAGGTTCCGGCGCAGGTGTGTCGGCGGCTTATTCCGCGGCTCCGCCACCACCTCCGCCTCCGCCGGCAGCGCCGGGATCAAGCAACTCGGACAAGAAATGGTTGGATGAAGATGTCGCTTACATCGTCACCGATAAAGAGCGATCCGGCTTGACGATGACGACTCCGCCGGGAGTCGCGGCGCCAGCGCCGATTCCTGACGTAAACGGGGCGGGCGCGACGGTCCCGTCTTCGACTTCCGACGGGCAATCGGCCCAGGAGCGCGCGCTCCTTGAATCGAAGCTCAGTCCCGCAGTGCTCGAACGCTTCGATTGCTGGAAGAAGCAGGCCGGGAGCTGCAAGGCGGCTCCCGACGGACTCATGGATATTCAGCTGTTCCTGACCGGGAACCCTTTGGGTTTGCTGGAGGAGCTCAAGGCGTTGGGGCTGCATGTGTCGGAGGTACGATCGAAGGACAGGGTTGTGACCGGTCGGGTTTCGCTCGACCGATTGATTGAGCTGGCGAAGCTGGATGTTGTGAAGTTTGTCTCGGCTCCTCGTCAGTGAAGTGCGGAGTTGAAAACGGCGGTGAGGTGGGTAAAAAAAACCACTTCCGGCAAAGTCGGCCGGAACTGGGGCACCCATTTTCTTCTAGCCGGTCAACCTCCGCACCCGGCTTCATCTATTGCACAGCCCTTCTTGATGTTGTCCACGATTTCATTGTCCTTCCGGAAACATTTTCGTTTTCTGCCCGTCGAATCTGTGGTTCCATATCCGCCTAGGCGGCCTCGTGGATTTCACGCCTGCCGGGGAGCCAAGGATGAGCACCGCCGTACAAGCAAAACCGGCCATCACCACTTCCGTTTCTACACGCGTTCGGTCGATCGACATCATCCGCGGCGCCGTGATGATCCTGATGGCGATCGACCACGTCCGCGTCTTCTCCGGAGTTCCGGCAGGTGGACCAACGTATGGAGTCTTCTTTACGCGCTGGATCACGCATTTCTGCGCGCCGGGGTTTATCTATCTCGCGGGCACCAGCATCTTCTTCTACGCGCGTAAACACACGGGTGTGTCGCGTTTCCTCGTCATCCGTGGACTCTGGCTGATTTTTCTCGAGCTCACCATCCTGCGGCTGGCCTGGACTTTCAATTTCGATTTCGCGCATTACGAGATGGCGGGAGTATTGTGGGTGATCGGCTGCTGCATGATCCTGATGGCGGTGCTGGTAAAGCTGCCTTTACCGGTTACGGGAATCGTTGGCGTGGTTATTATCGCGGGCCATAACCTGCTCGACCCGCGCTTCTTTCAAATCGTGAAAGGCCTGGACACGAGCCGATTCTCCGGCCTTTGGAAGATCCTCTACATCGGGTTCTACGCGGGGCCGGTTCAGTTTAGGCCCGGTGGACCGAATCTGATCGTGCTCTACTCGTTGATCCCGTGGCTTGGCGTCATGGCCGCCGGCTATGCTTTCGGCAGGATCCTGATGTTCGAACCCAAGCAGCGGAACAGGATTTGCCTGGCTCTTGGTCTGGGCGCGATTGCTCTTTTTCTGATCTTGCGCGGGTTCAATCTTTACGGGGATCCGCGGCCCTGGAACCGTCTTGTGATCGCCGGTAATGGCGGTCCGGGAATGCCGGGTCTGCTTTCCTTCCTCAACTGCAACAAGTATCCCGCGTCGTTCGATTTTCTACTGATGACGCTTGGACCAATCATAGTGTTGATTCCGGTCCTTGAAAAAGCCCGGGGAGTGCTGGCGCGCAACATTGCCTTGTTCGGGCGGGTGCCCTTTTTCTACTACGTGCTTCACATTCCGCTGATTCACGTGCTTGCGCTCCTCGTTTCGAGGATTCGGCTGGGCTTTGTGAGCCGGTGGCTTTTCGAGAATCACCCCATGGGAAATTCCGAAGCACCTGACGGGTACATGTGGAACCTGCCGCTGCTCTACCTCGTCTGGGCTATTGCGATTCTGATTCTCTACGGCGCGTGCAAGTGGTTCGCTGGCTTCAAGGCCCGGCGCACCGAGTGGTGGCTGAAGTATCTGTGAGTCCTTCGGTGGTGCCTGCCTGACCGGTTCGGTTTAGAGGGCAGGGACCCTTTGACTCCGCGACTTCCGCTTCGCTCGCAGCCACTCCGCTGGGATGAAAGTACCCTAAAGAAGTTGTGCAACCTGGCGCATAACATTACTAACATCGTCTACATATCATCTAATTCATAACATCCTATGTTGGGTAGATGACTATGTCATTTCTTATTTTATTCTTGCAAAGGCGCGCTGGCGCGGAGTAGAGTCCCGCACGTTCCAATGCGCGATCAACGCCACCCTGCTTGCGGACCGACGTTTACCGGCTATACACGGCAACACCAGCCGGATTTCGCACATCATTCTTCGCCGCTCTCTTCTCGAATCCGTAAACCTGGCGCACAGGCGAAACTAATATCTGTACCTCGCCGTGTCTACCTTCTATTTATCAGCATCTCCAATGTACTTACCTATGCGTTAGTCATCCGCGCCATGCACTAACTTCCCCCGGTAAGTCATAAGTGCATACCATCCAGCTCAACGCACTACTCGGTGAAACTAACATTGAAAAGGAACATCCCATGAGACATTCCAGGCTGCGGGTCGTGAATGGAGTTCGGGTTCGCGTTGTAATGACGTTGCTGATGTTGGCGATTCAAGCATCGTTGGCGCAGAATGCCAGCCGGATCAAACAAGCGGTCGATGACAGCGCAGTGATCCGCATTCCGAACAGCACTCACCCGCTGACCGCCCGCGCTGCCGATCTCGGCCGGGTGGACAGCCACCTTCCCATGCAGCGCATGGTGTTAGTGCTGAAGCCCAGCGAGGCGCAAGAAACGGAACTGGCGAGACTGCTCGATCGCCAGCATGATAAGAACTCGGCGGCCTATCATCAGTGGCTCACTCCCGAGGAGTACGGCCGCCGCTTTGGTCCGAGCAAGGTAGATCTGACGCAAATCACAAGCTGGCTGCAGCAAAAGGGCTTTCACATCGACGCCATTGCACGAGGCAAGCAGTGGATCGAGTTTTCCGGCGACGCCGGCCAGGTCGAGCAAGCGTTTCATACCGAAGTCCACCACTTCATGGTTCGCGGCGCGGAGCGTATTGCCAACGCGCATGACATTTCTGTACCCCAAGCGCTGGTTCCGGTCGTTACCGGCATCCTGTCACTGCACAACATTCCCAAAACAGGAGACGCGAAGCGGCAGCATATTCATCGCGACGAAACCAACGGCAAACTTATGCCCGACTTCACGATTACTGGCAGCGCAGGAACCTTTCATTTCCTGGCCCCCGGAGATTACAAGAAAATCTATAACCTGGAACCCTTGTTGGACGCGGGGATCGACGGCCGGGGCATCTCGATCGCGATCGCCGGGCGGACGGATATTTTCCTCTCGGACGTCCACACCTTCCGGAAAATTTTCGGGCTGCCGACGAATGATCCGGTCGTCATCCACAATGGGCAAGTTCCAGGGGTAAATCCTGATTTTGTCGAGTCCAGCCTGGACGTGGAATGGGCGGGAGCGGCGGCACCGAAAGCGACGATTGAACTGGTCGCATCGGCCTCAACGTTAACCACCGACGGCATCGATCTGTCGCTGTCTTACATCATTGACAATGCGATCGCGCCGATCATGAGCACGAGTTACAGCGCCTGCGAGCCGTTCATGGGGACTGCGGGCAACGCGCACATCACGGGACTGTATCGGCAAGCTGCAGCGGAAGGTATTACTGCGTTTGCCTCGACGGGCGATAGCGGGTCGGCCAATTGCGATCCCTCGGGAGAATTTCCTTCACCAGCAAGCGACAGTGCGACGGTCAGCGGACTGGCGAGCACGCCTTACACCGTGTCGGTCGGCGGAACGCAATTCGATGAAAACGGTCTCGACGGACTCTATTGGCTGCCTGACAACCGTGCGGACCTGTCGTCGGCGATTGGCTACATTCCCGAGCAAGTGTGGAACGAGAGCTGCGATCCGACGGTCGATCCGGCGGGCTGTTTCGGGTCGGGATTGTATCTGTGGCTGGCGACGGGAGGCGGCCCGAGTAATTGCAGCACTTCGACGATCTCAGGAGATTTCATCACATGCGTTCACGGAACGCCGAAACCCTCGTGGCAGGCGGGGATCGGTGTACCGAATGACGGCGTTCGGGATATTCCGGATCTCGCATTGGCCGCGGCGGGACACGATGGCTACATCGTCTGCGTGGGCGGGTTCTGTGAGACGACAGAATCCAACGGACAAACCATTCTGACAAACGCCGATGTCCTCTCGGGAACCTCGGCATCCACACCGGCGATGGCGGGCATCATGGCACTGCTCGAACAGAAGAACGGAAAGTATCAAGGACTGGCGAACTACTCTCTGTATCAGCTGGCGGCCGCCGAAAAACTCTCTGGATGTAACTCGTCGAAGATCAGGAATCCGACTGCCGCGAGCGATTGCGTCTTCTACGATGTCACAGCCGGGGACAATGGCATTCCCGGAGTTCCGGGATTCCAGGCCCATATGGGTTATGACATGGGAACGGGCCTGGGCTCGGTCAATGCCGCGAATCTGGTGAAGGCATGGGCTGGGGCGCAAAAGCTGAAATCCAAGACAACGCTTGCGGTTGGGTCGCAGACCGTGGGTCACGGGCAGCCGCTGGCGGTTGCGGTCACGGTCACTCCGGCGGGCGGCACGGGATCACCCTCCGGTGATTTCTCCCTGGCGCCTGACAAAGGCACTCCTGTTCTTGGCGGATCGCTGTCGAGCGGGTCGTTCTCAGGCACGGTCGCGAATCTGCCTGGCGGCTCTTACCATCTCACGGCTCACTATGCCGGAGACGCGATGTTCGCCAGCAGCGACTCGGCTGCGTCAACGGTGAAGGTCGTGGCGGAAGACTCCATCGTGGCAGCACAAGCCTGGTTTATGCCGGACGAGGGAGGAAATTGGACTCCCGTGACGGGCTCGGTTCACTACGGCGCAACCTTGGGATTGTGGGTGGAGACTCGCGGAGTATCCGG
>Ga0066903_100004229_pt1 | contig 12072 bp, 16 predicted proteins | sample PanSoiMetaGPlot1_FD_67491 | JGI IMG/M metagenome (GOLD analysis project Ga0066903, IMG submission 67491) | Tropical forest soil microbial communities from Panama analyzed to predict greenhouse gas emissions - Panama Soil - Plot 1 (version 2) | ecosystem: Environmental > Terrestrial > Soil >...
TGCCGGCGCCTCGGTCTTTGCCTCGGCCGCGATCGACGGCTCCTCGGTAGGCTCTTCGGCGCGCGCCTCGATTATCGATGATGGCGCCGGCTCCTCGGACGGCTTTGGCGCGGATCTTGGCACGGCGGCCACGACCGGCACGATTGGCGCGCCCGCCCAGCCGGTATGGTCGCTCAGGAACTTGAACGCGGTATCGAGGTCGCAGTCGTTGGCCGCCATCACGAGGTCGAGCGGGGTGTAGGTGAAGCCGTCGCCGCCGTTGCGGCCGTCGCCGAAATCCTTGATGCCGGTCGGATGGATGGAAAGATTGCGCCTACGCAGCTTGAGCTCGCGGCCGGTCGATGATTCGCGCCAGTGCGCGACCGCCTCGTATCCGCCGCGCGCTGGGCGGCAGTTATAGAGCCCAAGCTTGGGCACCCAGCAATCGAGCCGTGCCAGGGCGAGGTTATTAAGATCTCGATGCGGGGTATCGGCATCGGCGTCGAAACTGGCGCCGCCATTGCCTTGTATCGGCTCCGGCCGCCATCCGAACGGTATGAGCACGACGTCGATGTTGCCGATCGTGTCGGCGGAAAGGAACGGGAGCTCGTCAGGATCGTAGATGTCGAGCGAGTCGCCGACCCACCGGTAAGGCGCACCAGTGTCGGGATGGGTGGTTGGCGGCAGCACGGTCTGCCGGCCGTCAGCGATCAGGTCGCAAACCCGCTTGCCATTGATGTTCCACGAACGTGACGCGGTAATGTCGGGGCCGTAATAGAATGCGGTCTCGCCCTTTGCGCCGACCTTCTTGACCGGCGTCGCCGGCAACACTTTCACGATCGCGGTCTTGATGGCGAAGTCGTCGGTGTCGATATCGACCGCGACCATGCCGTGCGATGCCTTGCCGCCGACCACGCCAATACCGGAGTCGCCATTGCCTCACAAATTGTGATCCATGTAATTTGGCTGTCGGCCGTGCAGATAACGTCCTTGCCAGTTTATCAGTCCTATCCGCAGGCCGGCACAACAGTACCCCGGTGCTTTGCTGCCGGGCATGATCGGGACGGTGGCATAACCACGCTCAACCAGCGGCTCAGCGCATTGCTCATACGGTCCCATGACACGCACCAAAGGTTTTGCCTACCATTTCAAAAGGGGGGCTCATTGTTGGTGAGTTTTTGGCGCAAAGCCTGCTCATATCCGGTCAGCATTCGGAATAGGAATTCGCGCCATTCCTCGCGGCTGAGCAACTGAAGATCAGTCTTGCCGATCTCATCGAGATAGCCGCCGGCGCTGCGGCCGGCTTCGAGCATTGCGCCCAGCTCGTATTCGTCAAACTGCTCGGCCGACATGGCGTAGAACCTCCGTGCCAGGGCGTGACATTGATTGCGATTGCACAGCCAGACGATATTGCGCATCCGATGCGGTTGAGGTGCATAGCCGATCCACCACGCACGGCGTCGGCAGACTGCACATGCAGTCGGCGTTTTGGTCGCATAACGGATGATGGCGGGGTGCACTAATAGGTCACCTCGTCGTCGATCACAGGTTTAGGCAAGGAACGCCAATCACGGCGCAGATTCACGTCATAGTCGATGCCGTCGATGCGACGGCCGATGATCTTCCAATACCTGCCGTCCGGTGCGACCCGGATATGCGACGGCCAAGGCAGCTCATCTTCGCGTGTTAAGGCTTCTTCGACGGTGCTTGGAACACTGGTGCCGGCCAATGCTCGCCACCACTGCTCAGCTTTTGCACGAGGATAACCAGCATGCTCGAAGCAGATCCATTCATTGAATGTATCGAGTCCGCACTGGTAGGAAACGCGCAGTGAGGGTGTTTCCTTGATATGTTTGCAATAGGTAACATCCTCGACTTCGAGCCAGTCGGATTGCTTGCGTTGGCTGCTGAGAATTGCCGCAGTGTCGGCGCGCGCTTCGTGCTCGGCTTCTCGACGCGGAAAGGTGTGGCCGCAATGCGGGCACTCGCCGACACCTGCCATGACGATTTCCCGGCATGACGGGCATACCTTGGTCTGCGCCTCACCGTCCTTGCCGTTGCCCTTGATCTGAATTCGGACATCATCGACCGGGCCGAAGCGCCGGACATTGCCGGCGAAGTCCAGCACCCGGCAATCGTGTTTGCCGTCCGCCTTGCGGGTGCCGCGGCCGACCTGTTGCACATACAACCCCGCGCTGCAGGTCGGCCGCAGCATGGCAATGAGATCGACATGCGGGACGTTGAAGCCATACGAGAGGACCATCACGCTGACCAGACAAGTCAGCCGCCCGGCGCGAAAATCCTCGATGATCCGATCGCGCTCGTCGCTTGGAGTCTCGCCCAGCACCAGCTCGCAATCCACACCATGCGCGCACAGCGCATCACGCACCAGCTCGGCATGCTTGATACCGACGCAGTAGACGAGCCAAGCACGGCGGTGTCCGAGATAGCCGGCGATCTCGTCGCAGGCGCGCTCGACCACGTCACCGCGGATTGCCGCCGCCTCGAGCTGATCGGTGATGAACTCGCCGCCGCGTTTGCCAACGCCGGAAACATCGATCGTCGCGGTGGTCGCCTTCGATGATAGCGGTGACAACCAACCATCGCGAATACCTTCAGATATACCGTACTCGTAAACGATGCTATCGAAGATACGGCTCTCGCCCTCGCACAGATGCCCGCTATCGAGACGATACGGCGTCGCTGTCAGTCCAATAACCCGCAGGTCGGACACCAGCCCACGCAGCGCCTCAATAGTGCTGCGGTACATCCCTTGTTCGGAATGCTTTATAAAATGCGCCTCATCAACGATGATTAGATCGCGGTGACCAATTGCCTGGGGATTGCGGTAGATTGAATTGACTAAGGCAAACAGGATTTGCGCGTCGGTATCGCGCTGGCCGAGGCCATCGCAGTTGATACCGATCGGCGCGTCGGGCCAAATCAACAGGAGCTCTTTAATATCCTGGTCGATCAGCTCGCGATTGGGCGCCGTGATCAGTACCCGCATTTTTGGATGATCGGCCAGTAATTGCTTGACCAGAAACGCGATGACCACCGACTTTCCTAGGCCGGTCGCCATTGCGATGAGTGGATTGCCGCCGCCGTTACGCCAGAAGACAAACAGGGCGCGCAGCGCTTCTTCTTGATACTGGCGCAGCAACAACATGGGGCAAACTCTTCATAAAGGAGACGGCCGCCGCTCCTGTCGGCGACCGTCAACAAGTCATTAGCTCCGCCACGGCGCATCACCTCGCACCGCTGCCGGCTTTGATGCGGAAGACGGTGCGGAAAACGACGGTGCGGGAGACTTGGGCGCCGCCGGCACAGCCTCCTCACGCGGCGGCGTAGCGGCTGTGCGTCCCCGTTTCGGTTGATAGTCCGGCGACTTTACCTGCGTGACGCAATTACGATCTGGATAGATGCCGTCCTTGTCCACTTTGATGCCGATGCGCGCCATCACCGGCTTGAACAGCATCACCTGGATATCGCGCGTCGGTCCCGTAACCCCGACGCTGTCGTAAATATCCTTCAGCAGCCGCTGTCCGATCTCGACCGCCTGCTGATTGACATTCTGTAGCGTGACATTCTGGTAGACCCGGCGGCCCTTGTGTTCGCTGCTTAGGATTTCGAACACCGCGAGCAGATAGGTGCCGTTGCCATTCTGGGCATGCTCGACGCTATTTTCGACTATCTGCGCCTGGTACCAGCCCGGCGGGATAGGCTTAAGATCCGTACCCTCATGCGTCGAGGGGTCGAAGATTTCCGGTAGTTCATCAAGGTTGTCAGTCATTGATCGTCTCCATCTGTTTGGGTGCCGCAGCAGGAGTTGCGCCCGCCTGCGGCTGCGGGAAGAACTTGCCCAGCGTGGACATGAAATCGAACTGTTGGGGGATACCGATGCGCTCGGGCATGCCGTAGCGGTTCTTCGCAACGAATGCCGGCCGTCCCTCGCAGTGCAGCCAGCGCGTCGAGCCGCCATCGGCACGCGCGCGCGTCTTGTTAAAACCCTGCTGCTCAGTCTTGATGGCGATATCGGTCGCCAAGAACCCGATCAGGTCGGCGCTGTCCTCGATCAACGCGCGCGCACGCTTGTGCAGCCGTAATTGATAGGACGTATAGCTTGCAACGCGCGGATCATTGACGCTTGCGATCTCGGAATGTGCGATCAGGACAATGATCATGCTGCGACTGCGACGCAGCCACTCGCAGCCGCGCAGAAGGTCGAGCCAGAAATTATCTGCTTCGACCCAACCCTTGCCATAACCGGGGCTCTCGACCGAGGCATAACCACGATCGGCGCATAGTGCTGCCAGGACCAGCGGTTCGAGCTTGTCGAGACTGTCGAAGACGGCGGTTTGGTATTCGTGGTTTTCCTTGCCGAGATGTTTGATGGCTTCAACAACGCTGACAAAATTTTCGCACAGGCCGAAAGTCTCAATCTCCAGTCCGCTCGGGCATCCGTCTTCAGTCTGGATAAAGACCGGCCGTGGAAAATTCCGCGCGAATGTCGTCTTGCCAATACCGGGCTGGCCGTGGACGACGATGATTGGCGGCAATTTTGCGGTGGTTCGGGTGATTTGCATTTGGAAATCCTCTCTAGATGTCAGTCTGGCTTGTTTTCGCGGAGCTGTCCGTCGACGATTTTGAACATGCTGCGCGTAATCATCTGGCCGATCTGCTCACCCTTATGCATAAACAAAAAATGACTTTTGCCTGGATGGTAATAGCTAGCCTGGAAGCCGATGGCACTCAGCTGGTCTTTGCCGTCCTGGGTCGTAGGATCGAGTCCTGGATAATCCTCGACATTGATAATCATCACGGAAGGATCGATTGGTTCTTGCATTGGACTGCTTCCTGTTCTCGACCTCGGCGGCGATCGGCCCATCCTGGTCATGACTCATTCCCCAGCAAGAGATCGAGCGCGGCTCCGAGCGGGCCAGAGGCGCGACCGCGTGAATCGCGACAGAGCGCGCGGCGGATTGCGTGCGGATGCGCGCCGTAATAAGGCTTAAGGTTGGCCAATCTGTCCAGGTTTGACCGATCCTTTTCCATGTCTTTCCGCGCCTTATTCCATGAATTGTGGAAAAGTGAACGCCATGTTTTCGGGCTAATTGATGTAGGCTTGCAGGCGATGCTCTGATTTCTATGATCTGTTGTTCTGTAAGCTTTGAACGCGGGTGGTATTTGCAAAATAAAAGGTTTTCCCTGTATCGACGATATTTGTCGGCGGCGTTATCAAGGCGGGAGCCGAGATACAGATGTTCTGGATTCACGCACAGTCTGTTGTCACAAGTGTGCAGAACGTGAAAGCCATCAGGAATTTGCCCGTGGAAGGCTTCAAACGAAAAGCGGTTAGCTCGCCACATCTTTCCTTTGAAGTTTAAGTGGGCATAGCCCTGAGCGTTGTGGCCTTGGAGCCAAAGCCAGCAACCGGAATTTGGCTCAGGAATTGATGCCTCTTCAATACGCTCTTGCGGCGAGAGAGAATTCGGCAGGCGCCGAATGTTGTGTTTATATTTCTTGTGCTTGGGCGAGGTCACGGCTGTGTCCTCGTGATGAAATCAATTGCAGCCCCGAGTGGGGTGTTTGGCCGGTCTCGACTGTCGCGTAAGAGTGCCCTTTGCAGCGTCTCTAATGGACAGCCGAATTGCAGCGCTAAGCTTGCGGCAACAGCAGAATCGCGAGCATTGTTGTCAGATTGACTAGCTGACTTTGTGTTCTGTAAGAAAATCTCGGCTAGGCGGCCATCCTCGAACCAGCCCGCGGTCGCGGTGTAGCGCAGGCCATTGACCTCGACCTCGAATGTCTCGGCTGCGCGTCGGTTCGGGGGGCGTTCGCGATTCATGACGTTCTCGAGAGGCTTGAACAAAGTTCTTCCGTGGCCGCTGCGCGGCAGTAGTCCGATAGTCGCGGAAACTCGACTTAACGGGACGGCGGGGGGCGGGGCCCCTGGCCCCTGTGGGCGAGCGACATGTTCATTGCGCGCCCTCCACTGCACCTGGCGCCTCCGACTTCTCGGTCGTGGCGCTGATCGCTTTGTCCTGCAGCGGCAAGGCCCTTGCCGTGGGTTTCCGCCCGCCCGTTGCCGATGGTGCAGTCTGTCCGTCAAGAAAGGCGCGGATTGCCAGCCGTATCACCGCGGACGCGCTGCGTTCTTGTCGCCGCGCCGCGGCGTGAAGAGCGTCCCGCATTCGCTCATCGGTTTGAAAGTTGATTGTGCAGGCCGGGCTATAGGTCGAGCTTCGCGGCATCCAGCAAATCCGACTGTTGGGCTGGCACTGTCAGAGATTGTTGGTCAGCGCCAAGCGTTAAGCCAAAACTTATGGGAGCGCGCGGGAGGAAAACAATAGCCAAAAACTGGTGAGAAACTGGGGAGAAACTGGTGAGAAACTGGGGAGAAACCGGCGAGAAGCCGGTCAAACGGTTTTTTCCCTGTGCCTGTTCCACAACGGCCGCACATGATATTCGATCCTGTCAGCCTTCATTACCTCGCCGGTCTTCTTGGTGCGATGCCTCCCGTGAACTTCAAGCCACTCGTGAAGCTCTTGAGCAAACGCCGTCAGGTTTTCCGCTTGGGTCCGGTTGTTCTTTAGCCGCCAGCTGGCCTCTTCATACACCATGTCGCGGTCGGTGGGGCGGCCGCCAGGCTGCCGCTGGACTTGCGGCGGGGCGGCAGGTGGAGCCGGCGCAGGCTCGAGCGTAACCCGGGCCGGAGCAGGCGATGACGTCTCTGGTGGGGGCGAGGCTGCTTCGTGCTCGGTGATCGGTGCTTCCGTATTCGCCGTGGGTCGCAGCGGCTCTGTAGGTGGAGTCGGCTCAGACTCGACAGGCGAGGCTGGCTCATCAGGCATTAACTGCTCGGTGTGCGCCGCCGGCTCGGACTCGGCGACCGGCGCTTTCGTATTCGCCACGGGAGTCGATGCATCCCCGGCAGGGGCAGGCGCGGGAAATGCGCGTTTGAGCCAGTCCGAGTTGCACTCAACGTCTGGCCACCTGACGGCTTCTACAAACTCGCGCATTATCGCAGCTTGTATGTCTGATGCCGCCCCTGGCAACGGTCGAAATAAGTCGAGTAAATCTACGTAGCGGTCACCCCATAGGATGCGAAATTTGTCGATCGGCCAGCTCCTGGCTGCTCCTAGAATTTTGACTCTGTACAGCTCTTTGTACACCTCTTTTTTCAGTTCGTTCAAGGCTCCCTCGCTTTTAAGATGCATCTCAGGAGCATTGGCGAGTTGCTCGGCATCGCGCGGTGGCATTTCGGTTCTTTGGCTGATCCAGACAAGCATTTGAGCGAGCGACCGCCAGCGGTCGCGTCCGGTTATGCTATTATTGTCGTCGCCGCGAACCATGGGGGTTCTCCATGGGATCGATGGCGCAACAAAAGCCGACTGCGGTCGGCTTCCCTGGCGCGGCTGATCCCGCGCCAGGGGCACCTTTATGTCGATCGCATCATAAGCCGCGCATTATGACCACTCACGCGGAAACGAGCGCCCTATCGGCCGCGGTCGAGCTCCGCGAGGTACTCGACGCGTTTGACATCACACAGTGCCGCATCGCTCGGCTGTTCGGCGTCGCCCCGAGAAGCATTCGACGCTGGCGACGCGGCGATCGCCACATCCCGCACGGCATCTGCATTTTGCTCCGCCTGCTGGATATGGGGGCGATAACGGTTGCCCAGGTTGAAGAAGCCGCCGCCTCTATTCCCGCCCGGACAAACGGCAGCAGCAAACCCGAGCCGCCGGCTCCTCGCCCCGTCGAGCCGGCACCGGAAACCCCCGCCGACCCGGGCCCGGCCATCGCCACCACTGCCGCAAAAGTCTATAGGCTCGCTGCGGGAACCTGCCGCTGGCCGTGCGGCGATCCTCGGCGTCCAGATTTTTATTTTTGCGCCCGCCCGGCGGTTAAGGGGTCTTATTGCGAGAAGCACGGCACCATGGCCCATATGCATGACACGATGGAGCGTCAGGCGAGCCGCCGCCCCGAGCAGCCCGTCAGAATGGTCGGGATAGCCAGCCGGGGTGAACTTCATCGCGCATTTTCCGCTGCGGCTTCGCTCTGATTTCGCCGGTCACTTTGCCTTGACAATCTTTGCCTGCGCGACGAGACCGCATTCGACAATTTCGCTGCCTTTTAGTTTACCTTGCAACATGACGAACACGGCGTCCGCACCATTAGCGCTGATGGTGCTTTTGGCTTTGCGCAAGCTTTTTGCTGAGATGCTCGCGGCATACCGCAGGCCATCGCAACCCACGGCAAGCTCGACCCGTTCCTGATTTGGCGCGGGCAGCATAGCGACTGCGGCTGGGTCGAGCGGAATTGACACTTTTATAGCGCGCGCGGTTACAGAGAGCTTAGTCATGCTGGTTTTCTCCCGGAAAACGGATCGCACTTTCGGCTCGGGGTATTGAAAATGATTGCTTACGGGCGCCCGCCAGGCGCGAATTGTCGGCGACCTGGTTCTTGGTGTCTTCTTCTTCGGCAGCTTGGCGCCCGACTCGTCAAGGGCGCGCGCCATGACGCGCTCGACCTGCTCAATGGCGCGGTGGATATCGCGCGTCATCGCCGGGCCGCTTTGATTGCTTCGAGAAATGTCGAGATCTCGGCGGCAATCTGTTCGTCGACTGCTCTCTCGCTCCTTGCTCAATTCGGACTATCTCGTCCTCAGGCAGGCCCATGATTCGGCACCTTTCTCGAAATAGTTCATCAACATGTGCCTCTATTGCATCGCGACTGGCTGCATCGGCGTGCCGCATCACTTTTAAATAGGCGATTAACTCAATGTTATTTTGCTCAAGTTCAGCGTTGATTTGCTCAAGCTTACGCTCGGCGTCCATTTCTATCTCCCTCGTTGCGGCTTGCGGAACTCCACCCGAGTTTTCAGATCGGGCCGCTTCTCCCGTGCAGAGGCTGCGCGCGTGTGGCGGATCAGTTTCATCATGGTTTTTCCAGCCATACCAGCAGGGCCATGTCTGCGAAGATTTCCCACAACTCCCGCTCGTTCCGATTGGCTGCGGTCTGCGCGGTGAGATGCAAAGTATTTTGCAGCATTGAAAGCCGCTTGGGTTTTGCCGTCGCGAATACGTGCTTTATCTTTTCAACGTGTGGCAACGCTTGATCCATAAATGCTGAATTGTTGATGTTCCCCGGCGATGCCTGCAGCAGATAGCGTTCGATGGCGCGCGCCAAATCCGCCAGCGCTTCCTGCTCTTTGATCGAATGGTGCTGCCAGCGGATTTGCCGCCGTCGGCGATGATATAGATTTGCGACCTCGCTCATCGCAGCTTGTCTCGCTCTTCGAGGCGATCGTAATTGGCTTGTGCCAGGGCTTTGGCCTCCTTTGCCGTGGCGCTCGCGCCGAGCTGCTGTCGCTTGCCGCTCTTGCCCCATGACAGGCGACTCGCGTTCCAGTCGCCGTTAAACGCCACGGTTCCGACGACGCAGGCGCTAGCGATTGTCATCGCGCTCGCTCCGAGATTTCACCCGCGCGCGAGCACGTTCTTCGATAATTGGCATCGGTTCCCGAGTGAGATGTTGCAGCAGGAGTGTCGCCGCTTGTCCGCCCTTCGTTTTCACGGCCTCTTCGCCGCCCGCGGCATAAGCCGACACCACTTCCCACATTTCCGCGAATTGCTGCCCCTGTGTCCTTGGATCGAACCGGAAATACGTGCCGCCTGAGATCCTGGCCAAATGCTGGAGCTTACGCGCAGTGAAGGGGTCATCACCCAGCTGCATTAAGAATACTCGTGTTCCTGCGCGACGCAGCCGGTTGGCGGAGATTGCTGCTTCAGTAAGACCGTCCTCGCTATCGTGGAACGCATCGCCGACGATGATCACCGCGCGCAATGGTCGGTCTTTGGCTTCCTTCTCGGCCTGCACCAGCACATCGCGAATATTGACAAAGCAGCCGCAGTTGCATTCGGCCCGATCGATGAGGTCCGCCATGTCATCGGGATCGGTGATCCACCGCGTCGTGATCCGGCAGCGGCGCACCCCGGCGGCGTCATCGGGGCCGTAAAAGGCGAACTTCAGTTCCAGGTTTGAGGCTGCATTGAATAGCTCTCGCTGCAAGACCTTGGCGCGTCCCCAGCCAGCTTGCGCATGGCTGGCAAGGCCGAGGATGACGCGCGGGGTGCCTGGCGCGGTCTTCTCGCTTTCTGCACCCAACATGCGCCCGATCGCGTCCGTCATCAGCTCGCCCTTGAGACGGGAGGTCGCGTCCTTCGCAGCACTAGCTTGCTTCGTGTTGCCGTCGAACCGGTTCGCTTCGCTAAGCCCTTGGCCATATTCGATTTCTCCTTGCGTCCTAACAGCCCTAACGCCCTAACAGCAGAATCTTAAACGCAGTTTTTTCTCGGTTCTCAATTCCGCTGTTAGGGCGTTAGAGCTGTTAGGGCTGCTCGCGACAGCACGTAGAACCGCTCCACTTTGCCGATCACTTGCTCGGCTTTCGACGCGCTACCTTCGTCGGCAATCAGCACGCCGCGCTGCTGGAAATGCCGCGCGATCTCGCCGGGATCAAAGCCGTTGCAATAGCGGCGCCACGCCTCAGTACGGACCAGGATGCGGTCAGGTTTGACGAACCCGTCGTAAGGCTCAGGTGTGCGCGCCTTAAACTCATCAGCCTCGCTGACCGGCGTCCATTTGCCACTGCTCCTGTGAATGTGGATGAAACGATCGCCAAGACCGGACACGAGCTCGCGCTCAACCTGGCGTGCGGCCCGCACGACTTCGCCGGCAGTATCGAGGTTGCCGCGCTGCGCCACCCAGCGGCCCATACAAGCGGCGACGCCTGCATCAGCTTCCTCGATAGTCCAGGGCAATAAGCCCGCCGTGACCGCCATGCGCAGGGCTGCGGCATGAAGGGCGAAGCGGTTTACGACCGCACGTACTTGCGGATGTGCCTTCACGGCGACAGCGAGGACCTCCGGCAGCGCGAGGAATGCCTCCCGGTGTTCATGAAGTTCAGCGATAATCCTGTCCGGGCCGATATCGACGAGATGCCGCTGCCAGTCTCGACCGACTGCGCCATGCTGGCGCTTCATGGCATCAAATAGGTGCTTGCCCTCGATGTGGATTTGCTCGCATGGGATTGTCTCGAACGCACTTCCCGGTTGCACTTCGGCAGGAACATCGACAAGCCGCTTCCGCGCTCCCTCCTGCAAACTCTTGCCAATGAATTCCGCCAGCGGTTTCTCGCCGGTCGAAAGCACGAGAACGGAGGCGTGCGCCGTTTCCCGCAGATGCCCACTCGAAGTGGCGCGCGGGCCTTTTGTGCCGCTGGCAACCTTGTAGATGACCATCTCCGCTGTGCGCGGATTGGCGAGAGTGATCTCGTCGAGCGGCAGCCCCAGATCGGTCCGAGCAAGCGCAAGTGCGTCAAAACCTGCAGCAGTGCCGCCCCATGACACGCCGAAAGTGTCATCGGAAGTTTCGTGCGGCCAGCCATAAATCGACTGGCCGACGTCCGATATCATCGTCTTCCCGATGGTCGACCGTCCGTACAGGTGGTTGCCGCCACCAGGCTCGCTCGCAAAATGCAACAATGGCGCAGCGAAGAACGTTGCGAACGATAGAGCCACGTTGGAATTGCCGCGCAACGGTGTGGCAATTTCGGTAGCCCATTCCGCCGCCGTACCTGCTATGTGCAGCCCGTGGCGGGTGGCGGCTCGATCCAACACAAAGCTCGTATCTCGCGGCATCGGCATATTCGCGGGCGTGATCACCTCATCCGGGCGCACGAAGATCCAATGCGATCCAACTGGAGCCCAGCCGACGCGCGGCATGCGGATAATTTCGCCCCGGGGCCTAAATCGAAGAAACCGCACAAGCGCCTTTTGCGCGATTGCACTCCCGACGATGTGGATGCCGGCCTTCATCAGCAAGCGAATGGCGGATGTGCCACCTCCGGCCAACAATTCTCGCGGGAGTTCGAAGGCGCTCTGGTTGCCGTTTCGCTCTGTGATAAGGAAGTGATGTCGCCAGCTTTGGCGCTCACTTTTTCGCTCGAAACCAAATCGATGCGACCAGGCCTTGCAATCGATGCGTTCCTTAGCGACGCGAATCCATCCGGCTGTCAACAACGCAAGT
>Ga0066903_100004230_pt1 | contig 12072 bp, 10 predicted proteins | sample PanSoiMetaGPlot1_FD_67491 | JGI IMG/M metagenome (GOLD analysis project Ga0066903, IMG submission 67491) | Tropical forest soil microbial communities from Panama analyzed to predict greenhouse gas emissions - Panama Soil - Plot 1 (version 2) | ecosystem: Environmental > Terrestrial > Soil >...
GTGGTGAATACCGGCGCAAAGTTGGTTCTGATAGATACCGGAACGGCGGGTCAGGTCGCCGACACCGCGGGCAGCATGCTCGACAACCTCAAGGTCGCCGGCATCGACCCCAAGGCCATCGACACAATTCTCATTTCGCATTTCCACCCCGACCATATCGACGGCCTCAAGAACAAGGACGGCGCGAAGGTTTTCCCGAATGCGGAGATCCTGGTGCCGGAGCCGGAATGGACGTTCTGGATGGATGATTCGAATATGGGTACGGCGCAAGGCGCAGTGCACCGCTACTTTCTCAACGCGCGGCGCATCTTTAAGGATATTGCCGGGGAGGTGCTGCAGTTCAAGCCGGGCGTCGAGGTAGCGCCGGGGATCATTTCCGTCCCTGCTTATGGCCATACACCCGGGCATACCGCTTTCGCCATTCATTCAGGCAACCAGTCGATGCTGGCGATGAGCGACACCGTGCGCAATCCCTATCTGTTCGCACGCAACCCCGATTGGCAGCCGACCTTTGATATGGACGGGCCGCAGGCGGTGGCGGCACGCCGGCAAATGCTCGATCGGGTAGTCGCCGACCAAATGTTGGTCCAAGCCTATCATTTCCCCTTCCCTGCTTGCGGTCACATGATCAAGAGTTCGACCGGCTACGCGCTTGTGCCGGTCGAGTGGCAGCCGCTGTGAGCGAGAAACTGCCTAGAATGTCGCGCCTGCCTGAAGCAAAAATGTCCTGCCAGCCAAAGGAAAGGCATTGAACAATCCGATCGTCGGCGGCAACCCAGGTGGGAAGAACGGACCTCCGGCAATCCCGCCGCTGGCGATGGCGTAGTCGTAGTAGTGCTTATCGAGCAGATTAAGGACGGACGCAGACCAGAAGAAGCGGTCGTATTGGCCTCCAAGTTTGACGTCGACGGTCGCCTCCCCGGGAATCATCGGTTGTTGGTTCTCTTGGTCATTGTCCATGCGGCGCGGCCCAAAGAAACGACCCGTCACGTCGAGCGTCAGCAGTTTTGGCAAGATAACCCAGGCCAGTCCTGCATAGCCTGACCAGCGGGACACAAGCGGAACTTCGTTGCCCGCAAACGGACCCTCGCGAAATGTCGCATCAAGATAGGTCAGACCAGCGCGGGCGCGCACCGCGCTATTAAACTGATAAAGCGCGCTGGTCTCCCAACCCACGCGCTGCGTCGGATCGAGATTGGTGTCAACGCCGAGCGCCGGCACGAAATGGATCTCATTGTTCAGCCGCATCAGGTAGACGCTCGACTGGAGATTGAACGGTCCGGCAGTGACACGAACTCCGCCTTCGACGTCATAAGACGTTTGCGTCTTCAGATCGAAGGTTGGAACGGTGAATGCAAACGGGCTACCCGCACCGACGCGCTCGTCAGCATTGCCGAAGCGAAATGCGCGAGCGGCACGAGCAAATACGCCGAAGACCGAGTTGAAGCGATGCTCGAGGCCAAGATGGGCCGCCCATTGCCACTCGCTTTGGTCGAACGGCGGGGTTCGGGGATCGTTGGCATAGAATCCGGCATTGGGATCATTGACCGGGCTATATGTGTCGCGTGCGTCGACGGCGTTACGCGTGGCGCGGCCGCCGATTGAAACGTCTGTGTCCGGCCGCACCGCGGTCGTGTTCATGGCGTAAAAGCCGAGTGTTGTCTGCCGGATATCGTAACTGTGGACGGGCACGAGGCCGGGTGCCGTCGGCCGGTCAGAATTGTATTGCGTGTTGTAGAAGTCGATGCCGGTCAGAAGCTTGTTCGGAACTCCGAAAAGCTGATGTGCCACGTCGAGACGTGGCGTAAAAGACGACGTCGTCATAACAGTGTCGACGTAATTCATCGGCGACACAGTATTTATGTTATAGAGGAATGTAGCTGGATCGAGGTAGTCGAAGAACTGCGCTTGTTGAAACTTGCGCCGGACGCCGCCATCGACGATCAGTTCCATCCCCGGACTCAGCGTTGCATTGAATCCTGTCGCAAAGTTTATCGCCTGTTTCTTCCCCCAATCGAGCGGTGTATTCGACTGCCAAGGCGTGTCGAGCGTATAGGGAAAGTTGCCTGGCAAATTATTGAGGCCGGCCGGCAGGCCTTGAAACTGACGATCGCCGGCGACTGTGAAATAGCCGCCCAGATTAGGGGTGAAATAGCTGAGCGTCGCGTTCGCATTGCGCTGGCGCAATGCACTGTTGACGCGATAGCCGCTGGAATCGATGGCATTGCCAAATGCACCAACCGACCAGGGGCCGCTTGTTACGGCGGCCGATGCGCGGCCTTCCCAGTATTCAAACGAACCGGCCAAGGCCTCGACACGGTTGACCGCATCCGGCGAGGAGCCTTTCTTGAGCACAATATTAATCGAACCGCCAATCGCTCCGTCGCCATAGAGGACAGTGCTGCTGTTGCCGCGAGTAATTTCGATCCGCTCGATGCTGTTCAGCGGTATCGCAGAAAAATCAAAACCCTGAAGATCGAAATCCTGGAAACGGCGGCCGTTGACCAGAATTAGCACATTCGATTGTGCAAACGCCCCGAAGCCGCGCAAATCGACCCCGTCGCGCGAACCGTTTGTTGAGCTGAGCAGGTGCTGCACCTGCACGCCGACTTCTCGGGAGAGGATATCCGGAAGATTTTGCGCCGGTGAACGCGCTATGTCCTCCGCAGTAATGATGCTGTTCGACGTGCCGACCATGCCGCTGTTGAGGCGCGTCCAGTTGACGTCGATTTGCGGCAGCGCGACTTGCGCTCTGACGCGCGCAGCCGGTGCAGCCAGCGCGAGCAGGCCGCCGACAAGAATAACAATAAGCCCCTTCCCCATGACACCACGTTCCTTCGTTTGCGTTCGCGCAAATGGCGAACGCATCGGTGAAGACCAAGCCCGATGCGAAGGAAGCAAGCGAGATACCGACGCAAATCGCGCGGGCCTCACCTGCGAAATGTCGTGGGAGGCGTTGCCCTCACGGCCTTCGCACCGGCATTGCCGTCACCGCTGCGAAAGACCGCTCCGTATGGACAACCCCGTCCACCGGTTGGGTGACTGTGCTGGCAGGTCTCCTGGCTCGCGGGTCGTTGCCCAGTTGCATCAAGCCTTCCCGGTTTCCCAGTGGCCTCAGACGCGGGCTCGCCGCTCACAGTTGCGGGGGCAGCCACGGATTTCGCCAAATTCGAAGCCGAATTTGTCGTCTCCGTGTTCCCTCTTTCGTCCCCGATTGAGTCGGGGAACCAGCACGCCAAAATGTTCGCTTAGATCGCCGCAGCGAGTCAAGCCGTCGGCAACGGCAATGAAAGTGCAGCAAAATTTCCGGCCTCCGACGGGACTAGCCCCCCTTCACGAATTGTTTTGTTCACCATTGGGGGTTTCGTCGTATCGTCCAGCTGGTGTTCTGACAGGAGAAATTCCGCCATGAACCTGAAATTCGCACTGCGTAGTATCGGCATTCTGGCCGCAACCGCTCTGCTGGTCACTGCCGTCAGCATGAAACCGCTCGCCGCGATGGGTACCGACAGTCCCCCGCCAGCTGACGATGGCAATAAGAAGAAAAAGAAGAAGGACAACAACGTCATAGAGCAGCAGCAGGAACAACTGGCGCAGGAGAAATTTCTGCGCGACTACCGCGCGGCCCGGGCCATGATTCTCGAAGGCAATTATCAAGACGGCATTACGGCCATGCACGCACTCGGACACGACGAGCATGCGGATGTCGCCAATTACATTGGCTACGCCTACCGTAAGCTCGGCAACTACGATGATTCCAAGGTCTGGTACGAAAAGGCGCTCGCCACTGATCCCAACCACGTCCGCACATGGTCATATTACGGCATGTGGCAGATGGAGCAGGGTAACCGGCTTAAGGCGCTGGACGATCTGCAAAAGGTGCAGCTGATTTGTGGCAACACCACCTGCGAGGAATATCGTCAGCTCAAAGACGTGATCGACGGCAAAGCCACTTACTAGGGCAGCGCCGCCCGCTTCCCAAATCTCATGCCCGGCCTCGTGCCGGGCATGACGTTATTGGGAGGTCTCCCGCGTAATCCATGCATGGTAGTCGGCATCGACGTTATCGACCGGTAAGACCATGAAAGCCGGGGTGGTGTAAGTGTGCGCTTCTTTAACCGCATTTCGCACCAGTTCGGCCATCGAGGCACGGGTTTTAATGAACATCACGACCTCTTCCGCCCGCTCAATTTTGCCCTCCCACCAATAGTGGGAGATCATCCCGGGCAGGATATTGACGCATGCCGCAAGCCGGCGTTCGACGATCGTCCGGCCTACCCGCTCTGCCTCGACAATTGATGGCCAAGTCGTATAGACGAGCACCGCACGTTCCATCGTCAGGTCCCTCTATGAACTCGCAACGCCAGCGTTTTCAGCACATCGCCTTCGTCGCAGGTCAGACGCCGGAAGCGCGCCATGCCTATGCGCAGCTCGAAAAGCGCTACGGCAATGTCGACCCTGCGCATGCGGATGTGATTGTCGCACTCGGCGGCGACGGACTGATGTTGCAAACCCTGCACAAGTTCATGAAATCCGGCAAGCCAATCTACGGTATGCATCGCGGCACAGTTGGATTTCTGATGAACGAATTCCTTGAGGAGAGCCTCCCCGAGCGCCTGTCTAATGCTCATATCACCATCATCCATCCGCTTTTGATGCGGGCGCGCGGCACAAATGGACATACGCACGAGCATCGCGCCATAAACGAAGTTTCCCTGTTTCGCCAGAGCGCGCAGGCCGCGCACCTGCGGATCTTGATCGACGATCAAGAGCGGCTCGCTGAGCTCATTTCTGATGGGGTACTGGTAGCAACACCCGCCGGCTCAACCGCCTACAATCTGTCTGCGCAGGGACCGATCATCCCGATCAATGCCCCGCTGCTTGCGCTCACACCGATCAGCCCGTTTCGCCCGCGACGATGGCACGGTGCACTATTGCCGGACCGGGCGCGTGTCACGCTCGAAGTCATGGAGGCGGACAAACGGCCCGTTGCCGCGGTCGCTGACCATGATGAAGTTCGGTCAGTGCGCAGCGTCGATATCAGCATGGACCACGACATTTCCATCAACATGCTGTTCGATCCCGGTCACAACCTCGACGACCGCATCCTGCGTGAACAATTTGGATTTTGAAATGTGCTGCCCAGCTCATGCCTTTTCAACATCTTCATGGGACGCCCGGCACAAGGCCGGGTATGACGCTGGAGAGCAGCATACATGACCAAGGTTTTTGCCTTCACCGTCAACGGAAAGCCCGTCAACGTTTCGCTCGACAACGAGGATACGCCGCTCCTGGACGTGTTGCGCAACGAGCTTGGCCTCGTCGGGACTCGTTTTGGCTGCGGGCTCGAACAATGTGGCTGTTGCATGGTCCTGATCGACGGCGCGCCGGAGAAATGCTGTGCCAAGCCGGCCTGGAGCGTCGAGGGCAAACAGGTCATCACTGTTGAAGGTCTGGGCGACGCCGAAAATCCGCATCCGCTGCAACAAGCTTTTCTCGAAGAACAGGCCGGCCAATGCGGCTATTGTCTCGCCGGCATTCTTATTTCCGCCAAAGCGCTTCTCGACAGGAATTCGAAGCCCTCTCGGACCGAGATAGCACAGGCGCTCGACGACAATATATGCCGTTGCGGTTCTCATAACCGCATCGTGCGCGCGGTGCAAAAGGCAGCAGCCGTCATACGCGCGGGAGCGGGCCGATGAATGCTCCCCTGGCTGGCCCGCTTAATGACAACCCCAATCTCGATCGCTGGGTGGCATTTCCAGCGCCAGGGAAAATCACCGTCCTTACCGGCCGGGTAGAGCTCGGCCAGGGCGTTCTCACTGCAATGGCGCAGATCGCTGCCGACGAGCTCGACGTCGCCATCGAGCGCATCACAATTCGATCGGGCGACACGGAGAAGGCCCCGAACGAAGGCTACACTGCGGGCAGCATGTCGATTCAGTTTGGCGGTGTGGCGTTGCGGCAGGCCTGTGCCGACGTGCGAGCGTTATTTCTCGATCAGGCCGCCAAAGCTCTCGGCTGCAATGTGACCGAATTGTCGATTCGCGATGGCCGGCTTTTTCGCAGCGGCACCTCGACCGGACAGGACTATTGGACCCTGTCAGGCGCAGTCGATCTCGGCGTCAAGGCAACCGGTCGCGGTGAGCGCAAGAGCGTGGCCGATCTTCAGAACATCGGAACCAGCAGCGCTCGCGTGGATTTGCCGGCAAAAGTCTTCGGCGAAAGTGCTTTCATTCACGATCTGCGCCTGGAAGGGATGGTGCACGCACGTGTCGTCCGGCAGCCAAATCGTGGTGCCACAATCGGCTCAATTGATGAGAACGCTATACGCCGCGCCGCCAAAGGGCCGATCGAATTCGTGCGCAACGGAAACTTTCTTGCGATTATCGGGGACAATGAGACCGCCGTCGAAGCCGCTGGCGTCTCTGCCGTTAAGCATGTGAGCTGGCAAAACGTCGAGGCTCCGGCCCCAACGCAGCAAGAGGCCAGCTGGCTTCTGCAAAAACCCGTCGTCGAGCGAGCGTTTGGTGCGCCAGAGGGCGGCAACCCGCAGAATAGAGAACGATACGAAGCGACGTACACGCGCGGATATCTTGCTCACGCCTCGATCTCTCCATCCTGCGGGCTCGCACTCTACCGAGATGGGAGGCTGACAGTGTGGACGCATTGCCAGGGCGTGTATCCACTCCGTGCGGCACTGGCGAAAGCGCTCAAGCTCGAGCCCTCCTCGATCATCGTTCATCACGTACAAGGATCGGGCTGTTACGGTCACAACGGCGCCGATGACGCAGCCGCTGATGCAGCAATCATCGCCATGCAGAAGCCGGGCCAACCGATCCGCATTCGCTGGCGGCGCGAGGAAGAATTCATATACGAGCCAAAGACGCCGGCTATGGTGGTCAAGGTCCGCGCCTTGCTTGATGACGACGGCAAGCCTGTCGACTGGACACAGGAAATCTGGAGTCCAACCCATAATCTCCGGCCGGGTGCCGGCGGAAACTTACTCGGCGCAATCGCGTTGCCCAATCCGCCACCCGAACCGCCGCCGAATGATGTTCCTGAAGCAAATGGCGGCGGCGCTACACGCAATGCCGAGCCGCTCTACCACATCGCCGCCAAACGCATCCTGCACCATCTGGTCACCGAAACGCCGGTACGAACCTCGGCGCTACGCGGGCTTGGCGCGATGCCGAACGTCTTTGCGCTAGAATGCTGCATCGATGATTTGGCCCAACGCGCGGGGCAGGATCCGGTGCAATACCGGCTATCGATTACTGCCGATCCACGGGCGCGAGCAGTCATCGAAAAGGTTGCGGCCATGGCGAAATGGGATGCTGGCACGGCTGGAGGTACTGGCCGCGGCCGCGGCATTGCCTTTGCCCGATACAAGAACCGCGCTGCATACTCCGCAGTAATCGTCGACCTGTCGGTTGACGAGGAGATCCGGTTGCACCGCGTCTGGTGCGCGACCGATGCCGGCTTGGTGGTGAATCCCGACGGCGTAGCCAATCAACTTGAGGGCGGCATTATCCAGTCGGCAAGCTGGGTGCTGAAGGAGCAGGTGCGATTCGATAACGGAGTTGCGTCATTCGATTGGGAAACCTACCCGGTGCTGAAGTTCAGTGAAGTGCCGGAGATCGAGATTGAATTGATCAACACGAAGGATGAGGCGCCGCTCGGCGTTGGCGAGGTCACCGCTGGACCGACCGCGGCGGCGATCGGCAATGCCGTGTCCCATGCCCTGGGCGCCCGCATTCGCGACCTGCCCCTCACCCGCGAACGGATTATGGCGGCGCTGCTGCGGGAATAGCACGCCGATCGGCGAGCTATTGCATCGCTGCAGGATTGCGGCTCAAGTAATGTCATGAAGCGGCAAGGGTCACGCGTTCCCCAGAAAAAGAACGGCAGCTGGCAGCGTGATCCCGAAGGGATGCGCATACGGATTATGCGCGCTGCGACCGCCGAATTCGCGCGTTATGGCTTTGGCGGCGCACGTCTTGACCGTATCGCCAAAACAGCCGGCGCAAACAAGCGCATGATCTACTATCACGTTGGCGACAAGGAAGCGCTCTACCTCGCCGTTCTTGAAGGTGCTTATGACCACATTCGCGCTGCAGAGCGCGAGCTCAATCTTGAAGAGTTCGGCGCCGGCCAGGCAATCGTCAAGCTTCTGACGTTTACCTGGCAATATTTTCTGGAGAATCCAGAATTCCTCGCGCTGCTCAACGAAGAAAATCAACATCGCGCGCGTCATCTGCGCCGTTCACGCAAAGTGAAGGGACTCCACTCGCCTTTCGTCGCCTTAATTGCCGACATTCTGCGGCGCGGCGCAGCCAGTGGCGAACTGCGCAAGGGCATCGATCCGGTGCAGTTCTATATTTCGCTCGCCGCGCTGTCGTATTTTTATCAATCTAACAGCGCGACGCTGGGCGTGATTTTCGGTCGTGATCTGCTGTCGGACGACGCGAAGGCTGCGCGCCTTTCTCACATGACTGATCTTGTTCTGGCCGCGCTGCGGCCCGCGGCAACCGATACCCTTGACCCCGGATCGCCCGCGCTAATAGGATTTAACCAACGGGTTAAAATCTAGCCTTTGATCAAGGCGAGAGTTCAGAAGCAGCAGAACAACCGTGTCGAACGGGGTGCAGCGCATTGTGCAGTCGGCCTGGATAAGGCCGATGCTTTTCCTCGTGCTGCTTGTCGTCGCGTGGGATTTGGCGATCCGCGTGTTTCGTATCCCACCCTATCAAATCCCGAAACCCGAGGACGTGTTGCGGACATTGTGGGCCGACGGACCGCAATTGCTGCAGCAGGCGGTGCCAACCACTATCGCAACGGTTGAGGGATTCTTGCTCTCGGCGGTGTTCGGCATCGCGTTTGGAGTGCTGATCGTCGGCTCCCGCACGGTCGAAAGCTATGTTTACCCGCTGCTTGTGTTCTCTCAATCGATTCCAAAAATTGCCATCGCACCGTTGTTCGTTGTCTGGTTTGGTTTCGGCATGTTTCCGAAGGTGCTCTCGGCGTTTCTGCTTGGATTTTTTCCCGTCGTCGTCTCGGCCGTGCAGGGCTTCAAATCGGTCGAGCCGGATATGCTGGATCTCGCTAGAGCGATGGAAGCAAAACCATTGCAGATTTTTCGCATGGTGCGGTTTCCGCATGCCCTGCCCGCGATCTTCGCAGGCTTGAAGATTTCGATCACACTGGCCGTCGTCGGCGCTGTCGTCGGCGAATTCGTCGGATCGAATAGCGGCCTCGGATTCGTCCTCCAGCGTTCCATCGGAAACTTCGAGCTGCCCACGATGTTTGCAGCGCTGGTCATTCTTTCGCTGATCGGCGTCGTGCTGTTCTGGACGCTCGACGTCATCGAACGGCTCACCATTCCCTGGCATGCCAGTCAGCGCCAGGACATCGTCGTTGCGGCCTAAACAATCGTCGAAAACAAAAAGGGAGGAAATGATGAAAATGGTTTTTGCGGCACTCCTTGCCGTGCTGTTTGCCGGCTCCGCCTGGGCCGACGACAAAGTGACGCTGATGCTGAACTGGTATGTCTACGGCGAGCACGCGCCGTTCTACTACGGCAAGGAAAAAGGCTACTTCAAGGATGCCGGCATTGATCTGGAAATCCAGGAAGGCCGCGGCTCCGGAACCGTAACCCAGGTGGTCGCTGCCAAGACCGTACAGTTCGGCTATGTCGACGTGCCGACCATGATGCGCGCGGCCGTCAAAGGCGCACCGGTGCAAGCGGTCGGTGTCGCGCTGCAGACTAACCCGATGTCAGCGATGGGTTTTGCCGAGAAGAACATCAGGAAGCCTGAGGACATCAAAGGCAAGACCGTTGCGACGACCCCCGGCGATTCAATGTCGCAAATCTGGCCGCTCTTCCTGAAGAAGACCGGGCTCAAGGAAAGCGATTTCAAGACCGTGTCAGGCGACGCGACGACCAAGCTCAATGCAGTCATCAACGGTCAAGCCGATCTCTTGCTTGGCTATGTCATGGACCAGAGCATGAAGATCAAGGACGCTACTGGGAAAGACGTCTTCCCCATCAAGTTTGCCGACTACGGCGTCAATCTGGTGAGCTCCGGGGTCATCGTGAACAAAGATTGGTTGAACGAAAATAAGGATCTCGTGAAGCGCTTCATGTCGGCCGCCACGAAATCTATCGAGGAAGCCTCAAAACATCCCAGGGATGCGGCTCAGGCGATCCTTAACGCCAATCCGAAAGGCGGCAAGATCGAAACGCTGACGCAAGGGTTTGAGCTGACGATCCCGCTCTACAAGGATCCGTCGGGCAAGAACAACCGTCCCTTCAATGCGACCGACGCCAACGTCAAGGACACCGTGGACGTCATGGTTGAATATGGGGGCCTCGACGCCAAGGCGAAGGACGAGTTCAAGAATTACTACACCAACGCCTATCTGCCTGGCGGCAGCGGCTCGTAGCGATTGAGAGATGGCCGCGGGCAACCTCAAGATCGCTGCTGAAGCCGAACAAACGAGACGTCCCGTTATTGAACTGCGGGGCGTCTCGAAAACCTATCGAACAGCCGATGGCGAAGTTCCCTCATTGCGCCCAATTGATTTCACGATCGGCGAAGGAGAATTCGTCGTTGTGGTTGGGCCGTCCGGCTGCGGCAAGACCACCCTCCTCAAAATGATCGCCGGTTTGCTGCCGCCGAGCCAGGGCGAGATCCACATCGAAGGCGAGGCGATCACAAAGCCGCATGGCGGTGTCGGCATCGTATTCCAGACTGCCATGCTCCTGCCGTGGCGTAGCGTGTTCCGCAATGTGATGATGCCGGTCGAGGTCAAGAGCCTGCCGCGCGAAGAATATGCCGCTCGTGCTCACGCGCTGCTGAAAATGGTCGGCCTGCAGGATTTCGAAAGCAAATATCCCTGGCAGCTGTCCGGGGGCATGCAACAACGCGCCTCGATTTGCCGTGCGCTGGTTCACGACCCGAAGATTGTGCTCATGGACGAACCTTTTGGCGCACTCGATGCAATGACGCGCGAGCGAATGAATGTCGAGCTGCAGCGTATTCAGCGTGAAACAAAGAAGACGGTTCTCCTTATCACCCATTCCATCCCGGAGGCGGTGTTTTTGGCAGACCGCGTGGTTGTGATGTCGGCGCGGCCTGGGACCATCGCCGCCGTCTATGAAGTGTCGCTGCGGCGTCCGCGTTCGCTCGACGTTTTGTCAGACCCCGTCTTTGTCGAATTGGCCAAAACAATTCGTGCACACTTCTCCGACAGTCATCTCGATTGATCTGCCATGGCATCCCGTATCGCGGTGAAAAACATTGAATTTTCGGAGCGGCGCGTCCCGTTCCAGCACCCATTCCGTTTTGGTGCGGTGACCGTGAACGAGGCGCCGCAGATGTTTGTTCATGTCACAATCGAGGTGAATGGCGAGCACAATTACGGCGCCTCTGCCGAACTGATGGTGCCGAAGTGGTTCAACAAGGACCCGAGCCTTTCCGCCGCGGACACAATTGATCAGTTGCGCCAGTCGGCCGAGATCGCGCGAAGCCTTTATCTCGACCGGAAGACGCCCGATACCGCATTTGGGCTGCATGCTGCCTGCACGAGCGCGCAAGTGGCGGCGTGCAGAAAAGTGGGCATCCCTGCCCTTGCGGCAAATTTCGGCGCGGCTGAGATCGACAAAGCAATACTTGATGCGTTGCTGCGCTCGCAGCAGATGGATTTTTTCACTGGCATGCGCAACAATATTGCGGGACTCGACGCGAGCTTAACACCGGATCTCGACGATTCGGCGATCTCGGATTTCCTGACCGAGCGCACGATCTCGCCACGTATCGCCGTGCGCTACACCATCGGCATGCTGGACACCGTAGGCAGCATCGAGGAGGCCATTCGGACAAAGTATCGTTATTTCAAGATTAAGTTGTGTGGTGATCCTGCAAAGGATCATGCTCGCTTGATCGAGATCGCAGCACCGCTTGCAGACAGCAACTACCAGGCCACTCTCGACGCCAACGAACAGTATCAGAGCATTGCTGATCTCAATGCATTGGTGAACGCGCTTCGGACCGACAAGGCTCTTGGAAC
>Ga0066903_100004231_pt1 | contig 12070 bp, 9 predicted proteins | sample PanSoiMetaGPlot1_FD_67491 | JGI IMG/M metagenome (GOLD analysis project Ga0066903, IMG submission 67491) | Tropical forest soil microbial communities from Panama analyzed to predict greenhouse gas emissions - Panama Soil - Plot 1 (version 2) | ecosystem: Environmental > Terrestrial > Soil >...
GAATCAGAGATGTAAATGAGCGCGCCTGCCCCAATTCGAATTCCTCTTCGCCAAAGATGGGATGATGCGCGACTGCGTATCATTCCCGCGGTTGCGTTCTCTGGGGCGATTGTGGCGATTGCGTTGTTGTGGAGGAGCAATATCGCGGCCCCCACACTGGTTGGCCAGGCCGAACCGAACGAAGCCAAAGTCAGTTGCTACAAGCCCGGAATGCTGGCGCAACTGGACGTGGCTCGATTCCAAAAAGTTAAAGCGGGTGATCCCATTGGCCAGGTGCTGGTGACGGATCCAAAGATTCTGGCTTCTTCGCTTTCGGTGATTCAGGCGGAGATTGAAGCGCTGCGGATCAGCATGCAACCGATGGCGCGGCAGCAACACACGGCGATGGAATACAGCAGCCTGCAATTGGATTGGATGAAACAACGGGCGCAACTGGCGATGGCACGCGTGAATCTGCAATTGGCAGGAACCGAATTGCAACGCACTGAAGCGCTTTACAAAGATAAAATCGTCTCGCAACGCGCTTACGAGCAGGCCAAAGCAGCGGAAGAAAGGTACAAGACCGAAGTCGATGAGTTGAGTCGCATGGTGAATGAGCATGGAACCGACATCGCACAATCCCAGTCGACCAATGCGATCGACATGTCGCAATTGAGTGCTGAACCGCTACGGGCGGCGATCACAGTCCAGGAATCCAAATTACGGCTGACGGAAGCTGAGTTGAGCCCGATTACTTTAAAAGCGCCGGTGGATGGGATGGTCAGCCTCATCTATCATCGAACGGGCGAGGCGATTATCGCGGGCGAACCGATCGTGACGATTGCAGCTTACGACCCGGTGCGCATTGTCAGTTACATCCGCGCGCCAGTGATGAGCGAGCCAAGTGTCGGAACGCGGGTCGAAGTGCGTTCGCGCGGACCGCGACGCGACGTGGGTATCGCGAATATTGTCGAAGTGGGCACGCAACTGGAAGCAGTCGCTCCGGCATTGGCTGCGCCGATAAAGTTTAGCAATCTGGAGTTAGGTTTGCCCATCAGTGTCAGCCTTCCTCCGAATCTTAAGATTCGACCCGGTGAGTTGGTGGATCTGACGTTGTTGTCGAATTAGGAGACTCACAATTAATTCGCATCGGTTTCAGCGTTCCATCTTCAGCCGATGGCGTTCGAGCGTGCTGCCCTCTGCAAATCCCAGTTGTGCCAGCGCTCGATTATAGTCGGCTAACGCCTCGACTTCCGCTGTTCGCGCGGCGGTGAGCGCTTCTTGTAACTGCAGCACGAAGAAACTCGTTGAGAGGCCGTTCTGCAGCTTTTTCTCTTCCGCGGCGAGAGCGGCTTCAGCATAGGTTCGGGCCTGGCGAGTCGAACCGATTTGGTCGAAGCGCAGATTGACGCGGTTTACAAAATCAGCCACCTGCAACAGAACTTGCTGCTCCGCTTTTCTAAGCTCCAATTCCGCTATCCAACGATTGGCTTTGCTGGCGCGGTAATCGTTGCGCTCTTTGAGGTTGCTCAGCGGAAAACTGACGACGACTCCGTAAGAATAATCCGCATCGTGAAAACGCACCGCTTCACTCATCGCCGTGCTAACATGGTCCTCGACGTTGTAACTTCCGTAGCGGCCCAATACGTCGAGGCTCGGGAAAAGTTGATTTTTGCGAAAACGCACCGTGACGTCACTTCGCTCGACCGCGAGCCGCGCCTGAATCAGATCAGGTCGGCCACTGAGCGCTTTTCGGAAGCTTTCAGTGCGATTGATTTCCTCTTTCACCGGACTCAACGAGTCGGATGGCAGTGGCTCGAGGTCAGCCCAATCGATGAAGCTATCGGTAATGAGAGCCTTCAGGGCATTTTCACGTGTAAATAGCGCTTCTCGTGCCACGCTCAGAGCGGTTAACGTATTTTGGAACTGCGTTTCGGCCTGCTCGCTGTCCAATGGCGGCAGATCGCCCACTTCCACTCGACGCCGCGTCTCGGCGACGAACTGTTTTTTCAACTCCAACGCCTTTTCCTGGACGCGTACTTGTTCACGCGCTGCAGCCAGATCGTAATAGGCCAGTTCGACCGCCAACACCGTTTTCATGGTTTCGAACTGCAACGCCTGTTCGGAAATTTTCACATTTTTCTTTCGCACCAGAATCAATTCGCGATTTTGATCGATCCAAAAATCTCGCAGCAGATGTTGTTTCAGGGTCAGGTCGGTCGCGGCGAAAAAGTTATTCGTGCGACGAGTAGGAGCGGATGCATTTGGATCCGAGCTGAAATCGGATGTCGCATCTTTGCGCCCGGCAAGGGCTTTGAAGTCATAGCTTAGTCCGATGGGCAATTCGCCAGTCAGCATTGGGCCGGCTGTATCCGTCCTTAATTGATATGGAAAATGGGGATTCTCTTTGTCCACATCGAAGTCGCCCGGTTGGGAAACGTAGTCGTGCCGGGCAGAAAATGAAAATTGCGGAACGTAGACGCCGTAGGAGCCGTCGAGATTGAATTGTGCTATGTCGGCGGAGGCGCGTTGAATCTGCAGGTCCAGATTTCGGCTTACTGCCATCTCGATGCATTCGTCCAGGGAAAGAAGGCGAATCCGGGTGCCCGGCGGATTCGATTGGCCGGCCGCCATCAGAGGGCTGGCGAGAACCACCGCCAGCAGCATTCGGAAGCGCATCGGCTGTCAGTCTGCGTTTCTGGCGCGACCGCGTCAAATCCGTACGTTGCCTCTGCTGTGTGATTGTGTCACTCTCCGTTCATGCGCAGCGCTTTTTTCGTGCTTCTTGGCTCGATGCTTTGCGCGTGTGCCGCCGAAAAGCTGCACCTCGTCCGCCCGATGGAATACATGGGATTGCGCGACGCTTCGGCTGCTGTTCCGGTCAGCTCGAATCTGTTCATCGTTGCGGACGATGAAAAGAATACGTTGCGGCTTTATTCGGCTGAAAAAGCCGGGCGGCCGCTGAGGGAGTTCGATTTTGACACCTTCCTTGAAGTGACCAGCAAATCGCCCGAAGCGGATTTGGAGGGGGCTGCTTTGATCGGCCGTCGCGCCTTCTGGATTGGTTCTCATGGACGCAATAAGAACGGGAAGGAGCGATTGAACCGGCATCGCCTGTTCGCTACGGACATCGCGATAACCAATGGGGAGGTGACGCTGGCGCCCGTGGGCAAGCCGTACAAAAGGCTGCTAGGTGATTTGCTGCAGGATGGGCGATTTGCCGAGTTCCGTCTCGCGGACGCCTCGACGCACCTTCCAAAAGATCCGGATGGGCTGAATATTGAGGGCCTGTCTGCGACGCCCGAGGACCATCTGCTGCTTGGATTTCGCAATCCTACGCCGCATGGCAAGGCTCTATTGATCCCTTTGCTGAATCCGAATGAAGTCGTGGAGGGCAAGTCTGCCCGCTTTGATACTGCCACATTGCTGGACCTCGATGGGCTAGGCATTCGCGATATGGCGTTGTTCGGTGGGAGCTACTTCATCATTGCGGGGCCAGCGCACTCGGGCAAGGGATTCGAATTTTATCGTTGGGCCGGCAGCGGCTCACCACCACAAAAGTTCAGCGTCAAACACCTTGATGATTATCATCCGGAGGCAATCGTCATTTATCCAGACAAGGGATTTCACGAAATTCAAATTCTGAGCGATGACGGCAATCGGCCTGTCAATGGAATTCCTGGCAAAGAGCTGGGCGATTCGGCGCCCAAAACTTTCCGCAGTTTTTGGCTCACTGACCAACCCAAAGAATAATGATCGAGGTTGGATTTGATAAGACCAGGAACCTGTTGCGTATTGCGTTCTCCGGCCACGTCGATGCAGAGGAGGCAAAACGCTCTAACGATCAGATTACGGCACTTTTTTCCGGAACCAAACCAGGCTTTCGTCTTCTGACTGACTTGACCGGGCTGGAAGCGATGGACAGGGCGTGTGTGCCGTTTATCAGGGAATCGATGGACCTTTTGAATAAACATGGGGTCGGAAATGTTGTCCGCGTGATACCGGATCCCCACAAGGATATTGGCTTTAACATCCTTTCACTTTTTCATTACCGCCATGACATTCGCATCGCGACTTGCCAAACGCTGGAAGAGGCAATGAAGGCTTTGGCAAGTTAGGACAAAAAAATGGCAAGATGGGATGGGCAAGCTCGTGGATAAATTGCGAATCAGGGAATTGAAATTTTCAAAGTTCAAGCTATGTGTAGGCGGCGGAAATATTTAGCGGCGCAATTGCTATTTGTTTGTTTGCTGGGTTCCCTGGCGGTGGTCCAAGCCTCCGACACAAGTGGCTTTCAAATAGCGATTCCATCCGGGCCGGAAATTCTCGCGCGACTGAACAAATCTCATCCGCGCTTGCTGGCGTCCTCCAACGATTTCATGCAGCTCAAAGCGCAAATCGAAACGAATTCGCTGCTCCGATCGTGGCAAGCGGCATTGAATACACAGGCGCATGAAGTGCTTTCGGCTGAGCCTTCACGTTATGAAATTCCCGATGGCTTGCGGTTGCTCGAAACGAGCCGGCGCGTCCTCAATCGCGTTTATATGCTCGCTTTACTTTATCGCCTGGAAGGGGAGAAGAAATATGCCGAACGCGCGTGGCAGGAACTGGAAGCTGCGGCGAAGTTCAAGGATTGGAATCCGCGCCATTTCCTGGACACGGCAGAGATGACTCATGCTTTTGCCATTGGCTACGATTGGCTGTACGACGTTTGGAATGATGACCAACGCGCAGTTCTGCGCCAAGCCATGCTTGAAAAAGGGTTCAAACCGGCGCTGAATCTTTATCGGAATCATTCGAGTTGGACCAGGATGCGCCACAATTGGAACCAGGTTTGCAACGGCGGAATCGGAATGGGCGCACTCGCGTTGGCTGATGTCGAGCCGGAAATGAGCGGTGAAATTTTGTATCATGGGTTGGAATCCATCCAACTCGCGATGGCCGAATTTGCACCTGACGGCGCATGGAAGGAAGGTCCCGGTTATTGGAACTATGCGACGAGTTATAATGTGACCTTTCTAGCGGCTCTTGATTCAGCGCTCGGCAGTGACTTTGCTTTGCACAAAATGCCGGGCTTTCGCGAAACCGGATTGTTCCCGATTTATTTAACGGGTCCGATTGGGCGCACTTTTAATTATGCTGATGGCGGGGATCGTTCAGTGCGAGCTCCTCAATTGTTTTGGCTGGCGCGCAAGTTCAATCAACCGGTCTTCGCCTGGGCCGAGCGGCAAGTGGCTTCGCCGAGCGCTCTCGATTTGCTCTGGTTTGATTCCGAAGGGAGTGGCCCGAAAGTTGCCGACCTGCCGCCCGACAAATATTTCCGTGGCGCGGAAGTCGTCACGCTTCGAAGCGATTGGGAGAATCCAAAAGGGCTCTTCGTCGGCTTCAAGGGCGGTGACAACAAGGCGAACCACAGCCACCTCGATTTGGGTAGCTTTGTGTTCGACGCGCTCGGCGCGCGGTGGGCGGTTGATCTTGGCAGCGACGATTACAATCTGCCGGGCTATTTCGGAAATCAACGGTGGAATTATTATCGGCTCCGCGCCGAGGGTCAAAACACCCTCGTAATCAACCCGGGCTCCGTCCCGGATCAGGATCCTGGAGCGGCGGCGCGCATCATTCGTTTTGAATCCAAACCTGACCGCGCGTGCGGTATCGCGGATCTTTCACAAGCTTATCGCCAGAGCGCCCGAAAATTCTGGCGCGGAATAGCATTGTTGGAGCGGCAAAAGGTCCTGATTCAGGATGAAATTCAGGCGGACAGTCCGGCAGACGTCTGGTGGTTTATGCATACACCCGCCGATGTAAAGCTCGAGAACGGCGGGCAGAGAGCGCTGCTGCATCAACTTGGCCAGCAAATCCATGCGGAAATTCTTTCGCCTGATGCCGCAACATTTCAATTTATGGGCGCGCAGCCGCTCCCGAATTCGCCTCATCCCGAGCGCCAGGCAAAAAACGAGCGCATCAAAAAGCTCGCCGTCCATCTCAAAGACAAAAAGGAAACCCGAATCGCGATCCTCCTGACTTCAGCAACGAGCGACGAAGCTGTAAAACTTTCCCCTTTGTCCGAATGGTGAACCACATTGACCGATTTGGCGCGGCTTGCTTCGATTTGGAAATCTGGAAAATTGAATTGTGACAACTATGCCACCAACCGCGCTTGAAAAGAACAAAGACAAATCCACGACTTTCGATCTCGAAGCCAAAGTTCGCCAATATGGCGAACAACTGTTCGCGCAGATGGACGCTGCCGAGCCGCCCTCGCTGTTCAGCAAAAAAGGCTTTTACGGCACGGTCATGGACTGGTCCATGCGTGATGAACATTTCAAAACTCAGCTTTTTCGATTCGTGGATGTGCTGCCGACGCTCACTTCGTCTTCGGAAGTTGGCAAGCATCTGAAGGAATATCTGGGTGATGATGAAGTGAAGCTGTCGCCGGCATTGCGCGTGGGTCTGAAAGCCGCCGGCGGGATGTCGTGGCTTTTCGGCTCCGGCATCAAGGCACAGGTCACTGGCATGGCGCGGCAATTCATGCTTGGCGACGACAATAAGGAAATCGTCGCGACTTTGAAGAAACTTAACGAGCAGGAGATAGCATTCACAGTCGACATTTTGGGCGAGACCGTCGTTAGCGAAGCCGAGGCGGACCAGTATGCGAAACGGTATCTCGATTTGATGGATTTGCTCGCTCGAGAGGTTTCAAAATGGTCTCGCCCATGCCAAAGCAACGAATCACCTCGCGGCCGACTTCCCGCGTTGAATGTCTCGGTCAAAATTTCAGCGCTTTACTCACAAATTCAGCCGACCGATCCGGACACCGCAATTAACAGGATTTCCGTACGGCTCCGCCCGATCTTGCGTCGAGCAAAAGAACTCGGGGCCTTTATCAACTTCGACATGGAGAGCTATGTGCTGAAGGATCTAACGTTGCAACTTTTCAAGACCATCTTCGCGGAATCCGAATTTGCTTCCGGTCCTACCTGCGGCCTCGCCATGCAAGCCTATCTCAAAGATTGTGAAGGGGACTTGAGGGATCTGCTCGACTGGGCACGCGAACACAAGCGCCGCATTACTGTCCGCCTGGTCAAAGGCGCATACTGGGATTATGAAACAATCATCGCGCAACAACGTCACTGGTCCATTCCTGTTTTTGCGCACAAGGCGGAGACAGACGCGAATTTCGAAAAGCTCTCGCTACTGCTGCTCGAAAACGACCGCATCATCGACGCGGCTTTCGGTTCTCACAATGTCCGCAGCATCGCGCACGTTCTCGCCCAAGCCGAGCGACTCGGGGTCGCTCGCCGCAACTTCGAATTTCAAATGCTCTACGGGATGGCTGATCCCATCAAAGCCGCCGTTCTGGCAATGGACTGCCGCTTGCGCGAATATTGTCCGGTTGGCGAACTGCTTCCCGGGATGGCTTATCTCGTTCGCCGGCTTCTCGAAAACACTTCCAACGAAGGCTTTCTAGCTAATAAATTCGCGAAAGACACCAGTCGCGATGCGTTGCTGAGAAATCCATCCGACCTGGCACGTATTCCAGCCCCTCAAGACTCGACACCCGATGCTCGCACATTCGTCAACGAACCTCACATAGATTTCACTCTTCCGCGCGAGCGCGAAAAGATCCGCGCCGCCCTTCAACGCTTACGCCAGAACCTTGGAAATCGGCATCCGCTCGTAATCAATAACAAACCTGTTTCGACCGCTGATTGGTTGCCTTCATTAAATCCGGCCAATCAAACGGAGATTATCGGCTACGCCGCGCAAGCATCGGTTGCCGAAGCCGATTCCGCGCTTGCTTCTGCCCGCACGGCACAGCCTAAATGGGCGCGCACTCCCGCAGCCGAGCGCGCCGCCATTCTCGAAAAAGTCGCCGCCCTAATGCGCCGCGACAAGGCGGACCTTTGCGCCCTGGAAATTCTTGAAGCGGGGAAGAATTGGCCCGAGGCAGACGCGGACGTCGCGGAAGCAATTGACTTTTGTAATTTCTACGCAGCGGTCATGCGCGACCTTGGCCGGCCGAAGCGCACACAAGTTGTGGCTGGCGAATCTAACCTTCAACATTGGTGGCCGCGTGGTATTGGTGTGATTATCGCGCCGTGGAATTTCCCGCTGGCGATTCTAACCGGCATGGCCAGCGCGGCGATCGTTGCCGGAAATGCGATAATCATAAAACCATCCGATCAAACACCTGTGATTGGTGCGCGCTTGATGGAACTGCTGATTGAAGCTGGACTGCCTGCCGGCGTTGCGAATTTACTCACTGGCCCCGGCGGAAAAGTCGGTGCGCACCTGGTCTCGCACCCACAAATCGATTTCATCGCGTTCACGGGCTCAAAAGAAGTCGGGTTGAGAATTTGGGAGAGCGCGGGCCGCACTGCGCCGGGCCAGGCCAATTTGAAGAAAGTCGTCTGCGAAATGGGCGGAAAGAACTGCGTCATTGTCGATAGCGACGCAGATATGGACGAAGCCGTTGTCGGTTGCATTGCTTCCGCGTTCGGTTATCAGGGCCAGAAATGCAGCGCTCTCTCGCGATTGATCGTGCTGGAGGACAACTATGACAAATTTGTCGAACGCCTGATTGCCGCCGCCGGTTCTTTGCCGATTGGACCTGGCGAGCAAGCGGGGAACGTGATCGGTCCGGTGATTGCGCGCGATGCTGAACAGCGAATCCTCGGCATTATCGAGGCCGGAAAGAAGGAGGCGAAACTCGCCTGGCAGGGAACGGTCCCGAACGATGCCAATGCATGTTATGTTCCGCCAACCATTTTCACGGAAGTTCCCTCAACCAGCCGCTTATTCCGCGAAGAGATTTTCGGACCTGTTCTCGCGGTTAGCAAAGCAAAAGATTTCGATCAAGCCATCGAGCTTGCCAACGAAAGTGAATTTGCGCTGACAGGGGGCTGTTATTCGCGTAGCCCGGTGAACATCGAGCGCATTAAAAACGAGCTCGTTTGCGGCAACCTCTACATCAATCGCACGATCACCGGCGCGATTGTCGAACGCCATCCTTTTGGCGGCTTCAAAATGTCCGGCGGCGGCACAAAAGCAGGTGGACGTGAATATCTGGTAAACTTCCTCGTCCCGCGTGTCGTGACCGAAAACTGCATCCGCCGCGGTTTCGCACCGGTGGAGGAAAGCCAGGGGATGCGGCGCGAATTGGCTTGACGAAGAGGCGTAATTTGGTTTGATCCTGGTGAGTTCCGCAGATGAATACCAGTGGCCGACATTCGTGCTGCAGGGCGGTTTGGTTGCGCACTCTCTTACCTAACCTCTTGGTCTGCGCTTTCGCTGTTATTTTCAGCGAATCCGCTAGCGCGCAGATTTTTGTTACCGACGGTGCCAATAACACCATTGGGGAGTACACGCTTTCTGGGACCCCTATAAATGCCCGCCTGGTTATACGTTTGAATACTCCGGTCGGCCTCGCATCGGACGGTTCCGGACATTTGTTCGTTGCGAATGGAAACGGGACGATGACTGTCGGCGAATACACAACTTCCGGCGATGTCGTTAACGCTGCGCTGATCACCGGGTTGATCAACCCTTGGCAAATTGCTTTGGGTGGAAACGGGCATCTCTTTGTGGTGAGTCTGGGAGGCAGTGGGACGGGCAGCGTCGGCGAGTACACGACCTCGGGAGGAAGCGTTGCTCCTTCTCTTATTACGGGATTGTCCAGCCCCACGGGATTGGCTTTGGACGGTCTTGGGCATATATCTGTTACAGATTCTACCCATGGAACCGTTTCCGAGTACAGCACGTCCGGAACGCTAATTAATCCTGCGCTCATTTCGGGCTTAGCGGGCCCACAAAGAGTGGCCGTGGATGGACAGGGGCATCTATTCGTGGCAAACCTTTCCAGCGGGACCATCGGCGAATACGCCACGGATGGCACCGCAATCAACGCCTCGCTTATTTCCGGTTTGAATAGTCCACACGGCATCACCGTTGGCCCTAACGGCGACTTGTATGTGGCAAGCGGCGCGACTTTCGGAGCCGGCGTGGTTGGCGAATACACCACTTCGGGAGTGGTCGTCAATGCCACCCTCATTAGCGGCTTGGCCATCCATGAAGACATTGTTGTTGTGCCAGAGCCCTGCGCGGCCACCTTGTTGTTGGCTGCGACTTTGCTTTGCCAGCGCGTTAATTGGCGGCATTTGCGAAACAAACTGCCATGTAATCCTCGCCGAAACAGCCGCGGTCTATTTTGAGCGCTGCCCGCGCCCATAAGTTTCACACCTGCGACTCATTTGAACGGGGCGGTGTTTCCGACCCCAGGCCAGCAAACCACTGTTTGCCAATCAGCCTTCGCTCGAATCGCTCACACCCCAACCAAATCCAATGATCCAATATCGCACCGGCAACAACCTCGATGTCGATCAAGTCATCGAGCTCTACAATGCTTCAACTCTCGGCGAACGCCGTCCCACCGATGACCGCCCGCGATTCGCCGCCATGCTCAAGAACGCAAATCTTGTCATCACTGCATGGGATGCAGATTTGCTGGTGGGGATTTCCCGCTCGATGACCGATTTTTCTTATATCACATATCTTTCCGATCTCGCAGTGCGGGTTTCTCATCAAAAGCAAGGGATCGGGAAAGAATTGATCCGCCAAACTCAGCTTCATGGCGGACCACAAGCCACCGTCCTGTTACTCGCTGCGCCCGCCGCAGAAAAATATTATCCGCACATCGGATTTACTCATCATCCGCAGGCGTGGTTATTGAATCCGAAAGATCGCGTCCCTTAGCCCGTCATGAAATACGCAATCATCGCTGACATTCACAGCAATCTGCCAGCCTTAAACGTTGTCCTCGCGGATATCAAAGCTCAGAGGTGCACACACACCGTATGTCTCGGGGATATCGTCGGGTATTACATTTATCCCAAAGAATGCATCGATATCATTCGCAGCATGAATATTCCATGCGTAAAGGGGAATCATGACGATTATTGTTCTTCGGATGGTCCCTTGGACGGATTCAACCCTGCGGCTGCAGAAGCAGTTCGCTGGACACGTGAGCAGTTGACTGAGGATGATCGCAAATGGCTACAGTCGCTTCCCCTGACTCTGGTTGTCTCCGGTTTCACTCTGGTCCATGCCACATTGGATGGGCCACAGCGTTGGGGATATGTCTTCGATAAACTGGCGGCTTCGGCTCACTTCACGCATCAAACTACCCCGATTTGTTTTTTCGGCCATACCCATGTCCCAGTCGCATTCATACGGGACACAATGATACGGGGCGGTACTTTCTCGAGTTTTAAAATCGAACCTAAAAAACAGTATTTCATAAATGTCGGCAGCGTAGGCCAGCCGCGCGACAATAATCCCAAGGCGGCTTATGTCACTTACGACATGGACAAACAAATGATCGAGCTTCGTCGGCTCGACTATCCCATCCCCGGAGCTGGAGAAGGCGGCGCAAATAGTCCCTTCAAATTGGGACCTCGCGGCGGTCCTCCGTTCCTTTCAGTTGCAAAGCAGATTGAAAAGGAATAAGCTCTCCAGGCTTCCGCAACCTGGGCAATTGTTTGCAGTCATTGCTCAAAACCTTTACTATCTAAAAATTGTGGTTAAGAACGCAAAAACCAGCGCACCTTGGCAAAAGTATCATCCTCCGGTGGAAGCCGCGGATATCCTCGAAAACTGTAAAGGACTGACCATCGCCAGCACAACCGATCAACTCATTGATCTGGCTTGCGGCGGCGAGAGATCTAATTCGTACGTCGTCAGCTATGAAGTTCCCGGCGACGGCAGCGTCACCGAGGCGACCGTTGCTCGGGCCCGAAACGGCGTCGTTGCCAATTATCCGGAGCCTTACATGCGACGGCGCGATCCGGATTGCATGGTGATTGGAGACGGTCTCCCGACCGACAAAGAAGGATACAAGAAACGGTTCGGGGCAGAGTTCGGTCCATTGCGTGATGAAACTTTCGAATGGTTGAAAGAGCAGGAGTTGTTGCTATTTGGCTTCATTGCGGGCGGGGCGGGAATGGGTATGGACGCAATGGTGATCGCGCCAGCCAACGCGGGATTTTTCGCGCTCGGTTTGGCGATGTTGCAAGGGATCATTCCGGAGGAG
>Ga0066903_100004232_pt1 | contig 12070 bp, 13 predicted proteins | sample PanSoiMetaGPlot1_FD_67491 | JGI IMG/M metagenome (GOLD analysis project Ga0066903, IMG submission 67491) | Tropical forest soil microbial communities from Panama analyzed to predict greenhouse gas emissions - Panama Soil - Plot 1 (version 2) | ecosystem: Environmental > Terrestrial > Soil >...
CAGGCTCGCTACGAGCACGTACGGCGTCGCGCGGAACACCCACGAGGTCGTCGTCGAGACGACCGCCTCCTTTGCGAGCAGCTTGCGGAGATCGGCGAAAGGCTGCAACGGGCTCGGGCCGCGGCGACCCACGAACCGCGCCTTGAGAGTTCGGAGCGCCCCGACCAGCAGTGGTGCTCCTGCGCCGACGATCACGAGCTGCACGACGGCCACCGCGATGCCGGCGATCACGCGAACACCAGCATCAGCAGCAGCGCCGCGAGAATATAGGCCAGGTACCAGTTGGCGTCGCCGGACTGCAACGTTCCGACGGCACGGGCCCCGGCGCGCAGAAAGTCGAGCGCCGGCCGATAGAGCCAGTCGTCGAAGATCGATCGGGTGGGGTTCTCGTACTCGATGCGCTCGACGAAAAGGCGCGACTCGGGATGGAATTCGATGTCCAGGCGCCGGGTCGGCCGATAGAAGAAATCGAACACGCGCTTGAAGGGATTGGCGAAGGCAGTGGCCGTGTACTCCATCCGCGGTGTCTGCACGATGCGACCGCATCCCCACGTTTCGTAGAGTCGTGTCCGACGCGAGGCGCCCGCGAGCCGGAAGGCCGCGAACGGCACCAGGAGCGACGCGGCGAGCGCAACGGCGATGGCGGCGGTCGAGACGCCCGCGAACTCGCCCGAGACCCGAAGGGTCAGCCAGTCACCACCGGTCATCGTCGGCGTCGTTCGGAGGACGGCGGCGGCGACCGAGCCGAATGCCGGGACGACGACCGTCGGCCCGAGCCCGAGCGCGACACAGGCCGCCGCGAGCGCAAGCATGCCCAGCCGCATGGGCGGGTTCGCCTCGTGCGCGCGGGCCGCCGCATCGCTGCGGGGCAAGGCCAGGAACGTGATGCCGAACGCCTTGACGAAGCACGCCATTGCTAGACCACCGGTCAGGGCGAGACTCGCGATGCCCAGCGTGAAGACGAGGTTCTGTCCGACCGAGGCGAGGTGAGTGTTCTGGAACAGAGCGAGGAAGGTCAGCCACTCGCTCACGAAGCCGTTGAGCGGCGGCAGCGCGGCGATTGCGGCCGAGCCGATCAGGAAGCAGGCCGCGGTCCACGGCATTCTCTTGATCAGCCCGCCCATCGCCTCCATGTTCCGGGTGCCGGTTGCGTGCACGACGCTGCCGGCGCCCAGGAAGAGCAGCGCCTTGAATGCCGCGTGATTGACGGTGTGGTAGAGCGCCGCGACCACGCCTAGGATCGCCAGCGCGTCCTGGCCCGCGACCCGATAAAGCGCGGCGCTCCCGATGCCCAGCAGGATGATCCCGATGTTTTCGATGCTGTGAAAGGCCAGCAGACGCTTCAGGTCGTGCTCGACGAGCGCGTAGAGGACGCCGATCACCGACGAAACGGCCCCGGCGAGCAGGAGCGCTGCGCCCCACCAGGGCGGCCCCGTTCCCAGCCAGTCGAGGCTCACTCGCAGCAGGCCGTAGATTCCGAGCTTGATCATCACGCCCGACATCAGCGCCGAGACGTGACTCGGCGCGGCCGGATGGGCCAGGGGCAGCCAGACGTGTAGCGGAATCACGCCGGCCTTGCCCGCGAAGCCGAGCGCCAGGAGCACGAAGGCCGCGTTGCGGGTCGCGGGCGTCAGCACGGCCGCTGCCGATCGCCAGTCTGCGAACCGCAGGCTCCCCGTCTCTGCGCCGAGCAGGAGCATGCCCGCGAGCAGGCAGGCGAGGCCCGCGTGGGTCATCACGGCGTAGATCCAGCCGGCCTCGATCGACTCCTTCGACTCGCGGTCGTGGAGCACCAGGAAGTAAGACGCCAGCGACATCAGCTCCCACGCGATGACGAACGTCATCACGTTGGCGGCGACCGGAACGAGGCACATCGAGGTCACGAAGACGACGTAGGCCCATCGCCCGGGGCGACCGTCTTCCGGATAGCCTATGGCGTACACCGACGCGGGCACGGCAGCGAACCCGATCAGCGCGAGGAAGAGCCCCCCCAGAGGATCGAGTGCGAGCTCGAGACCGCCCAGGGGCACCAGCCAGGGCACGCGAAGGACGTCGGTGCCGCCCAGCACGCCATACGCGCCGAGAGCCACGGCAACGACGCCGATGAGCGCGACCAACCCGTAGGCGAGGCGGCTCACCGTGGGAGCCGTCCGATCGCCTCGAGCAGTGCGGCCAGAAGCGCCGCCGGCGAAGGCGGACATCCTGGAATGACGGCGTCAACCGGGATGACGTCGGCCACGCCACCCACGACCGCATAGGATCCTCGGAACAGGCCGCCGTCCAGGCCGCAGTCGCCGACCGCCACCACGAGCTTGGGATCGGGGGTCGCCAGCCACGTGCGGCGCAGCGCCTCGGCCATGTTGCGGGTCACAGGGCCGGTCACGAGCAGGCAGTCGGCGTGGCGAGGTGAGGCGACGAAGTGCACCCCGAATCGCTCGACGTCGTAGTGAGGTCCGGTGAGCCCGGTGATCTCGAGCTCGCACGCGTTGCAGGAGCCGGCGTCGACCTGCCGGATCGCAAGGGAACGACCGAAGAGCCGCGAGATCTCCGAGGCCAGCCGCTCGCCGATCCGCTCGATCTCGCCGGCGCGAGCAACCGGCTCGGTGACGATGCCCGTGCGGAGCGCGGTCCGGATCTGGCGAAGCACGGCTCAGCGCCGGGTGGGCCGGCGGGCTTCCTGCCGGAGCGCACGCAGCATGGTCTGGGTGCCGGCCAGCTGGTTGTTGAAGATCCGCCGCGCCACGTCGAGGAGATCGCCCACGAGCGGATCACGGACCTCGTACCGCACGGTCGTGCCTTCCTTGCGTGCGGTCACGATGTTCTTGGCGCGGAGGATCGCGAGCTGTTGCGACACGATGGATTGGTCGAGTTCGAGGCGAGCCTGCAGCTCCTGGACGCTGCGTTGGCCGTGGCGAAGGACTTCGAGGAGCCGGATCCGGACGGGGTGGGCGAGGGCCTTGAAGAATTCAGCCTTGAACGACTGCAGATCGGGCGAGGCCGCGGCACTCACGAGAAAATATTATATCTGAATATTGCTATATACAAACTCCTCCTCACGGGCCGAGCAGCGCCCGGTACACGTCGGTGGTGCGCGCCATCGTCGCGTCGATCGTATAGCCCTCGCGAACCATCGCCTGGCCGGCCAGCGCCATTGCACGCGCCCGGCCGGGATCGCCGAGCAGAGCCAGGATCGCCTCCGCCAGTGCTCGCGCGTCGCCCGGGGCCACGAGCCGACCGTTCTCGCCGTCCCGGATGAGCTCGGGGCTGCCGCCCACGGTGGAGGCCACGACCGGAGTGCCCACCGCCAGCGCCTGCGGGATCACCTGAGGGATCGCTTCGGACCGGATCGAGGGGAGCACCAGCACGTCGAGGGCCGCCATCACTTCGGGGATGTCCCGGCGAAACCCCGTGAGAAGGACCGCATGATCCAAGCTCATGTCCCGCACCCGGCGAGACACCTCGTCGAAACCAACTCCATCGCCGACGATGAGGAAGCGGGCGTCCGGCCTGGCGGCGATCACCGTGCGAGCAGCCTCGAGGAAGACGTTGTGTCCCTTCGATCCGCGCACGTTGGCGACAAGACCTACGATTGGCGCTTCCCCCAGCCCGAGCTCCTTGCGGACCCCCACGCCCGAGACGCCCGGATGGAACCGCTCGCCGTCCACGCCCGCCGGGATCGTCACGACCCGCTCGGGAGCGATCCCCGCGGCCGTGACCATAGACCGAACGCGTTCGGCGCTTGTGATGATGCGGTCCGCCAGCCGGTAGACCACGGCGCGCGTTCGACGGATCGGGATCGAGACGTGGCGCGTCCTGACGACGGGGCAGGCGAGCGATTTCGCGGCAATGCTCCCAAGCCAACTATCGACGGAGCTATGGGTGTGCACGAGGCTGATGCGGCGGTCACGCATCAGCCTCCGCAGCCGCAGAAGTGCCGCGAGGTCGACGGAGCCCCGCATCTCGAGGGCCTCGACCGGCAATGCCGATCGCCTCGCCTCGTTGAAAAGTGGGCTATCCGGCTGACAAGCGATCAGCGCATCCCAGCCGTGGGCGCGGAGCCACCCCACTTCGGCGACCGTCCGGATCTCTTGGCCGCCGTAGCCGCGGGACGACTCCGTATGCAGGACGGTCGGCATGCAGGCAGGCTACCGCCCGGGGCGCTCGAGCCAAAAAACGCTGGCGGTCGTGCGCGCCGCACGCTGTCGCGGGGTTGCCCCCCCGCCAGCCGAGGCGCGCCTGCCGACTATGTCGCGCGCCAAGGACCGAAAGTGGTCCGGGACCCAGCCGGCCGAGGCGCGCGTGAGCTGGATGCGGGCGGTGCTACCAGCGACCGCCGCGAGCGCCGGGGCCCCCGCGGCCACCACCACCGCCGAAGCCACCCCGGCCACCGCCGCCGCGCCGATCGCCGCCGCCGCCACCCGCGCCTGGGGCCTTCGCCTTTTCGACCTGGATCGTCCGGCCGTCGAGGTTCGTGCCGTTGAGGCGGCTAATGGCCTGCTCGGCTTCCTCGGGAGTCGCCATCTCGACGAACCCGAAGCCCCGCGAACGCCCGGTGTCCCGGTCGGTCACGACACTCGCGGACTCGACGCTGCCGACCGCCGCGAAAGCTTCGCGCAGGCGCTCGTTGGAGGTGGAGAAGGATAAACCGCCTACGAAGAGTTTGACCGCCATGGAAGGGCTCCTTCTGACCGCACAGGACTATCGGAGTATACACTGGTGCCCATCTTCCGGAAACCGAATCTTGCCCCGAGGTGCGATCTGGTCGCTTCGCTGATCGAGCAACTGGGCTACGTCGGCCTGTTTCTCATTCTGTTCATCGCCGGGCTTGGTGTGCCCATTCCCGAGGAGCTCCCGATCGTGACCGGGGGGGTCCTGTCCAACCAGATGGTGCTCCGATGGTGGATCGCGCTGCCCGTGTGCATCGTCGGCGTGCTGGTGGGCGACGTCGTCCTCTACTGGGCTGGGCACCATTGGGGTGAACGCGTGCTCGGCTGGCGGCCGGTCCGCTGGGTGCTGACTCAGGCGCGAGAAGAACAGCTCAAGGCCGCGTACCGGACCCACGGGGTCAAGATCGTCTTCACCGCGCGGCACGTCATGGGCCTGCGGGCTGCGGCGTTCCTGACCGCGGGCATCGCGCGCATCCCGTTCTGGAAATTCCTCGCAGTCGATGGCATCGCGGCGCTGGTGAGCGTACCGTTCGGCTTCTTTCTCGCCTTTTTGTTCGCGGACCAGGTCGAGCAGGTGTTCCGCGACGTCCATCGCATCGAGCGCTGGCTGACGCTCGCGGCCCTGGTCGGGGTGGCGATCTGGGTCACCATCCTGGTGCGCCGGCGCGGCCGGGGGCCCTGATGGAGGGCGGTGCTATAGTCGGCGTGGAGATGCCCGCGATCGGCGTCGAGCGCAAGCCATGGCACGCCAGCTTGGGATTGCTGGAGCGTGACGAGCGCGTGTTCGCCGTCCTGCTGGCGGTCGTCATGGTCGGCGGTCTGGCGGCGCTGGGCTTGTTTCCGTTGCGCCCGCGCTATCGCGACATCGATCTCTTCTGGCTCATCTTCTGCTTCGCCGCGTACAAGATCGGCATCTTCGCGCTCGTGACGGTGAACCCGCGCGCGACGCGCGCGTACTTCATCGGGGCGCTCGTGATCGATCTGCTCCTGGTCTTCGTGCTCTTGTGTCTCACCGGGGCCGGCGACAGCGTGTTCTATCTACTGTTCTTTCCGCTGTGCGCCGTGAATGCCTACTACTTCGGGCCGTGGGTGGGCCTGGGCGCGGCGGTCGTGGCGGGCGGACTCTATGCCTGGTCGACGGTACTGGTGCCGCCGTGGGTCGGCTGGACGCCGCATCTGATCCTGGCCGCGCTGGCCGGATTGCCGGCGGTCACCCTCGGCCTGGTCGCAGACCGAGAGCGGCGTGCCCGCGGCGAGGTGGAGCGCTTGAACGACGAGCTGACGGGCACCCTGAGCCGGCTGCAGACGGCGCAGCAGGAGCTGGTCGTGGCCGAGCGCATGGCAACGGTCGGACGCCTCTCGCTCAGGATCGCCCACGAGGTGCGCAACCCGATCAGCGCCATCGAGCTCAACGCCGAGATGCTCGAGGACATCGTGCGCGAGCGGAACGACGTCGAGATGAAAGAGGCCGCCGGCCTCGTCGGCGCGATCCGCGAGCAGGTCACGGCGCTCGACGCCTTGACCGAGGAGTATCTCGCGTTCGCGCGATTCCCCAAGCCGCACTTCGAGGAGGAGTCGATCAACCATCTCGTGCAGGAGCTCGCGGATTTCGTGCGTCCGGTCGCGAGCCGCCAGGGGCTCACCTTGCGCGTGGACGTCGACCCGAGCGTCCCGATGATGGAGATCGATCGCGGGCTCTTGCGCCAGGCGGTGCTGAACCTCGTCAAGAACGGTCTCGAGACCTTGTCGAGCGGCGGCGAGCTGACGATCGAGAGCCGCTTCGACGGCGATGCGGTCGAGATCTCGGTGTCCGACACGGGCGGGGGCATCCCCGAGGACGTGGGCCCGCGGCTCTTCGAGCAGTTCTTCACGACGAAGCCCCAGGGCACCGGTCTCGGTCTGTCGATCACGCGGCAGATCGCCGAGGAGCACGGCGGCGAGATTCGCTGGAAGAATCGCGTACCGCTCGGCGCGACGTTCACGATCCGGCTTCCGCTCAAGCGAGAGAAACATGGCTGAGCCCGCGACGCTGCTGGTTGCCGACGACGATCCCGGGCTGCGAGAGAGTCTGGAGCGCACGCTGACCCGCGAGGGCTATCGAGTCGTGCTGGCCTCCGACGGCCGCGCCGCGCTCGAGCGCGTACAGGCCGGCGGTGTCGACCTGATCGTGACCGATCTCCGGATGCCCGGCTTGACCGGGCTCGAGCTCCTGCGCGCGGCGAAGGCCATCATGCCGGACGTCGACGTGATCTTGCTGACCGCCTTCGGGACCGTCGAGGAAGCCGTGAAGGCGATGAAGGACGGCGCCTACGACTTCCTGACCAAGCCGTTCCGGCGCGAGCAGCTCATCAAGCTGGTCGACAAGGCTCTCGAGCGCCGTGATCTCATCGAGCAGAACAAGGCGCTCAAGAAACAGCTCGAGGACATCCGCGCCAAGGGCCAGATGATCGGCTCGAGCCCCGCCTACCGGCGCATGCTCGCGCTCGTCGAGCAGATCGCCGACAGCTCGGCGACGATTCTCATCCAGGGCGAGAGCGGCGCGGGCAAAGAGCTGGTCGCGCGCACGATCCATGAGCGCTCGGGGCGGCGTGCTGGTCCGTTCGTCGCCGTCAACTGTGCGGCGCTGCCCGAGACGCTGCTCGAGTCCGAGCTGTTCGGCTACGAGAAGGGCGCCTTCACCGGGGCTGCCGGCCGCAAGGAAGGGCGCTTCGAGCTGGCCAACGGCGGCACCCTCTTTCTCGACGAGGTCGCCGACCTGTCACTGGTGACGCAACCCAAGATTTTGAGAGTGCTCCAGGAGGGGGAGTTCGAGCGTCTCGGGGGGACGCGCACCATCCAGGTCGACGTTCGCATCGTCGCCGCGACCAATCAAGATCTGGCCGACATGGTGAAGGATAAGCGCTTTCGTGAGGATCTCTACTATCGCCTCAACGTCATCACCGTACGTGTGCCCCCCTTGCGCGAGCGCCACGAAGACATCCGGCTGCTCGCCCAGCACTACCTGCGTGTCTACGCCGCCAAGAACGGCCGCAAGCTCGAGGGATTCTCGAACGAGGCGCTCGAGCGGCTGGAATCCTACGCGTGGCCGGGCAACATCCGCGAGCTCGAGAACCTCATCGAGCGCATGGTGCTGCTCGCCCGGAAGGACCGAATCGAAGCAGAAGATCTCCCCGAGGAGATCGCGGGCGTGAAGCGGCCGCCGCGCGATGCGATTCTGGGGCTGGTCGGCACGCCGCTCGCGGAGATCGAGCAGCGACTGCTCGACGAAACGCTGCGCATCACCGGCGGCAACAAGACGCAGGCCGCCAAGCTGCTCGGCATCGATGTGCGCACCGTCGCGCGGAAGCTGGAACGACGCGAGGACGATCAGGCGGAGGGCACCGACCGCTCGTGAAAGCACTTCTGCTGACCCGCGAATACCCGCCTCACATCTACGGCGGCGCGGGGGTCGTGGTGGGACAGCTGGCCGAAGCGCTCGGCCGGCTCATGCCCGTCGAGGTGCGCTGCTTCGGCGAGCGCGCCGCCTCCGAGTCGACCGACCGGATCACGCTGCGCGGCTACACGCCCTGGGAGCGCGTCGGGCCCGGCCGCGACAAGCCGCTGTACGCGCCGGCGCTCGAGACCTTGTCGATCGCGCTGGCCATGGCGCGCGATCCGGTCGACGCTCAGGTGGCGCACGCTCACACCTGGTACGCCGACATGGCGGGACTCTGGATCCGCACGCTCCATCGGATCCCGCTGTGCGTGACGCTCCACAGCATGGAGCCGCTCCGCCCGTGGAAGGCCGATCAGCTCGGCAGCGGCTATCTGCTCTCGAGCTGGATCGAGAAGACGGCCGTCGAGGCCGCCGACCGGGTCATCGCAGTATCCCGGCGCATGCGCGACGACATCCTCGAGCACTTCAAGGTCGAGCCTGAGCGCGTCGTCGTGATCCACAACGGCATCGATCCCGAGAAGTTCAAGCGCACGGAGGCGCGCGAGGTGCTGGCGCGGCGCGGCGTGCGCGAGCCCTACGTGCTCTTCGTCGGGCGCATCACCGATCAGAAGGGCATCTTCCACCTGCTCGAAGCCGCACGGATGCTCCCGAAAGGGGTGCAGGTGGTCCTGTGCGCGTCGGCGCCCGACACGCCGGAGATCGAAGCCCGGCTCAAGCGCGCGCTGCCCGAGCACCCGAACGTCCTGTGGATCGGCGAGATGATTCCGGTGACCGAGGTCGTGCAGCTCTACAGCCACGCCGCGGTGTTCGCGTGCCCGTCGGTCTACGAGCCGTTCGGTCTCATCAACCTCGAGGCGATGGCGTGCGAGACGCCGGTGGTGGCCTCAGCGGTCGGCGGCATTCTCGAGGTCGTCGAGGACGGTCAGACCGGCGTGCTGGTCGAGCCCGGCCGTCCCGACGCGCTGGCCGCCGCCCTGCGCAGCGTGCTCGACGATCCCGCCCGCGGTCGCGCGATGGGACGGGCCGGGCGACAGCGCGTCGAGGCGCAGTTCAGCTGGGCCAGCGTCGCCGAGCGGACGCGCGACGTGTACGCCGACGCGATCGACGAGTTCGCGCGGACGGAGACCTAGCCATCGCATCCATCGATCTTTCGACGCTTCGCGGCTTCGTGTTCGATCTCGACGGCTGTGTGTGGAGCGGCGACGTGCTCAATCCGGGCGCGAACGAGACGCTCACGGCCCTGCATCGAAGCGGGCGGGCGCTCGCGTTCCTCACGAATAACTCGCGCGCCACCGGCGCCGATGTGCGCGAGCGGCTGCGTCGCCTCGGCGTGGCCGTCGCCGAGCACGTGCTGACGCCGCTGGAGATTATCGGGCAGGTGATTCTCGAGCGCTGCGGGCCGTCGCGCGTGCTCGTGATCGGATCGCCCGAGATGTCGGCGGTGATCGCCGCCGCGGGCCACGAGCTCATCGACGTGAAGAACTATCGCGACGCGACGGTCGTCGCCGTCGGCAACGACTTCGATCTGAGCTACGAGCGCCTGACCGCCGCCGCGCGGGCGGCGGCGCGCGGGGCGCCGCTGATCACGCCGAACGTCGATCCGCGCCTGCCGATCGAGGGCGGCGACTTCCTGCCTGGCTGCGGCTCGCTCGTGCAGGCCGTCTCGGTGGCGGCCGGCGTACGGCCGATCGTCGTTGGCAAGCCCGAGCCGCCGCTCTTCCGGATCGCGCTCGAGCGCCTGGGGCTCACGCCTGCCGCGACCGCGATGGTCGGCGACAGCATTCCATCGGACATCCGCGGCGCGCACGCGGTCGGCATGCCGACCGTGCTCTATGCTCCGCAAGACGGCGCGCCCGCCGGCGCGGCGGACGTCGTCGTGACCTCGTTCGCCGAGCTGGCGAGGCTGGCCGGGGTCGGCTAGCCTCCAAGCGCGTGTTACTCTAGGCCCCGGATGTTCGACATCGGTTTTCAGGAGATGCTCGTCATCGGGGTGCTGGCCCTGCTGGTCTTCGGGCCCGGAAAGCTCCCCGAGCTCGGACGGATGATCGGTCGCGCGCTCCGCGAGTTTCGCAAGGCGAGCGATGAGTTCAGAGCGACGGTCGAGACGAACCTTCACATCAACGATCCCGATCCGATCATCGCGCCCACGCCCGCTCCCGAGGCGGCGCCGGCGCTGCCCGTCGAGACCGGAGCGGTGAGCACGTCGGTGGAGCCCGCGCCCGTCGTCGCCGTCGAGCCGGGCGAGCCCTACTGCGCCCAGCGGACTTCGCGTCTGTTCCACAAGAGCGATTGCGCGTGGGTCGCGCGGATTCCAGAGGCCGAGCGCGCCTACTTCAAGCATGTCGCCGAGGCCCGAGAGCAGGGGTACACAACGTGTCCCGTCTGCGAGCCCTGGGAGCCCGCGTAATTCTCGCGTTCTGACCGTCCGGCCGGCGTCCTTCTCAAATAAGCACGCGTCGGCCGGCTGGGCCCCAGCCCCGTGACGGCCTGCGGCGCGCACTGCCCGATGCGCTCGCTTTTTGTTGACTAGTCAACACGAGTTGAGTAATACTGGCCGGCACGGGAGGAGAAGAAGGATGCGTGAGCTGACGAGCCGGCAGCGCGAAGTGCTGAGCTTCATGCGGAGCTTCCAGGCCAAGCACGGTGTGCCGCCGACAGTACGCGAGCTCGGAGAACGGTTCCGCATCACACCGCGCGCCGCGTTCGACCATCTGCGGGCGCTCGAGCGCAAGGGCGAGCTTCAGCGGCGCCCGAGCGTCGGACGCACGTCCCGAGCCCTGACGCTTCCCGATCTGCCCGGATCCAGTCGCGCCCATCACGCCGTACCGATCCTCGGGCGTATCGCTGCGGGGACGCCGCTGCTGGCTCAGGAGAATCGCGAGGGCGAGGTGCCCATCGCCGCGGCGTCGCTGCCGGGTCGCGGCGAGGACGTGTTCGCGCTGCGGGTCCGCGGCGAATCCATGATCGAGGCTCACATCTGCGACGGCGACCTCGTGCTCGTCCGGCGGCAAGACTCGGCACAGTCGAACGATATCGTCGTCGCGATGATCGAATCCGAGGCGGGCGGTGAGACCGAAGCGACGGTCAAGCGCTTCACGCGCGACGGCTCGCGCATCGTACTGAAGCCCGAGAACCAGACGATGACGCCGATCGTCGTCGATCCGGCCCGACGCTCCGTCACGATACTCGGCAAGGTCATCGGCTTGCTCCGCGGTTTCTGATTTGGTTCAGAGAGGTCACGAAGTCGTAGAGGGAGGTTCGAGATGAGCTCGCACGCCATGACGTACGCACTGCTTCATCGCCGTAGCTCGCGCGCGTTTTTTTTGACTCGGACTACTCAACACCTGCAGAGTCTGCGGGTCGGTCGCGAGCTCTTTCGCGCGCTCGCCGCGCTCGGCGCTCTCATCGCCTGGGGCGGTGTCTGTCTTCTGTTGAGGGGTTGACGCGGCGTCAGCGCTTGTTCGTAGATGCGCGCCCCCACGAACACATCGAGCAACGCGTCGTCGAGGTGACCGGCCCGTCGCTCCTGCTCGAGGATGTCGAGAGCTTCGGACGGTGGGATGCTCTTCTTGTAGGGGCGATCGCTCGCGGTGAGCGCGTCGTAGATGTCGGCGATCGTCATCACCCTCGACTGAGTCGGGATCTCGTCGGCGCGGCGTCCCTCGGGATAGCCGGTGCCGTCGAGCTTCTCGTGGCGGGAGCGGGCGATCGCGGGAATGCGACGGAACTCGCGCGTTCACGGAATGCGCGCGAGGAATTCGTAGGTGTGGATCACGTGGGACTGGATCTCCTTGAATTCCTCCGGCGTCAGGCTGCCGCGGGGAATGGCCAAGATCTCCGCCTCCGCACGCGTGATCACGCTCTCGCTGTTCCCGAGATGATCCTCGTAGACGTCGACGGCTAGCTGCTCGATGCCGGCCGCGAAGTCGCGCGGCAGCATGGCCGGCTCGTTGGCGGCGACGATCTG
>Ga0066903_100004234_pt1 | contig 12068 bp, 8 predicted proteins | sample PanSoiMetaGPlot1_FD_67491 | JGI IMG/M metagenome (GOLD analysis project Ga0066903, IMG submission 67491) | Tropical forest soil microbial communities from Panama analyzed to predict greenhouse gas emissions - Panama Soil - Plot 1 (version 2) | ecosystem: Environmental > Terrestrial > Soil >...
TTGCGGCGACGGCAAGATTTTGACCCCGCGATGGTTGTCGCTCGTTTTCGGAAGACTGATTCCAAGCCCGGATCGAGTCCGAAGCCGGCCGCAAAATGCCCTAGCTAGCGAGGGTTCTGCAACAAAGCGGCAAGATCCCGCAAACGATCGGCGCCCTCGATGTCGAGCACGCGGTCGATCAGATCCTGGCACTTTGCGCCACCCAGCACGGGCGCCATCAGGTCGCGGCATTTGCCGACGACCTCATCGCGCGGCATCGGGTTGTCGGCGGTGCCGCGCACCGCTTGCACGTGCTCGCTGAGCTCGCTGCCATCGGTGAACTCGACGGTGACGATCGCCTCGCGGCGCGGGGCGCGGCGCTCGAGGTCCTGGTCGCCGACCAGCTCCACCTTGGCGCGCTGGTGCATGACCGCCGAGTCCTGCATGCGTGCACCATCATGCGCCGCGCGGAACGTGACGGTGCCGTCGATCAGCATCACGGCCACCAGGTGCTGAAGGCAGATGTCGGGAATGTCGCGATTGCTGACGACCGAGGCTTCGCGGGTGCCGAGGCGGACGGCGACCTTTTGCACCTCGTTGGCGTTGAACGGGCGTCGCTTCGCCAGAATCTCCAGGGCGTCGAGCGGCGCCTGGATCGGCGAGCCGACCGACCATTTCTTGATGTTGGTGCGGGCGACCTCGTAGCGCTCGCCAAGCTTCTCGATGAGCCGCGCCGGATCGGCATTGGGCGCGTTGGCGAGGAGGAAATTGTCGGCCCCGGAAAAAATATCGTCGATTCCCGTCCAGCCGGCGTGGACCAGCAAGGCCGCCGTCACCCCGCTGCGCGCCGGCATGCCGCCGAACACGAAAGCCTTCTCCATATGCTCGCTGTCGCGCTGCCAAGCGGCGATGCCGGAACTTTGTTGCGCGGTGTAGTCGAGAAGCCAGCGCATCTGTTGCGCCCCAAGATCGGCCGTGCACCCGGCGGCCGCCGCCGCGCCAAACGCGCCGGCGATGCTGTGGCTGCTCTTGTGCGCCTCGCGCGAGAGCGCCGGAATGCCGAGGCACATGGTCACGCGCGGCCCGATATCGTAGCCGAGCACCACGGCGCGGAGGAAATGCATCCCGTCGATGCCGAGCCCTTCGCCGACTGCCAGAGCAGCCGGCACGACCGCACAGCCCGGATGCGACAGCGAGGGGGCGTGCGAGTCGTCGGTCTCATCCGCATGGGCGAGCACGCCGTTGGCGAGCGCCGCCTCGATCGGGCCGGTGAGAACGTCGGAGCCGGCGACCGTCGCCAGCTTTCTTCCCCCATAGGCTTTCGCGAAATCGATTGCGGCGCGGCCGGGCTTGAGCTCCGAACCGGAAATCATGGCAGCAAAGGTGTCGAGGATGTGATGCTTCGCCGTCTCGATCACGTCCGGCGGCAGCGCCTGCTGGCGCGCGTTCGCCATATAGGTGCTGAGCGTGGCCATGACCGGCCCGATCTCACCGCCGGCCGCGGGCTGCACGGCTGCCGGCTGCAAGGGTAGGGCGGCCGCAACGGCACCGGCGCCCCGCAGGACAGCCCGCCGCGTGGCGCGGGAGCGACCATTCCTGCGATCGTGATGTGGCATGTCGCGTCAGTCCGCCCGTTCGATCGTGGCCGATCCCCGGTCTCAGGGCGATTCAAGACGATCGCAGCGCCCCTGTCATCAGCTGTATCGAACCTCAGCCGACCAGAACGACGACATCTGGTCCGGCGGTATGGCCAGCGACCCGGATCGTACCCCTGCCGATGGTCAGTAATTGGCCGGATCAAGGCGCTGGCAATCACCACTGCCAAGCGCAGCAGGCTCGCACCCGACATTGCGACCGGCGCCGAGAGCGGCATGCCGGGCGTCATGGTACGGCGTGTGGGGCCGCGGGCCTGGCCACTGGTGCTGCGGTCAACAAGGACGCGCGATCTGGCGGAAGGTGGGGGCACGCCGATCTCCGCGTCGAGCCGGCGGCCGAAACGCCGCAGAAATTTGCCCGCTTTATCGCGACGGAGGTGACGCGCAATGGCGAACTGCTCAGTTCCGCGAACTTCGCGCCCATGTAGGCGCCCCGCGTGACGATGGAACGTCACACGGGCTCAACGTTGTGGCCGAACGCTACGCCACCTTGTTGACCACCAATCCGGTACCGGGCGCGGTTTGCGGCTGCACCTGGGACGTATTGTTCAGTTGCACAGCCGGGTTCACCGGCTGGTTGTTCTGGTGGTTAACCGGGTAGGGCGCCCCTGTACCCTGAGGTGGCGTGGTCGGCAGAACGGGCATCAGTCCGATCGGAGGTACGTTCACGATGCTATTCCTCGCCTGGGGTGTTGGGGTGTGGTCCCAGGGTGGTTCCCAATTCGTTTATTTTTCCCTAATGACGATCCGCAGCCGTCCTTCAGCTGCCGGGAGAAGGTGATGATTTGCTTGAACAAATGCGTCGTTGGGAGTCGTCGGTGACAAATTGTTAATCGTGCTGCGAGCAGAAACGAGTTGCGTCCGAGCGAAGGTGAGATCGTTTTTTCGATTTGCATTTTGGCAGGCATCCACACCGGTGCGACACGTGCTCATGTATCACGACGCGTTGCTTGCAATACCAACCAACCCATCACGGTAACGTCTCGAGCAGATGGCCATAACCGACGACCGGCTGGCGCACATGGAGCCGTTTCTGAATTTCCCACACCCGGGCCGTGACGGGGTGAACCACCGGAACCTGCAGATCCCGCTCCAGATGCCGGATGATGGGAAGGGTGCGCCAGCCCGAGCCGAGCAGGTAGATCGCGTCGGCGCCTTTGTGTTTCAAGAAGTTGCCCTTGATATGCGCATAGACCTGTCCTTCCGCGAGGTTCTGCACCTGGTCGAATGGCACGTCGAGGCCGGCCATGCCGAGCACGGTGAAACCCGCATCGGTGAAATATTGGGCGAACACGTCGTTGATCTCGCCGGAGAAGTAGGTCGCCCCGACGATGGTTCTGGCGTTGAGGGCTTTGGGCGCGGCGACATGGTTCTGTGCCACCGTGAAGATCGTCGTTCGGCATTTCTGCTCCCAGGCGGCAATGAGGCGGGCTTCCGCTTGCAGCCCGAGAACCATGAACGGCGGCGCGCCGGCCGGATGGATCAGGTCGCACGCCTGCTCGCCCAACAGCGCAACCTGCTGCTCGTAGGCCGGCATCGCTCCTGCGAACTCGTCCCTGGCTCCACGGCGGATGTTGAGGAACAGCGGAATCACGCCGATGCCTTCCGGGAGCAGGCGGATGACCTCCTCGGTCGCGCCCGGGCGCATGGTCGGATTGATGATCCCACGGTGCCGCGCCAACTGGAAAACGGCATGTCGCTTCGCGTCCCGGCAGGACGTCCGTCGTCTGTCGCGAAACCATAATCGTCCGCACGCAGACTTTCATCTAGCTTGTGTCAGGATGCCCGTCACGCCGCCTGCAGTTCGGTGAGGAACTTCTCAACCGCCTTGTTGAGTTGCCGCGCCTGGTCGTGCAGCAGCCCGGCCGCGTCCAGCATGTCGGCGGATGCCTCGCCGGTTTTGGAAACGGCGCTGTCCAATTGTGTCATGTCAGACGAGACCCCTTCAGTGGCACGGGACGAGGTCTCGATGTTGGTTGCCATTTCGCGCGTAACCACGCCTTGTTCCTCGACCGCCGCCGCAATGGTGGAGGAGATTTCCAAGATATTGTTGATGACCTTCGTCACGGCCTCAATCGAATCCACCGCTTCGCTGGTGGCCATCTGAATCGTGCCCACCTGATTCTGGACCTCTTCGGTTGCCTTGCTGGTCTGCGCCGCAAGGGCCTTGACCTCGGACGCGACGACGGCGAAGCCGCGACCGGTCTCACCTGCGCGGGCAGCCTCGATCGTGGCGTTGAGCGCGAGGAGATTGGTCTGCCCGGCGATATCACTGATGAGCTTGACGACTTCGCCGATGCGTTGTGCCGAATGGGCGAGGCCGCGAATGACCTCGTCGGACCCGCTTGCGCGTTCCACCGCATCGCCGGCGACACCCCTTGCCAGAATCGCCTGGCGAGCGATCTCATCGATCGATGCGCGCATCTCCTCCGATGCCGCTGCGACCGCGCGAACGTCGAACGAAGCCGATTGAGCCGCGCTCACGACCTTCGAGGTTCGCTCGCTCGCCTCCTTCGCGATCGTCGCGACCTCGCCGGCATTCTCGCCCACAGCCTGTGCGGCGTGCGAGACCGAATCGACCACATGCTTTACCTGCTGTTCGAACTCCGCCGCCAGGCGCTGCAGCATGGCTTTCCGTTGGGCTTCCGCGCGGACCTTTGCGCCTTCCTGATCGCGGCGCAGAGAGTCGGCTTCCTGACTTGAAGCCTTGAGAGTGGAAACGGCATCGGCGATGACGCCGACTTCATCCTGCTGGCCCATGGCGGGAATGGCGATATCGTAGTCCCCTTGGGCAATTGATTTGATCGCCTGGGCGATTCGGACCACCGGTCGAGCGATGCCGGCGCTGACAAAGAATGATATGAAGCAGCCGATCACCACGGCGCCGGCCACCAACACGGCGAGGATGAGCTCCTCCCGCTGGAGCCGAATGTTGGCGCGCGCGATTTCGAAGTCTCGCACCTGATTGATAAGATCAGTCAGATCGTCGACCAACTTTTCGATTTGCGCGAAGCTTCGCTGCGCCGTTGTCAGAAACATCAAGGCCGATCCGGCGTCGCTGTCGGCCATCTCGATGACATTGCCGGCCTGCTTGACGTATGCTGCGACGGAGGTGCGCAGATTGTCGAGCGCCTCCTTTGTTTTCCCGTCGCTGACGTTGATGGAGTCGATTGCCTTCAGTTTCCGGGTAATGTTGCCGACCGCTTTGGCCGTCTCGACGGCCATCGCCCTCACCTTGTTGACGTCGGTTTCGTTGGCGGCCGTCGCGGTGAGGCGATAGAGGCGTGCCTGTGCGGTCCAGATCGCGGTCGTGAAATCGGCGAGGTCCGCGGCATCGTGGACCGGGCCGGCCATCAAGGCGTCGACGGTGGCCTGGTTAGCGCGCTGCGTCAGCAGCGCCTCCCCGCCGATCCCGACCAGGACCACAACGAGGATTGCCGGTGCAAACAGAATCTTCCAGCGCAGCCGCAGGTTATGGAACCAGGCAGACATCCGAAAGCCCACCAATTGACGACAAGCGGCCGGCTGACGGAAGCCATTCCTTCATATCGATGGCGCCCGGGGCCACGCTTCGTCAGAGTTTATAGACACCCCCGCACACTGCCGTCTCGTCGAGGCGCTCGCAGTACATCTCCTTCGGCTCGACCTTCCTGGTGGTAGGATTGACGAACTTGTAGTCCTGCCAGAACGACGGCTGCGTGCGAGCGAGTTCGATGCGCTCCTTGACGAAAAACTTGCCGTCGACATCCTGGGCTTCGCTCATGTCCTTGCCGACGAGCTTTGCGTTGGCGCCATGGGCAAGGACCTTCCCGTCCAGTTGATAGACGACGATGTAAAGGTCGCGATCGTTAAACCCCCCGGTCTTGCTGGTGATGGCAGCATAAGCTTTCTCCGGGCCTTCTTCCTTGATGAAGGCGACGGCCTTTTTCACCATGGCCTGGGCTTCCTCCTTGGTTGCCCATTCCTGGGCAACCGCATATCCGCTCACCACACCGGCCCAGACCAAAGCGGTGGAGATCGGCAGTAGAATCTTCTGGGTCATGGCGCTCCCTTTCGATCCTCGCGTCAGGCGCGTCCCGACAGAATACTGCGCGTAAATGTTAAAAAGAGCCCTACCTCGGCGGTCACTGGCCACGTGACGAGGCAAGTGACTGCTTTCCCTCGCCTCGGGTGTGGTTTCGGCTCGCGACTTGGTGCGGTTGCCGGTATGCGGCTGCCGAGAGAGTACGTATTCGCCGCAAGCTTTCGACTCGCGGCAGGAATGATGCGGACTCCTGAACACCATGCTGGCGTATGCGGCGTCACTTTCGCCCGACGAGGTCGATCAGCGCCCCGATTCCGACGTGACCCGAGCCCTCCTCGATGAAACTGTCGTGCTGGGAAATCTCAAGATCGGAAAACCCGGCGAACTCCGCTTCGAGCAAGGCTCGCGTATAGAGATTTTCCACGTAGGGCGGCCCACCGGTCTTGTATTCGAGCTGCTCGGGTCGGTAGCCTTGCATGAGCAAGAGCCCACCCGGCCTCAATGCTTGGCGCATCCCAGCGAACAGCCGCGAACGGGCGTCGGGTCCGACGAACTGAATAAAGATCGCGGCAATCGCATCGAATTCGGCGGTCGGCCATGTCCACGTTGTGACATCGGCCAATTGTGTCGTGATGGTCACGTGCCGCGATTTGGCAAGCGCTTGCGCCTTGGCAAGGGCGGTCGGCGAAAAATCCACCGAGAGAACGTCGAGGCCCTGTTCGGCGAGCCACACTCCGTTGCGCCCTTCGCCGTCCGCGACCGCGAGCGCTCGTCCCCGCGCAGGCAGCCGGTGGACCTGCGATCGCAGGAAGGCATTGGGGTTGGTTCCAAAAACATATTCGGGAACCGAAAACCTCGTTTCCCAACGGTCATAATCGCTCATGGCCCGCCAGCACGAATACGCCACGCCGCCTCTCGCCGTCGCGCCAGCGCATTTACAAGACATCGGCACCCGAGTGAATGGGCGCCAGCGAGGCATCAGGCCCTGTGGAGCACTTTCAGGAAAAAGTCTGGCCGGCTGAGGGCCATTGCATCGGCCGGGCCGCGCCAGCGTGGCAGATGGGCCGGTGCACTGGGGCTGGCGGTTGACGTCGAAGTGCGGATGAGTCATCTCACCGCCGCCGAGAATTGTTTCCCCTGACGCTCGGCGGACCGGGATGGCTTGAGAACTGCGGTGAGTAGCGACGGTCGTCGGCAACGCAAGCCGCTGTCGCTGCATCCGGGCGCCTGATCAAGGGGTTGGGCTCACCGTGATCGCCTCCGGCGGCCGCTCATGAGGTGAGCCATGAATATCCTTGCGGTGGCGGACGCCGTGCGGACGTGGCCGCTGGCCCTCGGTCGCCGCGGCTTCTTTCCCAACCTCAACGACATCATCGTCTTCGTCCTGATCGTCGGAGCCTTTGTGGCGATTGCCCACGGGGCGCGTGAAATGAAGGCCCCGCTAACCTCGCTCGATGTCGCTCCGGTGGTGCTCGATCCCTTGAATCTTCCCGATTATGCGCTGCGCACGACGCTGCGGATGTTCGCGGCGATCCTGGCTTCCCTCGTTTTCACCTTCCTGGTTGCGACGCTCGCGGCGAAGAGCCGGAAGGCCGAGCTCGTCATCATCCCGGCCCTCGATATCCTCCAATCGGTGCCGGTGCTCGGCTTTCTCACCTTCACGGTGGCCTTCTTCCTGCGGCTGTTTCCGGGAAGCCAGCTCGGCGCCGAATGCGCCGCGATCTTCGCGATCTTCACCGCGCAAGCCTGGAACATGACGTTCAGCTTCTATCAGTCGCTGCGCACGGTCCCGTCGGATCTGGACGAGGTCAGTCGCCATTTCCGGCTCTCCGCCTGGCTGCGTTTCTGGCGGCTCGAAGTGCCGTTTGCGGCGCCGGGGCTGATCTGGAACACCATGATGTCGATGTCCGGCGGCTGGTTCTTCGTGGTCGCCTCGGAAGCCATCGCAGTCGGAGACACCACGGTGAAATTGCCAGGCATTGGCTCATGGCTCGCCCTGGCGATTGAGCAGAAGAACCTCGGTGCAGTGGCACTCGCGGTTGCGACCATGGCGGCCGTTATCCTCTGCTACGATCAGCTCGTGTTCCGGCCGATCATCGCCTGGGCCGACAAGTTCAGGTTCGAGCAGACGGCGGCGCAGCAGCGCCCGCAATCGTGGGTCTACGATCTCGTACGGCGAGCACGGTTGGCGCGACGCTTGTTCGTCCCGCTGAAATGGACCGTGTCGCGGTTGAGCCTGATCCGGCTTCCTTCACGGCCGCAGGTGCCGATCGCCCGACCGGATCAGGGCCGGATCGGCGACCTCCTCTGGCTTGCAGTCGTGCTCGCTGCCACCGCCGCGGCTCTCTGGCTCACCATCCGCTATCTCACGGCAACGCTTGCCGTGAGCGATGTTGAACGTGCGATCGGGCTGGGTTTTCTCACGCTCGCTCGCGTGATCGTGCTGATCGCGGCGGCGAGCCTGATCTGGGTGCCGATCGGGGTGTGGATCGGCTTGCGGCCGTGGGCCGCCGAACGCGTGCAGCCGATCGCCCAGTTCCTCGCGGCGTTCCCGGCGAACGTGCTGTTTCCGATCGCCGTCGTCGCCATCGTCTCGCTCCGGCTCGATCCCGACATCTGGTTGAGCCCGCTGATGGTGCTCGGCACGCAATGGTATATCCTGTTCAACGTGGTCGCCGGGGCAAGCGCCTTCCCGACCGATCTGCGGGAGGCCTCGACCCTCTACCGCCTGCGCTCGTGGCAATGGTGGCGCGACGTCATTCTGCCAGGCATATTCCCCTATTATGTAACCGGCGCGCTGACGGCGTCCGGCGGGTCGTGGAATGCCAGCATCGTCGCGGAAGTCGCGAGCTGGGGGAATATCAAGCTCACGGCGGCGGGGCTCGGGGCGTTCATCGCCCAGGCCACCGATGCTGGCGATTACCCGCGCGTCATCTTGGGGATCGGCGTGATGTCGGTGTTCGTCATTGCCTTCAACCGGCTGGTGTGGCGTCCGCTCTATCGCCTGGCCGAGCGCCGTTTCCGCCTCGATTGACAAGGAGACGCCATGGATGCTCCCGTCGCTGCTCCCGTGTCGGTGAATGCCCCGCTGGTCGAGGTGGACGAGGTCCGGCTGGCATACAACCGGGGAGCCGCCAACGATCTTCTGGTCCTCGACGACGTCTCGCTGGCTTTGAGGGACAACGAGATCGCCGCCTTGCTCGGACGATCCGGCTGCGGGAAATCGACCCTGTTGCGGATCATCGCCGGGCTCATGGCGCCGAGCTCGGGCGCGGTACGGATCGGCGGGGAACCGGTCACGGGACCTGCGGGTCAGGTCGCCATGGTCTTCCAGAGTTTCGCGCTGTTTCCCTGGCTTACGGTGCTGGAGAACGTCGAGATCGGTCTCGAGGCCAAGGGCATCGCTCCCGAGGAGCGCAAGAAGCGCGCGCTTGGAGCCATCGATCTGATCGGCCTCGACGGGTATGAAAGCGCATACCCCAAGGAGCTGTCGGGCGGCATGCGGCAGCGCGTGGGGCTTGCCCGCGCGCTCGTCGTTCATCCCAAGGTGTTGTTGATGGACGAGCCGTTCTCCGCGCTCGACGTGCTGACCGCGGAGACGCTGCGCACCGACCTCATCGATCTGTGGTGCGAAGGGCGCATGCCGATTGCGTCGATTCTGATGGTCACGCACAATATCGAGGAGGCGGTCCTCATGTCCGACCGCATTCTGCTGTTCTCATCGAACCCCGGACGAATCTCCGGTGAGATCAGGGTCGACCTGCGGCAGCCGCGCAATCGCCTCGATCCGCTGTTCCGCCAGCTCGTCGACGACATCTATGCCCGCATGACCGCGAAGCCGGTCGGCAAGCCCGCGCGCGAAGGGTTGTTCCCGGGCTCCGGTATCGCGATGCTGCTGCCGCGGGTATCGCCCAATCTGCAGTCCGGACTCATGGAGGCGGTGGCGGACGCCCCCTACAACGGCCGCGCCGACCTGCCGCCGCTCGCCGCCAGCCTGCAAATGGAGGTCGACGAGCTGTTCCCGATCGCCGAGACGCTGCAGCTCCTGCGGTTCGCCGAGATCGAGGAGGGAGACATCCGCTTGACGGAGGCCGGCAAACGCTTCGTTCAGGTAGACCTCGACGAACGCAAGCGGATGTTCTCCCAGCACCTCGTGACCTATGTACCGCTGGCCGGCCACATCAAGCGCGTGCTGGACGAGCGCCCCACCCATCAGGCGCCGGCCCGCCGCTTCCTCGACGAGTTGGAGGACCACATGTCCGATGCCGCGGCGGAGCAAACGCTGCGCGCGATCATCTCCTGGGCACGTTATGGGGAGACGTTTGCCTACGACGAGGACAGTGGCGTCTTCAGCCTGGAGAATCCCGCGTGATCGACCGTAGGGTGGGCAAAATCGCCGCCCATGGCCGATAGAGCATGATCCCGAAAAGTGGGCACGTGCCTGCGATTTTGCCCACGCTGCGCGGACCACGCGAGCCATGCGTCAGCGGCGCGGCCGAGCGGGGCACCCTACGATTCTGTAACTTGGATCACTCCAGGCCGAGAAAGTATCGCCACTCGCTGCCCATATTGTCATCGGTGACGCTGCTCTTGGCGTCCGTGCGCGCGAGGATGTCCTGGCACGGTTCGATCGGTCTGTCGCGATCGTGAGCGCCGTTGCGCGCGAGGCTCTCCTGCCATGACATCAGTCGGTCCAAGACCGCGCGGTTTTCGGCGCGCGAGGAATCGAACTTTGCCTCGCCGTCGATGCGGTAGGTTTCGAGGACACGGCGCCAACGTGGGAAATTCCAGTCGATCGGGGCGTCGGAGACCACCATGTGATTGAGCAGGCGTGCGCCGTACGGAAAGGCGAGGCAAGCCGTGCGCTGTACCCGGTCGGAGCCGGTGGTGTTGTAGAAGAAGACGCCGTTCGGTTTCAGGTGATCCTTGACCAGCACGAGGAATTCACGCGACAGCAGGTTGGTGATATTGGCGCGGAAGTGCCAGGTGGTGTTGGACACGATCACATCAAACCGTCGGGAATTGCCGCGCAGCCAGCGGCGGCCGTCATCGGTCACGATGGTGACCTTGGGATTGACCAGGAGCGTCGCCACTTCCGGCGTCTGCGCCACCAGCTGCTGGTAGCCTGGATTGATCTCTATGATTGTGAGCGAGGCGACGCCGGGATTGTTGGCGATGACCTGCGCCCACGAGCCCGAAGAGAGGCCAATCATCAGCACGTCGCGCGGCGCCGGATGGAACAGGCTCAGCGCGTAGGGCCGCACGATGCCATTGCTGTCGTGCACCAGGTCAGTGTTGAAGCGGCCATCATACATGCCGTTGCCGAACACCGTTCCGTCCTTGGCGACCGCGATGATGCCGCTGCGGTTTTCCACCACCTGGACGAACCGGCCGCCATCTGCCCCCTTCCATTGCAGGCGCTCCAGGACGTCGGCTGACAGCGTCGGCAACGCGATTGTCGCGAGCCCGCCCACAACGGCGAGGGCACCTGAGCGCATGAGCTTTTCCCGCCGCGGCAGTGGCAGTGCGGCGTTCAAGACGCCTGCACAGAGGGTGCCGGCAACGACCAACGCGGCGCTGAGGCCCGGGAGGCCCATGTGCTCCATCAGGACGAAACCGGTCGCGATGCTGCCGACCGCCGATCCAACAATGTTGGCGAAGTAGAGGAGCGCCGTGCGCATGCCGCTGTCGCTGTCCGCCGCGACGCCAAGATGCGCCAGATAAGGCAGCAGGCCGCCCCAGCAATGGGCCAGCAGAAAGACCATCAGCATCGCCACGCCGATCACGCCGCGACCAAACCAGGCAAGCTCGGCCAGCAAGGGCAGGAACAAGAACCCGATGAGCACGGCCAGCATTAGGGTGCGGATGCATCGGCGCATCGTGTCCGATGTCGCAATCGTTCGACAGGCGTCTCCGGCCTGGCGTGAGCCCGTGGCGATACCGATCAGGAACGCGCTCAATGTAAGGGCAAATGATGAGGCGCTGCTGCCCGTCGCATAGGACACCGTGCGGAACAGGAAAATCTCGTATGACAGCGCGACGAAGCCGCCCATGGCAGCAAGGGCCAGCATGGTCGCGACTCCCATGATCGGCCCTGACGATGCGGGTGCGGTGGCCCCGCCGGTCGTGCCGGTGATGCCGGATGGTGCACCCCCGCGCAGATGCATCAGGATCGCGCCGGCAGCAACGGCCATGTTCATCGCCACGGCGACGTTCACGGCACCCTGCATGCCTAGAAAGGGAAACAGCAGGACGGTCGCCGTGAGGCATGCGGCCCCGGCACCGAGCGTGTTGACGTAGTAGAGCAAACCGACGGTGCTTCCGACATTTCCCGTTTCCCGGACCAGATGGCCGAGGAGAACGGGGAGCGTTGCGCCCATCAAGAGCGTCGGCACGAGAACGAGCGCGAG
>Ga0066903_100004236_pt1 | contig 12067 bp, 10 predicted proteins | sample PanSoiMetaGPlot1_FD_67491 | JGI IMG/M metagenome (GOLD analysis project Ga0066903, IMG submission 67491) | Tropical forest soil microbial communities from Panama analyzed to predict greenhouse gas emissions - Panama Soil - Plot 1 (version 2) | ecosystem: Environmental > Terrestrial > Soil >...
GAGCTCGATCAATTCGGCGGGAAGGACCCCGGCGCCGTCGCCCGCACGCTGCTGGCGAAAGGCACGCTCACGCTGTGGCAATACGCCACCCGCAAGGCCGCGAGCGGCGATCTCGAGCAGGCGCCGTTAAGGAAAATCGCGCTGATGGCGCACGAGTCCCTGCGCGTCGAGCCCTACGCCACGGCGTTGCGCGTCCTGCCGCACGAGTAACACCAGAGCATGATCCCGAAAAGTGGATACCGGTTTTCGGAACAAGATCATGCTCCGCCAATAGTCGCGTCCTCCGTTCGCTGATTGCGAAATGTTAATTCGACCGCAACCACGCGGTAATGCGGCGCTCTCCATCTAACACAGCAACGGGCCACCGAGGGCGTGGCCCGGTGCAATGGAGAGCGAACGTCATGAACCCAATCACCAAGTTGCGCGGCCTGTCGGCGCGCCGTCTGATCCTGCTTGCCACCGTCGCCAACCTCGGCCTCGCCACGGTCGTGGTCGGGACGCAATTCCATCAATCCGGCTTCCCCGTGGTGGCCTCGGCGTCCGCCGCCGAGATCGCGGGCCGTCCCGCCGGCTTCGCCGATCTGGTCGAGAAGGTGAAGCCCGCCGTCATCTCCGTGCGCGTCAAGACCGACGCCGGCGCGCAGATGATGGGCTTTAACGACGAGGACCAGCCGTTCCAGAAGAACTCGCCGATGGAGCGCTTCTTCCGCCGCTTCGGCATGCCCTTCGACAACGAGGCGCCGAACGGCATGACCCCGCCGGACAATCAGCGCCGGCCGGGCGGTCGCCTGGTGACCGGCCAGGGCTCCGGCTTCTTCATCACTCCCGACGGCTATGCCGTGACCAACAACCACGTGGTCGACAAGGCCAAGACCGTCGAGGTCACCACCGATGAGGGCAAAACCTACAGCGCCAAGGTGATCGGCACCGATTCGAAGACCGACGTTGCGCTGATCAAAGTCGACGGCCGCAATGACTTCCCGTTCGTCAGGCTCGGCGACAAGGCGCCGCGCGTCGGCGACTGGGTGCTCGCGGTCGGCAATCCCTTCGGCCTCGGCGGCACCGTGACTGCGGGCATCGTGTCGGCGCGCGGCCGCGACATCGGCGCCGGCCCCTATGACGACTTCATCCAGATCGACGCGCCCGTGAACAAGGGCAACTCCGGTGGGCCGACCTTCGACATGGACGGCAACGTCATCGGCATCAACACCGCGATCTTCTCGCCGTCGGGCGGCTCGGTCGGCATCGCGTTCGACATCCCGGCGGACACCGTGAAGTCGGTGGTGGCGCAGCTCAAGGACAAGGGCTCGGTCACCCGCGGCTGGCTCGGCGTGCAGATCCAGCCGGTGACGGCCGAGATCGCCGAGAGCATGGGCCTCAAGAAGGCCGAGGGCGCGCTGGTCGCGGAGCCGCAGGCCAACAGCCCCGCGGTGAAGGCCGGCATCCAGGCGGGTGACGTGATCACCGCGGTCGACGGTCATGCGGTGAAGGACGCGCGCGACCTCGCCAGGCAGATCAGCGCCATGGCGCCGAGCTCGACCGCGAAGCTCACGATCTGGCGCAAGGGCGAGGAGAAGACCATGTCGCTCACGCTCGGCGCGCTGCCGAACGAGCGCGCGGCCAAGGCCGAGACGCCCGACAACAGCGCGAGCGGCGACACGCCGAAGCTCGGCCTGATGCTCGCTCCCGCAGCTCAAGTGGCCGGCAGCGGCTCCGAGGGTGTGGTGGTGACAGAGGTCGATCCCAACGGCATCGCCTCGGAGTACGGCTTCAAGACCGGCGACGTCATCCTCGACGTCGCGGGCAAGAAGGTGGCGAGCGTGAACGACGTGCGCGACGCGATCAGCGCCGCCCACAAGGACGGCAAGAAGTCCGTGCTGATGCGGCTCAAGTCGGCCGACGCGACCAAGTTCGTCGCCGTGCCGCTCGCCCGCGGCTGAGAAGAGTCGACGGACCAAAGGCGAACCTCCGGCATCAGCCGCACTGACCGGAGGACCGCCGCCGGGGATGGGCATGACCCGTCCCCGGCTTACGGTTTTGTAGATCGCATCAAAACCGATAGAACGCCGCGGGCGTGTCGACCATGATCTTGCGGCGCATGGCCTCGTCGGTCACCCAGTCGCCGAATGCATCGACCAGATCGCCGTCGTTGGGATTGGCCACATACTTGTTCGGGTGCGGCCAATCGGTGCCCCACATGATGCGCTCGGGCGCGGCCGCGATCAGCGCATGGGCCAGCGGCTTGACGTCGTCATAGGGCGGCAGGTCGGTCGCGCTGACGCGATTGGCGCCGGATATCTTCATCCAGGTGTTCCCGCGCCGCATCAGCTCGAGCAGCGCCTGAAACCCCGGCGCCGCCACCCCGGCGGTCGCCGGCTGATAGGCGAAGTGGCCGATCGACATCGGGATCTTCAGCGCAGTGAAGACCGGCATCAGCGCGATGATGTCCTTGCCGGGGAAGAGAAACTCGATGTGCCAGCCGAACGGCGCGATGCGCGCCGCAAGCTTGGGCACGTCGGTCATCTCCATCGGCATGCCGCCCTTGTTGTCGGTGTTGAGCCGCACGCCGCGCACGCCCTGCGCGTCGAACGCGGCAAGCTCGGCGTCCTTGATATCGAGCGTGATCGCCACCACCGAGCGCGCGCGGTTCGGTGTCCGCTTGTTGAGCTTGGCCGCGGCGTTGAGGATCGCCGAATTGTCGGTGCCGTAGATCGAGGGCTGGGTGAAGACGACCCGGTCGACGCCGAGCGTCGCATGCAGGTGCTCGAGATCGGCCAGCGTGGAGTCGGGCGGGTTGTAGCCGCGCCCGGGGGAGAGCGGATAGCCCGGCTCGAACACATGCACGTGGGTGTCGATCGCGCCCTTGGGCAAGCGGACATTCGGCTTGCGCGGGTTGCGATCGGGCGGCAGGCAATCTCGGATGCCGGAGGTGGTGGCCATTCGTTGCTGGCTCCTTCAACGTTTTTGCGCAGCCTCAGGCCGCCGTCACCGCTATACCCTGCACCTCGATCATCATCTCGGGCTGGGCGAAGCCCTGCACGGTGATCGCGGCGCTGGCGGGAAAATCCTTGCCGAACAGCTCGCTGCGCAGCTCGGTCATGCGGGTGGTGTAGCGGGCATCGATCAGGAACACCGTCATGGTCACCATGTCGGAGAGCTTGGCGCCGCATTCCGCCAGGGTCCTCTCGATGTTGCGGAAGCACTGTTTGAACTGCGCGTCGAAATCGCCGGCGAGCGACTTGCCGGTGTCGTCGGCCTGCCCGGTATGGCCGGCGACGTAGATGGTCCGGCCGCCCTCGACGATGACGGCGGGCGAGAAGGCGCGTTTCACCTGCCAGGTGCCGCGAACGAATGATTTCTTCATGGGTGCTCCTTGGAGATCGATGATCATGGTTTGGGCGGCAGCGTCGGGCCGGGCATCGGGCTGAACTCCACGCGCTGCATCTGCTGCAGCAGCTGGAACTGATCGAGGTCGACCGTGCTGGCGCCGAGATCGGTGCGGCTGCCGGCCTGCTCGAGGTCGGCCTTGGCTTCATCCTTCTTGTCGCTGGTGGCGAGGTCCGCGGCAGTGCCCTGCTGCGGCTTGCCGCTCATGATCTCGTCGCGCGCCTTGGACGAGCGGTCGGCGAGCGGCCGCGAGTAGGGCAGCCGGTAGGAGCGCGGCACGCCGTCGGGCACGTTGTTCTCGTCGACCTCCTCGATCCAGAGATAGATCGCGCCGGGATTGGCGCTCAGGCGGTCGGGCTCGACCACCCGCACCCATAGCAGCTGGAACCGGTTCGGCAATTGCCCGTTGCGCGGCCAGCCGAGCAGGTCCTTGGTGGCGAAGAACGCCTCCACGAAGAACGCCGAGGTCACCACGATGGCGGCCGCCTTCACCCACCAGGTGAAGCGCGAGGCGAGCCCGAGCGACAGCAGCAGCACGGCGATCACGACATAGGCGGCTGATATCGCCAGCACGGTCGCGGTCATCGTCGCCTCTGCGCCTCTGCCAGCGGTTACTTGCCCGTGCGGCGAACGCTGCGGGTCAGTTGGATCAGCGACTTCTCGCGGTGATTGACGTCGACCACGTTGCCGTTCTCGGCGATGCGGAAGCGCACCGCGGTCTTCTCATGCCCGGTGTGGTCGACGGTGAGCGTGTCGTAGTGCACGACCTCGACCGAGGGATTCACCTTCTCGACTTTCACCGCAACCGGTACCGGCGCGCCCGTGGTGGCGAGATAGTGGTTGACGTTGATGGTGTACTCGCCGGGCACCAGGCCGCGGATGCTCACGGTCTCCTGGCGGATCGGGCTCGACATCTTCTTGCCGTTCACCACGATGGTGTTGTTCAGCCCGCCGCGATCGTCGCGGTCGAGCACCATGAAGCCCGCCTCGCGCACGTGATACCAGACGATGTTGCCGACCGGATCCTCGGCATAGAGGTCGATATCGTCGGGGTGGCTGTCCGGCCAGGTCATGGTGATGATGAATTCGGCCTTGGTGTCGATCTTCCCGGATTTCGCCTCCGGGTTCATCGCCAGCAGCGCGATGAAGAACAGGAACGCGACGACCTGGAGCCCCTTGAACAGCATGACGCTGAAGGGATCGAACTTTTCGCGCGGATAATTGCCGAAGCTGTCCATGCTAGCTCTAAGGCGGGCTGGTCCGACGCAGCTCGACCATGGTGGGCCTGGGCGCCTCCTCGGCCGCGACCGGATGAAGCGCGGCCGGCGGATCACGCTCCAGCACCGACACCACGAACACCTCGGTGAGGTCGGTGGCGAGGCCGAACAGCTTGGCGGTCGACTCGTCGAGCATGTAGTACTGGGTCTGCAGCAGGATCGAGCCGATCAGGCCGCTCAGCGTGGTGTACATCGCGACCGCCATGCCGTCGCTCATCAGGCCCATGGAGCTCTTCACCGACCCGCGGTCGGCAGCGTCGAGCCCGGCGATCGGCGCGAGCATCAGGATGAAGCCGATGATGGTGCCGAGCAGGCCGAGCTTTATCAGCGCATCGCTGGCGAACGAGCCGAGCTGGTTGGGGCCGCGTAGCGCGTCGGCAAGCCCGCGCAGCAGCAGCGTCTGGTCGAGGCGGTGGTTGCCCTGCAGGTCGGCCTTGAGAATGAGGTTGCGGATGTGCTCGGTGATCTTTCCGGCCGGCAGCTTGGTCCCGTTGGGGGTCAGCACGTCCGCGCCGACCACGCTCAGGTCCGGGGCGCCGGCGCTGACCAGCGAGAACACGCGCTGGGCGCTGTCGGTCTCGCGCGATATCGCCAGCGTGCGCGTGAAGCAGTGCGCCGTCGCCACGATGTAGAGCACACCGATGATCGCCGAGATATAGGTCTTGTCGCTCACGAGCATCAGGCGAATGAGCCCATAGTGCCAGGCGAGCACGAAGCCGAACACGCACACGCCGGTGAACATCAGCCAGCGCAGCAGCGGCAGGCGGTCGTTGGGGAAATCGCGTTCCAGGAGGCGCATCGTGATCGCCGGCAGACCATGGGTTGACGGAAGCATTTCGATAGTGACGTTGGCGTGGAACCTGTCAAGGTCGCCCGGACCCTGTGCGCAGCACGGCCATGTGATAGGCTCCCGCGTGGAGGAAAGCCGGTATGCCAAGAATTGCCCTCGTGGCTCTCGCGCTGATCGCGACATCGTCCGCCACGTTGGCCCAGAACCGCCCGACGCGGTTCTGGAATCTGACACGCTACACGGTTTCCGAGTTCTATCTGGCCCCCGCGGGCACCAGCAATTTCGGCCCCAATCAATGCAAGAACGACAAGGACGGCACCGTCGATCACGACGAGCGGCTGCGCATCACCGGTGTCGAATCCGGCAGCTATGACGCCAAGCTCATCGATGTCAGCGGGCGCACCTGCCTCATCCGAAACATCAAGGTCGAGGTGGGGCAGATCTTCTCGATCGAGGAGAAGGAGCTGACCTCCTGCACCGCCAGGAATCGGTAATCAGGAATCAGGTATCAGGACGGCGCCCTGCTGCTGATGCCTGATGCCTGACAACTGATTCCTGGATTGGGCACCTTCCCACGCGACTTCGCGTGATGTTCCGGCATGAGCCGCTCCAGCCAAGCCATGCGGCGATTGATGTTGACCGTCAATTGCGCGCGGGACTACGCTTCCCGTGCGGATGGGCGGCGCGTAGAGCGTTTGTGCGTCCGCGATGCTGCCTTCGCTGGTAAAAATAAACAACAAGGTCGCGCCGGGCGCCCGCTCCGGTGCGAGGGAGGATCGCCATGAAGACGCTGGCCGTCGCTGGTGCTTTCGTCTCGTCGCTGCTGATCTCGACCGCGCTGACGCCGTTGCGCGCCGCCGACATGACCCATGAGCGCGCGCTCAATGTCGCCAAGGAGCCGCAGAACTGGCTGCTCCACCACGGCAACTACCAGGGCCATCGCTTCTCCGCGCTCAAGGAGATCAACACCGACACGGTGAAGGGCCTCAAACCCGTATTCTCGGTCGCGCTCGGGGGTTTCGAGAGCGGCGGCCGCTACAAGTTCGGCAATCTGGAAGCGACCCCGCTGGTCGAGGACGGCATCATGTATGTCCCCGACGGCTGGGGCTCGGTCTATGCCATCGACGTGTCGAGCGGCAAGAAGGGCGCGATCAAGTGGAAGTTCGATCCCGGCACCGACCGCGCCTGGGCGGGCGACGTCGCCTGCTGCGGCGTCAACAACCGCGGTGTCGCGCTGTGGAAGGACAAGGTGATCTCGATCGCGCTCGACGGCCGCATGTTCGCCTTGAACAAGGCGACCGGCGAGATGGTGTGGGAGCGCAAGATCGCCGACCCCGCGATCGCCGAGACGCTGACCATCGCGCCGCTGGTCGTGCACGACCTCGCCATCGTCGGCAGCGCGGGCGGCGAGTTCGGCATCCGCGGCTGGATCGACGCCACCGACCTCAACACCGGCAAGCAGGCGTGGCGCACCTACACCATCCCCGGCGCCGGCGAGCCCGGCAACGAGACCTGGAAGGACGGCAAGGACCGCTGGAAGCACGGCGGCGCCTCGATCTGGGAGACCGCGACCTACGATGCGGAGTCCGACACCTTCTATCAGGGCATCGGCAATGCCGGGCCGGACTGGGATCCGGAATATCGGCCGGGCGACAGCAAATGGGCGGCCAGCGTGCTCGCGCTCGGCGCCCGCGACGGCAAGATCAAATGGGGCTTCCAGTACACCCCGAACGACCCCTACGACTTCGACGAGATCTCCGAGCATCCGATCATCGACGCCAAGGTCAACGGGCAGGACCGCAAGCTGGTCGTGCACGCCGCGCGCAACGGCTTCTACTATGCGCTCGACCGCACCAACGGCTCGTTCGTGGCCGGCAAGCAATACGTCGATGAGCTCAACTGGACGCCCGGGCTCGATCCCAAGACCGGCCGCCCGCTGAACTACAATCCCGCCACCGACGTGCAGGTCTACAACGCCGGCACCCACCCCTCGCGCGCCAAGCCCGAGGGCGAGCGGCTGTGCCCCTCGCATTTCGGCGGCAAGAACTGGGAGCCGTCGGCCTACAATCCCGAGCTCAAGCTGCTCTACATCCCCTCGATCGAGGGCTGCAACTACCTGCAGACCGCGGAGCAGAAGGACTTCGTCGACCAGGGCGGCCCGATCAAGCCGCGCGAGCGCTTCGCCGGCGGCGGCTTCAAGCAGTCCGAGAAGCTCTACGGCAGCCTCAAGGCGCTCGATCCCGTGACTGGCGAGACCAAGGCCAGGCTCAAGCTCGAATATCCCAACTTCTCGGGCGCGCTGGCGACCGCCGGCAACCTGGTCTTCCTCGGGCATCTCGACGGCACGCTGACCGCGCACGACGCCAAGACCCTGCAGGAGCTGTGGAGCTACAATACCGGCTCCGGCATCAATGCGCCTGCGATCAGCTATTCGGTCAACGGCAAGCAGTACATCGCCGTGCTGGTCGGCTCGAAGCAGCCGTTCTACGTCCTGCAGAATGCGCCCGAGCTCAAGAACACCTCGACCGCGTCCATGCTGTACGTGTTCGGGCTGTAGGGAACGCCATACAAGTCGGCGCAACCAGTTGCGCCGACCAAATGGGAGGGACTGCCATGAAGACGCTGGCCTTCGCCGGTGCTTTGACGACCTCGTTGCTGGTGGCGACCGCGCTCACGCCGGCGCGCGCGGCCGACATGACCCACGAGCGTGCGCTCAACGTGGCCAAGGAGCCGCAAAACTGGCTGCTGCATCACGGCAACTACCAGGGCTACCGGTTCTCCCAACTCAAAGAGATCAACCCCGACACGGTGAAGAGTCTCAAGCCGCTGTTCACCGTAGCACTCGGCGGCTTCGAGAGCGGCGGCCGCTACAAGTTCGGCAATCTCGAGGGCACGCCGCTCGTCGAGGACGGCATGATGTACGTCACCGACGGCTGGGGCTCGGTCTATGCCATCGACGTGTCCAACCCGAAGAAGGGCGTGATCAAATGGAAGTTCGACCCCGGCACCGATCGCACGTGGGCCGGCGATGTCGCCTGTTGCGGCGTCAACAACCGCGGCGTCGCGCTGTGGAAGGACAAGATCATCTCGATTGCACTTGATGGGCGTATGTTTGCCCTCAACAAGGCGACCGGGGAAATGATCTGGGAACGCAAGGTCGCCGATCCCGCGATCGCCGAAACGCTCACCATCGCCCCGCTGGTTGTGCGCGATCTCGCCATCGTCGGCTCCGCCGGTGGCGAATTCGGCATTCGCGGTTGGATCGATGCCACCGACCTCAACACCGGCAAGCAGGCTTGGCGGACGTACACCATCCCCGGCGCCGGCGACCTCGGCAACGAGACCTGGAAGGACGGCAAGGAGCGCTGGAAGCACGGCGGCGGCTCGGTGTGGGAGACCGCGACCTACGACGCCGATACCGACACGTTCTACCAGGGCATCGGCAATGCCGGTCCGGACTGGGACCCGGAGTACCGGCCGGGCGACAGCAAATGGGCGGCAAGCGTGCTCGCGCTCAGCGCCACTGACGGCAAGATCAAGTGGGGCTATCAGTACACGCCGAACGATCCCTACGATTACGACGAGATCTCCGAGCATCCGCTGATCAACGCCAAGGTCAATGGCGAGGATCGCAAGCTGGTGATCCACGCGGCGCGCAACGGCTTCTACTATGCGCTCGACCGTAGCAACGGCTCGTTCGTGCTCGGCAAGCAATACGTCGATGAGCTCAACTGGACGCCGGGACTCGATCCCAAGACCGGGCGGCCGCTCAACTACAACCCCAACACCGACGTGCAGGAATACGCGCAGGGCAGCCATGGGTCGCGTGCCAAGCCCCAGGGTGGGAGGCTGTGCCCGTCGCATCTGGGCGGCAAGAACTGGGAGCCTTCGGCTTATAACCCCGAGCTCAACCTGCTGTTCATTCCGTCGATCGAAGGCTGCAACTATATCGAGACGGTGGAGCAGAAGGACTTCGTCGATCAGGGCGGACCGATGAAGCCGCGCGAGCGCTTCGCCGGTGGCGGCCCGAAGACGCCCGAGCGGCTCTACGGCAGTTTGAAGGCACTCGACCCCACGACCGGCGAGATCAAGGCCAAGCTCAAGCTCGAATATCCGAACCTGTCAGGCGCGCTGGCGACCGCCGGTAACCTCGTGTTCATTGGCCATGCCGATGGGCAGCTGACGGCGCACGACGCCAAGACCCTGCAGGAGCTGTGGAGCTTCAGTACCGGCTCGGGCATTAATGCGCCGGCGGTGACGTACGCGGTCAACGGTAAGCAGTACGTTGCCGTCCTCGTTGGCTCGCGTCAGCCGCCCGGCACCATGCAGAACGCGCCGGAGCTCAAGAACAGCGCGTCCGCTTCCATGCTGTACGTGTTCGGATTGTAGACGGAAGCCGATTACGCCGAGAAACCTGCGCTGACCAATCGGAGGGGTGACATGAAGACTCTGAGTTTCACCGGCGCGCTGTTGACGTCACTGCTGGTGGCGACCGCGCTCACGCCCGTGCGCGCGGCCGACATGACCCACGAGCGGGCGCTCAACGTGGCCAAGGAGCCGCAGAACTGGCTGCTGCACCACGGCAACTACGCGGGCTGGCGCTTCTCCCAGCTCAAGCAGATCAACACCGAGACCGTGAAGAGCATGAAGCTCGCGTTCACGGTCGCGCTCGGCGGCATCGAGAGCGGCGGCCGCTACAAGCACGGCAATCTCGAAGCGACCCCGCTGGTCGAGGACGGGATCTTGTATGTCCCCGATGGCTGGGGCTCGGTCTATGCCATCGACGTCACGAGCGGCAAGAAGGGCATCATCAAGTGGAAGTTCGATCCCGGCACCGACCGCACCTGGGCCGGCGACGTCGCCTGCTGCGGCGTGAACAACCGCGGGGTCGCGCTGTGGAAGGACAAGATCATCTCGATCGCCCTCGACGGCCGCATGTTCGCCTTGAACAAGGCGACCGGCGAGATGATCTGGGAGCGCAAGATCGCCGATCCCGCCATCGCCGAGACCATCACGCTCGCCCCGTTGGTGGTGCGCGATATCGCCATCGTCGGCTCCGCCGGCGGCGAGTTCGGCATTCGCGGCTGGATCGACGCCACCGACCTCAACACCGGCAAGCAGGCCTGGCGCACCTACACCATTCCGGGCACCGGCGAGCCCGGCAACGAGACCTGGAAAGACGGCAAGGACCGCTGGAAGCATGGCGGCGGCTCGATCTGGGAGACCGCGACCTATGATGCGGAGTCCGACACGTTCTACCAAGGTGTCGGAAATGCTGGCCCGGACTGGGACCCGGAATACCGGCCGGGCGACAGCAAATGGGCGGCGAGCGTGCTGGCGCTCGGCGCGAGCGACGGCAAGATCAAGTGGGGTTTTCAATACACCCCGAACGATCCCTACGACTTCGATGAAATCTCCGAGCACCCGATCATCGACGCCAAGGTCAACGGCGAGGATCGCAAGCTCGTGGTGCACGCCGCGCGCAACGGCTTCTACTACGCGCTCGACCGCACCAACGGCTCGTTCGTGACCGGCAAGCAATATGTCGACCAGCTGACCTGGGCGCCCGGCCTCGATCCCAAGACCGGCCGGCCGCTCAACTACAACCCCAACACCGACGTGCAGCAGTACGCGCCCGGCAGTCACGGCTCGCGCACGGGAGCATCGAGCGGCCGCCTGTGCCCGTCGCATTACGGCGGCAAGAATTGGCAGCCCTCGGCCTACAATCCCGAGCTCAAGCTGCTCTACATCCCCTCGATCGAGGGCTGCAACACGGTCGACACCGTCGAGCAGAAGGACTTCGTCGACCAGGGCGGACCGATCAAGCCGCGCGAGCGCTTCGCGGGGGGCGGCGGGCGTCCGACCGAGCGGCTCTACGGCAGCCTCAAAGCGGTCGACCCCGCCACCGGCGAGACCAAGGCGCGGCTGAGGCTCGAATACCCGAACTACAGCGGTGCGCTCGCCACCGCCGGCAATCTGGTGTTCCTCGGCGCCTATGACGGGTCGTTCACCGCGCACGACGCCAGGACCCTGCAGGAGGTCTGGAGCTTCAATGTCGGGACCGGCATCAATGCACCGGCGGTGACCTATGCGGTGAACGGCAAGCAGTACGTCGCCGTTCTGGCCGGCTCGACCAACAGGCTCACTGTTTGGCAGAACGCGCCCGAGCTCAAGAACAACGCAACGGCCTCGATGCTCTACGTGTTCGAGCAGTAGCCGTAATCAATTGGCGCCGGCGCAACGTCGCGCCGGCGCCTTCCAGTCACTCAGTGGTCGCATTTTCTTCGGAACAAGAGAAACGGTGCCCACTCATCCGGAGAATGCTCGAGGCATGAAAACCGGCAATCTCACATCGATGGCGGTGGTGCTGGCGGCATTGCTCGTTGGCGCAAGCGGGCCGGCACGCGCGCAGGCCACGCTCTCGCCAGAGGAGGCGCGCGTCCTCGAGTACGGCAAGGAAATCTACAAGGTCAAGGCGAACTGCCAGTTCTGTCACAAGTGGGACGCCTCGGGCGACACCGGCTATGGCGGCGTCGCGCTCTCGCTGCGCAAGACCAGGCTCAATCCCGAGCAGCTCTATGAAGTTGTCAAATGCGGCCGCCCCGGCACCGGC
>Ga0066903_100004237_pt1 | contig 12067 bp, 12 predicted proteins | sample PanSoiMetaGPlot1_FD_67491 | JGI IMG/M metagenome (GOLD analysis project Ga0066903, IMG submission 67491) | Tropical forest soil microbial communities from Panama analyzed to predict greenhouse gas emissions - Panama Soil - Plot 1 (version 2) | ecosystem: Environmental > Terrestrial > Soil >...
CGCGGCGCGCTGCTGGTGTTCGACGAGATGTGGACCGGCTTCCGGCTCGCGCTCGGGGGCGCACAGCAGCGCTTCGGCGTCACCGCCGATCTCGCCTGCTTCTCGAAGGCGGTCGCCAACGGAATGCCGCTCGCCGTGCTGACCGGCCGGGCGGACGTGATGCGGCTGCTGGAACGCGACGTCTTCTTCTATTCGACCTTCGGGGGCGAGGCGTTGTCGCTGGCGGCGGCGCGCGCGACGCTGACCGCGCTGCGGGAGCGCCAGGTTCCGTTGATGCTCGAGCACGCGGGCGCGATCCTGCGCGACCAGTACAACCAGCTGGCGGACGCCCTCGGCCTGCCGTTCACCCGCTGCGTCGGCTTCGGCTGTCGGACCCTGGTGACGTTCGCGCCCCAGGGAATCGCGGCCGGCGCCGACCCGCTGATGATGAAGTCGTTCGTCCAGCAGGAGCTGATCCGGCGCGGCTTCCTCTGGAGCGGATTCCACAACCTGTCCGCCGCTCACACGGCCGACGATCTGACCGCGCTGCTGGGTGCGTATGGCGAGATCCTGCCCGAGCTGCGCGCCGTCCTCGAGCGCGGGACGCTGGCGACGGCGCTGCGCGGCGAGCCGGTCGAGGCCGTCTTTCGGCGGACGAGCAACTTCAACACGAAGCCGCGGCCCGCCGGGGCGATGGAGGGGCCGCGTGCCCGCGCCTGATCGCGACGCCCCGGCGACGATGACGGCGTTCTCGCTTGCGGGGCGGGTCGCGATCGTCACCGGCGCGGCGGGGTTGCTCGGCCGCCAGCACTGCCGCGCGCTCGCCGACGCCGGCGCCGCCGTCGTCGCCACCGACCTCCAGGAAGACACCTGCCGGGACGTCGTGTCCGAGCTGGCGGCGGAGGGCCGACGCGACATCCATGCCTTCCCCGCCGACATCACGGACCCCGCCTCGCTCGGCCGGCTGCGGGAGGCCGCCCTCCGGATCAACGACCGCATCGACGTCCTGATCAACAACGCGGCGATGAACGACCGCTTCGAGAACGCCGCGACCGCAGCGGCGCAGTCGCGCTTCGAGAATTATCCGGTCGACCGCTTCCGCCAGGCCCTGGATGTCAACGTCACCGGGACGTTCCTCGCCTGCCAGGTGCTGGGGTCGGAGATGGCGCGCCGCGGGCGCGGAAGCATCGTCAACATCGCGTCGACCTACGGCATGGTCGGTCCCGATCAACGTATCTACCGGGGTGAAGCCGGCGAGCAGCGGTTCTGGAAAAGCGCCGCCTACCCGGCGAGCAAGGGGGCCGTCTTGGCCTTCACCCGCTACCTCGCCACCACCTGGGCGGATCGCGGCGTCCGGGTCAACAGCCTGTCGCCCGGCGGCATCGCGCAGACGGGCCAGGACACGGTGTTCGTCGCGCACTACAGCCAGCGCACGCCGCTGGCGCGGATGGCCGAGGCGCACGAGATGCGAGGCGCCATCGTGTTTCTGGCCAGCGATGCGTCCAGCTACATGACGGGCGCGAACCTGGTCGTCGACGGAGGGTGGACGGCATGGTGACGGTAGAAGAAGACGAGCCGCCGCTGACGCCGCCCCTTTTCGAACGCGAGCTGGAGATGCGCGCCGCGCGCATCAAGCTGATCGCGACCGATGTCGACGGCGTGCTGACCGACGGCAGCGTCTATTACTCGGAGAGCGGCGAGGCCCTCAAGCGGTTTTCCCTGCGTGACGGGATGGGGGTCGAGCGGTTGCGCGCCGACGGCATCGAGACGGCCTTCGTCACCCGCGAGAGCTCGCCCATCGTCGCGCGCCGGGCGGAGAAGCTGAAGCTGCGTCTCTGTTACCTGGGCGTCGCCGACAAGCGGGCGCTGTTGCCGGACCTGCTCGCCGACGCCGGCATTGGCAGCAACGAGCTGGCCTACATCGGGGACGACGTCAACGACGCCGGCATCATCGCCGCCGTCGCGCCGCGGGGCCTGGTGGCGGCGCCGCTGGACGCGCTTCCCTCCGTGCTTCGCAGCGTGCACTACCGGTGCGCGCAGCCGGGCGGATGCGGCGCGTTCCGGGACTTCGCGGAATGGATCCTCGACCTTCGCCGGCGGGCGCGGCAGCCCCGCGCCCGCGACGGCGCCGGTCGCGACTTGTGATGAAGACGAGGAGGGACGTCATGAAACCCACGAAGGCGAGCGAAACGACGCAGGCGACAGCGCGCGCCGTCCGCGCAGAAGTGGAGTCCGCCCGCATCAAGATCGGCGACAAGGCGGTCGGGGCGGGCGCGGCCGTGTTCGTGATCGGGGAGATCGGGATCAACCACAACGGCTCGGTCGAGGTCGCGAAGCGGCTGATCGACGGGGCGGTGCTGGCGGGCGTCGACGCGGTCAAGTTCCAGAAGCGGACACCGGAAAAGTGCGTTCCGCGCGACCAGTGGAACGTCGAACGCGACACGCCCTGGGGGCGCATCAGCTACATCGAATACCGGCGCCGGATCGAGTTCGGCCCGCGCGAGTACGCCGAGATCGATCGCTACTGCGCCGAACGACGCATGCTCTGGTTCGCGTCGTGCTGGGACGAGGAGTCGGTCGATTTCATCGAGTCCTTCAAGCCGCCCTGCTACAAGGTGGCGTCGGCTTCGCTGACCGACCTGCCCCTCCTCAAGCGGATGCGCGCGACGGGACGGCCGCTGATCCTGTCGACGGGGATGTCGACCAGCGACGAGATCGCGGCGGCGGTCGACGCCGTCGGGCGCGAGAACCTGCTGATCGCGCACGCCACGTCGTCCTACCCATGCCCGCCCGAGCACCTGAACTTGAACATGATTCGCACCTTGAAGGCGCAGTACCCCGAATGCCCGATCGGCTATTCGGGGCACGAGGTCGGGCTGGCCCCGACCTGGGCGGCAGTCACGCTCGGCGCCACTTTCGTCGAACGCCACATCACGCTGGACCGCGCGATGTGGGGCAGCGACCAGGCGGCCTCCGTCGAGATCGGCGGTCTGATGCGCCTGGTCAGCAACATCCGCGACATCGAGCGCTCCATGGGCGACGGCATCAAGCGGATCTACGAAGGCGAGCTGGCGGCCCGACGAAAGCTGCGGCGGGTGGCCAGCGCCGGCGCCAGCCCGACGAACTGACACGGTCGCGCGACCGCGCCCTCTCGTCGCATGTCGAACGCCGCCGCGCTCTGGAGCAAGCTGTCACCGATCGCAATCGTGGTGAGCGCGGTCATCCTGATCGCGCTCGAGCGCTGGCGCCCGTACGACCCGCGGCAGCGCCTGCTGCGGGCCGGGCTGTGGGACGATCTCCTCGGGTATGCCCTGGTGCAGAGCTACCTGCTCGGCCTGCTGATCGCCCGCGTCACGTCGTGGCTGGACGGCGCGACCGGCCTGTCACGGTTGCATCTGGTCAGCGCCTGGCCGGTCGCCGCCCAGGTGGCGTTCTTCGTCGTCACGCACGATCTTTACATTTACCTGTTTCACCGCCTGCAGCACCGGTCGCCGCTGCTGTGGCGCATTCACGAGGCGCACCACGCGACCACCAACGTCGACTGGCTGTCGGGCGCGCGCTCGCACGCCCTCGAGATCTTGATCAACCAGACGATCGAGTTCGCGCCGCTGGTCCTGCTGGGGGCGGCGCCCGAGGTGGCGATCATCAAGCTGACCGTCGACGCCGTCTGGGGCATGTACATCCATTCGAACATCGACGTGCGGAGCGGCCGGCTGCAGAAGATCGTCAACGGCCCCGAGATGCACCGCTGGCATCACGCGATCGAGATCCGCGACGGCGTGAACTTCGCGACCAAGTTCGCCTTCTGGGACTGGCTGTTCGGCACCGCCCACCTTCCTGCCACCAAACCCTCCGGCTACGGCATCATCGAACCGTTCCCGTCCGGCTACCTCGCCCAGCAACTTCACGCCTTCAAGCCCCGCATCGAGCTAGCTCCCGTTGGAGATCTTTCCCCCTCGCCCCGCGAAGCGGGGAGAGGGTTGGGGTGAGGGGTCTCTTACCGATCCGTTCGCGGCGCCGTGTCCAGCTTCGCCAGGTGGCGGCCGAAGCGGTCGGCGATCAGGTGCTCGACGCAGTAGCTGGAGCCGTCGAGGCGCTTCCGCTCGCAGCCGACCTTGCGGCACTCGAGCTTGCGTTCCTTGAGCGGACCGAGGTGCTCCTCCAGGCGCGCCAGACAGTAGGCGCGCAGGGTCGCGGCCCGATCGATGTCCCGCAGCCGGCGCGCCGACGACGGCTCGGGCGTGCAGAGGATCATCCCGCCCTCCAGCTCGTCCGGCCAGGCGGCCAGCCAATGACGGCCGCACTCCGGGCACTGCCGCAGCTCTTCCCACTCGGCCAGCTCGACCACCGGCCACTGCATCACCGAATCGTCGTCGACGCGCGACCAGGGTGGCCGCTTGCTGCATGAGCAAGGAGGCGTCACATCCGCCATTTCCGCCCCAATCTTGCCCGCGTTCTCAGCAATCGTCGAGGGCCCCCACCCCGCTCACTCCTCGTCGCCCTCCCGGTCGAGCGCCCCCCTCATCTCGTCGGTGACGTCGCGCGCGATGATCTGGCCGCTCGGCACCGGCCTCAGGCGAAAGAACGTCATTTCAGGAAATCGGGTCAGCACCTCGTGCACCGACGGTTCGTCGCCATCGCGCGCCAGGCCCAGGATCCGCACGCCGCCGAAACGGTAGGCGCCCGACGGCGGCAGCGGCGGCTCCGCGATCAGCGGCGCCGCCGCGTCGGCCAGCGAAGGCGGCAGCGCGACGAACGACGCCGGCACGTCGGTCAGCACCAGCGCCTCGTCGGCGCCCGGCGGCAGATGACGATCCTCCTTCACCGCCAGGTCCAGATCCTTCACGCCGCTCGCGATGTGAAAGACGCGCCGCCCCACCGCCAGGCCGGCCGCCACCACTCGTCGCGCCGCCGCGACCCGGCGATCGTAGGAGACGACGTCGGCGCGCCGCCGCACGGCCTGCGCGCCGCCGATCAGCAGCAAGAGACTGGCGACGACCGCGCGCGTCGCGGCGCCCCCGCCCGAAAGCGCCTCGGCGAGCGCCCACGCCAGCCCGACCGCCGCTAGATAGAAGTAGCGCGAGCCGACCGCCCAGCCTGCCGCGAGCAGCGGCAGCGTCGCGATGGCGCAGAAGGCGAGCGGGATCCACGCGCCGTCCTCGCGGCCGGACGCTCGGCGCGCCTGGAAGGCGGCGAACGCGATGATCGCGGCGCCCAGCCCCAGCGCCAGCGGATCGGACAAGTCACCGGTGAACACGTGCGCGATCCCGCCTGCCAGCTGCAGCAGCTTCGCGCCCAGACCGGCATGTGCGTCGCCGGCGCCGCCCCAGCCGTGCAGCACGGCGGTCCGGGCCGCCAGCACCACGGCCAGCAGCACGAGCTCGGGCACGATCGCGGCCAGACGCTTCCGCCAGGCGAGGCGCCGCAACACCAGCAAGGCGAGCAGCGGCAGCACACAGGCCGACTCCTTGGACAGGTAGGCCAGCAGCGCGGCGGCCGCCGCGTACAGATGTCGCTCGCGCGCGAGCGCGACCAGCGCCGCCAGCACGAACACGGCCGCGAACAGATCGGTGCTGGCCGAGAACCAGCTCGCGGCGTCCAGGTTCCCCGGCGCGAGCAGCATCAGCACCGCGGCGGCGCCTGCCACGGCCGTCGGTCGCCCCAGCGCCTGCACCAGCCGCCCGGTCAGCGCCGCCGCGGTCACGTGCAGCAAGAACGCGAGCGCCGCGAACGGCACACTGCTGCCCCCGCCGGCCCGCCCGAGCAGCCACCAGACCAGCATCGGCAGCGGCCGGTAGTACTCGCCGCCGTGTGCGTCGGCGACGAACGCGACGAACGGGTTCGGCGCGTGCCGCGCGTACGCCAGGAAGATGTGGTCGTCGCCGTGGAAGGTGGTCGCCGCGAAGAACTGAACCGCGACGACCAGCAGCAGCGCCACCGCGATCGCGATCGCGGCCTGGCGCGCGGTCACGGGCGCGGCCCGGACTTGACCGCCAGCGCCTCCGCGCGGCGAAGATCGTCGGGCGTGTTGATGTTGAAGAAGCTGCGCCCGTCCGGATCCAGCGCCGCCAGCTCGGCGCCCTCGATCCAGTCGACCGCGATCGCCTCCAGCATCGTGTGGATCGCGAGCGCGCCCGCCTCGAGACGCGCGTCCACCTCGGCCAGCAGCGCGCGCGCGTAACGCGCGCACAGCGGCTCGCTGCCCACGGCCGTGCGGGCGGCGACGGCGCCGGCGCCGCCCGGACGATCGCGAAGCGCCGCCAGCAACGCCGGCTCGATGAACGGCAGGTCGCCGCCGACGCAGACCACCGCGTCGCAGTCATCGGCCGCAGTCAGCGCGGCGTGGATGCCGCCCATCGGCCCGGCCCCGGCGATCCGATCGGGCACGACCTCGGCGCCGGATTGCGCCCAGGGCCCGGGATCGTTGGCCACCACCAGCACGCGCGGGAACACCGCGCGCAACAGCGGAAGCTGCCGCTCGGCGATCGTGCGGCCGCCGATGGCCAGGAACGGCTTCGCGACGCCGCCCAGCCGCTTCGCCGGCCCGCCCGCGATGATCGCGCCCGCGACTTTCATGGCGTCAGCATGTCACGACGGACCGTCTCAGGGCCACGGCGCGTTTGCGCCGCGCGCGACGCCGTGCAGGACGCCCATCATCTGTTCGTGAATGCGGCCATTGGTGGCGAGGACGCGCCCGGTCTCGCCGTCGAACGCGCCGCCGTCGAGGTCGGTCGCCTGGCCGCCCGCGCCGATCACGATCGCCGCCCCGCCCACCAGATCCCACGCGTGCAGGTAACGCTCCCAGTAGCCGTCCAGCCATCCGCACGCGACGTAACAGAGGTCCAGCGCCGCCGATCCGACCCGCCGGGTCCCCTGCGCGGCCGCCGTCATCGCCGCGAACTCGGCCAGGTTGTTCTGCACCGGGTGGCGCTGGTAGGGAAAGCCCGTCACCACCAGCGCCCCCAACAACCGATCGATCGACGAGGGCGCGATCGGCTTATCGTTGAAAGATGACCCGCCGCCGGTGGTCGTCCCCGCGAACGACCACCCGACCGCCGGCGCCTCGACCACGCCCAGCACCGGGCGCCGATCGATCGTCAGCCCCAGCGACACCGAGAAGATCGGAAACCCGTGCGCGAAGTTGGTGGTGCCGTCCAGCGGATCGACGTACCAGACCCGCTGCCCGGCGCGCGCCGTGCCGTGGGTCGTCCCCTCCTCGGCCACCACGCGGTCGTCGGGGAACGCCGCCGCCAGCCGCTCGACGATCAGCGCCTCCGAACGTTTGTCGAACTCGGTGACGAGGTTGATGTCCTCGGACTTGAAGTCGACGGCGGGCCGCGTGCCCCACCCTTCCATCAAGATCCGTCCCGCCTCGCGCGCGATGCCGACCGCGATCTCGCGGTCCCGTGCCAGAGGATCCGCCGCCGTCATAGCTCCTTGCGCATCCACGTCGCGTTCTTGCTGCGCGCGAGCGCGTACTCGGCCGTCGCCTGGATCGGCGCCACCACGTCCTTGCGGTCGATCGCCTGGAAGCCGAGCTTCTCCCCGAAGTAGCCCTGCGCGCCGTCCGTCACCAGGTAAAGATGGCGCACACCCTGCGAGCGCGCCCGGTCGGTGGCCGCCTCGACCAGCACGTAGCCCAGCCCCTCGCCCCGCCGCTCGGGCGCCACGGCCAGCATGCGCAGCAGCGCGACGTCGCCCACCGCTTCGATCGCCACGCAGCCGACCAGCGGCGCCGCGTCGTCCTCGCCGGGGATGACCAGGTAGTACGGCCAGAACTGCTCGAGCACCGGGTGCGCGATGCCGACCCGATCCAGGAGGTTGCCGATGCGCGCCTTGTGCTCGAGGCGCGCCGGCATCACCGGATCGCCCAGCTTGCGCAGCAGCTTGTCGTGCAGGCCGCCGTAATCGCCCGACGTCATCACCAGCACCGTGTCGCCGGGCGACGCCCGGGTCGCCAGGTGTTCCACCGTGGCGTCGACGGTCGGGATCAGGCGCGCGGGCACGTCCTCGCGGCGCAGATCGGCGGCCAGGCGTTCGACGTCCAGGCGTTCGGCCTCCGGGACCTTCTCGGGCGCGTACAGCGGCGCCAGCACCACCTCGTCGGCGACCGACAGCGCGTCGGCGAACTCGGTCTGGAAGACGTTGCGGCGGCTGGTCGCCGACCGCGGCTCGAACGCGGCGATCAGCTTGCCCGGCCCGAACCGACCTTTCAGCGCCAGGATCGTCTCGCGGATCGCGGTCGGATGGTGGGCGAAGTCGTCGACCACGGTCACGCCGCGCGCGACGCCGCGCACCTCCTGCCGGCGCCGCACGCCCAGGAAGCCGCGCACCGCCTGCGCGATCGCGGGCAGCTCGACGCCCAGGTTGGACGCGACCGCGATCATGCCGACCAGATTTTCGTGGTTGTAGATGCCGGGGAGGTTCGTGTCGACGTCGACCACGCGCTCGCCCCGGCGCGCCACCGCCAGCGTCGTCCGCCCGCCCGGCGCGCGTGCCACGACCTCGAACGTCCAGTCCGCGCCCGAGCCGGGCCGCCCGTACGTCACGACCTGCGAACGCGCGCCGCGCGCGACTTCCATCGCGCCCTCCGACGCCGCGCACGCCACCAAGAGGCCGTCCTCCGGGATCAGCGCGACCAGCTTGCGGAACGCGGCCCGTACCGCCTCCTCGTCGCGAAAGATGTCCGCGTGGTCGAATTCGACCGACGTCAGCAGCACGACCTGCGGGCGGTAGTGCAGGAACTTCGACCCCTTGTCGAAGAACGCCGTGTCGTACTCGTCGCCCTCGATCACGATCTCGGCGCCCGCGCCCAGGCGCCACGACCGCCGGAAGTTGAGCGGCACGCCGCCGATCAGGAACGACGGGTCGCGCTTCGCATCCGTCAGCGCGTGCGCCAGCAGCGACGACGTGGTGGTCTTGCCGTGCGTCCCGGCGACGACCACCGACCGCCGCGGGTGCGCGTCGTCTTGCAGGAACAGCTTGCTGAACATCGACGGGAACGACTCGAGCGGGATCCCGCGCTCCTGCGCCGCCAGCACCTCGACGTGGTCCTTGCGGCAAACGTTGCCGACCACGACCGCGTCCGGACCCCAGTCGAGGTTCGCGGGACGGAATCCCTCGAAGCAGAAGATCTGCTGATCTTCCAGCTGCACCGACATCGGCGGGTAGACGTGCTCGTCGGAGCCGCGCACGTCGTGGCCCGCGGCCTTCAGCAGGCCCGCCAGCGAGCCCATGCCGGTGCCGCAGATGCCGATCAGGTGAACTTTCATTGCTTCGCCACGCATTCCTTCGCGTGGGGGGGCCATTGGGTCGGGAAGCGCTTCACCTCCATCGTGAACTTCACGATGAAGTCGTGGAAGATCCCGAGCTCGCGCTCCGACTGGCCGCCCGAGGTGTCCCACTGGAGGTGCGAGATCACCGACGATCCGCAGGGGTCGGCCCGACCGCGCTTGCGGGTCTTGACCTCGGCGCTCCAGGCGTCGGCCGCATCGCGGTTGCACCGCCCGTTGGGACCGCCGCAACGAACGTTGATGACGTCGTACCACCAGGGGCCCTTCGGACCGTACTCGGCGATGTCGAGGATCGGGCTGACGCCCCCGTCCTTTCGCCCCTCCCGCGCCGTGAAGACGACGTCCGACGTCGTCCCGGGCAGCACGTCGATGTAGAAGCAGTCCTCACCGTCGCCCGCGGCGAAGTGTCCGAGCGTCGGCGAATCGAGCACCGCGCTGCCCCCGATGCCGGCCAGCCGAATCTCGAACCGTTTGTGCTGCTCGTCGGGGGGCGGCGCCTCGGCGGCCGGGCCGGCCGGGTTGCGGCAGACGCAGGGCGCCCCGCCCTTGCAGCGGGCGCCGGCCAGGTTCGCGTCGCGCGCGCCCGGCGTCTCCGGGGCCATGAGCGGACCCGGCCGGGCCGACGGCGCCTCCGCGCCCATCGGCCCGGACGCCACCGATCCCGAACACGCCGGCGGCGCGAGCGCCCCCAGCGTGGGCAGAAGCAACGCGCGCAGCGCGGCGCGAGTCAAACGCGCCTGCGATGACGTCGGCGTCAGCGTTTTCGTCTGCGAGCTCATTGTCCGAGTGCGGCAGCGGTGGACGCCGACGCCACGCTTACGTACCATAGTTTCTTCATGTCTCGTCCGTTTCCGCGCCCTTCCAAACCGCTGTTCGCGCCCGCCGTTGTTCCGACGTTGCCCACCTTGGTCCTGTTGGCGATCACCGCGCTGGCGCCGCTCGCGATCGGATGCGCGACCGGTGACGAAGAGGGCAAGCCGGTCACCTACTCTCTCACGGCCAAACAAAATTACGAGAAAGGTCTGGCCGAGCTGAAGGACGAGAACTATCCCGAAGCACAAAAGTACTTCCAATTCGTCAAGGCGAAGTACCCGTTCTCGAAGTACGCCGTGCTGGCCGAGCTCGGCATCGCCGACACACAGTTCGCGCGCGGCAACTACACCGAGGCGATCGACAGTTACAAAAGCTTCGCGCGCCTGCACCCGACGCACGAGAAGGTCGAGGACGGCTGGGTCGCGTTCCGGATCTGCGAGAGCTACTACAAGGACATGCCGGAGGACATCTGGCTGCTGCCGCCGTCGTACGAGAAGGATCAGTCCGCCATCGTCGACGCCCAGCGCGAGATCGAAGACTTCCGCAAGAAGTTTCCGGCGTCGCCTTACATGAAGCAGGCCGAGCAGATCCGGAAAGAGGTGCTGAAGCGGCTGGTCGACCACGAGGTCTACGTCGCGCGCTTCTACCTCAAGGCCGATCACCCGAAGGCCGCCGCGGGACGCTTGGAAGGGGCCATCAAGCGTTACCCCGGCTCCGGCCGCGAGCCGGAGCTGCTGTATTCGCTCGGCGAGACCTACCTGCACATGTGCGAGCCGCTGCGCGCCAAGGAGACCTTCCAGCGCGTGGTCGCCGAATACGCCAACGCGCCGCAGGCCCGCCGGTCGGAGCTGTACCTCGAGCACATCACCCAGCGCTATGGCGCCGAACCGCGATGCAAGGCGGCGCCGACCGCCGCGCCGGCGCCGCCGCCGCCGCCTCCTGCCGAGCCACGCCCCAATGGCTGAAAGTGGGCGGGCGGATCTGCGGGACCTGGTGACGCGCGGGCGGACCCATTACGAAAACGGCGAATACGCGGAAGCGGTCGCCTGCCTGACAGAGGTGCTGCGCGAGAAGGCGCCCTACGCCGACGTCTACGACATGCTGGGCGTCATCTATCACCAGGAAGGGCGGCTGACCGAGGCGGAGGAGATGTTCAACGAAGCGCTGCGCATCAACCCCAACTACACCGAGGCGGCGCTGAACCTGGTGGTCACCTGCAACGATCTGGGGAAGTACGCCGAGGCCAAGGCGGTCTACGAGAAGGCGATGGCGACGTCGAAGCGCGCCCCGCGCGAGCTGGATCCGTTCGCGAAGGGAAAGATCGCGAACATGCACGCCGACATCGGGTCCGCCTACCGCGCGGTCAACCTGTACGAGGAGGCGGTGCGCGAGTACGAGCAGGCGCTGGCGCTCTGCCCGACGTTCGTCGACATCCGCACCGAGCTCGGCAATACGCGGCGCGAGATGGGCGATCTGACGGGCGCCATCCGCGAGCTCGAGCAGGTGCGCGCGGAGAGCCCGCGCTTCGTGGCCGGGCGCCTCAAGCTGGGGCTCGTCTACTACGCGGCCGCGCGCAAGGACGACGCCGCCGCCGAATGGCGCGCGGCGCTGGCGGCCGATCCCGCCAACCGCGCGGCGAAGATGTACCTGGCGCTGCTGGATCCGGCGGCCGCCGGGACCAAGTAGCCCGACCGCAGGCGGCGCCCTTGCTCAGCTTCACGCCGTCGCCGGAGCGCTTCCTGGTCGAGGAGGTTCCCGCCTACCCACCGGCCGGCGAAGGCGCGCACACGTTTCTGTGGCTCGAGAAGCGGGGGTTGACCACCTTCGACGCCATCGCCCGCGTCGCGGCGGCCTTCGGCGTGGCGGCGCGGGATGTCGGCTACGCCGGCCTGAAGGACAAGCAGGCGACCACGCGGCAATGGCTGAGCGTCCCCGATCTCGATCCCGAACGAGCGCTGGGTCTCACCGCCGAGCCCGACATG
>Ga0066903_100004238_pt1 | contig 12066 bp, 10 predicted proteins | sample PanSoiMetaGPlot1_FD_67491 | JGI IMG/M metagenome (GOLD analysis project Ga0066903, IMG submission 67491) | Tropical forest soil microbial communities from Panama analyzed to predict greenhouse gas emissions - Panama Soil - Plot 1 (version 2) | ecosystem: Environmental > Terrestrial > Soil >...
GCGGTTCGGGGCGGGCAACGCGCGGGGCGCGTTCTGGGTGGTGGACGCGCTGGAGGCGGGCGGCTACGACGGGCCGGTCCACTTCGACTACAAGCCGCCCCGCACCGAGGACGACGACGGCGTGTGGGAGTCGGCGGCCGCCTGCATGCGCAACTACCTGATCCTGCGGGACAAGGTCCGCGCGTTCCGCGCCGACCCGGAGGTGAAGGCGGCCCTGCAGGCGGCCAGGGTGGACGACTTGTCAACGCCCACCCTGGCCGACGGCGAGACCTGGCGCGACGTGGCCGGCTTCACCCCCGACATCGAGGCGCTGGCGGCCCGCGGCATGGCGTTCGAGCGCCTCGACCAGCTCGCCCTGGAGCACCTCTACGGCGTCCGCTAGCGGATATCCAATGAGAATCGGAGGTAGCTGAAGATGAGCTCCCAACACGAGGCAGGCCCCTCTCGACCGCAGCTTCCTGGGCAGCCCTGGAACTTAGGGCATCTGCGTCGGCTGCTCGATGCGCATGAGAACCTGCCGGACAATGTTCTGGTCCTCGTGTACGCCATGCCCCTGGCGGTCAATGATCGCGAGCGTCGGCACAGCGGTCTTCTGACCATGGTTGGCGCAGGCCCAGGAGGCCGGCGGGTGGACCGGGCGGACGGCCCGGCACACGAACGCATCTTCCTCATTCGCTGCGACTACCCGGCGCCCGAATAAGATCGCCGAAGTGCCCTGTGCGCCGCCCCCGTCTCTGGTCATGATCATGACCTGGCTGTTGTAAGGGGATGGCAGAACAAATCTGAAACCCCGACATCGCCGAGCAGGCCAGTTTGACCATCGAATGGACCGCTACGGTCGATGTACGCGGAGACACATGAGGGGGTCGGTGTGGCCGATCAACATGACCAACTCAACCTCTTGCTCGCATCCCTGATGACCGAAGCCGGTCTCTCACCCCGTGCGCTCGCGCGGGAGATCAACAAGCTGGCCGGGCCAGGCGCTGTCGCCGAGACCGCTCCCTATCACTGGCGCGACAGGAGTGGCGTTCCACGTGAGCCCCTGCCTGCGCTCACCGCGTATGTTCTCTCACGCTGCCTGGGTCGTATCGTCAGCGTGGGTGACCTCTGGCAAGATCGAGCCACAGATGCGCCTCTGTTCTTACCAGCAGATTCCGGCATGAGACAGCCCTGGACGCTGGCAAGCACCATGTTGATCGCCGAAGACTGGCTGCTAGGAGGGCTCTTGGATCGTCGCGTGTTCCTGTCGGTGTCCGGCGCTGCACTCACCCGCGCAGTGAGTGTCTACCTGACCATGAGGCTGCCGCAGTCCTCGGTGTCCAGACTCACCATCGGAATGACGGACGACCCAGTGGTCGACCAGATCGAGAGGAGTGTGCCTCAACTCCAACTGCTCGATGATGAACGCGGCGGCGCTTCCGGTCTCGGTTATGTGGGCGCCCAACTCCGTGCCGCACTGCTGGTACTCCGAGAACGGAGACAACCCGAGGACATCACGCGACGGCTGCTGATAGCCATTGCCGACCTGGCCCAACTTGCTGGATGGATGGCGTTCGATGCGGGGCAGCATGGCGTGGCACAGCGGTATTTCTTCACCGGGCTGCGAGCGGCCAATGACGCCGGATACCGGCCAATGCAGGCCCACATCCTAGCGGACCTGTCGTTCCAGGCGGCCACGCGAGGAGACAGCTCCGACGGAGTCGTGCTTGGCGAGGCTGCTCACCGGATCGCGGAGGGCACAGCCGGAAGTGTCCGAGCGTCGGTCATGTCCCGGCTCGCATATGCGTATGCTTCGGCTGGCCGCATCGCTGACTGCGAGCGCACCTGGTTAGCGTCCCACGAGCAGTTGGAGCGACGCCGCCGCGAGCAGGACCCAGCCTGGATGTACTACCTCACTCCGAACCATCTGGACTGCCAGGCCGGCTACGCGATGATCCTCGCCGGAAGACGCAGCCTGGCGAACGGCGACTGCTCAGGCGGAAGGTCGCTTCTCCGCAGGGGCGAGGCTCTCTTGCGGACTGGTGCGCACGCGCGACCCGCCGACGTCCCGTCCCAGCGTCGGGCACTCTTTGAGGGCTCCTGGCTCGCCCTCGCGTATACCGCTCACGGCAAACTCGATGACGCTTGCGTCGTAGCGCATCAAGCGCTGCCCCGGCTAGAGCGAGTCCGCTCCCCACGAAGCGTCGCGCTACTGAATACGCTGCGCCATGAGTTCCGCCGCCGCAAGCGCCACCACATGGTCGGAGAAATCCTGCCGCACCTCGAGTCGGCCCTCGCCCGTCACGGTCAATGACGTACCGTCAAATCGTGAATCGCGGCGACCTCGACGCCTTGGTAATCGGCGCCGGCGTGTCGGGACTCACCACTGCGGTGTGCCTCGCTGAGACGGGGCTCCGGGTCAACATCTGGGCTGCCGACCCACCAGCGAGCACGACATCGGTAGCCGCTGGGGCAATGTGGGGGCCTTACCTGGCCGAACCCCTCGACCGCGTACGGAGATGGAGTCACCGGACGCTTGCTGAACTGCGGCAACTCGCCACGAACCCCAATACTGGCGTACGGCTCGTCCACGGCATCGAAGCGTCCCGTGCGGTAGCCGCCCCGCCCGATTGGGCCGAACAACTCGACGGATTCAAGATATGCGAGCCGCGCGAACTCCCGGACGGCTTCGCTACTGGGTGGCGGTTCACAGCGCCGATCATCGATATGCCGACATATCTTGGATACCTGCACCAGCGGTTTACCGCAGCAGGCGGGGCAATGCATCTCCGCCGACTACGTTCATTCGATGAAGCCATCAACGCCGCGCCAGTACTCGTGAACTGCACCGGGCTCGGCGCACGGGAACTGGTGCCCGACCCAGACTTGACGCCGATCCGTGGTCAGCTCGTCGTAGTCAGCAACCCCGGCATCACCGAGTTCTTCACCGAGGACACAGGGCTTTCCCCTGATCTCGTGCACATCTATCCGCAGGGAAACACCGCGGTCCTTGGCGGCCAGGCAGCGCCAGGTCAGGCTGCCCTGGAGCCTGACCTCAATGTCGCCGCAGCCATCCTCCTGCGATGTCGTGCGGTTGAGCCCCGCCTCCTTCACGCCCGCATCATCGGTCACCGGGTCGGCCTCCGCCCGGCGCGCCCAAGGATTCGCCTCGATGCGCAGCGCGTCGCTGGCACGCGCCTCATCCACAACTACGGCCATGGAGGCGCGGGAGTCACGCTCTCATGGGGCTGCGCAAGGGAGATCTCTTCCATGATGGCAACCGACGCGTAAGCTCCGCCAGCCGCGATCTAATACGGCAGAACGGACTCTTCCGGGCACAAGGGAGCGGCCGGGACAAGCCTGCAGGGCGCTGGCCGCGGCGCCCGCGATCGTTCTGTGCTGCCCGACAAGCGGCACCTACTGGGCGCGTCCTACCGCATGGCTGGGCGAGTTGACGATTTTGACGGCCTTAACCAGTTCCCGTACCACGCGGTGGACAGTGTCATGGGAGAAACGCTGCGGATGTTGCGGCAGACGCGCTGGCCCGTTGCCAATCCGTCGGACGCTCAAATAGCTACACCGATGTTGATCATCACAGAAGTCGATGTTCTTCCAGGCGTGCTCGGAAGCCTGAACGCACTTCCCACAAGAAACCTGCGGGAGGGACGAGAAGATGTTCATAGCTCTCGAAAGAAAGGGCGCCGTCAGCACAGCTGCGCTCCAGGCGGTGTGTGCGGTGCTGCAATCCACTCGTCCGTGGCACTCCGCCATAGATCGTTGGCACCGCGGCGACGCTGCAGGGCCACGCTGGCGGGGGCTGGGACTGACATGGCATGGGCAGCCGGCACCCGATCGGGCCGCGATGAACCCGATACGCCAGTGGGCCCGGCGCCCGGCGGCGGCCAGGCCGCCCTCGCAGTCTCCGAGGGCACGTACGGAAGTGGTTCTTGCGGGGCATCGCCTGCGGTTCACGGCCGAGGCGCAGGAGATGGTGGATGATGCACTGTCGGTGCTAGTTCCACCGTGCTCGGTCGGGGAGCCCGTGGCTGGGGAGCCTGGTTGGTCGGTCCACGTCGCGCTCGCCTCTGCCGGTCGCGGCCGTCCGCGGCGCGGCCAGCCCGTCTTCGGATGGGCTGACATCGGCCGACGGCTGGAGATCATAGACGCAGCGGACGGGCTTCTCGTTTTCGTCGGCCACTACCGGGAGAGCTGTGCCGAGACGCTCATCGAGGTAGATGCCCAATCTCGACAGACGCGGGTGCTCCTGCCGCCCGGGGACGGGCCGAGCCGACGGTGGCCGGACTGGGTTGGTCGGATGTTCTTCGGTACGCGGCTGCTCGCAGACGGTTGGCACCTGGTGCACGCTGCGGCGGTGAGCATCGACACGGACGTCGGTCCTCAGGCTGTGCTCTTCTTAGCTGGCCCGTATGGAGGGAAGTCGACGCTCGCCCACCGGGCGTGCGTCGAGTTGTCCGCGAAGCTCCTGTCCGATGATCTTGTTCTCCTTCAATCCCGTCTCGAGGGTGTGGTCGCGGTCGGTTGGCCAACGAGAGTCAGCGTCCCGCTTGAGCTGCTGGATGCCGCAACGCGCGAGAAGGCGTCCGCTGGAGCGGCGCACGACGCGCTCGTGGATGGCCATCGACGGCGGCGGCTGGTGCTCAGCCTGCCTGAGTACGCGGCCATGTTCGACGTCGAACGAGCCGGACCGACGACGTTGGGTGCGATCGTAGTGGTCAGTCCGTCCGACGCCGCTTCTGGACGGCACGCGTTAGGGGGCGATGGGAAGGTCAGCGCTGACCGGCTCAGGGAAGCATTGACGGTCGCTGCTCAGGTTCCCGCCCAGCGGTTGATGATGCTCGACCTGCTCGGCATCGCCGGACCGTCGGCCCCGCCGCCGTGGTCGACGAAGATAGCGCAGGCTGACCTGCTTACCGGGCTCCGCGACGCCGAGGTCGCGGTGGTCGGGGTTAGCGTGCCGGAGATGTCACGGTTGCCGTCGCGGCCAGTGTGGACCGCGCTTGCCGCCCAGGTTCCCTGGATCATGGGGAGTGCGTCGTGAGGGTGAGGTGGCTGATTCGCAGCGCAAGCATCCGTCTCGTGGTGAACGGCCCGTCGCGGCTCGGCGAGTGGTGGCCGAGGCTTTCGGCGCAGATCCCCGGCGCTTACGGCCGGTCCGTCAGTGTAGCTAACGGTCCTGCGGCGTTCGCGCTCACTGACTTGACGACGCTGGCCGACACGCGTCGTCTGATCAACGCCATGCTTCATTCCGAGCACCTTGGTCATGACACGCTGAGCCTGCACGGTGTCGCGGTGACGAAGGCGGGCCGCGCCGTGTTACTGATCGGCGACTACGGCGCCGGCAAGAGCCTCACCGGTCTGGCGATGATCAGGTCGATGGGGTGGTCTCCGGTCGCGGGGGACACCTGCCTCGTGAGGCTGGACGCTCAGGGCACCGTCGACGTGATTGGTGGGACTCGCGCGTTCGTCGTGCGCCGCTCCGCGATGGCGCGGTGGTTTCCCGCCGTCGCCCTCTCGGAAGGTGACAGCGAGCGGGTTGATCTCGCCGACAGCCTGCCCAGCCAGGACGGTGGGACGCGGAGGCTGGCCGGCATTGTGATAGCGACCGTCGACGGTGGCAACTCAGTCTCCCCACCTGTTCCATGCGGGCGGCAGGTGGCCGCGAACGCACTGTATCGGGCGAGCGGCCACCTGGTGGCCAAGGTTCTCGACGATGCGGCGGCGGACCCTCTGTTGCTCATGGAAGGGTCCGAACTGGCCCGTCTCCGGCTGCGGCTGGTGCGTCGGCTCGCGTCCACCGTTCGTTGTTGCTGGGTGCCGGGCACGCCCGGAGAGATCGCAGCGACGGTGAATGCCATGACAGACGAGGAGGATCAGCGGTGGGCGAGCTAGCGGTGTCGGCGGTGGCGCTGGACTTCGGCGGCACGCTGGCCATTCCGGGAGCGGTGCCGCGCGGACGCGATGTCGTTGCCGTGCTGGAACGCCGGCTTCGCTGGCCGAGCCCAGCCGGGCTCGATGTGGCGATCGAGGCCGTGCGGGCTGAGGCAAAGGCGTCGTACCGGAGCGGTGTGCAGACCCCGTGGGAGTCGATCCTCGGCACCGCGTGGGGGCGCTTGGACGTTGAGGTGCCGGATTTGACCGCCGTGGTCGACGCGATGTGGGAGACGGTGCCCGACGCTGTCGTCGATCCGCGTGCCGCGCAGGCGGCACGGACGCTTCGCTGCACCGGACGAGCGCTGGTCCTGGCCTGCAACACACAGCGCCCGATCGCCTATCGGCGACGCACGCTCGCCACCGCCGGGCTGGCGGACTGCTTCGATGCCCTTGTGCTTTCCAGCGAGCTGGGGGTCGCCAAGCCCGATCCCCGGTTCTACGCCGCAGTCGCCGACGCTGCCCGAGGCGAAGCCGGATGCCCGCCGGAGGCGATCCTGTTCGTCGGCGACACCCTCGACAAGGACGTCATCGGGCCGCGTGCCTTCGGAATGCGAGCAGCCCTCGTACACGCCGGGCCTCCACCACCGGGCCTGCCCGAAGGCGTCCCGATCATCGCCCATATGGCCGAGCTGCCCGACCTGCTGGAGCGATGGCCATGATCGCTCGCGAACATGTCGGCGCCCGGATCATCTTCCGGAAAGGTGCCGCCATCCCCGCGCCACCGGTGCCCGTGCCGGCGGGGTGGCTCGCCGCACGGTACAGCCTGGTCAGCTCCGGCACCGAGCTGCGCCGCTTGGTCGGCACGGCGAACGGAGACGACCATCCAGCCGGGTACATGACCGTCGTCGGCCCGCCGGGCGGTGAGCAGCGGCTGGTACCCGTACCGCATGGCGCCGCCGCCAAGCCCGACGACCAGCGATCGCTGCCGATCCCGGCGGCCACCAGACCCGAGCACGTCGCGGTTGCCCGTTTCCAGGTTATGGCGGCCCTTGGTCTGGAGCGCTGGGCGTCGTACTGCCTCGCCCACGAGGCGGTCGTCGTGGTCGGCGGGGGGCCAGTCGCGGTCGGCTGCGTACTGGAGCTCAAACGCCTCGGCGTGGCCCACGTGCTGGTGGTGACCCGCCACCCGCAGCCGGCTGTGGCGGACCTACCGGATGTCGCTGTGGTGACCCAGTCGCCGCCCGGTGACCCGACGCACTCCGTCGTCATCGACTGCACCGGGCGCTCGGCGCAGGCGCTGGAGATGGTGGCACCGGGCGGCCTGCTTGGACTGCTGGGCACGGCGGCCGATGAGGCGGACCTGTCTTCTGCGGCCGTGCACCGACGCGGCGTGGCCGTGGTTGGCATGCACGAACTCGCCGGTCACTCCAACGAGTCACGGCAAGCGATGTTCCAGACGGTGCTGCAATTGGTCACCATCGCGATCGACATCGACGCCAGGCGGGGCTGGTTCACCACGGTCCCGGGCGAACAGGCCGGTAGGTTCTATGCCGCGTTGGTCAGCGCGCAGCGTCCCACACCGCCGTTTGCGATCCTGGAGTGGTCGTGACCAGATCCACGCAGACGGCGCTTGGCCTGTACAGCATCGGCATCCGCAGCATCCCGCTGGAGGACCTGCTCGCGCTCGCGGCGAACCACCACATTCCGTTCCTGCACCTGCGCGGCGGCCCTCGCGGCTTCGACCTGGCCAGCCGCGACACCGCCACGCTCGAGCGATGGGCCTGCCACTCCCGGGCAAGTGCACCGATCACCGCCGTCACCGCTGATCTTGATTTGCTCGATCTCGTACGGCCGGGCACGCTGGCCTACCGGCAGGCCAGCGCCGAGTTTGACCTGCTGGGCCATGCCGCCGCCCTACTGGGAGCGCGTGCGGTCCGTCTACTCGCCCGGCGCGTTGCCGACCAGCGGCAGTGGGCCGATCTTGCGGTGCCGAACCTCGTCGCTCGGTACGGGCTGACGACGCTGGTCGAGCTACATGATCCGGCGTGGTTCACGGCGCGAACGCTCGCCTCGGTTGCGGCGTACCTCGACCGCGTCCCGTGGCTTGCACTGCTGATCGACACGACCCAGGTCCACTGCGCGTGGCAGCACTCCGACCACCGCGACTGCTTCGCAGACAACCTGTCCGCGCTCGTGCCGCATACCAGAGCCGTCCACCTCAGCGACTGCGGCCAGGGTCTGACCGGGACGGGCCACCGGGTCGTGGCGCAGGCATTCGGGCACCCGGGCCCAGACGACCCGGTCGAAGTCGCGTTCGAATGGACCGGTGCGGACCGCAGCCCGCAGGGCTGCCTGGCCCGGTACCGCCGCGCCGTCGAGTGGTGGCGCTCAAGCCTGGAGGGAATCCAATGACCGCCACACCGACGGCGACGGCCGGCCGATGGGTGATCATCACTGATTATCCGCGGTGGCCAAGCCCGTACTTTGCTCACCTACACCGGCACGCTCCGCAGGCCCTGCCATTGAGCTTCTGCCCGGACCTCGCCAGTGTGAGCGCGATGCAGCCACCAGGCGTGCTCAACCTGCATCGGCTTAAGCGGCTCTACCACGACCCCGCCCAGGGCGCCCGCACACCGTGGGCCGCCGCCGAACTGCTGGCGACGTTGGCCCGTCTGCGGCAGGCAGGCTGGCGTCTAGTGTGGACGGTCCACAATCTCAAGCCGATCGACGGCGGCGCGACAACGGATACGGACAACGCGGTCACTCGGGGTGTTCTCGATCTCGCCGACGTTGTCCTGTGTCACACGTGCGCAGATGCCGCATCGCTGCGCTCCCGCACGGGCGCGGACGTGCGAGTGGTCGGCTGGGCCGGACTGGACGACCCCGAGCAACCGCCGAGTGGTGCGGTAGCCGAACTGATGAATCACATGTGCGGCCTAGCGGTGGTGTTCCTGCTCCTGGGCCACATCACGCGGTACAAGGACGTTCCCGCCACTGCTGCGACCTTCGTCGCCCATACCACCCGCGCCCGCCTGGTCATCGTCGGCGCCAGCTGCGACCCCGCGATCTCGGCCGATCTCAGGCGTGTAATCACCGGTTCCTACAGCCGGGTCGTCTGGTACCCGCAGCGGGTGTCACCGGAGCAGGCCGGTCACCTGTACGCCACCACGCACGCCGCCATCTGTCCCTACCGCGCCGATGAGGACTACGACTTCTTCGCCGAAGTCCTGCACCCCAGCTCTGTAACCACCGCCACCTGCTACCACGTCCCCGTGATCGCCCCCGACCTACCCGCCGTCGAGGAGATCACCCAAGGGCGTCCCCGATGGCTGGGACCCGCCGGAGGCAACCTCGGCCCCGCGCTGGCCGCAGCCGAGAGCACACTGATGGTGCCAGGACATGCCGTTGACCTGCCTGCCCACCGGCCGCCGAGCGACTCGGCCCACAGGTGGAAACGCATCGGCCAGATCTACCAATCGCTTGCCGTGGAACTGCTACAGGACGATCCGTCTGCACACACGACACTCGGCAGCCCATCACACCGCCCGACAGGAGAACATGGTCGATGACCGAGCCCATCACCGAACCCTCGGCCACGATCGCCGACGTTCTCGCGCGCCGTTACGGACTCGCACCGGATCGCTTGGTCCAGCTACCTATCGGGCAAGGCACTACCAACTACCGGGCGACCGGCGCGAGCTGCGACGTCTTCGTCAAGAACTATCCGCCTGGCACTGATCTGGTCGGCGAAGCCGACGCTATCGAACTGTCCGCGCTCGCCGGGCGCCACGGTGTGCCGGTCGCCGGATTGCTCCGCAACCGCGACGGAGACCCGATCGACAGCAGCTCCCCGTATGCGATGTCCGTGTGGGAGTGGGTACCGGGGACCGCCGTTACCGCCGACCTCACCGCAGGCCAGGCCCGCGGCACGGGCGCGACACTCGGCTGCATCCACGCCACCTTCGCCGCTCTGCCCGCCAGCACGAGACCGTCGCCACAGGCGCAGAACTGGCTCGCCGTCGACCTCGCCGACCTGGCCGCAACTATCGACCGTCTCACCGGCATCGCCGAGGCCCGCATCGCGGCAGGCCCGACGGACCCGTTCGATGCCCAGGCCGCTCGCACACTCGCCGAGCGGCGGGACTCCATCGACGAGATTCCCCGGCTCATGGGCGACCTGCCCAAGCTCACCACCCAGGTCCTGCACGGCGACTATAGCCCGGTGAACCTGCTCTTCGACGCCGACCGGCTCGCGGCCGTGATCGACTTCCGGCCACCAGACCCGTTCTTCATCTCCTACGAGGTGGGCCGGGTGGCCTTCTACCCCAACACGGTCGCCACGACGACAGACTGGCTCACCACCGCACGAACGCTGATCGAATCCTACGTGCAGGCCAATCCCGCGGTCGCCGACGACGACATCCGCGACTGCGCCCGAGTCGCCCTGCTGCAACTGCTCACCAGCCTCTACGGAGTCAAGCAGCACTACCTCAAGCCTGGCCTGTTCCAGGACGCCCTCGACGGGTTCTGGCTCCTTCGCCATCGCGCCGTACGTGTCTTGCTCGACCACCAGGCCGACACGGACGCCCTGCTCCACGACCTCACTGCAGACCGCTGACACCGTCTATGCATCTCCTCGCAGCGAGGGACATCATGACGACCCCGACCATCCAGAACCCCCTACGCGACCGGAACTGGCACGTGCTGCACGGTCCATTGGGCCCGGACGAGCTGCGCACAGCGCTGGAGCAGATCGCCTCCGCACATGGCCTGCGGGTCGCCTATCCGCACCCCGACACGGCGGTGGTCCTACGCGGCGAAGACCATTCAGGGGATCTCACCGTCCGCTGGCGCGCCCACCTCCCACCCGTCCCGGACGCCCAGGCCCACAACCTGGAGTCCGAAACACACCTTGAAATCCTGGTCGACTCCAGCGCCGCCGACGCAACGGAAACAGGGCTGGTCGACGATCTAACGCTGCGGCTGCGCCGACACAGCAGCAGCGAGCTGGCCCGCATCCGCGCCCATCTGCCTCTCATCGAGAGGTATGCCACCGCCGATCTCGGCATCGACGACTGGGCCTTGGTCTTCCGGGATCACTACGTCGAAAACACGCTCGGATTCCTGCTCGGTGTCTACCGTGCAGGAATACCGGCACGCTGGATCTATGCCCTAGCCAAGGGCGACCGCACTCGCCGCCGCGATCGAGTTCACGCCACACTGCTCGCCCATGGCATCGCCAGCGGTGTCCTGGACAACACCGCCATCAACGCGCCCGCCAGCCACGAGGCCGAACTGGCAGCCGCGAGAGCCAGCGTCGACGCCTTCATCGACGACGCCCACGCCGCAGGCCGCCAGGTGCTCACCGTCGATGATGGCGGGCTCATCGCGCAGGGTTACGGCAGCAGTGAGGCACCCCGGCGCGTCGACGCCGCCATCGAGCTGACCGTGTCTGGACTCAAACGCATCGTCACCGCGGGACCGCCCGCGATACCGGTGCTCAATCTTGCCCGATCCGAACTCAAGACCCGGCTCGGCTACCCAGAGATCGCCGACTCTTGCGCCCGCCGTCTGCGCGCCCTCCTAGCCACCCACAAGCTCAGCGGGCGCCCCGTTCTCGTGATCGGCTTCGGCGAGCTTGGTTCCCGCCTCGCGGCCATACTGCGAGCCCAGGGCGGCCAGGTCCACGTCGTCGACACGGACCCGCTCACCCTCATCACCGCTGCCGAGGGCGGCTACCCTACCCACCGCTGCGTCGCGGACGCGCTTCGCTCGGCACCCCCGTTCCTCGTTGTCGGCACCACCGGGGACCACGCCATCACCGCCAACGACCTGACTCTCATGCCGGACGACGTGCTCCTCGCGCCGTTTGCCACCAAGGACCTCAGTCTGCTTGCCACACCCCGATACGCCCGACACGCGACGCTCATTCCCGGCTTTGGTCGTAGGTACCGCATCGACGACGGACGCCACGTCACCGTCCTCGGCGACGGCCGCTCGCTCAACCTGTTCGAAGCCGATGCCATACCCAACCAGGGTTACGACGCCTATCGGGCTGGCACGCTTATTGCCGCTGGCTGGCTGTGTCGGAACGTAAACCAGCTCACGCCTGGCGTGCACGTCAAGATCGTCGACGAAATCGTCCGGGACTCCGGCCTCTACGAGGCGTACTACGACACCTACCTCGCCGCGCCG
>Ga0066903_100004239_pt1 | contig 12066 bp, 6 predicted proteins | sample PanSoiMetaGPlot1_FD_67491 | JGI IMG/M metagenome (GOLD analysis project Ga0066903, IMG submission 67491) | Tropical forest soil microbial communities from Panama analyzed to predict greenhouse gas emissions - Panama Soil - Plot 1 (version 2) | ecosystem: Environmental > Terrestrial > Soil >...
CCACTTCATCATCCGCTACGAAGGAGACGGGATCATCGACTCGACTGTGGCCGGGGTTTTGAAGCAACTCTACGGAACCGAGGAGTCGATGGAGGAACAGCCCGCCAAGAAAAAGAAGAAGAAATCGGACAAGTCCCCCGCCGCCGAACAGTCCAGCGCGCCAACCCTGGATCAGTTGTTCCACCTGATCGTTCGTTACGAAGGCGAAGGGATTATCGATTCCACGGTGGCCGATGTGCTCAAGGCGATTTATTCGGGAAGCGGTAACAACAATACGAGCGACGGCGCCTGCTGCGGTGGTATCATTCGGGGTTATGCACCGGCTTCGGGCAAAACAGCATCGTCTGATCCCTTCATCGTGTCGCCGCCGCCGGCCCAACCCGTCGCACCGTCGTCCAGTTCACCGACAGCGCCGACACCGCTCGCCCCGGCGGCGCCGGCATCGCCGTCTCGATCCTACTGAAAATCCATTCTGCAGCATTCAGGAATTCCGATCCTGTGAAAAACAGGATCGGAATTCTTATTTCTTTAACTCCTGATCCAGTTCGCCATGATACGGCAGCGGCCCTTCCTTGTCGGAATAACGGCGATAACGCCAGTAGCGAAGCTCAAAAGTTCCACTTCGATCAAAAGTCGGATAGCGATCGAAAGGAGAATCGGCAGTTTCGTTGTCCGCCGAGCGGGCGAAGCCGTTGGCTCCCGCATAGTGCATGAGCGCCAGCCAGACGCGATCAGGGGGCAGGAGGCGGCGCATCTCTGCTTCGTTGCGCGAACGCGGCTCAAAATCCATGAAGTTCCTGTGCCAGGGCAAGGTTTGCAGCGCGCACAGGAGGAAACCTGTCACCAGGTAGCCGATCAAAAGGCCGATGGCGGCGGCGCCGAATTGCTGCAGCACGGCCGGGAAAGCAATCTGTTTGTTGGCCAGGTTGTTGGTCGCCGCGCGCAAAAGACCCAGGGACACGCAGAAAAGTGTGATCAACACGAACAAATCCTGATAGCCATCAAGAAAAGAGTCGCGCAGAGAGGAATCGAGCATGTCCGCCAGGGGTTCCCAGAAGTTGAATGCGATCAACCCCGCCAGGATCACATTGACCAGCATGGTGAAGGCCGTGAAGACGCCTTCGCGAAATTCCGCGTAGGCAACAATCAACATGATCAAAATAGTGAAAAAGATTAGCATTATTTGCTCACGCGCAACAATTCCTGGATGGAAGTTCTTCCTTCGATAACCACGCGCAGGCCGTCTTCGTACAGGTAGTGCATTCCCGACTTGACCGCTTCCGCCTTGATGGCGTTGATATTGGGGTTGTCCTTGACCAGGTCGCGGATCTTATCAGTGACGACAAACAGCTCAAAGATGCCGGTGCGTTTGTAGTAACCGGTTCCACCGCAGGTGGAACAGACTTCCGAGGCGTCGCCGTCCGTCTCTTCATTGCGTTCCGGCGGCCGATAGAAATACTTGATCTTGTCCACCGGGAGGTTGGCCTTGCGGAGCAATTCGGGGTTGGGTTTGTAGCGGACCTTGCACTTGGGACACAGGAGTCGCACCAGGCGCTGTCCCAGCACGGCCGTCAGCGCGCTGGCGATCATGAAGGGCTGCACTTCCAGGTCGATGAGCCGGCCCACTGCGGTGACCGTATCGTTGGCGTGCAAGGTCGTGAAGACCATGTGTCCCGTCTGGGCCGCCTGGCAGGCGATCTCCGCCGTTTCGTTGTCACGGATTTCCCCGATCATGATAACGTCCGGGTCTTGCCGCAGGATGCTTCTCAGCTCCGAGGCAAATGTCTTGCCCGCCTTGGGGTTCACCTCGATCTGCGTGATATTGGCCAGCTGGTATTCCACCGGGTTTTCGATGGTGATGATGTTTTGCTGAAAACGATCGATTTCGTTGAGGCAGGCGTATAGAGTGGTGCTCTTGCCGGCGCCGGTGGGGCCGCAAACGATGAACATGCCGTGCGGCTGAGTGACCAGACGGCGGATTTGCTCGCGCATCTTGTCGCGCATGCCGAGCTGAGTGAGGTCGATAATCTGTTGCGATTTGTCAAGGATACGCATCACCAGCTTTTCGCCGGCTACGCTGCCGGCGGTCGCGACGCGGAAATCAACGATATGGTCCTCGACCTGCGCGGACATGCTGCCGTCCTGTGGTTTGCGCCTCTCGGTGATGTCCATGTTGCACAGGACTTTGAAGATGTTGATGACGGCATCGCCCATGGACCGGCTGAAGGGCGTGACGTTGGTCAGCATGCCGTCGATGCGGAAGCGAACCGTCATTTCGTCCTTGGTGGGCTCCAGATGAATGTCGGTGACGCGGTTCTGGCAGGCCTCGTAGACCATTTCCAGGGCCCCCTTGTAGCCCTTGGACTCCATGGCCTTGGCGACGCGGTTGGGGTCTTCATTTTTCTGGTTGAAGCTACGGCCGATGAAACGCACCGGCACCTTTGCCTTGTTATCCTCGCTTTCCTTCTTGCCGAACTGAAAGCGCAGCCAGCGGCTGGCAAGATCGCGCAGATGGGCTTCCGTCAAAACGCGTTCCGCAGGTTTCACTCTTTGATTGCGGACGTTGACGTAACAGATAGCCGGCGCCCCGAACAAGAGAATGAAAGCCAGAAGTGAGAGCCAGAACACGGGCATGGCCCAGATCACGACAAAGCTCAAGACGCCGCCGCCCAAGAGCAGACTGTTCCACAGATCGGTGGGCAGATGCAGTTCCTCGGCGTCCTGATCCACCCAACTCGCGGTTCGCACCCAGGCAAAGTACACTAGGAGAAGGAAGATGATCTTGACGATGTCGAAATAAAAACCGCTGCCGCGCGGGAAAGCATCCACCGCCGCCAGCGAGGACGAAGGAAGTCCGAAAAATGTCATGGCCAAGCAGATTGCAGATTGCAGTTTGCAGGTTGCAGGTTTACGTTTGGATTTCAATCTGCAATCTGCAATCTGCGATCTGCAATTGGGGACAATTGCTCGTGCCCGGGAATTGGACATTTGGCCGACTCCTCCGCTCACAGAATGCCGGGGGTGGCCACCTTGATGCCCTTGAGGGCCATTTTCAACTGTTCCGGGCTGGGCGCCACTTCCAGGGCGGTCGCACGATCGATGTCGCCGCGCTCCACCAGTTGCCTCAGGTTTTCCGTGAAATCCACCATGCCTTCCTGGAAGCACATGCGAATCGCATCGATCAGCTTGCTGTCTTCCCCTTCGCTGATCAGCTTTTTCACGATGGGATTGACGATCATGATTTCATTGGTCGGACAACGACCGACGCCGGGCTTGATGCTCTTGAGGAGCTTCTGAGCGACGATGGCTTTGAGGTTGTTGGCCATGGCTTGCCGGATGGCCGGGTGCTTGATGGGCGGAAACAGGTCGAGAATGCGGTTGATGGTGGTGCCGGCGCTGGAGGCGTGAATGGTGCCGAACACCAGGTGGCCCGTCTCGGCCGCGTGGATGGCCGCCTCGAAGGTTTCCACGTCACGCAACTCGCCTACCAGAATGACGTCCGGGTCCTGACGGACGGCATCCTTGAGGGCCTTGTGCCAGTTGATGCAATCCAGGCCGATTTCGCGCTGATTGATCACCGACTTCTTGTCGGTGAAGGTGAATTCGATCGGGTCTTCGATGGTCAGGATGTGCAAGGGTTCCCGCTCGTTGACGTAGTCAAGCATGGAGGCAATGGTGGTGCTCTTGCCGCTGCCGGTGACACCGGCCAGGATGACCAGCCCTTCCGAAAAATTACACAGCTTTTCAATACTGGGAGGCAAGCCCAGCTTTTCGAAGCTTGGAACAACATTGTTGACGCGCCGGGCCACCAGCGACAATCGGCCGCGCTGCTTGAACAAACTGACGCGGAAGCGGCACTCGTCCTGGCCGACCACGTAGGAAAAGTCCACACCGCCTTCTTCATCCAAGATTTTTCGATGACTTTCCTTGAGCGTGGATAAGAGCAGCCGCTCCATGTCTTCCTGCGTGAGGGGTCTCATTTCCATCTTGCGGATATCGCCGCGCATGCGCATCATCGGCGGCAACCCCACCTTCAGGTGCAAGTCGGAAGCCTCGTGTTTCATCACCATGCGGAAGAGCTTGTTGACTTCGGGTTCCTTCCGCACCTCGGCGGGGGCTCGTTCCATATCTGCAGTTGCCATGTTCAATTCTCCCTGTGTAGGGTGCGTTGCCGGTGTCAATGCTGGTTGGCGGCCACGAATTCGGACACCGGCAACGCACCCTACTACTCACCACTCTACCATCCGCTCACCAAACGCACGGACACGCCGCGCTGAGCCAGGTAGGCTTTGGTGACGGCAATGCCATATTCATTGTAATGAAAAATACTGGCCGCCAAAGCAGCATCGGCCCGCCCGGCGGTCAAAACCTCGTACAAGTGCTCGGGACAACCGGCGCCCCCGCTGGCAACCACCGGCACTCCCACCGCCTCGGCCACCGCGAGGGTCATCGGCAAGTCGTATCCGTTCTTGGTGCCGTCCGCGTCCATCGAAGTCAGGACGATCTCACCTGCGCCCAGTTTCTCCACTCGCCGCGCCCAGGCCACTGCCTCCAGCCCGGTGGGCACCCGACCACCATTAATGTGTACCTCCCAGAATTCTTTCCCATCCTTCTGAACTCGCCGCGGATCGATATTTACCACCGTGGCACAGCTACCGAACTTTCCCGCCACCTCGGTGATCAACTCCGGCGTGCGGACAGCGGCCGAGTTGATGCTCACCTTTTCTGCGCCGGCTTGAATCAGGCGTGTGGCATCCGCCAGGTTGCGGATGCCTCCTCCTACGGTAAACGGCATGAAAATCTGTTCGGAGACACGGCGCACGACTTCCAGCATGATTTCCCGGCCTTCGTGGCTGGCGCTGATATCGAGAAAAACCAGCTCGTCCGCACCCGCATCCTCGTAGCGCTGCGCCACCTCCACCGGGTCGCCGGCATCGCGGAGGTTCAGGAAATTGATTCCCTTGACCACCCGTCCTCGGTCCACATCCAGGCACGGAATGATACGTTTGGTCAACATGCTGATGGATTTCAATGTACGCTGTCAAAATGAGGCGGTCAACGCCTGGGACGCTAGGTCGTAGGGTGCGTTCGGTTTTCGGGCCGGCAGACGGCCCGCATTCTTTGTGGACTTCGTGGCCCGAAAACCGAACGCACCCTACTGCTGGCTACTGGCGACGGCTGCCCACCTGGCGGGTGTTGTAATGCTTGCGGTATTCATCATGTCGCGGAGTTCGCGGATAGTTTTCCTCGGGGCCGTAGGGAAAACGGCTCATTTTCTGAAAGGGTAGGGGCTCCACGGTATCCCCGGTTTCAATGAACGGTCCGGAACTCTTCGAATAACCGGCGGTGCGGAGGACGAAGCTGCGCTTCCAGCCGGCCGGCAACGGCGGCAACGTCCGGGCATCAAATTGCACGGTGATTTCATCCCCGGGTCCGAAAATGGCGAAGCGATCGTCGCGTTCATGGAGCAATTCGGTGACGTCTCCCAGCCGGGTCAGCCGGCCGGATTGGATGAACACCGGGACCTTGTCCAGGCGATGGTAATCGTAGATGGTCGGTTGTTTGCCGTCCGGGGAAAACTCTTGCAGGCAGCCGCGCTCCTCCAGGACAGCGTTGTGAACCTGCAACGTCGCAGTGCGGACATTGTCCTTGTCGGTCGGCAACAAGGGGGCCACGAAAATCTGATCCCAGAAGACGTGCATGTTGGTTCGTAAACGCAGCACGCAATTCGAGCCGGTGAGTTTGCCGGTGAGGTCGAGGCAAGTCATGCGAGGCAAGCCGGCGGGAAAACCGGCTTCTGCGACCACTGTCTTCCAGGTACCGTCCTGTTGTTTTCTTTCCAGACCCGGCGCTTGCAAGGACACTCCAGCCTGGGTGGCGGCCCACATGGATTCCGGATACGGGTAATCCGTCCAGCCGGCCAGGAACAAGGTCAAACGATCTTTGGGTCCGAAGCCGGATAGCCGGTCGCCGAAGTCCAGCTCCACCCAGTGCTCCTCGGCATAACCGGTCCAGGTTCGCCGGGCGAAATCGTCCACCGTGTCCCGGTCCCAGTGCCGAAGCTTGGCCGTTACGTCCTTCCCCTTGTGGTTGGTTGCCTTCCTCGGTAAAATCTCCTGGCCGGACCTGAAAGCCTGCAATTCTTGGCTGGGAGGCGGGCCGGAAATTACAAACCGCTCATCGGGATAGACCCGCACCTGTGCAGGATGATCGACGACGTCGAGCTTCAACTGATCGAGATAGGTCACTTCATTCATGGCCTCGGCGATTTTCAGAATGTAGAAGCCGTCCTTGGGAACCATTTGACCCGCTTCGATCTTGATGGATTCTTCCGGCCGAGGCTGGCGGCAGGTCCGATCCGGCAATGCTTCCCCCATGGCTCCGGCGCCGAGGAAATCGCAAATGAAAGTGTAGCGCGTGCCGTCCCAGGCGAAGAGGAGAGGGCAGGAATCTCTTTTTCGGTTGGTTTCGTCAATGCGGATAACATGACATGCCGGCTTGTTCAATTCCGCCTGCCAGCAGTTGTCCGGCCAGCGCAGGCGAACAACCTCCGCCTGAGGATGTTTGCCCAATCCCAGCAAGAGCGGCTGCCGTGACTGCCCCAACCCTGCTGACAACGTGGTAAATTCCGCACCGCCCCAAAAGTTCTCCGTTTGGATCGCGACGCGCACGCCGAAACCATCGGCATTGCAACGGACTGCTGTGCCGGTCGATTCTTCATGACGATGCCCGGTTGGTTCCAGCTTGAGAGCGTAATTGCCGTTGCCATGATTGCGAAACATGGCCAGTCCGCTCGCCTCCGACCAAACCAGCAGATGGGCAAACTTTTCGCTGCTAAAATTCCCGGCCACGACACTGAGGATTTCCTTGGGCCAGGCCTGGTCGCTGCCCAGGCCTTCGGGGATGTGAACTAGCTTACCTCCCTGGTTTTGCAACAGAACCGGCAAACCCTTGTTAGACAGACCGACGATATCGGTCCAGCCATCGTAATCCATGTCGATAGCCTGAGCTTGCAGGAGGGGCGGCGAATTGCCTGGGCCTTTTTCAAACCAGCGGGCAATGTCTTTTTCGTCCGGCGGGACCGCCTTGCTCACGAGAAAGGTCGGGGCGTCATCGGGACTGATGAGAAACAGGTCCGATCGGCCCTGATGGTTGGCATCCAGAACAAGCGCGCCGTTCCACAAACGGGCGGGAACCAATGTTTTTGGCAGGGGCGCGCGGCGAAAACGCAGCAAGCGATCGTTGATAAGGACCGCTCCTGGGGTTCCGTCTGCCAGAAAGAGCAAATCCAGATCGCCATCTCCCTCCATGTCGGAAGCAGCGACGATAGTGGCGGCTTCGGCAGTTTGAAGGTTGTCGGGCAACTCCAGCCTTTTGAATGCCGCAGACAGGGGAGGCGGATCTTGGAGGGGAGAAGTTGCTCTGGCATCGCCGACATTCAGGTAGATGACAAAACCGCCCGTAGGATTTTTCCGGTTTCCGGTGGTGAGAATCTCGAGTGCCTCTTTGGCGTCGGCGGCAAGGCGGGCCACTACTAAATCCAAATCCCCGTCCTGATCCAGATCCAAGAAACAGGAGCCCAGGCAAACGCCGTGCAGTTTGTCCAGTCCGGCTTTGACAGTGACATCATCAAAGCCATTCGCACCTTTCCCTTTATTGCGAAAGAGCCATTGTTTGCCGATGCCCGTGATGAACAGATCGGGAAAGCCATCGTTGTCAAAATCCCCGACGGTGCAACCCAGGCTCAGACGCGGTTCGGCCAGGCCCGCTTCATGGGTAACATCCGTGAATACATCATCGCCGTCATTGCGCAGGAGCAAATCGCGAACCCGGCCGGATTCGATAACAGCGCCAAGAAGAAACAGGTCGGGTTTGCCATCGCGGTTGTAATCGAGAACCACCATTGTGGCGCCGAAGCGTTTGCGGATCGCCCGCCGCAGATCGGCCGCGACTCCCTGGCCAAAATCCTCTGCCTTAGCCCAGCGCGTCCCGGCTTTGAGATTTACCTTGAACTTGTCGTTGTTGCAAAAAAGAGGCAATGGCCCGAAGGTGGCTTTGGTATCGGGCGGATGCCCGCCTATCACTTCCGCGTAACGACCCATCTCCCCGTAGCGATCCTTCTCCGGAAAACCGAAATTCTTGTCCAGTTTCTTAAAGGCGTCGAGCATTTCATCGGCACGTTTCGGATCATCCGGTCTTACCAGCGCCTGCAGGCCGTTCAGGGCGCGCCGCAAGTATGGGCCGAATTGGACAGCCTTTTCATAGCATTCTTTTTGAAAGTCCGGCGTTTCCAGCGAGGTATAACCCAGGTAGTACCATGCATGCGGATCATGTGGATCGATGCGGGTTACCTCGGCAAAGTGCTTTTTGGCCTCCTCGATTTTGTTCTGATATTTGAAGATGACCCCCAGACAAAAATGAGCATGAGGGTTGTCGCTGTCCTTTTTCAGGATCTCTTTGAAAAGGCGGGTTGCACGGTGGAGATTCGGATCTTCGACAGGAGGGTATTTTGAATCGGGACTATTCAACAGGGCGATCCCCAGGTTGATTTTCCCCGGTTGCCAATCCGGGGCAAGCGCAATCAATTCGTCGAACGACTTGATCGCTTCCTCGTATTGGAATTTTTCCATCTGGCCCACGCCGCGGTTATTGAGCCGCAAGACGGCAACCATGTCGATGGGCTTTTCCCGGTTCCAGCCGAAAAACCACCAGGCGGCGACTCCCCCGATGAGTATGAGGGCAACGAGGCCAAGCCACACGTATCGTCGTCGTCTCCGAGGTGTTTCCGCGGTGTCCATCGTTTCGCTCCCTTATTATTGGTACACCAGTAGTACGTTTTCCGGAGCTTCTGGTTCAAGATCGGGAACTACCTGTCCCGGATGGTCGTATTGTAATTGACAAGGGGGAGGACCGCCTCTTACCCTGATAGACATCATCTTTCATTATTCCGAGGTTAGCCATGAGCACCAAAAATCGCTGGCGCTGGATTCTGCTGGCGTCCCTGTTGCTGCTGGGCAGCATCGTGGGACTCCAGCTGGCATTCTTTCAGAAGAGCCCGGAGAAGAAACAAGACGATGAGAAAAAGCTCGTCGGTCCGCCCCTTTTTCAAGACGTGACGGCCGACTCCGGGGTGAAGTTCGGCTATCGAAACGATTTCTGGGGACCGCATTACGCCATTCTGGATTCACTCGGCGGCGGCCTGGGCCTGATCGACTTCTACGGTCCCCTACGCGACTCTGAACAAAAAGGGCTTTTGGACATTTTCGTCGCCGGCGGCGGCTACTACGACGGGCCGGACAAGAAAACGATCAAAGGTCATCCGTGCAAGCTCTTCAAGAACCTGGGCAACTTCAAATTCAAGGATGTGAGCAAAGAAGTGGGCCTCGATCAAATGCCCTTGTTTTACAACCACGGCGTGGCGGTGTGCGATTATGATCGCGATGGCTGGCCGGACGTCCTTGTTACCGGCTACGGTCGCCTGGCCCTGTATCACAATGTGCCCGATCCCAAAGATCCGAAGAAGCGCATCTTCGTGGATGTCACCAAGGAAGTTGGCTTGCTGGGCGTCGAACATTTCTGGAGTACCAGTGCCGCCTGGGCCGACTTCGATGGCGACGGCTTCCCTGATCTCTACGTGTGCCAGTACGTCGATTGGTCCTGGGAGAATAACCCCACGTGCGGTGGCTATCATCCTAAATCCAAGCGCGATATTTGTCCTCCCAAGACATTCAAGGCGCGAAGACATGCAATCTACCGAAATGACGGCAAGGGCCATTTCATCGATGTCACCAAGGAAGCCGGCATCGCCCAGAGCATGGGTACCATGGGCTATCTGGGCTCGCCGCTGGGCCAGGGGCCGTTCCTCGCCGCCTGTGGACTTTTCCCGGATCGGCCTCCCGGCATTCGCATTTTGCGCGACGATGTGGAATATGGCAAAGGTCTGGGCGTGGTCGTCGTCGATGTCAATGGCGATCGCTTGCCAGATATTTACGTCGCCAACGACACCGTCGATAATTTTCTTTACATCAACAAGAGCAAGCCGGGCTTCATCCAGTTTGAGGAGGTGGGACTGCAGCTGGGCGTTGCCCGCGACGACCAGGGAGCCGCTCAGGGCAGCATGGGCACCGACGCCGCCGATCCCTTTGGTACCGGGTGGCCATCCTTATGGTGCACTAATTACGAAGGGGAACTGCATGCCCTGTACAAGAACTTGATGCGCGGCGGCAACTTGTATTTCAATTTCGCCACCCAGTCGTCCGGCCTGGCGGCCATCGGACAGACCTGGGTGGGCTTCGGCACCGGTTTCCTCGACATCGACAACGATGGTTGGGAGGATCTATTCATCTCTAATGGGCACGTTATTCGTGATCCAGGCGGAGCGGCCATGGTCAAACAGAAACCTGTCATGTTTCTCAATTACGAAAAGAACAAGGAACGCAAGTTCAAGGATATTTCGGAACAATGCGGCACGTATTTTCAGACGGGCCATCAGGGCCGGGGAGTGGCCATTGGCGACCTCAACAACGACGGCCTGCCGGATATCGTGGTCAGCCACGTCAACGCGCCCATTGCCATTTTGAAAAATGTCTCCCCGGCAGGCAATAACTGGCTGGGAATAGAATTGAAGACCAAGGATAACCGCACGCTGGCCGGCGCCAAATTGATCCTGGAGGTGAATGGTGGAAAGTTAACCCGCTTCGCCAAGGGAGGGGGCAGCTACCTGTCCGCCAACGATACCCGGCACATCTTCGGCCTGGCCAAGGCTGCCAAGTCCGGCAAGCTCACCATCGAATGGGCCACCGGAGCGCCCCGAACCGAGCACTGGGAGAACTTGGAGATCAACAAGTATCACCAGCTGGTGCAAGGAACCGGAACCCGGTAGGTTTATTTCTTGTTCTTGGAGTTTTTGATTTCCGCAAACCAAGTACTCAGGGCGTCCGCAGTGCCAGGCGTCAGGGCTTGCAAGCGTGCAAGTTCCACGCGGGCCTCCGACACGTTGCTGGATCGAACCAAATACTCGATCAAGATTTTTCTGGCTTGCAAATCAGCGGGATTCAAGACCAGCCATTGGCGGCAGGGCGGACCAACTTCCGACCAGTCCCCCATCTGAACCAGGAGTTTGGTTAGACTCGCTTGATAATCGACGATCAAGGGATTCAGGGCGACGGCTTTTTTCAAGTAGTTCAGGCCCAACTTGGACTCTCCCACAATTTGTGAGAGGGCAGCCGCTCGGGCAAGAGCTGACTCCTTGTGCGGTTTTTTTGCCAGGACAGTTTCCATAGCTGCCAGCGCCTCGGAAAATCGCCCTTGATGAAAGAGCGCCGCTCCTTTCTCTTCCCAGATTTCCAGATCGTCCGGGAATTCCTGGATGGACCGCTCGAGAATATCAACCGCTTGCGGGAGCCGACGGGGGTTATCTTTCTTGATGGAAACACGGCTCAGAGCAATGCCCAAATCCCGGAATAATTCCTTGTCTTTGCCATCCACGGTGCCTTTGTGAAAGTGAGCGAGGGAAATTAGCTCGTTGGGATCAAAGGGATGCATCGGTAGTTCTTTTTCCGGCCGGCGTAGGATGCGGTGGTCGGTGGAAGCGGCGTGAGCGATGTCGGAGGTGCCGTAGGGACGCATGTGACAGGCCAGGCAATTGTCCTGGTTCTCCTGCCGGCGCTTGGCCAGGGAGACCGTACACGGCTTCTTGCCATTCTCCAAGGCATCGCCCGGCGCATGGCATTTCCAGCATTTCTCCCGGAAATAGTCGAGGCGCTGGGCGGGCGCCACCGGAACGTGATGAGGATCGTGACAGGTGATGCAACCAAGCTTGTTGTCTCCCCTGGATTGCTGGAAGCAGCGGCTCAGGGCCATTTGTTCCACGTGATTGACGGCCTTCTTGTCCTCCCCCGATTCGCTGCCATCCACAAAAATCGACCAGAACGAATCCAGGGGCAATCCCGGCCGATAATCGTACAGATTTCGATTCCGCCGCAGAACGCGGACCTCTCCTTCCAGGTGGCATTGCTGGCAAATGGCTTCGGCCAAGTCCGGCCGCAGTTTGCCGGGGTTGACGAT
>Ga0066903_100004240_pt1 | contig 12065 bp, 9 predicted proteins | sample PanSoiMetaGPlot1_FD_67491 | JGI IMG/M metagenome (GOLD analysis project Ga0066903, IMG submission 67491) | Tropical forest soil microbial communities from Panama analyzed to predict greenhouse gas emissions - Panama Soil - Plot 1 (version 2) | ecosystem: Environmental > Terrestrial > Soil >...
GAGAGCAATCCTTTCGCTAATAAAAAGGCAGGAAATTGGGAACATCCTAGCATAATGTCGTACGGCTCAAGTGCGTGCGCTCACGGTGGTTACTGGTGTAGCGCAACGGAAAACTGAGAGAATAAGCCTGTGCACCATTGTGACATGAATCCGTTGCTGCATAGCATGCAGTCAGAAAAGCGCACGGTCGCGCTGAATTCTCTGCTGGCAGCAATTGCGATTACCTTCCTCAAGGTCCTCGTGGGCATCACAACGCGCAGCCTGGGCATTCTTTCTGAGGCGGCGCACTCCGGCCTGGACCTGATCGCCGCGCTGGTCACGCTGCTCTCGGTGCGGGTTTCAGACAAGCCGGCCGATGCCGAGCACCAGTACGGCCACGGCAAGGTAGAGAATTTTTCCGCGTTTATCGAAACCGGCCTGCTGCTGCTGACCTGCGTGTGGATCGTCTGGGAGGCGATCCGCCGGCTTACCGGACATCACAGCGTGCACATCGAACCCAGCCTCGCGGCCTTCTCAGTGATGTTCCTCTCGATGGGCGTGGACTGGTGGCGTTCGCGCAAGTTGCAGAAGATCGCGGCCAAGTATGACAGCCAGGCGCTGGAAGCCGATGCTCTGCACTTCAGCACCGACATTTTTTCCAGCGGCGTGGTGGCCCTGGGGCTGGCCCTGGTATGGGCGGGCAAACAATGGCAGGTACCGTGGCTGGTCAAAGCCGATCCGGTGGCTGCGCTGATGGTCTCGGGCGTGATCGTGTACGTGAGTTCACGGCTGGCCCGGCGCACCATTGACGCCCTGCTTGACGCCGCGCCGGCGGGCCTGCGCAGCCGAATCGTGGATGCGGTGCTGCAGGTCAACGGCGTGCTGGAGGTCGAGCGAGTGCGTATTCGCCGGGCGGGCAATCGCTACTTTGCCGACCTGGCGGTCGGGTTGGCGCGCAACGTCACCTTCCAGCGTTCCGGCCAGGTGGTAGGCGAGGTCACACGCGCGGTCCATGAGATCCTGCCGGACGCCGACGTGGTGATCCACTCGGTGCCGCGCGAGACGGGTCACGAAAACATTTTTGACCGCGTCCGGGCTGTGGCGGCGCGCAACAATTTCAGCGTGCATGACGTGAGCGTGCAGGACCTGGGCGGCCGTCTTCACGTGGAACAGCATCTTGAGCTGGACGAGACGCTCAGCCTCAAAGACGCGCATGACGTGGTGACGGTGCTGGAAGCGGAGATTCGCCACGAGGTACCGGAGATCTCCAGCATTCTGACCCACATTGAGAGCGAGCCTTCAACCATTGAATCCGGCAACCGGCTGCAGCGGGACGCAGCGCTGGAGCAGAAACTCAAACCCGTGGTGCTGGAGTTTCCCGAGGTCGTAGACATGCATGATGTGGAGATCAAGAGAGTGCGCGGCAAGGTCTACATGTCATGCCACTGCACTATGTCAGACGATCTGCCGCTGGCCCGCGTGCATGACGTCTCCACCGAGCTGGAGATACGATTCAAGCAGGAAGCGCCGGAGCTGTTCAAGGTGCTTATCCATCCTGAGCCGCAGACGGACAATCGCCGATAGCCTTAAGAAAAACAGCCGGACATTTTCTGTCCGGCTGATTCCTTGCACTTGCATTTAGGAGAGAAAAAGAGGCTGCAGCCTGGGTGCGGACATAAATGCCTGCTCCACCCTCAGCCGAATACAGCAACTAAGCACCGGCTAATCCCTGGGCGGAGCTTCGCGCCGCTTTAATTCAAGCAAGGGTTCAGCCTTGATCTTGGTTCCCGGTGGCGCCTGAAAGAGAGCGGCGTCCGGCTCATTGCGTCTGATGTCCGTCAGCCGGAAGGTAGTTTCGCCTACGCGCGGATCGGAGTGCTTGCGCACGATCATGGTGTGCAGTTCGGGAGAAAACCAGGTTTCGGAGACGATTTCTATCGGGCGCTCATTGCCGATCGCGCCGGCGGGAATGGTCACCGTTTCACGCTTGCCTTCTGCTGACACGCCCTCGATGGTCTGCGTGCCCAGGTCTTCATGCTTGATCTGTTTTTGCTGCTCAGCGCTCTCTTCGGAATGACCACGCCCAATGCGACGCTCGGAGATGATTTGGCCGCCAGCAATCACTTTTTCTTCCACGTAGCGCTTGTGGTCCGCCGTGCCATGCAGGTCGATAATCGTCGGGCTGGTGGACCAGCCAGTGCCGCTCTTGACGACCTTCGTGGACTGGTCAGGCGTAAGGACGTACTGGGTGTGCGTGGTGGGATCGTTGATGAAAACCATTTTCGGGCTGTCCATCTGCAGTGTGCCGATGCGGCTCAGCGCGATTTCGCGGCGCGTACGGCCCTGGCTGTCACGAGCCACTAAGGCCGAGGTTTTGTTCACGATGCGATTGCCGTCGCCCAGGATCTGTGTAGTCTCTGTGACGGCGGTTGCGGTGTAAGGCGCCGCCGTTACTATCTCTCCCACCGCCGCCACTTCCGCCGAGAAGAAAGTGGCATCGGCAATGGCGATGCGATCGTCCTGGAACAGCATGTTGCCATGCTCCAACGACATCGGGCCTTCCTGGGTAAAGGCGAAGGCGCGTAACTTTTCCGGAGGCGAAGATTCCTGGGCTACAGCGATTCCCGCCAGCATCAGCGTGCCGGCCAGTAAAAGGGCGAGTCGATTCATGGAAATTTCTCCTTTGCGTTATTGCACTAATCTCACAGCATAAGGTGTGCCATCCTGGCTCACCACGAAATCCGCGGTCACGCGGCGCGTGCCTGCATCCGGCCGTACCGGCGCGCCCATCTTCCACAGGGCGCTCTCCGGCAGCATTACACGCACAATGTTCAACTGGTCCATGGGAACGCCCGGATCATATCCCGGTAAGGCCAGGAAGGCTCGAGCGGCAGTACGGGCCGAAGGCCGCACACGTTCAGGTTTTCCCGCAGCCTGCTTTACCGTCGGCCGGTGAACTCTGGGAGCAATCCGGGCAGACGCCGGCGCCGCAGCAGCTTCGTGGACAGGGGCTTTGGCAGACGGTTCGGGAAGCTTAGCTGGCACTGGCTGCTTAACCGGTATGACCTGCCTGGCTGCTTCAGGCTGTTTCTGTCGCGAATTCCGCGTGGAAACAAGCGCCGCGGCCAGGGCGAGGCAAGCAGCCAACCCGAGCATGCCCGCTCGACGGGTCCATCTGCGGCGGGCGTGGTGGCGGCGGAATTCGTGCAAGAGGCCGGCGGCGATCTGCGGCGGCGCCGACTGAGGAGACAAAGCCGCCAGCCGCCGCAAGGCTTCTGTGAGCCGGGGTTCGCGTTGTGGATTTATTTCATGCATTTTTGCCAGCTCAACTTGGTCTTCAACATGGCGCGGGCGCGATGCAGGCGCGAGGCCACGGTGCCGGGCGAGCACTCCAGGATGGCCGCCGCGTCAGCATAATTCAGCTCTTCCAGATCGCATAGAGCCACCACTTCACGATACTGCTCGGGCAGCGCCAGCACCGCCTTACGCAGGATTTCCAGCAGCTCCGCGTTGCTCAGATCCGCCAGCACGTCCAGGTCGCTCGCCAGCGCAGGCTCGCCTATGCCCTCAAGAGATTCGTCATCCACCGGGAGATCCAGCCTTGATCGCTGCATGATACGCCGCGTCAAGTTGCGCGCGATGCCGAACAGATAGCCTGCGACCGAGCCTTTCTCCGCCTGGTATCCGCGGGGCCTGCCGATCAGCAGCATGAAGACTTCCTGCGTTACCTCCTCCGCGGTGGCGCTGTTTCCGCTCATATGCAAAGCAAAGCGGTAAAGCGGCCCCTGGTATCGTTCATACAGGCTGCAAAACGCCGTCTCATTACCCTTGGCGAGCTGCCGCAGCAGCTCCTGGTCTGCGGATGGCGATTCGGCCATGGTTTTGCTGGCTGTCTTCCAGGCTCCTGTTATCCATTGCGCGGCTGGGGAAAATCGTTCCATTTTATTTTTGTGGCCGGAAACATAGCTTTTGGATCGCAAGGTGGCGTAGTGCTAGGGTTTGTAGCAATGGTTCATCGCTCCGCGATGAACGTCTGCCTAAAGGCCCGCGATTCGCAAGCGAACCGCTAGACGCTGATACTGCCAGTGGTTCAGTTTTTCAAACTGAACCACTACCCCAAGACATAAGACGTACAGCTCTCTTTTCAGTAATCTGGTGTAGAAAGAATCGTGGGCTTCGGCGTCAGCGAAAGAGAGGTCTCAATTTGGCGGCCAGAAAAAAGAAAAGGCCTACCCAGGGAGCGAAACACGGGGTGCGAGCGGTGGCGGCCCAGCTTCGCCCGGTCGGCGTAATCCGCTCCACGATCCAAAACCGCAGCGAGGCCCCTATGCAGGGTTCAGAGGGAGCACCGGATGCCTGGCTGGAGATCAGTCCGTTCGCGGCGGCAGGCTGTGACGGGCTGGTGGCCGGCAGCGATTTCATTGTCATCACCTGGCTGCATCGTGCCCGGCGCGAGGTGCTAAAGGTGCATCCTCGCTCCAACCGGCAGCTTCCGCTTACCGGCGTCTTTGCCACCCGCTCTCCTGACCGTCCTAATCCTCTGGGCCTTCACCGCGTGACCGTGCGCGAGATCGCCGGAAATCGGCTGCGCATTGGGCCCATCGAAGCCATCGACGGTACGCCCGTGGTCGACATCAAGCCGGTGCTCTCCCGTGTAGAAGACTTCTAGCAAATGGCAGCAGTACAGTTTGGGATGATCGTGGGTGACTCGCTGATTCCAACTACTTACAGCCGTCATCTCGAGCAGCGTTTTACGACGGCGCGCACTCATCAGCGCCGGAGTAGCGGCGAGAGACCTCGTGTTCGCTAACAAATGGCAGAAACCCGAGGTCCCTCACCCCTGCTCGCGCGCTGGATAAAGCACGCGCTCGCTGACGGGGTTCGGGATGACGAATCTTACTGATGGCGTAGTTCTCGATTCTCCAACCAATCTTCAAACCGCACCAGTTCTAGCAATGCAAGCTGCAACCGTAGTTTTGATTCGAGCTTCGTCTGTCTGTGGATCCGCGCATCAGGCTAAGCGAGCCAACCTAGACCTGGCGCGGAGATGTTTCCAGATTTCTGCAGCGCGGATCGCAACGAGCAGCTTTGCGGAATCGCGAGGGCCCGCGCGGCCTCAAATCCAGTTCTAGGGGCATTTCAGTCATACTGAATTCAAGACCGCGCGGGCCGCGAAGGGGCGTGCGAGAGATTAACGCCCCTTTTTGGCTGCTCTGTGTTGCCGCCTGGGGGTCAGAGCAGGCTAAACGTTGATCGCGTGGCGATCACCTCAAGGTATTCGGCTGCAACTTTCGTCGTGTTGTCGGGCGCCGTGTTGTGAGCAGCCCAGAGCCGGACAAGCTCGCTGCGCAGTTGCGCCTGGCCAGCGGCGTCGAGCGAAGCAAACGCACGCGTCATGGGCCCGTAATGGGCGCGGAAGAACTCGACTACATCAGCGGGCGGAAACGGATAGTCAAACTGGTACGTCCGAGCAGCACACCTGAGGGCGGAAATCCCTTCCTGCAAGCGGCTGCGAACCGTGGCTTCATCGCCCCAGAGCACTGGAGAAGGCATGCCGGAAGGCGCGATATGCCGGGCGATGGTCTTGAACATCTGGCCGATGAAACCGCCGGGCGTCCAGTTTGCCATGGCGATGATACCGCCCGGACGGCAGACGCGTGTGAGCTCGGCTGCAACTCGTTCCGGCCGGGGCGCAAACATGGCTCCGATCAGGCTGACGACCGCGTCAAACTCGCCGTCTTTGTAGGGAAGGTCTTCGGCATCGCCCTCCTCAAAGCTGGCCTTGAGTCCCTCGGCTTGCGCGCGCGTGCGGGCGTCTTCGAGCCAGTTGGGGCAAATGTCACAACCAGTGACCTGAAGGCCCGCCCGAGCCGCAACCAGGGCGAGCTGGCCTGCGCCGCAGCCGACGTCGAGCAGCCGAGTTCCCGGTTCGAGGCCGAGGCGCCGGAAAAACACCTCCGCATCCTTCTCCATGTAGCGGGAAAAAACATCGTAGTCTCCGGTCATCCACGTGGCTTTAAGGCGGGTCTTGAGTTGGGTGAATTCGCTGGCGATCTGGGCTTCATTCGCAATTGCGTTCGTCATTAGTCCCTCTCCTTTAAGAAAATGAAGGGCTTCGGCCCCGTGACCATTTGGTAAACCGCATCCTTCGCGGTGACGCAACTGAGGCAACAGCTCCTCCGCCCTCGTGTTTCCTCATTAACGCTCCGAAGGGGCTGCGGAGTCCTTTCGCGGCCCTGATTTCTTTCTGCTATTTTTCTAAAAACGATTAAGGGATGGGCCCTCTGAGGCGAGGGCTGCTCCAGGCTGTGGACTGGTCATGGCTCGGCGGCGCACGTCCCGCGGCCGATGGGAAAGAAAAAAGACACGGCGCAGAAACCGGTGTACTGCTGGTCGCTGCGCCTGAACGTCTTCTTGCAGACGTTGGATCTGTCGCTCTTACATGCCTATTCGCTGTCTTTGCCTTTATCCAGGTCTTTCTTGGGGATGGCCCCGTGAGCGAAGAGGTCAGACAGATCTAAAGCGTTGGCCGCATCGCCCAGGAATGGGCCGGCGGTGCGAAAGATTTCCTGCATCGTGCGCAGGTCGGAAGAGTGGGTGAAGTTGAGCGGGCTGGCATAGGGAATGCCGCCAACGTTTTTGTGGGCGCGAGGAGAGATCACGATCTCGCCTATCGTGTGGTTAAAGTCGTCCCGGTTATCGCCAGTGACGCCGTCCCCTTCGGATTCGTCAAACCAGATGATGATGGCGCCGTGCTCCTTGTAGGCCCTGGAGGCCATGATCACGGGGATAACCTGGCGCAGGAAGTCATCACCCTGCAGGATCTTCGCCGGATCGCCGGTGAGACCCTTGTATCCGCCCGCCAGCGTGGTATGCATGTCATTGAACTGGTTTGGGGTAATGAAGTTGTAGTCAGCGACGGCATTGTTTTCGAGATCGATGAAGAGCTGCTGCAACGGCGCATACTGCTGCGACAGAGGGTTGGCGGGAGAGGGATCATTGCCGCCATTGCTGTCAGTGAAAAATACCTGTGGATTATGTTTCGCGGCATAGTTGAACTGGTTGGAGCCGTTGAATTGATTGGTGCTGCCCGGAGCAAAGACGCCGGAGATACTCTTCAACGGAACGGTCCACTGGTCGCGCGGCAGGGGAACGTTGGTGAGCTGGCCGTTAACCGTCGTGAGGTCGATATCTTCCTGATACGAACGCCAGGTCTTTCCCGCCTGCGTCAGGAAGGTGACCAGGTGCTGCGATGTGTCCTGGTTGGTGCCTCCAGGGACGCGAAAGGGGTCATTATCGTTCAGCACGCCAAAATTCGTGCCGGCCTCGGCCCAGAGATAGTTTGGCTCGGAAGGATGAATGTGGGGGTTGTTCCCGTTGGGGGTCGCCAGAACGCTGTGGTAGTTCGAGGCATACGCGACCTGCTCGCTGATGTGCACAACGCGGCCATCCACCACTGCGAACGCGGTCCCGTTCACCAGGCTGTTGATAAACGGCGCGCTGGGATTCTGGAAAATCTGCTGGATGCCGCCCGTGAACTGGTTGGCTGGCTGAGTCCAGTTGTGGTTTTCCATCGCGATCACGAAGACGGTCTTGATTTCTTCCGCCTGTGCCTTGAAGAAACCAAAACAAGCCAAGAGGGCGAACACGGCGAGCATGTGGGAACGTTTAGCGTGGAACATTAATACCTCCAGATATGAGGATTCGGGCGCAGGCCGGCGCCCATGCGGGCAACCACCGCGCTCCAAGTACTGATAGCAGCCGTGTTTTGACGGAGGGTGAAAGGAGCGTTACTTTTTGATGAACGGCGGATGAACGCGAGAGGCCGCCCTGGAGAGAGTGCCCAAGGGATGGGCAGTCGCCGTATGATAGAGTTTGGTCCGCGCGGGAGGGCTCATGGTAGAGGCACAGGTGACCTGGACAGATGGCGAACGGTTCGTCGGCAACGCGAGCAGCGGGCACGCCCTGGCGATCGACTCAGACCGCAAACGCAATACCGCGACCGGTCCAATGGAACTGGTCCTGATCGGCCTGTGCGCGTGCACGGCTACCGACGTGGTTAACATACTAACCAAGAAGCGCGAGCGGTTTTCCGGGGTCCATGTTCGGGCGGAGGCGGAACGGGCCACCGAGCCGCCCACGGTCTACAAATCGATCAAACTCATCTACACGATTTCCGGCAAAGTGTCACGCAAGGCGGCCGAGGATGCAGTGAGGCTTTCGGAAGAGAAGTACTGCGGGGTCTCCGCCATGCTCAAATGCACGGCGCGGATCACCACTGAGATCCATTTCTCGGAGAAGGTGGAGAACACCAGAGAGCTTGCGAAAAACTGAAACGCTGTTACGATGCTGGGAATCTCATCTTAGGGAAGGAGAGAGATGCCGCAAAAAGCCGTGGTTATTTATTGCCAGCCGGGTTGACCACCGTGTGAATGGGCACAGTCCTACCTTTCGGAGAAAGGGATTGAGTTTGAGGTGAAAGACGTGAGTTCAGACCAGCGGGCGGTGTTTGAGCTGGTACGTACATACAACAGCCGGTCTACACCTACCATTGTCGTTGGCGAAGAGGTCATGATCGGTTTTGACCCCGAGCGACTGGACCAGATGCTTGCAGGGTAGGCCGGCCAGAGCGGCAGCATTAAGCCCCGTTGCGGAGCTGGGACATCCGTGGTGGGGCTATTTCTTTATTGCCACGGCTACGCTCTGTTTTGCGGTGGGCGTCAACGTAGGCAAAAAAGTCTTCAACGGCAGCTTCTTTCGCGGACAGCCGCTCATCTCGCCGCTGGTAATCACGCAGGCACGAACCACTTTCACGGTGATGGTGCTGGCCATGTTCCTGGCCCTGCGGTTCGGCCGACGGATTTTCAGGATCAGCCGCAGCGATCTTATCTTATGCATGCTGGTGGGCACGCTGGGCGTTGCCTGTTCGAACTACTTCTATTACCTGTCTGCCGAGATCACGACGATCTCGCTGGCGATCACCGTCCAATACACAGCGCCGGTGTGGGTCCTGCTTTATATGGCGCTGAGCGGGAAAGAGCGGGCCACAGCCCAGAAGACGGGGGCAGCGCTGGTGGCAATGGTGGGCACCGCGATGGCGATCGGGATATTTCAGGCGCACGACAAGCTCAACTTCTGGGGCGTAAGCGCGGCCTTGATTGCATCGTTCGGTTACGCTTTCTATAACATCGCCGGGCCGGGCCTGGTGACGCGCAATCACCAGCTCACGGTGATGTTTTACATCCTGCTGAGCGCGGCCGTGCTGTGGCTGGTGGTGAATCCGCCGTGGCGGCTCATCGCTCAGCATTACAGCCAGGGAGAGTGGGGCTTCCTGTTTGTATTTGCCTGCTTGACCATGCTCGTGCCTTACATGCTGTATTTCAGCGGATTAAGGTATCTCGATCCCACGCGAGCCATCGTCACCAGCTGCCTTGAGCCGGTGTTTGCCATCGTTCTTGCGGTCATCTTTCTGGGGGAAGGCTTGCGCGCGCTGCAGGTGGCGGGAATCGCGGCGGTACTGGCAGCTACGGTGATGGTGCAGATCAAACCGCGCAGCCAGGCCGCGGCCTGATAAGGTCCAAAGCGAGAAAGGCGGCCCAGGGGCCGCCTTTCCAGTCATGCGGGAAGGGAAACGTCAGCTAGCGGGGCTTGAAATCCTGAACCACGTCGACGTTGACGACGTCAATGAAACGCGGTGTTCCTGGAGGCATTTTTGACGGGTCCAGAAAGTCGGTGTCAAAACTGTAGTTGCGCTGCGGCGGAGAATAGACGATGGTACAGCACTTAAAGACGCCCACAGCATAGCGCGAGTTATACAAGCTCACCAGGGAGCCTTCGTAGTTCGAGCTCTGGCCTCCCCAGTTCTCCAGGTAGCGCAGGAAGTTGTGCACGCCGCCATCGGTGCCGAAGTCGTTCACAGCAGACCAGGCAGGATGCGGGAAGGGAATTGTTTTGCCGGTGGCGATGGCCACGCGATACGAGGTGGTGCAGGCCTGCCTGCCGATGTTGGCCGCGGACGGGTCAGCGAGGGTTGCCGCGGAACACGCGGCGGCGCCCATGGTGCGCGGGCTCCGCATGCTCATGCCGTTGGACCAGTTGTTGGAGAGGAGCGTGACCGTGTCCGCAATGACGGCGGAAGAAACGTGGCCATTGCCGACGCCACCCGTGCCCGCATCATTGGCGTTATAGTTTCCGACGATGTATACAGGCTCTTCCCCGGCCACGGTAAAGCCGCCGACTGCCCCTTTGGCAAAATTCCAGGGAAGATTGCCGAGCGATCCATTGAGCACCATGATGGCGTGGCGGGCGCCGCTGACGCGGTTGCGCCGGCCTACTTTGTCGCAATCGATGTTGACTCGCGGATCACCGTCAATCTGGGCAAAGCCACGGCCCAGGTTGCTGGCTCCGTAGGTTTGGAGATTGCCGTCCTCGTTGACGTCCTCGCCGGCCTCAAGCACGCCGTTCGGCGCGCCGATGGGATCGTTGGGATTCAGGAAGTCTTCGAAACCATAGTCGCCATGCTTGACCGCGCCGGGAACGGCAGGATCGGCCAGCATGCCGCGATGATCGGCGTAATACAGGATGTAGCCGTTCTGGCTGGCTGACTCAACGTTTTTCCCGGTGGTCCCGATTTTTCCAGTAAGCCACTGACGCAGATTGAGGACATCAAGCTCAACCGCGTTCATGACGCCGCCGACCGAACATGTGGTTCCGCCCGCGGCTATGTCACGAAACTCGCCTTCGCGCGTGTCATAGAAATTGATCGGGAACCAGTTGTATCGGTTGTTGGTGTTGTTGCTGTCGGCAACGCCGCGGTTGATGGTGTCTTTGAGTTGCTGCAGGATCAGGATGGCGTTGGGATTGACGGTGTTGGCGCGTCCATGTTCGGAGTCAGGCGTCTTTACACCTCTGGCCCAGCCCAGGTCCAGCCATTCCTGAGTCACGTTCTTGAAGCTGCCGTCAGCCTGGCGGGCTTCGATACGCAGCCAGCCGCTGAGAAGAGACCAGTCTCCGGTGCTGCCAGCGGGGCGTTTCCAGGTGGCGTCGACAGCGTCATTGGCCGTGGCCACACAAGTGGCGCCGGCCCCGGTCACGGGGAAGCAAGCGCCGGGGGCGTCAAGAGAAATGTCGCCGCCCTGGGGATTGTCGGGCAGATCGGCCTGCGTGTCTGCCAGCAGAACGCGGATCTGAGCTTCGTTATACAGGCGCGAAACGCCGAGAGTGGATGAGGGGTCCTCACCCGCCAGGGGCTCGCGGATGATTTCGATGGGCGACACGCCGGCCTGCACGAAGGGAAGAGTCAGCGGCTTGACCTGGTTGCGCAGCATGCCGAGGTACCGGGTCAAAGAGAACGACGTCCAGTTGGGTGTGGGTGGGCTAAAGGGGCCAGCCTGCACGCTGCCTTCGGTCAGAGCGAGGGCGCGGCACGCGCCTCCGGGACAGCCGTTCGGCGCTGTTGGAACGTTGACGGTGCCCGTGTAGTTGGGCGTAGTGCTGACGCCGTTCACCAGTTGCTGCCGGACGATCTCCCTGGCCACGGTAATCTTGTCATGGAAAGTAAGGGTGGTGCCATTGCCTTGCGCCAGGAACAGGTTGCCGTTCGTGTGCACGCGCCCGGCGAAGTCAAAATTGGGTCCGGCGTGGTAGCTGAGATCGGTGTCAGAGAAGACGCCGAACTGAAACACCGGAATCTGGGCAACCTCGACCCGGCGGGTGAGGTGAACCTGCGCCCCGGAAACGCGAGTGGCAGTCACATCAAGAGTGATGGGAATGATCAGAGCGGACAGGCCGGCTTCATCGCCGGAGCTGATGGTCTGGACCCGGCTGACGGGGCTGCCATCGGGGTTCTTGTCCACCAGGAGATCGTACTTGTACCCCACGTCCGGCAGGGCGGGCTTGTCCTTGCCCAGGTCAACGATCTGCTGCGCGGTGGGGGACTGGTTCTTGACATACAAAGAGCCGAGGTCCGCGGTCATCTTCTCCATGCCCGCTTCGGCATCGTAGTAGGCCAGGTTGCCCTCCTGGTCCGATCCGCCAATACGTTTTTCCGTACGGACCGTGTAGGTAAGCGTTACGGCCAGCGCGGA
>Ga0066903_100004241_pt1 | contig 12064 bp, 13 predicted proteins | sample PanSoiMetaGPlot1_FD_67491 | JGI IMG/M metagenome (GOLD analysis project Ga0066903, IMG submission 67491) | Tropical forest soil microbial communities from Panama analyzed to predict greenhouse gas emissions - Panama Soil - Plot 1 (version 2) | ecosystem: Environmental > Terrestrial > Soil >...
ACCTCAGCAAGCAGTTTCATGTTTTCTGAGCGAGAAACTACACCTTCAACATCAATTTCCACGCCCTCAAGTATCGCCCATAGGGAAGCGAGTTTGATTTGATCAAGCCCCTTCCAATCGATCCCCTGCCATTGGCCGGTTGGGTTTGTGGATTCAGCGACTCGTTGGGCCTCTGATTTTCTTGCAACGACCAATTCGGAGAGAATCCCCATAACCTCTATCGCCCCAATGAAAAAAACCCCGCTGAACTTCCTGCAAGCAGGCCGAACAGCGGGGCCGGAACAGAGAAGAGGCCAATGTGAAGACGGGATGAATATTAACGGAGGGGAAAGTGATGTCAAGAAAAAAAATGAAAAAATTGCAAGGAAAAAATACTTGGTGCGGAAGGAGATCAAGGTAGCCGAAGTCGTGAGACTTCGGAACTCCGAGATCCCGGCGTACTGGGATTAACCCTCCTCCGGTCGCTTACGCTCCCGGCTCGCCAACTCTCTTACGCATCACGATTTCATGAGAAGGGATGAGGGAATCTTGCCGGGGCACCTGAGCTGTCTTGCAACCACAGCCGCCGCCGCAGTTCCCCTTGTCAGCCCTCCAGGAGCGGCTCATCACGCGGATCAGATAGAGGACGGACCCGGCGACAAGAAGACCAGCAATCGTCAGCTGCAAATCCATTGGACACTCTTCAAATCAACAGAGACCCTACCTGGTATGTTACCAGGGCGCCGACGTATGCCAGCACGGTCATGTAAACGAAAGTGAAAATTGGCCAACGCCAGGAGTTGGTTTCCCGGCGGATGACTGCCAGAGTCGAAGCGCACTGGCAACACAGGGCGAAGAACACCATGACCGACAGGGCGACCGGGATGCTGAAAACAGCTCGGTCCGGATCGGAATCCCAGCGTGCGTCCTTGATGGCATTGCCAAGGGAGGAGCGGAATTCCGGATCCTTGGAATCACCCCGACCCTGATTATAGATGATGCCCATGGTGCCGACGAAGACCTCGCGGGCGGGAAAGCTGGCGATGGCCGCCATGCCGATGCGCCAGTCCCAGCCTAACGGTTCGACGACGGGTTCGAGCGCTTTCCCCATCTGTCCGAGGATGCTCTGGCCTTTCCAGTCGCGCTGGAGCCGGTTCAATTCGTCTTGCACGTTTTCAAGCTGGGCGAGGTCTTTATCCAGCTCGGCGATGGCATCCTTCAATGAGCCTTTTCGGTTGGGGATCGGCTCCGGCATGCCTTTTTTCAACTGCTCCAATTCTTCTTGAAAATCGGCACGAGCTTTCTCCATTCCAGGTTTTTCGTCCAGCCGATCTTCCAGTTTGGAAGTCAGCATATCGTAGCTTTCCCCATTGGGGCCTGTGCTGGGGAAATACAACAGCGCCCACACGATAATCATGCTGGCCAGGATCAGAGTGCCGGCACGGCGGACGAACATCCAGCCGCTGTCGAGCATGCGCCGGCAGACCAGGCGGAGTGAAGGAACCTTGTACAGGGGCATCTCCATGACGAAGACCGGTGTCTCGCCACGAAGTAGCGTACGCTTGAGGATCAGCGCCACCAGAGGCGCGACGACCAATCCGATGGCGTACATGCCAAACAAAGTCAGGCCAGGCACCCACCAGGGAAAACCGCGTGTCAGGAAAGCACCGATGAGGACGAGATAGACCGGCAATCGCGCGGAACAGCTCATGAGGGGCGCGACCAGGATTGTTGCGAGGCGATCGCGGCGGTTCTCGATGACACGGGTGGCCATGATCCCCGGCACCGCGCATGCCACCGACGACAGGAGCGGAATGAAGGATTTGCCGTTGAGTCCGCAGCGCGACATGACCTTGTCCATCAGGAACGCCGCCCGGGCCATGTAGCCGCAATCTTCGAGAAAGGCGATGAAGGCGAACAAGATCATGATTTGCGGCAGAAAGACCAGCACCCCGCCCACGCCGGCAACGACGCCGTCCACAAGCAGACTGCGCAGCGCTCCCGGAGACATTGCCCCTTTCACCAGGTCGCCGAGCTTGTCTTTGCCCAGGTCGATCCATTCCATGATCGGCTTGGCCCAGAAAAAGATCGACTGAAAAACCAGGAACATCAGGACCAGGAAAATCAGCATGCCCCAGATCTTGTGGGTGAGGATGCGGTCGAGCCGGTCCGTCAGGTTGATGGGCCTGTGGGCAGGGCGTTGGACACAGGAGGCCGTGGCGGCGCGGATCCAGCCGTAGCGTGTGCGAGCCTCGACAGCGGGCACGCCGCAGCCGGCATCGTGCAGGCGCCGGCGGGCGGCATCGATCTTGATTGCCAGGCCGTTCTTTTCGCCTTCCAGAAAGCGCTCGGCATAGCCGCCAATGTCCAGAAGCAGGCGGCGCACCAGAAAAGGCGGAACGTGGCTGCCGACTGATTCCGAAAGGGCCTGGACTTCGCGCTCAAACGCTTCAGGAAAGTCCGGCCCTTGCCGGCGGAGCGGGCTTGTCATCGCCTGGGCGATGGCCGCCTTGAGCTCGAACAAACCCTTGTCCTTGTTGGCCTGCATCGGAACGACCGGCACGCCAAGCTTGTCGGCCAACTCCTTGCAATCGATGGTAATTCCCTGTTTGGCGGCCACGTCCATCATGTTGAGAGCCACCACGACTGGCACACCCAGTTCGAGGAGCTGGGTCACCAGGTACAGATTGCGCTCGAGGTTGGAGGCATCGACAATTGCAACCACCACGTCGGGCCTGGTTTCGGCAGGGGGTTGGCCCAGGATTAACTCCACTGCCAGCATTTCATCCGGGCTGCGCGGGGCCAGGCTGTACGTTCCGGGAAGATCGGTCAACTCGAAGGATTCGTCGCGGAAGCGGAACTTGCCCTTTTTTGTCTCGACGGTGACGCCGGGGTAGTTACCGACGCGCTGATTCATGCCGGCAAGGGCATTGAACAGGGTCGTCTTCCCCGTGTTCGGGTTGCCCACCAGAATCACGGATGGGGTGCGGAGCAAGACCATGGGAGGCTTCGATTGCGGATGTCACAAGGTTTGCACGGCCACGCGGGCGGCTTCGCTGCGGCGGAGGCTCAATCGGTAATCACGCAGGCGAATCTCAATCGGATCGCCAAAGGGGGCAAAGCCGAGCACCTCAATCTCTTCTCCCTCGAGCAAGCCCATTTCCAAAAGACGCTGCACGAGGTAGTCTTCGCCTGGAATGGCTTCCACGCGGGCGCGCTGTCCGGGGAGCAGTTGATCTAACGTCATTGAATTCCAACCGGCGCTGCGACGGGCCGGACCAGAACCTGCAACGACCAATCTCCGCGAAGGCTGAAACGGGACTGGCCCACCTGCAACAGGCAGGGGCTCCCGGGCTGGAGGACTCGGACACGGCTGCCGACACGCACTCCCAGTTCGGCCATGCGGTTGACCCAGCGCGAATCGCCGCTGACTTCGGCAACATCCGCCCACTCGCCGCAGGGAAGCAGTTCAAGAGGCATCAAGGTAGGCACAGGATAATCCTTTCCCGACTTATTGAGATTGAATCTCAATATAGTTTAACCGGGGCTGGATTCCCGTGTCAAGAAGGAAAATGTAGAAATTGGTGAATTTTTGGAACAACCAGAATGCGGGATGTTTTCTGCGAGTGGGGCGTTGTTGCGTGTTTGGAGAAAACACTTCTGGTCGAATTGTAACATCCTGCGGACACAGCACTTATCTCTGTGAAGTGTTTTTCGCCCAGAGGCGTTTTGGTAACAAAACACTCCGAGAGTCCCTCTGAGAACTTGTTGTCAATTCTCGGCAGCCAGGGAAACACAAACAATTTCCCGGTCGTTGCGTGCGTAACAGCAACGATTGGCAAACGCGGGATGCGACCAGATCACGCGTCGTCCTGCCGGAGGGGCCATGGTATTGGTGGGAGTGAGAATGTTCGCCCGGCTGATTTCTTCGTAGCCCTTCGGAGTCAGACGGGCGATGATCAGATCGCCTCCTTCGTTGAAGAGGAACACACGATCGCCCTGCGGGACCAGAAATGCATTTCCCCAGCGCATGGATTCGCCCACGATCGGCTTGAAGGATTCCCAAATCCGCTTGCCGGTATCTTCCTTGATGCAGCGCAACTCGCCGTAGCTGCAGACGCCATAAATGAAACCGTCCTTGATGAAGGGAGTATTCATGACGCAATGCAGGGCGTCGGTGCCGTCCGGCTGCTCGCTCCGGCTCTTGCTGCGCCAGACCTGTGTGGGTTTTTCGGTGCCGTTGAGCTTGAGCATGAGCGAGCCGTCATAAAAGCAAGTCAGAAACAGGAGGTCGCCATCCTGTCGCGGCGTCGGAATGGACATGCCGGCGCCGAGCATATCTTTCTTACGACCGATGAACGGGAAGCTCCAGTGCACGGTCCCTGTTTTGGGATCGAGGCAATTGACGGATTGCGGATGCCAGATGATGAGCTGACGCTTGCCTGCAACTTCGATGATCGTGGGCGGGGCGTAGCCGGGCTGGCTGGCCGACAGGGCCCGCCATGCTTCCTTGCCTGTCATCTTGTCGAATGCGACAGCCACGCTGCCTTCGCCGCTGACCAGGCAAATGAGCAGATCCCCTTCCAGAAGCGGGTGGCCGGCAAATCCCCACATGGGCACTTCCGCCTTGTAATCCTTGGGAAAATTCTTGGACCACAGCACCTTGCCGTCCTTTGTGTCCAGGCACAGCAGGTCGCCCATGGTTCCCACGGTGTAAACACGGTCGCCGTCTACCAGCGGAGTGCAGCGCGGGCCGGAACCATAGCTCACGGCATACGGGCAATCGTATTCGTGTTTCCAGAGAATGTTGCCAGTGGCTTCATCGAGGCAGAGCACTCGCTCGTTTCCCTTGACGCGGGATCGGCCAAAGGCATTCTTGGGATTGCTGACCCCGTCCGGGAGCACGCGATCGGTGATGTAAACCTTGCCGGCGGCGACGGCCGGCCCGGCATAGCCTTCGCCGATTTTTTGCCGCCAGCGAATCTTCGGCCCTTCCTTGGGAAATTTCTCGATGATGCCCGATTCACGCCAGATGGCATCGCGCCTGGGGCCCAACCATTGCGGCCAATCGTCGGCCAGGGCCGCGCTCTGCGCTCCCAACCAGGCCAGCATGCCAAGGACCAGAAGTCGAATCGGTGAATTGGCTCGCATCCTCGAATTCCTCCTGCAACAGATCATGAGCGATGCTTTCACTATATAGACGCCCTGGCGTGGGCAACAATTGGCCGGGAAATCAAAAACCCACAGGTTGCCCTGTGGGTCACAGCAATTTACTCTCATCTTCCGGTCAATTTTGCAGCCCGTCCTTGTTCCGGAAGGCGTCCAGGCTTCCCCTCGGATGAACGATGGCCACATAATGGAAATTTGGGTTATCCCGGATTACTTCCACGCTGACAGGTTGTTCGGGCGATCTGTCCAGGTTGAATTGGTCTCCGGACAGGACATACACTTCCGCCACCGAAGATTCCCTTTCTCCGTGGTGCAAGAACACCAGCCTGGGAACGCGGCGGTTCATGAACCGGGAGATATCGTAGCTGATTAGCAAGCCGAAGTTCAACTGTCGCGGCGCTTCCATGGCAAGACCCTGGTCATGGAACCATTTTTCGACTGTTTCCGGAGAGGCGCCGGCGAATTTCTCCGCCACCAATTCATCGAAATCCGGCGTGGTCCTGGCTCCAAAATAGAAAATCCAGCTCAAGCCCACAGCGAGCAACAGGCCGGCGGCCAGGCTGCCGGCCGTCAGCACCCGTCGCCAGCGGAGTCGAACCCGGTCGTGGGCCAGTCGGTCCAGCAGGCGCATTTCCAGGCCGGCCGGCAACGGCACATCGTGCATGGCCTTGCCAACCGCTTCGTCCAGACGGCGTTCCGCACCCGCCAGGCCAGCACAAGAAGAGCAATTGTCGAGATGGCCTCGCAGCGACTCGGCGTCGGCGGCTTCCAGTTCACTTTGCTTGCGGGAGAAAATCAGCAGCAGTCGGGCGTGATTACAATCCATCGGTCGCCCTCCTTTCCGCCGGCTGAGCGAGGCGCGTTCGCAGATGTGCTTTGGCCCGCGCCAGCCGCGACATCACTGTTCCCAGCGGCAATTCCATCTGATCCGCTATGTCACGATAACTGAAATCTTCAAAATAATACAAGATCAACGGCGTGCGGAAAACTTCCGGCAGATCGTTCAAGGCTTCCTGAAGGCAAGCCGGATCGATTTCCGGAAGCGCATCGGGCGCCCGCTCCGGCACTTCGCCAACCCCGTTCAATGAAATCGCCTTGTTCACTTTGCTCGTCCGCGCCCGCCGCAAATAGGTGTTTCTCAGAATGCTGAACAACCAGGCCCTGGCGCGGTCCGGATCGCGCAACTGTCCCAGCTTCAACTGGGCCTGGCAAAAAGTGTCCTGGGTCAAATCCTCGGCATCCTGGGCCGACCCGCTCAGCCGGTAGGCATAGCAGTACAGAAGCCTGTAGTGCTCCTCGACCAGCTTCTGCACCTGGCTTTTCGAGCCCGGCCAACGCATGGACATTACTCCAAGATTACGATCCGGACTGTGGCGTTTTATTCCCGATAAAGGCGGAAAATCAGGTCCGCTTCTGCCAGCGATCCCAGAATTCACCCGGATTCCAGCGCCCCAAACCACAAAGCGCGGCGCGGCGTCCAGCAAAACAGCACCAGGAGCGGGGGGAACAGCACTTCCCACCACACCGCCGCTAAAGTCTCAACTGTTCCCCTATTTGGTTTTCCTTCTTCGTGAATGCGGAATGACCACCGGCGCCGTCAAGGCGTCGCAGTTTTTCCCAGGGCAGCAGTGGTAGATACATGGTCAGCATGTATGCGCTGAAAAACTCCAGTTCCATGCTGGTCCCGATACCCACGTGGAAAAGCACTCCCAGGATCAAGGCTGGGATACGCGTCCAGCGCAGGGCCACCAGCAGCGGAAACGACAGTTCCCACACCAGGACGGTGGTGGAGAATATCTGCAAGACGAAAAACGGCACGGGAAATTGCGCGTACGAAACCCGCGACCGCACTGGATTGGCCAGCACAAAGTACAGGGCCTCCCCCGTCCGCCAGTGTTCGCCAAGCAGCTTGTACAGGCCGTTGAAAAAATACATGAACACCATCTGGAGAAAAATCAGCCGCAGCACCCAGGGATAGATGAAAGTCGGTCCCGGCGGCCTTCTCGACAGACGGCGATCCACCGACCACACCGCTCCGCACGGAGAGATAACCAGATAAAACAGCAATATGTTGCGGACCACATCCCCCTTGTAGGTGATGAATGGATTGAGGTTGTCGAAGGAATTGGCCAGCACCCAAACGGCAACAGCCATCAGCCGGGTCCGCCAGCCCACCAGCAAACCCACGATGGCGGTCAGCCAGGCCAGCATGGCCACGCGCAAGACCGTGAGGTTCTGGTCCCAATCGGCGAAGAACATCCGCAACCGCCAGGACAAAGCGCCGGTTTCCTGTTCCTCAACGAAGCGCTGGATTCCCAGACCCAGAAGGAGCGTCGTCATGATCCAGGGCACCAGGAAGGCGGGAGAAAGTCGCCGATGTTGCCGGTGGCCATTCCAGAGGCACAGAAAACCGGCCAGGCACCAGGCCAGGGCCACAAATCCCAGGCCGATGCCGCCTTGCCAGGCAATGTCACTCGGGTAATCCCCACCTTCCAGGCGCGTCCAGAAACTGGCGACTGCCAGGAAGGTGGCGATGGTCCAGGCCCAGCCGGCCATGCCAGGGCGGGCGCTGGAGGCCAGGGCCCACACCGTCACGACGCCCCACAGCCCCAGGATCAAGGCGAAATTATTCGGCTGGTCCAGGCCGCGCAGCAAAGACCAGCTCCACCGTGGCGGGCTCGTGTAATACGCGAAGGGATCCAGGCCGGGTTGCCGGGTCAGGCTTTCCGGCCCAAAGAAGAATTCCAGGTTCGGCCAGTAGCTGGTCAAAACGTCCACGAGCAGCACCATGGCCAGGCCGATGCGCAAGGCCGCCAGGCGTTCCGCGGGTGCCGGCTCCGTCCACGAGCGCCACAGCCGAAAGGGCCAGGGTAGCCAGGGTTGCATGCCCACGACCTGGGGTTCATTCATAACGAGATTGTATCCTGGCGAACTACTCCAAGTCGTCAAATTGCTTGGAAAGCGGATTGTAGGGCTGAACGGCTCCATTTCGGGAGCCATCCGGGTTTAAGCGTAATCGCGCGAAGGCCATGTGAATGGGCCCCTTCCAGAACCACGGCTCGCTGCCGGGCGGAGGAATGTCCCAGGAGACAACGTGTAACTGGATTTCCCCAGGCGTTGGACAATCGGGATATTGGGTCTGGTAGTCGTGCCAGCGACTCAGTAAATAGCAGGGCAAGTATTCCGCCTGCTTGTGCGTCAGGCGCTGATTGAGGCGGCGCCAGCGCCGGCGGGCATCTTCGAGCGTTTCGCCCTCCCAGATTGCATAATTGACCCCCAGATGCGCTTCGTATTTCCGAACCCGTAGCTGGCCCGAGCGGAAAAAGCGGCCCAGATCGGCCGGTTTGTTGGTTGAGGGAAGAACCACCGGCGGCCGTCCATCCGGCCAGTGAAACTCAACGTCCAGAAACCGGAAACGCTCGTCGATTCCCGGGGCGAATAAACACCAGCTTTGTTCCTGGCCGGTCGCCTCTTCCCAGCGTACGAGATTTTGCAACAACTGGCGGAAGGGCCCTTTTTCCTTCGGCAGGTCCAACGTTAACCAGGAGACCAGGCGGACCGTGTCTTCGTCTTGCAGTTCATTGGTGTCCTGAATGAACTGGAGGATGTTGTTGCCTGCAAGAAAAAAAACTTGCCCGAGAATAAACAGGCCCAGGCAGACCTGGGAAACTCGCCAGCGCTCCTGGGATTCCGGAACGGAGTTTGATGCCATCGTCCAACACCACTCGACTATCTACCGGCCACACCTGGTAAACCTGTTCCAGGCGCGGCAGGGGAGCGACGCCCAAAAGGTTGAAGGTTTGCTTCGCCAGGTTCCGGCACGGCGGAATCGTATTATATTTGCCCCTAAGCCGGATACAACCGGCCCAGGCAATTCCTGCCGTTTTCTTTACCTTACGGCTTGTCATCCGGAATTTGGGGAATAATCTAGAGTCTTACGTATCTACACATGTGTTGGCGCCGCGTCGTAAAGCGGTGCACGGTTGCAGGTAGGCCCATTCTGTAGGGAGGGTGTGTCCATCATGAGTAAACTGCTTGGATTGCTCCTGTGTTTCGGACTCTGCATCACGCTGGGCTTGGGCTCGGTCGGTTGCAGCAAGAAGAAAGACGACAAGAAGGCAACGACAACCAAGAAGACTGAAGACAAGAAGACCGAAGACAAGAAGACTGAAGACAAGAAGACTGAAGACAAGAAGACCGAAGACAAGAAGACCGAAGACAAGAAGACCGAAGACAAGAAGACCGAAGACAAGAAGACCGAGGACAAGAAGGCCGAAGACAAGAAGGCCGAAGACAAGAAGCCGAAGACCGAGGACAAGAAGGCCGAAGACAAGAAGGCCGAGGACAAGAAGCCAAAGGCCGAAGACAAGAAGGCTGAGGACAAGAAGGCTGAGGACAAGAAGGCTGAGGACAAGAAGCCAAAGGCCGAAGACAAGAAAGCTGAAGACAAGAACACTTCTTTCGCTTTCCCCCTCCCAAACCATTTCGCCTTGGTTAACGACCGCCACCAGCTGGAAGGAATCCTACCGGTTCGTGCCCCAATGGTCGGGATCTTGCCCAGGAGCAACTGTTTCCAAGGGTAAGGTCGCTGCTGATTTTTGCAATTTCGTGGGGGCATGCACCATGCCCCCACGATAAAATCCTGGATAACGGGTAAGCCAGGGTTACTTCTTTGTTCTAACTAGAAAGGATGGTTTGCCTGTGAAGAAATTCGTATCGTTTCTGTTGATTCTGGGCATGCTTTTCAGCGTGGGTTTCTCCACGGTCGGCTGCAGCAAGGGGGACAAGAAGGAGGAGAAGAAACAGACGGAGGAGAAAAAGACGGAGGCGAAGAAGCCCACCTAAGCTTGTTCACTGTCAAGGGCCGGCCCATTGGGCCGGCCCTTCTTTTCCCATCTGTCGGGCATCTCGATGAAGACATTTCTCCTGTTCCTGATATCTCTTTTTCTGCTCGCGCCCGGCACGGGCTGTGGCAGCGGTAAGCCAAAAGGTCACAATAAAGACAAGGACAAGCCCAAACCAACCGCGATGCTGAATCGGTGATTGGCCAAACCATTCCTTGAAATACCCAGCCAACAAATCACATTTCCGGGTGTTGTACCAGCGTTGAAGATGGTGCATTCCTGGGAGGCTGATTGCTATGTTTATACACAAGGTTTTTGCGCGCGTGCTTGCGGGGATCAAACGGGGCGTGATGCCGCCTTCGGGTTCCCGGCCACGGAAAATGTTCAACGGGGCCGCGAAAGCCTACTGGCCGGTGCTCTTGGGCGGCAGCGTGGCCATCGTGCTGGTGGCATCGGGACTGACCGTAGCAGTGCAATCGTCAAGACGCGCCAACCCTTGGTCCCAGGCGCCAAACTGGATCCGTCCGGTTGAGAAACTGAAGATCGCGCCCGGGACTGCCCGGATCGAAGCCCCGCCGTTTGCCATGGCGGTCAAAGCGCCCTTGCCCGGCCCAATTCCCTCGCCGAAATTTCAGGAGCTGACTGCCATTCTGCAGCCGCCGGCGCCGGAAATCGAAGTCGACAACAACCCCCAGGACACGACCTGCGACACTTATGGCACCAGTGTCAACTTCATGCGGAGTCCGATCGCCGCCGCCCGTCTGGCCGCCCGGGAGGACAAGCTCCTCTTCACCTTGCACGTATCCGGCAACTTTGAAGATCCGCAATTCACCTGAAACAACGCCCAGGCCCTCCGTGCGAAGGCCCTCACGAGCCCCGAAGTCGGCAAGTACCTGAACGAATACTTTGTCTCCTCCTTCCAGAAGGTCAGCAATTTCCGCATCGCCAACAATCAAAAGCAGGGCGGCAATGTGGCCAGCTATTTTTGCACATCCGACGGCCGGGTGCTGCACGTCATCCCCGGCCCGGTGGATGCTGCCACCTTGCTCCGCGAAGCCCGCTGGGTGGTCGAAACCTTCAAGCTGGCCCAGCTCGAAGGCCAAGACGATCCGATGCGTTTCCAGACTTTCATCCGCAAGGCGCACGCCGACCGGCTGCGACAGGAATACGGCCTCAATGGCCGTGACTTGCCGGCTCCCAGCTACGGTGCCGTTGCCATGCCATTATTGCCGGAGTTGGCGCGTGGCAAAAAACATAGGCAACAGATTGGCCAGCAAGCCCAGGCGCACTTGCTGCTCGCCACTTATCCGATGCCGCGCATTGACCAAGTTTACGCGCTGGTCTTTGAGCGCATTTTGAACCAGCGGCTTTCGACCGGGCCGGTGGTGGTGAGAAATTAGTCAAGCAGACCAGGACGGGCTCTTGCGCGCGTCCTGAAAGAGAATCCGGGAACGGATCGTGCTTAACGGCACTTCAGCGAGAACTGAAACACATCAATATGTCCGGAGCCGAAATACTTGGCGCAGCCGGTCAGGTAGCGCATGTAGCGATCGTAGACGGTCTGCGAGGTCATGGCGACAGCTTCGTCCTTGTTGGCCTCTAGATTGGCGGCCCAGATATCCAGGGTACGGGCGTAGTGTTGCCGGAGAGAATGTCGGCGGGTGACGGTGAAGCCGGCCTGCTCGGCCACACGGCAAATCAAATCGGGCTCCGCCAGTTGGCCGCCCGGAAACACCTCTTCCTTGATGAACTTGGCAAACATCACCGCTTCCAGCTCGATCGGCAGGCCCATGCGTTCCAGCGTGTGAATGTTGTACCAGACGATGGTATGCAGCAGCATGCAGCCGTCGTCGGGCAATAATTGCCGGCAGCGCTGGAAGAAAGCGGGATAGCGCTCGATGCGAAAGTGTTCGAAGGCGGCAATGCTGACGATGCGGTCCACGGGTTCGGTGAACTCCTCCCAGCCTTGCAGACGGATCTCGGCCTTGCCGGAGCCCGAGGGAAGTTGTGTGATCCTTTCGGCAACATAGTCCCGCTGACTTTTGCTGAGAGTCAGGGCTGTGATGTTGACC
>Ga0066903_100004242_pt1 | contig 12063 bp, 7 predicted proteins | sample PanSoiMetaGPlot1_FD_67491 | JGI IMG/M metagenome (GOLD analysis project Ga0066903, IMG submission 67491) | Tropical forest soil microbial communities from Panama analyzed to predict greenhouse gas emissions - Panama Soil - Plot 1 (version 2) | ecosystem: Environmental > Terrestrial > Soil >...
GCCGCGCTCAGGACAATGCCCGACGAGAATGCCAGGAAGATCGTGGCCACCCAGATCAGAATGACGGCGACTGACGCAATGAGGCCCGCCGCACTTCGACGCCATCCCAGAAGACCTACCAGAATCGCCGGCAACAAGACCGCGACCGCGCCGTCGGCAATACGAACTGATCGATCGCGCAACGGACCGTCTCCAGCCATGAGGTGAGTAATGGCGGTGGAGATGATTTCCACTCCTGGCATCAACGAATCGAACGGGCTGGAGAAAAAATCGCCGCCGCCGGAGACGGTCGCGCCAAGGACCACAATCCGGTCCCGGACAGCTTCGGGCGCAAGATCGCCGGCAAGGACCGATGCCGCGCTGATGGTGCGGATCGTCCGGCGCGGTCCGTAGAATGTAATCGGCAGGACATGGTCGAGATCGGTTGGAATCGATCGCTGATCCAGCATCAGGCGATGTGGCTCGATCGTGGGTTCTTTTCCGATAGCCAACGCGACTGTGCGCAGCGCAAATGACAACTCGACCGCATCACTTGTACGAAACAGCATCGGGATCGATCGAGGCGTACCGGTCCGATCCGTTGCCACGTTGACGATGCCGATTTGCGCATGGTCGGTGAATTTCTGCAGCGGCGATAGGAATCTTTCTGCGGTCGGCAGACGGGCGAGCGGGCCCTTGTCGTTGCCGGCAAAAATCGACTGGCTGGCTTGCGGGAATATGGCGGCGGCGGCAATGACGGAAGGACGCAACGCGAGCGATTTCGCCAGAGCGTCATCGGCATCGTCGGCGCCTTTGTCGACCAGAAGCAGATCGACGGCAATGACTCTCGGCTGAAGCCGCGCGACTACATCCACGATCTTCGCAAGATCGGTCCGGCTCAACGGATAGACACCCGTCTGCTTCACGATATTATCGTCGATGGCGACGATAGTCACGAGATCCGGCGGGGCTTTCACGCCTCGCATCAGCGTTCGCAGATCGATGGTCGTGGATTCAAGCCGATCGAGAAATCGCAGGCGGCCACGATCGTGCCCGAAATAGATCCCGAACCCCCAGATCGCGGCCAGGGCGACGGCGAGCATGGTCTGGAGATGGCGCCCGATCATTCGTGGCTTACTGTCCAAGACGGGCCATCAACGCCGACACGCGCGCTGGAGCCCAGCGCTTCACGGTCAGAGGAGCACTGCCCTCCTCGACGTCCACGCCCTCGCCAGTTCCCAACGTCACGCCGCGGCTGGGCGCTCGGTGTCCGACCGCAACCCGCCCGTCGACGACAAAGACGGAAGTCTTGTTCTCGGCGACATCGACGGCCCATTTCGTGCCACGCACGCCGGCGATCGCCTGCGGTGTGGTGACCTGGAATTTGTTTCCGCCGGATTTGGCAGGAACCTCGATCAACAAGGCCTTGCCAGCGAGTTCTACCCCGGCCACCTGGCCTTTGCGGCCGCGAGTCTGCAGCGTAAAGCGCGCGCCATTTTCGGCGACGATCGTCACGCCGCCTCCACAATGCAGCGTCTGGGTGCCGGCGGCCGCATTTTCCGAAGAGCAGGGTGAATTGGCGGGTTGCGCGGTGGCGTTTTGAATGGAGGTCAGCGCACAGGCGAGCAGAATGAATCCGGCTTTGAAAACTGCTTTCATGACAATGCCTCCCGACAATTACTTTACTAAAACTACGCAGGGGATCGCACGACCCATTCTGCCACGTTGCCATGCCGAGTGGAGTGGAATTTCACATTCGCCCACCTGGCCGCACATTCTCAAGCGAATGTCAAATCCAAAACTCCACTCGAATCCTTATAGTTGCTAGTGGTCTTTTGATTCTAACATTCGCAACGGTGTCCACCGCAATGGGAAGCGAATGTTAGAATCAAAAGACCACTAGCGGTAATTGAAAGCGTTAACTGCGATGCGGCTGGAGAAACGCTGCAAAACGAGGCCAGCGTGACGCTCACGCCGAAACCTTCGGATCATCGAGCTGGACGGCCTGCGGATGTCCCTGATCGTCAATCGAGACATACGTGAAGTTGCCGTCGGTCACCAGGATCGATTTCATCTCCTTGCGGCGGAGAACCCAGGCTTCGAGACGAACCGTAATCGATGTCCTGCCGATCCTGACGAGATTGGCATGGACGGAAACGAGATCGCCGACGTAAACGGGCTTGCGGAAATTCATCGCTTCGATCGCAACCGTGACGGTCCGCGATTTTGTGATTTTCGAGGCAAACACGCCGCCGCCGACATCCATCTGGCTGAGCAGCCAGCCGCCGAAGATATCGCCGTTCTGGTTGGTGTCGGCCGGCATCGCCAGCGTACGGATGCAGAGATCGCCGCAAGGCTCGCTTTCGGCAACAGGCGGGGCGTGAACGGCTTGTGTGTCGGTCATGTCAAAACTGTTTCTGTTATTTGAAACTCTCCCAGCCGGCATCCGGCGTGAACCGGTCACCGAACCTGGCAGCAAGCGCACGCAAGGTGGATACAACGTTCTCCGCGCCCCGCGTGCGGGCGTCATTCAACGGACCGCCACGCAACGGCGCATATCCGGTACCAAAGATCATCGCGCCATCGACCGCATCGGGATTTTCCACGATACCCTCGCGCAGGCAGGCGACACAGACATTTGATATGGGCAAGATGAGCCGGTCGATCATCTCATCCGTCGGCTGCGGCGCCGAAGACGAACCCCGCGCTTTGTCGGCCTTGCCTCCTTTCCACGTATAAAATCCCTTGCCGGTCTTGCGGCCCAGTTCGCCGTTCGCGACCTTGTCGCGCAGCCATGCCGGTGTCGGCGGCAGCAGTGCGCCGAATTTAGAGCGCAGCATGTCGCCGACCGCCAGGCAAATATCGAGGCCAACCTGATCGGCAAGTTCGATAGGACCCATCGGCATGCCGAATTTCTCCGCCGCCGCGTCGATGGTGAGCTTGTCGATCTTCTCGTCGAGCATCACCATGGCCTCGAGCATGTAAGGCGTCAGCGCGCGATTGACGACAAAGCCCGGCGAGCTCTTGACCGGCAGCGGCAAACGGTCGATGGCGCCGACAAAAGCGAGAGCCTCTTTCAAGAACCGCGGATCGCTGCCGTCATGGCTGACGACCTCGACCAGTTGCAAGCGCGATACCGGGTTGAAGAAGTGCAGACCCACCAGCCGTTCGGGCTTGTTCAGGCTCGTCCGCAAATCCTGCAACGGAATGCTCGAGGTGTTGGTAGCGAGAATCGCCGATGGCTTCATTCTCGACTCAAGCCCGGCATAGACTTTCTGCTTCAATTGAAGATTTTCCGGAACCGCTTCGATGATCAGATCGGCGGTGCGCACGCCCTCGCCGTCGAGATCGGGAATGAGGCGATCGAGCGCATCGCGGACATCGATCCGGTTGCGCTTGATCTTGCTGAACAGGTCGGCGGCGCGCTTCATCGCGCCCGCGATCGGTTCAGCCTTCATGTCGGCAAGCGTCGCCCGCACGCCCTGATTGGCGCACCAGGCCGCGATGTCGCCGCCCATCGCACCGGCACCGATGACATGAACGTGGTAGACCTTGTTGCCGGAGCCCGCGGCTTTCTTCATCTCATCGCGCAGGAAGAACACCCGGATCAGGTTCTGCGCGGTCGGCGTCACCATCAGATTGGCGAAAGAGATCTTTTCGGCTGCCAACATTGCCGCCTTGTCACCGCCGTGCTTTTCCCAGAGATCGATCAAGGCATAAGGCGCGGGATAGTGTTCGTGCGGCGCTGCCTTCTCGGCCTCGGCGCGCATGCGTGAAGCGAGGAAACGTCTGGCTGGACCCGAATTCAAAATGGCGTTCAGCTGACCAGGGCGGGCGCGCTTCAGCCGCCCGAACACCGCATCCTTGACGGCATTGCGCACATGCCGCTCCTGCGTCACCGCATCGACCAGTCCGAGCGACTTCGCCCTTCGGGCATCGATGGTCCTGCCTGTCAGCATTAGCGTCATCGCCTGCACCGGATTGACCAGATGCGTAAATCGCGCGGTTCCGCCGAGCCCGGGATGCAGCCCCAGCATTACTTCGGGGAATCCGAATCTGGCGCCATCGATCGCGATGCGTGACTGACAGGCGAGCGCGACTTCCAGCCCGCCGCCTAGGCAGAAGCCGTGAATGACGGCGAGCGTCGGAAACCTCGAGGCTTCAAGACGGTCGATCACCGCGTGCGCCCGGCCGATTGCCGTCTCGACCGCACGCGGATCAGTTGCGCCGCGAAATTCGTTGACGTCGGCACCGGCGATGAAGCCGCTGGCTTTTGCCGAGCGGATCACAAGCCCGGCGGGCCGCTCGCTCTCCAGCGTCGAAAGGATCGAATCAAATTCGGCGAGCACGTCGGCCGACAGAGTGTTGGCGCTGGCCTCTGCGCGATCGAACAGCAGCCAGGCGACACCGTCGGCATCCCGCGTCAGCTTGAAATGGCGATAAGGGCCGCTTGCTTCAGGCTCGGGTCCGAGTTCCAGCACGCGATCGGCGAGCACGTCCATGATCTGACTGTCCATGGCGTCCCCTATACCATTTCGATCAACATGGCACCGCCCAGCCCGCCGCCGATGCATTCGGTGGCAATGCCGCGCCTGGTGCCCAGCCGCTTCATCGCGTTGACGAGATGAAGCACGATGCGGTTGCCGCTGGTGCCGACGGGATGGCCGAGGCTGATGGCCCCGCCATCGACATTCAACCTGGCGCGGTCGATCTCTCCGGCCGCACCGTCCAGGCCCAACACCTCGCGGCAGAATTTGTCGTCATTCCAGGCCGCGAGACATCCGAGCACTTGCGTCGCGAACGCCTCGTTCAACTCCCAGGTCTCGATATCGCCGAGCGAAAAATTGTGCCGTTTGAGAAGCTCGGTCGCCGACAACACCGGCCCCAGGCCCATGATCGAGGGATCGAGTGCCGCCCAGTGGCTGTCGACAATCGCGGCCTTCGGCGTCAGTCCGTGCTTCTTCACTGCATCTTCGGACGCGAGGATCACCCAGGACGCGCCGTCGGTGATTTGCGAGGAATTGCCCGCCGTGACCTGGCCCCACGGCCGTTCGAACACCGGCCTCAAGCCGGCGAGTTTCTCCGGCGTGGAATCCGGCCGCACGCCATCGTCGTGATCGTAGAATTTGCCGTCGCGGGCGAACGCAGTCTCGACCTCGCCCTTGAGAAAGCCTTGAGCTTGCGCGTTCGCAAGCCTTTTGTGGCTTTCGACCGCATAGGCATCGGACTGTTCGCGCGTGATGCCGAAGAGGTGCCCGACCACTTCGGCGGTCTGACCCATGTTCAATTCGGTAATCGGATCGGTAAGGCCGCGCTCAAGCCCGATCACCGGCTTGAAGTAGGCCGGTCGCGTCTTCGCGATTGCCGCGAGCTTGCCGAGAATTCCCTTGGCACCGGCGAGACCGGCGAACCAGCGCACCCCCTGCGCCGGCCACACCAGCGGCGCGTAGCTCAACGCTTCCGTGCCACCGGCAAGAATCAGGTCCGAGATGCCCTGCTGGATGTAGCGATAGGCGGTGTCGATCGACTGCATGCCGGAGCCGCAATTGATCTGGACCGTGAACGCGACCATCTTCTCGCCCATGCCAAGCCGCAGGGCGGCGACGCGGGCCGGGTTCATCTCGTCGGCGATGACATTGACACAGCCGAGAATGACCTGATCGAAGGCGGAAGCCGCGAAGGGCTGACGCGCCAGAAGCGGACGGCCGCACGCAACGGCGAGATCGACCGGCGTGAAAGGGCCGGGACCGCTGCGCGCTTTCAAGAACGGCGTCCGGCTGCCGTCGATGATATAGACCGGACGGGCCATCAGCTTGCCGCCCTTTGTTCACCAAGTTCCTGAAAGAACCGGTGCACGTCCGCAGGCTTCTTGTAAATCGGCGACAAGGATTCCGGCGTAAAATCATCGACCTCGATCACCTTGGCGACGGCTTCACGCGCGGCCGCCAACTGCTGGCCTTCGGCTTGCGTGATGACGCCGCGCTCGACCGCCTCCTGCCAGTCGTGAATGCGGGCGGAATGCATTCGTTTCGCAATCTCCTCGGCGGCCGTGACCAGGAGGAACGCTTTTTCCAGCCGCGCGACGCCGCGATCGTCATCGACATGCGACAGATCCGGCGTCAGCCGATCGCGCGCCGCCGACGGCGCGAGCACGAGTTGCGCGCATTCGTGCACCACGCGATCAGAAGGGCCGAGCACACGCGCCCCGAACGGCTGGACGGTGAATGTCAGAACGCTTGCGACGAAGCGGTTCGGCAGATTGGCAAGAATTTCGGCGAAACGGTTCTCGATGGTGCGCAATCCCGTTGCCATGCACCATTCCAGCAAGACGAAATCAGCCGCCTGCCGTCCTTCATCCTGCCAGCGCTTGAGCGCTGCCGACAAAAGGTACAATTCGGACAGGATGTCGCCGAACCGCGCCGAGATCATTTCCTTGCGCTTGAGCGCGCCGCCCAGCGTCAACAGCGCCATGTCGGCGCACAGCGCAAATGCCGCCGAATAACGCGAGAGCTGGCGATAGAAGGCGCTCGCTTCGCCAGCTTCAGGCGCCGGCGCGAACATTCCGCCGGTCCAGCTTCTCGCCCAGGCGCGGAACAACGTTTTTAAGCTGTGACCGACATGTTGCCAGAACGCCTTGTCGAAGGCGTCCAAACCCCTGGCGCGGTCTTCTTCATTAAGCGCGTTCATCTCCTGCAGGAGATAAGGATGGGCGCGGATCGCGCCCTGCCCGAACACGATCAGATTCCGGGTGAGAATGTTGGCGCCCTCGACCGTGATGCCGACCGGCACCGATCGATAGAGACCGCCGAGGTAATTTTGCGGCCCGTCGATCACGGCCTTGCCGCCGTGGATGTCCATCGCATCGTCGATCGCAATCCGCATCCGCTCGGTCGCCTGCAGCTTCATGATGCCGGAAATGACGGCCGGGTGGCGACCCTCATTGAGCGCGGCACAGGTCAGCCGCCGCGCCGCATCGAGCAAATAGGCGGTGCCGGCGATGCGGGCGAGCGGCTCCTCGATGCCTTCGAATTTGCCGATCGAGATGCCGAACTGTTCGCGGATCCGTGCGTAGGCGCCGGTCGTGCGCGCCGCGTAAGCCGCGCCTGCAGCCGACAACGACGGCAATGAGATGCCGCGACCGGCGGCAAGCGCCGTCATCAGCATCTTCCAGCCCTGGCCTAGACGCTCCTGTCCGCCGATGATGTAGTCCATGGGAATGAAGACGTCCCTGCCCCAGTTCGGGCCGTTCTGGAACACCTGCATCGCCGGCAGGTGACGATGTCCGATCTCGACGCCGGGAAGATCGGTCGGAATCAGTGCCACCGTGATGCCGAGTTCGTCGCTGGCGCCGACGAGATGATCCGGATCGTAGGCCTTGAACGCGAGCCCGAGCAGCGTTGCGACCGGGCCCAGCGTGATGTAGCGCTTGTGCCAGTTGAGGCGAAGGCCCAGCACCTCGCGCCCCTCGAAGTTGCTCTTGCAGATGATGCCGCTGTCGATCATCGACGCGGCGTCCGAGCCGGCTTCGGGGCTGGTCAGTCCGAAACAGGGAATGTCGCGGCCATCGGCGAGCCGCGGCAGCCAGCGCTCCTGCTGCTCTCTGGTACCAAAGCGCATCAGAAGCTCGCCCGGGCCGAGCGAATTCGGCACCATCACGGTGACGGCAGCGGTGAGTGAACGCGACGAAAGCTTCCGCACCACCTCCGAATGTGCGTAAGGCGAAAAGCCGAGTCCGCCGAATTCCTTCGGAATGATCATGCCGAAGAACTTTTTGCGCTTGATGAAGTCCCACACCTCGGGCGGAAGATCGCGCCATTCCCAGTTGATCTTCCACTCATCGAGCATTTCGCAGAGCTCGTCGACCGGACCGCTGAGGAAAGCCGCCTCCTCTTCCGTCAGCGTCGCCGGCTTCTGGCTTAGCAGCTTCGACCAGTCGGGATTGCCGGTGAAAAGGTCGGCGTCCCACCAGACATCGCCGGCCTCCAGCGCCTCTCGCTCGGTGTCGGACATCGAGGGCAGTACGCCACGTGCCCAGGAGAAGATCGGCTTGGTGATGTTGTCGCGGCGGAGGGAGCTCATGGCGATGTCCTCTTAATTGCGCTAGCGGCGCCGTGGGAGAGCTACACATAAGCCAACAAACGGCTTTACTTTAGCGGAATGCGTGAGATTTGGTTGATACTTCGCATTGAAAATAAAGCGAAATTGATTCCAGCGATGAGCCTCGCCAATAACGGCGGCAACCCATGTCAGTTCCGAAACATGATCAGTAACTTAGGCCACTTCAATCCGGCCGCTGCATCTCGAACATGGCATCTTGCCGGATGACGAAATAGTCGCCCTTCCGGCCTGCCCGCACGATGGGGCGAGCCAGCGCAGTCTGATAGACGCCGTCCTTGATCATGGCCTTGTCGATGTGGACGGCGACTACCTCGCCGAGGGTGAGCCAGGCGTTTGCCTTGGTGCCGTCCGCGCCCTGCAATTGTATGATCTGCGCTACCTTGCATTCAAACGAGACTGGACTTTCCGCGACGCGCGGGGCCATCACGATCTTGCAAGGGGCGGGCGTGAGACCGGCGATCGCAAATTCGTTGATCTCATGGGCAACGTGCGCGGCCGTGGCGTTCATCTGCTGAGCCAGATCCATGGTCGCAAGATTCCAGACGAACTCGCCGGTCTCCTGCATATTGGCGACGCTGTCCTTCCACGAGGTCGAGGAAAAGCCGATGATCGGCGGCTTGTAGCAAAAGCCGTTGAAGAAACTGTACGGCGCCAGGTTGACGTTTCCTTTGGCGTCGCGGGAAGAAATCCAGCCGATCGGTCGGGGCGCGATGATGGCATTGAACGGGTCGTGCCTGAGGCCGTGGCCGTTGCGCGGCTCGTAAAAATGCAGGTCCTTCGGGCTTGAAGCGTCCACGTCGTTTTTCCTGCTATTCCCCGGAACGTGACTATTTTCGGCCGCGCGGCGCCAGCGCGGCCAGGATGAAATCGATCATCTGATCGATCGACGGTCCTGGCTTCTTCTGGGCCTGCGCGATCATCTGCGGATGAAAGTAGGCAACCAGAGCGTGGCATGTGCACATCGCCGCCAGCGGAATGTCGGTGGCCTCGAATTCACCCGAGGCAACGCCCTGCGCGATCGCGCCGCCGATCGTCTCCGTGATTCCCCGAATATGGGCGACGCAAACTTCCCAGCTCTCCTCCATCGCAATCTCAACCATTTCATGCAGCTTGGAATCGCCGACATAACGTTCCGAGTTCATGCGATGGATGGTCATGAGCAGCTCCCGCAGCCGAACCGCCGCCGGGCCCGGCTTGGCCAGGATGCCGCGGGCCGCAACCTCCACCTCGCCCATCAGGCTGCACGCCACGGCTTCATGGATTGCCTTTTTCGAATCGAAAAAGCGATACACGTTGGCCGGCGACATCCGCAGCGCCTTGGCGATGTCGGCGACCGTGGTTTTCTGGTAGCCGATCTCGCGAAACAACCGTTCCGCCACCACGAGGATGCGTTCCCTTGTGTCCGTCTCGCTATGTTCCGAAACCAGCGTCATGTCTCAGCCTGCTTGATCCCCAACTGTAGCATGACCCTTTCGAAACAACCGCGTTCCATTGTTTTGGATCATGCTCGAACGTTCAATTACTCCGCAGCCGCAGCAAACGGAAATGCGGGTTTGGCGACTTCCCGATGTTGCGGCGCAAGACCAACATGCTCGCTTCCATTGCTTTCTTCAAGGCTTTTGCGGAACCAAAGCGCATAGAGGCCTGGCAAATACAGCAGAGTCAGGAAAGTTGCAACGAACAGGCCGCCCATGATGGTGATCGCCATCGGACCCCAGAATGCCGAGCGTGACAGCGGAATCATGGCCAGGATAGCGGCGAGCGCGGTGAGCACCACCGGGCGGGCGCGCCGGACCGTGGCCTCGACGATGGCTTCGCGCCGCGTCATGCCGTGGGCTACGTCGGTCTCGATCTGATCGACAAGGATCACGGTGTTGCGCATGATCATGCCGGCGAGCGCGATCAGCCCGAGCAGCGCCACGAAACCGAAGGGCTGGTTGGCGACGTTCAGGCCGAGCGAGGCGCCGACAATGCCGAGCGGCGCGGTGAGGAAAACCAGCGCCAGGCGCGAGAAGCTCTGCAACTGGATCATCAGAAGTGTCAGCATCACGATGGCCATCACCGGAAACAGAACGAAGATCGATGCGTTGCCCTTGGCGGATTCCTCGAAAGCGCCACCCGGCTCGATCCGGTACGCAGGCGGCAGGTGATCGCGAATTTCCTGCAGCTTCGGCCAGATCTGGTTGGTGACGTCGGGCGCCTGCACCCCATCGACGACGTCGCCGCGCACAGTGATCGCCATGTCGCGGTTGCGCCGCCAGATGATCGGCTCCTCGTGGGCATATTCGATTTTGGCGATCTGTTGCAGCGGCACGGCAACCCCGTTGCGCGAGGTGACCGTGAGATCGCCGACATGGCCGAGGTCGAGCCGCTCGGATGGCACCGCGCGCGCCACCACTTCGACCTTCTCGATGCCGTCGCGCACCGTCGTCACCGGCGCACCCGAGATCAGCATGGCGAGCGCCTGCGAAACGTCCTGCGGCGTCAGACCGAGCGCACGGGCGCGATCCTGATCGACGACCAGTTTCAGGTAAGGTGACTGTTCGTTCCAATCGAACTGCGGATCTATGATATTTTTGTTCTGCTTGACCACGTCGCGCACCCTGTAGGCGATGTCGCGGACGGTTTGCGGATCCGGTCCGACGACACGGAACTGGACGGGAAAGCCGACCGGCGGGCCAAAGTTGAACCGGTCGACCCGCACGCGCGCTTCGTTCAGGGTGCCTTGGTCGACCGCCCTTTCGATCCGATTCTTGATGCGCTCGCGTGCCTCCACGTTCTTGGCGACAATCACAATCTCGGCAAAGGCCTCGTTCGGCAGTTGCGGGTTGAGCCCGAGCCAGAACCGCGGCGAGCCTTGCCCGACATAGGCGGTGTAGGTCGCGATGTCCTGATCGTCCTTGAGAAGCGCCTCCGCCTTCTTCACCGACTTCTCGGTGACGTTGAACGCGGTGCCTTCGGGCAGCCGCAACTGCAGGAACAGTTCGGGCCGCTCGGAAAGCGGGAAGAACTGCTGCTGGACATGGCCGAAAGCGACGACCGACACGACGAAGACGCCAACAGTTGCCAGTACGACGGAAAGTCGGTGATTGACGCACCATTGGATCACGCGGCGCAGGGCGCGGTAGAGGCGGGTCTCATAGACCGCATGGGGATCGTGGTTGTGGTGAATCGCGACATTCGGCAGCAGTCTGACTCCGAGATAAGGCGTGAAGATCACCGCCACGAACCAGGAGGCGACCAGCGCGATCGCCACGATCCAGAAAATGCCGCCGGCGTATTCGCCGACCGCGGAATTTGCAAAACCAATCGGCAGGAAGCCAGCCGCCGTGACCAGCGTTCCCGTCAGCATCGGAAACGCCGTGGACTCCCAGGCAAAGGAAGCCGCGCGGATGCGGTCCCAGCCCTGCTCCATCTTCACCACCATCATTTCGACCGCGATGATGGCGTCATCGACCAATAGCCCAAGCGCGATGATCAGGGCGCCGAGCGTAATGCGGTGCAGATCAAGCGACATTGCGTTCATCACGATAAAGACGATCGCGAGCACCAGCGGCACAGACAGCGCGACGACGATGCCGGTGCGCCAGCCGAGCGCAACGAAGGACACGAACAGCACGATCACCAGCGCCTCGATAAAGGAGTGCACGAACTCGCCAACTGCGTGCTCGACCACTTTGGGCTGGTCGGCGACGAGGTCGACATTGATGCCCTGCGGCACCGCCTTCATGAATTCCGCGGTTGCGTTGGCGACATCCTTGCCGAGTTCGAGGATATTGGCGCCCTTTTCGGTGACCACGCCGAGGCCGATCGCGGACTTGCCTTCCTGGCGCACGACGAAGCTTGGCGGATCGACGAAGCCGTGGCTGACGGTCGCGATATCGCCCAGGCGAAACACGCGGCCATTGCTCTCGACCGGCGTCTCCGCTACCGCCTTGGCGCCGTCGAGCGCGCCGGTGACGCGCA
>Ga0066903_100004243_pt1 | contig 12063 bp, 13 predicted proteins | sample PanSoiMetaGPlot1_FD_67491 | JGI IMG/M metagenome (GOLD analysis project Ga0066903, IMG submission 67491) | Tropical forest soil microbial communities from Panama analyzed to predict greenhouse gas emissions - Panama Soil - Plot 1 (version 2) | ecosystem: Environmental > Terrestrial > Soil >...
TCCTCGAGCCGCAGCACGAATTCCTCGATTTCGCCGGAACGTGCCTCAGCGAAGCCTCGGTCAGTCGCGATGACACGAAAGCCGCACTTCTCGAGGACGCGTTGCGACGCGACGTTGTCGTGGGCGACGCGGGCGTGGAGCGGGCGCGACGGATCAACAGTCAAGAACGCTTCGAGGGCGCAGGTCGCGATCCCCTTCCCCCAGTAGGAGCGGCCGATCCAGTACGTGACCTCGCGCTCGCCGGGGTCTCCCCACGAGCCAATCGATCCGGCGACTTCGCCGTCGACGACGATGGCTCTGTTGATCACCGTCTCGTCGGCTCTTAGCCTGGACCAGCGGCGCTCGAATGCGTCCCAGTCCATGTGATCGGGCGCCGTGAACGCAGCCATGTGCGCGGCAACCGGATCCGCCCACTGCTCGAACAGCACTGCCAGATCCTCGTCCCGCACCTCCCGCAACGCGCACTGCATCGGGCGAATCCTCGCCGATTGAGGCGGATGGTGACGGACCCAAGCGGTTTTCGTCACTAATTACAAAGGAGTCGAGGACGGAACGCAAAACGGGTCCCGTCCATGCGTCGTTCCGTACTTCTGCTGGTGCTCACCGTCGCGGCGGTCCTCGCCTCGCAGGCGCGCGGCGCCTCGCCGAAGGTGGCCGCGCTGCAGGTGGCGCTCTTCCAGCACGGCTACTACGACGGCGGCTTCGATGGGGTCGCCGGCCCCGTGACGCGCGCGGCGACGAAACGCTTCCAGCGTCGGCACCACCTCGTGCCGGACGGAATCGCGGGCCGTAAGACGCGCGTCGCGCTCGGCCGCTGGGGCCGCCACGAGCTTGGCCAGCGGCAGCTGCGACGAGGCAGTCGCGGTTGGGACGTCGCGGAGCTCCAGTTCCTGCTCCGCCGAAACGGAATCTCACTCTCGCTCGACGGAATCTTCGGGGCGGCGACGGCCGCAGCAGTGATTGGGTCGCAGCGCGCTGCCGGCCTCGCGCCCGATGCCGTGGTCGGGCCACGGACCCTGGCGGTGCTGCGAAGACGCCGCGGCCGGCTTAGCCGGCTTTCCATACACGCCGGCGTCCGCGCCGAGATCGACCGCTGGTCGCGCCACTACGGCGTCGACGGGCATCTCGCGTGCGCGCTCGCGTGGATGGAGTCGGGCGACCAACCGAATCTGACCTCGGCGGCCGGGGCCTGGGGCGTGTTCCAGATCACTCCGGGCACGTGGGAATTCGTGGAGAACGTGCTTGCCGGCCGGCTCTATCCGCGCACCATGGAGGGCAACGTCCGCGTGGGGCTCGTCTACCTGCGTCACTTGCTGCGCACGTTCGGCGACGCCCGCGAGGCGCTCGCCGCTTGGTACACGGGCCCGGGACGAGTTGCGCGGCACGGCATCGGCCCGCGCGGACGGTGGTTCGCAACGACCGTGCTCGCGATCCGCATCGACTGCTGAGCTCTCTCAGTCCGCAGTAGGGACGACTGGGGCTTCGGACCGGTGATCGCCCTGATGCTCGCCGCCACCCGACGCGGTAGTCCTCTCAGATTCCGTCGCTTCGACGATCAGGCCCGCAGAGCCTGAGGAAGCCGAAGCCCTCTCGAGCCTTGCGCGCCGTTCCAAGGCGTAATGGGGCTACGACGTGGCGTTCCTCGAGAGGATCGACGCGCTGCTCACGTTCACGGCTGCCGATTTCGAGGCCGGGCCGATCTGGGTGCTCGAGCTCGACGGCGAGCTCAGCGGCGTCTATCAGATCGTCGGTCGACCTCCCGAAAGGCGAGCTGTCGGACCTGTGGCTCGACCCGAACCTCCTCCCTGTCCAGGCGGATCAACTCCGTCCGTGAGGCGATACCGAGCTTCACGTAGACCTTGCGCAAGTGGTACTCGACGGTGCGCGGGCTGAGAAAAAGCTGCGCCCCGATCTCCTTGTTGGAAAGGCCCTGGCCCGCGAACTCCGCGACCTGCAGCTCCTGAGGAGTCCGCTGAGCCGCCGCACTCGGGTCGCGCGCCGCAGGCGTCGTCTCGCCGGTGGCGCGGAGCTCGGCTCGGGCCAGGTCGGCCCACGGAGCGGCGCCGAGCCGGTCGAACTTCTCCAGCGCCGATCGCAGATGGTCCCTTGCTTCGAGCGGACTGCGGTTTCTGCGAAGTCGTTCGCCGAGCACGAGGCTTGTCCGGGCGACGTCGAACGGGCGGCGCTCGCCGAGCAACCGGATCGCGTTCAGGCACTCGTCTTCTGCCGCGTCGCCGTCGGCGAGCAAACTGCGGCATCGCGCTGCGAGGGCGAGCGTCCAGGCAGGTGCGGCCGGTTGTGCGAGCTCCTCGATCGCCGCGGACGCCTCCGTCGCGGCCTCCATCCGGTCCGTGCGGACGCAGGCCTCGACCAGGTCGGGCGTCGCGAGAACGACGACGAGTGGGCTCCGAATCCCCGGGGGCGCCGCACGAAGTTCGATCAGGCGGGAGGCCGCCTGGTCGGGGCGCCCACGTCCGAGGTCGAGCAACGCAAGAGCCCACTCCGCGATCGACCGATCGCTCCGGACGCTCGTGAGTTGGCGATCGCGTGACGGTTGAGCTCGGAGCGCCCCGCTACTCGAGATCACATCGGCGTCCCGGCCCCCACAACGACGGACTGAAAGGAGTCGCAAGCAAATCGTCGGCATCGAGTGGGACTCGGCCGATGGTCATCTGCAGGGCTCTCGCAAGAGCGCCGATTTCCCGCGCTTCGTCGCGGCGACCCGACCGTTCTACGACGACATCGAAGAAATGACGCACCACGAAGTCACGGCTCGCAAATGACCGGGATGTCGGCACACCGACCTGCCACCCCCCGGCGGGACCTCGCCATCGCAGCCGTGATCGCCGCAAAAGAATGAGCGGCCGCCGCCAAACCGTTCTCGGTCAGGGCGCGTAGTGGTTTGAAACCGAACCGGATGGAGGTGGGTGAATGCGCAGTGCGCTGACGCCAGTTGTATCCGGGTCGAGGGCAAAGTGGCAGGGACGAGTGGCGGCGATCGTCGCGGTCGCCGTGATTGCCGTGGCGGCACAACCCGCGGCGGCGACGCCGAGCAGCTTCGTCGGCGGGTTCAACAACGTCATGACGCTCGCGTCGACCGTGCCGAAGAGCGGGGATGTCAACCCGTACGGGGTCGCGGTGGCGCCGGTCACCGCGGGAAGTCTTGCCAAGGGCGATGTCTTAGTCAGCAACTTCAACAACCATCGCAACCTGCAGGGAACGGGCACGACGATCGTCGACTTCTCCCCGTCGTCTGGGAACGTCAGCCTCTTCGCCTCGCTCGATCCGAACAAGCTGCCCGGCGCCTGCCCGGGCGGGCTCGGGCTAACAACGGCTTTGGTCGCGCTGAAGAGCGGGTGGGTGATCGTCGGCAGCCTCCCGACCAAGAACGGGAGCTCGGCGACCGCGCAAGCGGGCTGCCTGCTGATGCTCGATAGCTCCGGCAAGCCGGTCGAGACGATCACGGGACCGCTCGTCAACGGCCCGTGGGACATGACAGCGCTAGACAACGGCAGTACTGCGGACCTGTTCGTGACGAACGTTCTCAACGGCACCGTCGCGGCCAGTCCGAACACCGTCGACGAGGGCACCGTCGTCCGGATCGATCTGAAGGACCTCAACGGCGTCAAGCCGACGGTCAGCTCCGAGACGACGATCGGCGCAGGGTTCCCGGAGCGAACCGACCCGGCCGCCCTGGTCGTGGGCCCAACCGGGCTCGGACTGGCAGCCGACGGCACTCTCTACGTCGCCGACAGCGGTGGCAACCGGATCGCCAAGATCGTCGATGCAGACACCACCGGCACAGCCTCCATCGGAGGCACGACGGTCACGAGCGACGGCGCGCTCAGCGATCCGCTCGCGCTCGCGATCGCTCCGAACGGCGACATCCTCACCACCAACGGCGGCGACGGAAACCTGGTCGAGACCACTCCGGCCGGCGACCAGATCGCAGTCAAGATGCTCGACAACAGCCCGGCTCCGCCCGGGCCCAACGGCAACGGCACGCTCTTCGGCCTTGCCGTCGTACCCGGAGGTGCCGGCGTGTACTTCGTTGACGACGGCACCAACACCCTCAACCTATTGCACTGACGAGGCACGCCGACGTGTACTAGCGGTACGAGAAAGCTCGAGGGGCGACGTGCCACACGCCGCCCCTCGATGCTCGTCAACCCTGCCGGGTGGGCTCTCTCACGTCTAGGTCTTCCCGACGAACAACGCCGACGAGGCGACCGTCCGGCGTGGTGACGAGGTAGCTGGTCAGGCTGCGAGCGTGCATACGCTCGAGCAATGCGTCGGCTCCGATGCTCGGCCGGACGGTGCTCGGACCGGGCGACATGCTCGCTGCGATCGAACGCTCGTCGTCCCCGGCGAGGGCCTCACGACCCAGTCGGCCGAGGACGACGCGTTGCTCGTTGACCACGACGCAGGTGTCCCATCCGGCGGCGCGAACGCGCTTTCGCACCGAGGCGAGGGGCTCGTCGAGCGTGCACGTCGGCACGTCCCGGTGCGCCACGCTGCCGGCAGTTCGTTCGGGGACTTCAGTCCCTTCCCGCGGCAGCCCGTACGAGCCCCAGCTCTTCTTGCCGGCGCGGAAGTCATAGACGTCTGAGAACCCCATCGTTTCGAGCCGCCACGCGGCTCGCGGGCTGAGGTCTCACTGGTAGTCGTTGCAGTAGACGACCACCGGCCGCTCGCGCTCGAGTTCGACCGGGGCACGGTCGTCGAGCTCCCTGAGCGGGATGTTGATCGCGCTGCGGATGTGCTCCTTCTCGTAATTACTTGCGGGCAACACCTCGACCAGCTGTACGTTCTGCTCGCCGAGTAAGCGTTGGAGCTCGTCTGTGTCGATCGCCCTGGGCATCGTCATCACTCCGTCAGTTCGTCTCTGCGCGCCGCCTCACGTGGCGGCGACGATCGCCGCCGGCCTCCCCGGCCTCGTGATCCAGAGACGGCTCCACGTGCGGTCGGCCGGCAGATTGAAGTGGACGCGACAGCCGCCGCTGCGATCGACCATGAACCGGCCCACCTCCATCGGCGCCCGGGCACGATCGTCGGCCCAGAGGACGAACATCTGTCCGCGGTCGACGGGCAGGCCGCGCGCGGTCAGCGCGAGCGAGTCGTTGCGAGCATCCGAGTGGCTCATCGCCGCACGACCGACCGTGACGCCCGAGCCCGTCCGCAACACCATGTCGTGCGTGCTCGTGTTCTGAGAAAGCAGGAGACCCAACACGACGGCCGCGGCGGCGGCCGCGCCGGCCGCGGCAACGGCGGCGGAGGCGCGCCTGCGGCGAGCAAGAAGGCGGGATCTCGGTGTCGACTCGCTTCTCGCTGCATGGTCGCGCAACAGACGATCGACGCGCCCTAGCCGAAAGAGCTGGCGCTGGCAGGCCGCGCAGGCGCGCACGTGGGCGAGCAGCGCAGCGTCGTCGCGGTCGTCGAGCAGGTCCGGCAGGCGCGTCCACGCTTCCTCGTGCCTCACGCCGACTCCTCGCCAAGTAGGGTCGCGAGCCGATTGAGGCCGCGTCGCTTCCAGCTCTTGACGGAGCCAAGCGGAACGCGCAGGCGACGCGCAATTGCACTCTCGCTCAGATCGTCGAAGTAGGAGAGCTCGATCACAGTCCGCTCCCGCTCGGCCAGCCGCGCCAGGGCGCCATCGAGCCAGAACGCAGCGAGGTCGGCAGGGTCTGCCGCGCCGGCTAGTGCCTCCTCGTCGAGTGGCACGGTGGCGTGACGCCCCGGCACGTTCAACGCTGTTCGCCGCGCGACCGTCATCAGCCAGCCGGCGGCGCTGCCCCGACGGGAATCGAACAGCGCCGCCTTCCGCCAGATGCGGGCGAACACCTCCTGCTCGCAATCCTCGCGATCAGAGCCCGCCGACCCACAGATGCGGGTCACCGCCTGCGCGTAGCGGCCGCACAGCTCTTCGAACGCGGACTCACTCCCGGCTGCGATCGCCTTCAGCAGCTCGGCGTCGCTCGGTCGCGGCAGCGGCCGCCGATCCGAAGGAGCTCTTTGTGGCTGCGGCGTCATCCCCTCGAGAGCGTGATGGGCCTACATGTGCATCTTGCCCTGAGCTGTGTTCGGCTGTCCGTTGGGCTTGATGATCAGCCAGATCCCACCGTGCATGTTCGCGTGCTGGCACATGACCTTGCCGCGGGTGTCCGCGCTGTAGTAGTAGAGCGGGTGCCGGTTGTAGGTCACTTGCAAGGTGCCATTCCTTCGCTTGGTCGTCCCGAGTAGATTCGCCTTGACGTCGGGGCCGGCCAACGGCTTACCCGTCGTCAGCAGCGGCGGCCACGCCTTTGCGCAGACGCCGTAGCAATGACTCGTTGCGCCCCGGTCCGGGCCGAAGACGTACAGCACCTTGCCGCTCGGCCCGAACAGCGCTTTGCCGTAGACCGTCGAGCGCACGGTCAGCCGCGCCCCTGCCGACGAAGCCGCCTCCGACGGCGCCAGGACTACCGCCAATGAGGCAAGCACGGCGACCGTCGTGCCGAAACCAAGCAAGACCATCCGGAATCGAGTCTTCATCCAATCCTCCCTCCCATCCGGCACCCCGTGACCGGGTCCGGGATCGGTTACATCTTCTCGGGAGATACAGGCGCGCCACCAGTTTTGGATGCAAGGGGGATATCGTCTGCCGAGCGGATTGACGAAGCACGTGGTGATACTCGGTGCAGGCTTCGCCGGCTTGGAGCTCGCCACTCGCCTCTCCGAGTCGCTCGCCGACGAGGTCCGGGTCACGCTCATCGACCAAAACGAGTCCTTCCACTTCGGCTTCTCGAAGCTCGACGTCCTCTTCGGCCGTAAAGCCAGCGAGGACGTCCTGCTCGACTACGCGGAAGTGTCGAAGGCCGGGGTCGAGTTCCGGCGAGAACGTGTCAGGTCAATCGAACCGGAGACGCGGCGTGTCACCACAGACCGGCACTCGTACGACGCCGACATCCTCGTCGTCGCGCTCGGAGCCAACTACGACCTCGGGGCCACTCCAGGCCTCGAGGAAGGCGGCTACGAGTACTACTCGCTCCGAGGCGCCGAGCGGATGCGCGACGCACTCGGTCAGTTCGAGTCGGGAACGATGCTGATCGGGATCCTCGGCCAGCCGTTCAAGTGCCCGCCCGCTCCCTTCGAAGGTGCGCTCCTGCTGCACGACTACCTCGTGCAACGCGGTATCAGGAAAGCGGCGGAGATCCGCGTAATCGGCCCGATGTCGGCACCAGTGCCGATCACCCGGGAGGTCTCACAGGGCATCCTCGACGCGCTCGGCGGGCGGGGAATCGACTACATGGCGAACCAGCACATCATCGAGCTCGACACGACCCGCAAGGCGCTGCGGCTCGAGAGCGGCGAAAGTGTTCCTTACGAGTTCTTTGTCGGCATTCCCGTCCATCGTGTCCCGGAAGTCGTCGCTGCTTCGGGTCTCGCTCCCGACGGCTGGATCCCGGTGGAACACACCAACCTCGCGACACAGTTTCCGGACGTGTACGCGGTGGGCGATGTCGCGGGGGCTCCAACGGCGAAGGCGGGTGTCTTCGCCGAGTCCGCCGCCGTCGTCGTGGCCGACGACATCGTTGCGCGTCTTCATGGCACCGCTCCGCCGCGGCCGTGGGAGGCCGCGGGGAGCTGTTACATCGAGTTCGGCGGGGGAGCCGTCGGCAAGGTCGAGGCGAACTTCCTCGGCGGTCCGAAGCCGACCGCCCAACTCGTCGGCCCTTCCGCCGAGCTCGCCGCGGAGAAAGAGGCTTTCGGCCTAACGCGACGCGCGCGGTGGTTTGGCCCCTGACTCGTGAAAAGGTGGCGAGGGGTCCTCAACCCGGAATGACCAGCACGTCGATCGGGAAGTACTGCGGCGCTCCGCCCTCGGGCGGCGGGCCGCCCAGGACCTCCGCAACCGCCGGGCCGAGCTTCTCCTCCATGAAGCGCTCGAACGCCTCACGCGATTCCCAGACGTCGTAGACGTAGTAGCCCTGCTCGCCCTGGCCGGCGCTGTGGACGATCAGCCCCTCAGGCGCCTCGTCTTCGCGCATGGGGGCGCCGTGCCCGAACATCTTCTCGGTGACGTCGTCGTAGTTCTGCTTCGTGAACTCGGGCGCTGCGATGAGGACTCCGACCGGCATCTCGCCTCCCTCGTTTCGTGGAGGCCGGATTGTAAGCCTCTGCGCGAGCAGCCGTCTCGTGCCTCAGTGCCCGGCGGCCATCGCCACAACGTTGCACGGGATCAGTGCGCCTGGTTCGCGATCGCGACGGCCTCGAGTCGCGAGTGGGCGCCGATCGCGCGCATCAGGTGGCGGATGTGGTTGCGCACCGTTTCAATGCTGAGCTGGAGCTCGTCGGCGATCTGCTTCGTCGAGCGACCGCGCTCGAGAAGCTCGAGGACCTCCGCCTGTCGCGGAGTCAGGTGGAGCTCGGGATGTGCGTGGGGCTGCTCAACGAGATTCGAGACCTGCCCGAAGACACCGACCACGTGGTCACCGTGGACGAGCGGCACGGAACTGATCTCCACGGCTACCCGGTCGCCGTCCGTGCCGATGACGACGAACCCTGCGTCGGTGACCTTCGCTGGTCCCACAACCTTGCGTGCAAACAACTCTCTTGCGCGCCGCGTCTCCTCGGGCGCGACGACGCTCGTGAACTGCCGCCCTTGGACGTCGCCGACGATGTTCCGGGCGGCCGCGTTCACCCAGCGAACGACACCGGCCCGGTCGATGACGTAGCTGGGCACGTTGACGTGCTCGAGCACCTCCTCCATTTCCATCGATTCAAGAACCCCGACGGGCATTCGCCAGGAAGCTCAGCTCAGCTCGGCGTCGACGTCGTTCACGGCGGGGGTCGCCCTCGATTATGACGTTCGTCGATCGCCGCGTTCAGCTCCGCGGAGACGACCATCACCCGCCCGACCAGGACGAGCGAGAGGAGGAGCGCCGTTGCGATTCCGAGTGCGCCGTAGGTGTTGGCTCGATCCTCGACGAGACGCGTGGTCACGTACACGTTGAAGACGTTCACGAACAGCAGCCCGAGGCCGAACAGCAATGCGCCGGGAAGCAGCGCCGGCCAGCGGGCGTCGCGATGCGGCAGCTGCACGGACACCGCGAGCCACACGCTTCCCATCAGGAGGATGTAGACGAGCACGGCTCCGAGCCCGCCCCACTGGTCTTGACGACGAGCCCAGCCCGCGATCTCCGCCGCAAGGATCGTCGTCGCGAGCGCAGCGCCGAGAACGCCGACGCCCCTTGGCGTGACACGCGTTCCGCGTCCGGAGCCCTGCCAGGCGATGGCGTGCACGATGGCGAGCGCCCTGTAGAGCTTCGCGGTGGCGTAGAGGACGGCGGGAACCATCAAGATGAAGACGATCCAACGAGCGCGTCCCGAGGCGGTCGTTGCGACCTGGGAGGCAATCAGCCCGTGCAAGCCCGCCTTCTTGGCGACCTGGGTCGGGCTCTGATCGACGGTGCCCGCGTAAAGCCCGAGCCCGGAGACGAACAGGAGCGCGGTGGGGAGAAGGAGGACGAAGAGGCGGTAGGCGAGCGCGCCGGCGAGGAGGCCGCCGCCGATCCGCGAGTCGCGTTCGATCAGGCTGAAGCCCAGGTCGACCGACGCGTGACGTGTGCGGGCAGCCTCGGTCCGTGCGCGCAGGATCCGGGCCCGTTCGGCCCAGCGTGCGAGCCGGCCGGCAACGGTGGGCTCGAGGTCGATCTCGACCGCCTGCGGCTCGTCTCGTGGATCCGGTGCGCCGCGCTCCGTCATGTGAGCCGGAAGGAAAGCCCGACCTCCTCGGGCAGCACGGCGGTCTCTCGTTCGTCCGTCAACCCGGTCCGAACCCTGGCATCGAAGTAGACGTAGGCCGTCGTGAGAGCGACGTACGGCATCGTGACGGCGTAGACGATCCCGGCGATCACGTTCACGAGCCAGAACGGCGCGTCGGTGCCCAGGATCAGGAGCACCCCGATCAGCGGGCCGACGACGAGCACGAGCGCTCCTCCGACGACGATCAGCGTCGTGACCTTGAGCCACCGCTTCCGGACGAGGCGGCCGCTACGGCGAAGAGCCGCCAGCGCGGACGTTCGCTCGAGCGCGGTCACGGGGGCGATCAGCGCCCAGCGGCCGGCGAGCCAGGCGGCGATCGGAAGCAGGAAGATCGAGTTAGCGAGCAACGAGATGGCCAGCGTGGCGACGAGGAGAGCACCGAAGAGCGACCCGACGCTGGCGAGGGCCAGCCGGTAGGCCTGGAGCGGGCCGACCTGCCGCCCCTGGTCGATCTCGACCAGCGCGCGCGCAGTCGCTGCCTGGACGACTCCGAGCCCCAGCAGCGTCAGCGCGGTGCCGATCGCGAGGACGACGACGGCAAGCACTCCGTTGCTTTCGCCGCCCGTCTGGACTCCGAGGACGTTCGTCGCGTGGAGGGCGAGCGCCTGCAAGAGCGCAACAAGCAGCGAGACGGGCACAAACAACACGCCCATCCCGACAAACAGGGGGAACCGCGCGACGTACATTCTCCCCGCCGAGGAGAGGACCTGGCCCCACGCCCGCCTCCGCGCCAGGCGGAGCGGAGCGGACGGACGCCAGTCCGTCCGCGAGAGCAGGAAGATCACGAGCAGGACCAGCCCACCGAGCACCAGGCTGAACTCGAGCGGGTGGTGGACGAGCTGCACCAGCGCCCTCGACCCGCCGCCGATTCCGCCGCAGAAGAAGCCGGTCGCCTGAGGCCCGAAAGCGCTGCCGCCGGGGACCGTGTAGCTCCGCGCGCGCCAGCCGCTCGACCACTCGATCGGAGCAGTCCACTGCCTCTTCAGATTGGGCCCGGTCGGCCCGTTGAAGAACGCGGGCCGCAGCTCGCCCCAGCGGCCCTCGAACGCGATCCATGGAAACGTCCTTTCTGCCTGGGCCTGATCGCCCGGGATCGTCCGCACGACCGGGCGGACGTCGAACGTCGGCCCGCGCGTGTCGTCACAGCCGACCCCCTCTTCCGCCGAGCTCCCGAGGTAGAGGGCCTCGCCGAAGAAGTTTGCATGCGATCCGGCGGCGGGATGGACCACCGGGTGCGTGCCGTCGACGCGCTCGAGCTTGTCGTCATTCCAGGCGGCGCGCTCAGCCCCCTCGTGCTGGCTGTAGCCGACCTCGAGCGGCGCCCGCTGTAGGGCCTGCGCCGCGCTCGACGCGTCGAAGACGAGCTGGATCATCTCCCAGTCGCCTTCGTGGAGGTTGTTCCAGTCGTTGAAGACGTAGAAGAGCCAGTACTGGAGGGCGATCTTGCCCGGATGTCGCGGGTCCTTGGTGACGTGCGCGTAGACGGTCGGCGCCCGACCGGCGGTGAGCCGTCGTTCCCATCGGAGGTAGGAACACCCCGGGTCGAGCGCGTTCCCCGGAAAGTCGAGGTGGTACTCGAAGAGGCCCTTGGCGAGATCCTCGGCCGTCGGGCCGATTTTGACCAAGTCGTTGCCGCCCCACGGGCCGCGCAACGCGACCGTCGGCTCCCCGAAGAGCAGGTCGACGTCGATCGGGGTGTACGGCCTCCCCGGCGGACAGTCGGTGTGTTCGACGAGCCTCACGACAGGGGCGTAGCGCTGTGCGAGTGTCTGCTCGTCGCCGAGGCTCGCCGCGGCAACGGGCGCCGACACGCACGCGATCGCGGCGAGCGCGATGAGCAGGGCCGAGCGAGCCCACATGCGACAGCATGCTCTCAATCTTCGGCTAGCGCGGAGCCGGGCCGGCGAGCGCGTCGGAGGCGCGGAAGCGCTCTCCGAGGATGCGACCGAGGTCGCTCACGAAGCGCCACGGCAAGCCGCGGATGGACGAGTCGCAACCGCTGGAAGGCGGACTGAGTCAGCACGAGCGCCTCGGCCGGCTCGAGCGCGACGACGTCCGCCGACCGCGGCAGGCCGTCGAAGAAGCCGACTTCGCCGAACAGGTCGCCGGGCTCGAGTACGCGGACGCGTTGCGGCGTTCCGTCAGCCAGCACGAGCACCTCGAACGAACCATGCGAAATGATGAAGAAGCCGCGGTCGACCTGACCGCGGCGGACAGCCCCGGTTTGAACGCGACCGAGACCTCCCCCGCGTGGACGGC
>Ga0066903_100004244_pt1 | contig 12062 bp, 9 predicted proteins | sample PanSoiMetaGPlot1_FD_67491 | JGI IMG/M metagenome (GOLD analysis project Ga0066903, IMG submission 67491) | Tropical forest soil microbial communities from Panama analyzed to predict greenhouse gas emissions - Panama Soil - Plot 1 (version 2) | ecosystem: Environmental > Terrestrial > Soil >...
AGGCTGCCGTGGGCCGCCGACTGCAGCTTCGTCCCTTCGTACTCCGAGAGGTGGGACACGACCCATTCGTCGATCCGGTCGGTGAGCAGCAAGACCTCGATGCCATTTTTTCTGAATACTTCCAGATGCGGGCTGTTCTTCGCGGCGGAGAAGCTGTCAGCCGTCACGTAGTAGATGGCATCCTGCCCAGGCTTGGCGCGGCCCACATAGTCGGCGAGCGACACCGCCTGATCGGCGCTGTCGGTGTGGGTCGATGCGAAACGGAGCAGCTTCGCGATGCGCTCCCGATTGGCGCCGTCTTCGATGACGCCTTCCTTGAGCACTCGGCCGAACTCGGTCCAGAACGTGCCGTACTTTTCCTGCTGATGTTCCGCCAGATCCTCGAGCAAGCCCAGCACGCGCTTGACCGACGCAGCACGGATTTGCGCCACGTCGGAAGATTGCTGCAGGATTTCCCGCGATATATTGAGCGGCAAGTCACCCGAGTCGATAATGCCGCGGACGAATCGAAGATAGGCGGGGAGGAGCTCGTCGGCCGCATCCATGATGAACACCCGCCGAACGTACAGCTTCACACCGTGCCGCGTGTCGCGGTCCCAGAGATCGAACGGCGCACGACGCGGAATGTAGAAGAGCTGCGTGAACTCCTGACGGCCTTCCACTTTCGCATGCGCCCAAGCCAACGGCGGTTCGAAGTCATGGGCGACGTGCGTGTAGAGTTCCTGGTAGTCCTTCTCGGTGATCTCAGACTTCGGCTGAGCCCAGAGCGCTGACGCCTGGTTGACCTGTTCGTCCTCCTCCGTCGCGACTTGCGCCTTTACCGCAGGATCCCACTGCTCTTTCTTCATCAAAATGGGGAAGGTGATGTGGTCGGAGTACTTGCGGAGGATCTCCCGCAGGCGCGATCCGGATAACAGCTCGTCTTCTCCCGGCCTGAGACGCAAGATGACGTCTGTGCCCCGTGAGTCCTTCCGGACGGGCTCAATCGTGTAGTCCCCCTCGCCCGCGCTCTCCCATCGCACACCCTCGTCCGCCGGGGCCCCAGCGCGGCGAGTGAGGAGGACGACGCGCTCCGCGACAATGAAGGACGAGTAGAAGCCGACGCCGAACTGGCCGATGAGCTGAGCGTCTTTGGCGGCGTCGGCGGTCAGGCGCTCGAAGAACTCGCGCGTTCCGGACTTGGCGATGGTCCCGATGTGATCGATGACTTCCTGCCGCGTCAGGCCGATGCCGTTATCGGATACCGTAAGCGTCCGCGCGGCCCGATCGTAGCCCACGCGTATGCGGAACTCCGGATCGCCGTCAACGAGCGTGCCGTCGGCCAGGCTCTCGAACCTCAGCTTGTCGCAGGCATCGGATGCGTTCGAGACGAGCTCGCGCAGAAAGATCTCCTTGTTGCCGTACAGGGAGTGGACCATCAGATGCAGGAGCTGCTTGACTTCGGCCTGAAAACCGAGCGTTTCTTTCGGAGATGTGACGGCCATGTGGTGGATCCTTCGCAGTGGTTGCCAGCCTGGCGCGAGATTCCTACGATAGACGAACGTCACGGCGGGTTCAATGCGTCAAGATGAGCGAATCGCGCGCAGGTCTCATGCTTGACACTCGCGAAATCCATGTGTTAGGTGACAAAAAGACAGACCAGATCGGGGAGGATGCTTATGAAAGTACGACCTCTGCGTGACCGAGTTCTCGTCAAGCGTATCGAGGAGCAAGAGCAACGGATTGGCGGCATCATCATCCCGGATACCGCCAAGGAAAAACCGCAACAAGCCAAAGTTGTCGCGGTCGGCAGCGGCCGCGTGACCGACGACGGCAAGACGATTCCTCTGGAGGTGAAGGCGGATGATTACGTGCTCATCGGAAAATACGCGGGCACCGAAATCAAGCTGGATGGCGAGGAATACTTGATCGTCCGCGAGGACGAGATCCTGGGCGTGGCCGAAGGCGTGCCGGAGCTCGCCGCAGTATAGGAGGGAGCGATATGGCCGGCAAACAGATCGTCTACAACGAGGAGGCGCGCCACTCGCTCATGCGCGGCGTGAACAAGCTGGCGGATGCCGTGAAGGTGACGCTCGGCCCGAAAGGCCGCAACGTCGTGATCGACAAGAAATTCGGCGCACCGACGATCACCAAGGACGGCGTGACCGTCGCGAAGGAAATCGACGTTCCTGATCCGGTCGAGAATCTCGGCGCGCGGATGGTGCGCGAGGTGGCGAGCAAGACATCGGACGTCGCCGGGGACGGCACGACGACGGCGACCGTGCTCGCCCAGGCCATCATTCGCGAAGGCGCCAAGAACGTCGCCGCGGGTGCGAACCCCATGGGCCTCAAGCGCGGCATCGAGCGGGCCGTCGAGCGGATGGTGACGGAGCTGAAAGGGCTGAGTCAGCCGGTGAAAGGCGACATGATCGCCCAGGTCGGGACTGTCTCGGCGAACACCGACGCGACCATCGGCAAGATCATCGCCGAGGCGATGGACAAGGTCGGCAAGGACGGCGTGATCACCGTCGAAGAGGCCAAGACCATCGAGACCTCGCTCGACGTCGTCGAGGGGATGCAGTTCGACCGGGGGTACCTCTCCCCCTATTTCGTGACCGATCCGGAGCGGATGGAAAGCGTGCTCGAGGATCCGCTGATCCTGATTCACGAAAAGAAGATCTCAGCGATGAAGGACGTGCTGCCGATTCTGGAGAAGATCGCTCAGACCGGCAAGGCCCTCGTGGTGATTGCCGAGGACCTCGAGGGCGAAGCGCTCGCCACGCTCGTGGTCAACAAGCTGCGAGGCACTTTGAAGGCGGCGGCCGTAAAGGCGCCTGGCTACGGCGATCGGCGGAAGGCGATGCTGGAGGACATCGCGACCCTGACCGGTGGCCGAGCGATCACTGAGGATCTCGGCCTGAAGCTCGAGAACCTCAAGCTCGAGGACCTCGGCACCGCCAAACGCGTGGTCATCGACAAAGACAATACGACGATCATCGAGGGGGCCGGGACGAAGAAGGCTATCGAGGGTCGGGTCAAGCAGATTCGGACGCAGGTCGAGGAGACCACCTCGGACTACGACCGCGAAAAGCTGCAGGAGCGGCTTGCGAAGCTGGTCGGCGGTGTCGCGGTGATCAAGGTGGGGGCGGCCACCGAGACGGAGATGAAGGAGAAGAAAGCGCGCGTCGAGGACGCGATGCACGCCACGAAGGCGGCCGTCGAAGAGGGGATCGTGCCGGGCGGGGGGGTGGCGCTGCTGCGTGCGTCGGCCATTCTGGAGTCGTTTGCCAAGGGCGCGGACCTCGACCACGACGAACGCCTGGGGATCGAGATCGTCCGCAAGGCGTCCGAGGAGCCCACGCGCTGGATCGCCCAGAATGCCGGACTCGAAGGCTCGATCGTCGCCGCGAAGATTAAGGAAGCGAAAGACAAACACTGGGGGTTTAATGCGCAGAGCGAGGAATACGAGGATCTGGTCAAGGTCGGCGTCATCGACCCAACCAAGGTGGTACGGACGGCGTTGACGAACGCCGCGTCGATTGCCGCGCTGCTCCTGACGACTGAAGCGCTCGTGTCAGAGTTGCCGGAGAAGAAGGAAAAAGTGCCTGCCGCACCGGGCGCCGGCATGGACGACTACTAACTCTCGGAAATCCTGGTCGGAGATCGGGTTCTTCCTGATTCGATCTCCGACCGACCGATGTGGCTCGGCGCATCAGGTCAAGCTCATCTGTTGAGGGATTCGCCGACTCGCTTGACCTTGACCGTGAGCCTTTACACGCGCACCCTTGATGGGCCGTGACGTCGAGCGACTCCATCCGCAGAATCCAAACGATCCGAGGCGGGCGGCGCGACGCGATTGTGTCCCAGCGTCCGGTGCTGTCGAGCGCCGCCGGCGCAGGATGGCAAGGCCTGCTTCTCGAGCGCCACACGGGCGGCGAGGTGCACGACGCCCGTGACACCGAAGCGCCCTCGAATATTCTCCATTTCATCGAAGGCGTGTCGTTGATGAGCGAGTGGCGATCCGACGGGCATACGTACCGGGTCGTGAACCGGCCTGGGAGCATGGCGTTCGAACCGAAGGGTTTCCGGTTCGACGTTCACTGCGTTCGGGCGCGACCCGCGACGCAATGGATTCTGGATCTCGATCAGACGATACTTGCACACCGAGTGCAGGACAGTGTGCGCGGCGGGCGCGCCGAGCTGAGGCCGCAGTTGAACCTGGCGGATCCGCAGATCGCCTCGCTCTGCCGGCTCTTGCAGGCGGATCTGGAGGCCGGCTGCCCGAGCGGCCCGTTGTACGGGGAGCTGGTGGGCGCCGCGCTCGCGGTGCAGCTTGTGCGCCACTGCTCGGCCACCGATGTTGAGGCCGTTTCTTCCAGCGGCGGGCTGTCGCCTGCCCGGTTGCGACGAGTCTTCGAGTTCATCGAAGCCCACCTCGACGTCAACATGCGTCTGAACATGCTGGCGGAAGAGGTCGGCGTAAGCGCCTTTCACTTCTCCCGCCTGTTCAAACAAAGCACGGGGAGCAGCCCGCATCAATATTTACTCCGTCGAAGGCTCGACCGGGCCAAGACCTTGCTCCGCCAACCTCAAATCAGCCTGGCGGAAGTCAGCGCGTCAACGGGGTTCGCCGATCAGAGCCATTTCACGAAGGTCTTCCGACAGTTCGTTGGCGTCACCCCGTCTGAGTTTCGAAGTCAGCACAAGCCATCCTTTCAGCACCTTCTGACCAATCGAGCAACGTCGCACAAGACGCACACCGGCGCTTCCCTCTAGCGCGCTCTCCTCGGAGGAATCCTCGCCCGTCACACACAAGTTACGTGTGGGTCATAGTCCCGTTACACACCTCAAGTAGAACCTGGACCTCAACCAACTTATAGCCGCGCTCGGCTGGCGAGGACCGAGGGAGTCCACTATGTACAAGCTCGTTGGCAAGGCATTCATCGGGGCTCTGGCCGGGGCAAGTCTGACGACCGCTCTCATGGTAAGAGGTGCCGACGCGAAGTCGAATCCCCATCCACAGCTGGCAGTCGAACGCGACGAACATTTCGACGAACGTTCTCATCGGTCGCTCCTCGCCGCGTGGGTGGAGCTCGGCGCGAACGGTCAAGCGATCGCTCGCGTCATCGTGTCCGACAAATTGTGCCCCTTTATCCAGCTGGACGACTCCTTACACGAAATGTGGCTTCGCGCCCGTGCGGAAACCATCCCGCAGCGCACAACCACCAGTCCCCCGGAGGATTCCAAGCCGTCGGCGTTCCCGGTCACGACGTGCGAGTATGTCATCCCCGATCACACGCGGTTCGCACGCGTGATGAGCACGGTGCTTCCTCTCCCCAAGCGGAATCCCCGGCGAATCGTGATCCTCGGTGACACGGGGTGCCGGCTGCTGATTGGCGATCCATGGCAGGCCTGCTCCGACCCGGAAGAGTGGCCATTTCATCGCATCGCTGAGACGGCGGCCCGATTCAAGCCCGATCTCGTGCTTCACGTCGGCGACTATCAGTATCGCGAGAACGAGTGCCCCCCCGACATTGGCGGATGCCAAGGGAGCCCCTGGGGCTACGGCTGGGATACGTGGGAGGCTGATCTGTTCAAGCCTGGGGCCAGGCTGCTCGAGGCCGCACCGTGGATCGTGGTGCGTGGCAATCACGAGCTGTGCGCGCGCGCGGGGCAAGGCTGGTACCGGTTCCTAGATACGGAGGCGTATCAGTCGGTTCGAACGTGCAACGATCCCGCGAACGACGCCATCGCGAACTATAACGATCCCTACGCAGTACGGATCGGGGACGACACGCAGATCATCGTGTTCGACAGCTCCAACGTCACCAAGTCGAAACTCGCTGCAGGCGATCCCGCGTTTGCCAGGTATGAGGATGAACTCACGCAAGTGGCAGTCCTCGCCGCGAACAACCCGAACGGGCTCAACATCTGGACGAATCATCACCCCCTTCTGGCCTTCTCGCCGGTGGCGGGGACAGCTCCGACGGGAGGCAATCCTGCGCTGCTCTCGGTCATGTACGCGACGTACGGCCCTAATTACTATCCACCGGGCATTGACCTCGCGCTGCATGGGCATACACACATTTTCGAGGCGCTCAACTTCTCGACCAACCATCCGGCGATGATCATGAACGGCAATGGAGGCGACAATCTCGACCTCAACCTGCCGGACCCGTTCCCATCCGACGCGCACCCGGATGCGGCCTTTGCGTCTGTCGTCGACGTCCAGGAGATCGCCGACACGAGCACCTTCGGATTCATGGTGGCCGACCGAGAAGGCGGCGGGAGATGGACCTTCCGGGCGTACACGCGCGACGGGCGGCAGCTCACGTCCTGCCGTTTTAGAGCGTCGAAGATCGCCTGCTCGAAACTGGGGTTCCTCCACTGAACGACAGCTGCGGGCGCAGGTGGTGGCTGAATGCACTCGCAAACGGCCCACCCGCGCGCGCTGGCGGGTCGGCGTTAGCTCTGGCTTTCGCCGTCCTCGTCACGGTCGTGGCGCCATTGGCCGACGCGATGCGGGGGAGTCCCGAGGTTCCCCCTCCGACTAATGGTTCACGGATCGCACTCGGCCGCACGATCTTCTTTGATCCGGGTCTTTCTGACCCGCCGGGTACCAGCTGCGCGAGCTGTCACGCGCCCGAGCGGGCGTTTTCCGGCGATCACGGGTCGTCGATCGGCGTCGCACAAGGCAGCCGTCCGAATCATTTCGCGACGCGAAGCACGCCGTCCTTGCTGTATCTCCGATATGTGCCCCGTTTCCACTTCCATCAGGACGACGATGCGATTCAGCCGTCGGCCGTCGGCGGCTTCTTCTGGGACGGCCGCGCGGACTCGATCTCCGAGCTGGTCAGGCAACCACTCCTCAACCCCGACGAAATGAACAACCGCGATTCCGCGCAGATTGCGCAGAAGATCGCCGGCAGCCGTTACGCCGCCGATTTTCGACGTGAATTCGGCGAGGCGACCAACGACCCGGAGGCTGCGGTGAGCGCGCTCGGCGACGCGCTGGAGGCCTTTCTCACAAGCGATGACATGGCGCCGTTCTCGTCCAAATACGACGCGTATGTGCGCGGCGACGCGAGACTCACCTCGCTCGAGGCGAGGGGGCTCAAGCTGTTCAAGGATCCGGACAAAGGCAACTGCGTGTCGTGTCACAGAATCTACGATACGTCCAAGAATCCGGAGCGGTCGCTCTTCACCGACTTTGGCTACGATGCGGTCGCGGCGCCACGCAATCGGTTCATCCCGGCAAACGCTGATCCTGAGCACTTCGATCTCGGTCTCTGCGGACGTCGAAATACCCGCACACCAACTGAGGACGACGCGTGGTGTGTGAACTTTCGCACACCGTCGTTACGAAACGTGGCCGTCCGCCAGAGCTTCATGCATAACGGCGTGTTCAAGCGGTTACGCGACGTCGTGGCCTTCTATGCCACACGCGCGACGAATCCGATGCGATGGTATGAATCAGGGGTGAAGTTCGACGATGTGCCCCCTCGGTACCGCGGCCAGGTCAACGTCAACGCTATCCCCTACAATCGTCGGACGGGCGACGATCCAGCGTTGACGGACGCGGACGTCGATGCGATTGTGGCGTTTCTCAACACGTTGACCGACGCGGCCTACCGTGCCCAGGCAGGCACCGGGGCCAGGCCAGTGATCCGGAAGTGACGCACGGACTCATCCACGCTCGCATTTGCTTCGGTCGGCGTAAGATGATATATAACATCTAATGGACGGTGACCAGTGCGATACAGCGCACACCATAAACAACAGACGCGCGAGCGAATCGTCCGGGCGGCGGCGCGTCGCTTCCGCAGCCGCGGGGGCGAAGGGGCCGGCATCAGCGATTTGATGCACGATCTGCGACTGACGCACGGCGGCTTCTATCGCCATTTCAAGAGCAAAGAGCGGCTCTTCGTCGAGGCATTCGACCTGGGCCTGAAGGAAGCCGGAGATCGGATGGTGAAGGCGATCGAGCAGGCCCCGCGTGGCTCAGAGCTCGAAGCGCTGATCGATGGGTATCTGGATATCGCGCATGTCAATGACATGGCCGGCGGCTGTCCTGTCGCGGCGCTCGCATCTGAAGTGGCGCGGCGGCCGGCGAGCGGCCGCGAGCCGTTCCTGCAAGCGCTCCGAGCTTATGTCCGGAGGATGGAGCAGTACATCTCGGCCGAGAACGACGAAAAGCGCCGTCAGAAAGCCATCTGGCTCTTAACGGGTATGGCGGGCACTCTCATGGTGGCGCGGGCGTTCACCGAAGAGCACGATCGCCGCGCGGTTCTCGACGCGGCGAAAAAGTTCTACCTCGCGGCTGCCCAGGCGTAGCCTTTTTTGGGATCCATTGGATGATATTGGTCATCTAATAATTCAGGAGGCCGGAACGATGGAAGACCGAGTTGGGATTCCGGGCGAGGCGATCACGTCTGGAGTCGAGCAATGAATTTCGTCGCGTTGCGCATGCTCACCGGCGACCGGGCCAAGTACTTCGGCCTGGTCTTCGCCATCGCCTTTTGCACGTTTCTGCTGGAAAACCAGACGTCGATCTTCGCCAACATCATGAAGCGCACGGCCAGCCAGATCCTTGACGTGACCGACGCCGAGGTGTGGGTGATGGATCCGCAGACGGAGTACTGGGAGCAGACCAAAGCGCTGAAAGACACCGATTTGACGCGGGTGCGCGGCGTGCCGGGAGTGCAGTGGGCGGTCCGGTTGTTCAAAGGGAATCCCGTCGCCCGCACGCTCGAGGGCAAATTCGCCTCGTCGTTTCTCATCGGGATCGACGACGCGACCCTTGCGGGTGCGCCACGTGAGATGCTGCTCGGCTCGTGGGAGCGCCTGCGGGAACCAGACTCCGTCGTCATCGACCAGGCGGGCTACATCCTCCTCTTCCCGGACCAGCCGTTGGCGCTCGGCCGCACGCTCGAGATGAACGACCACCGCGTGACGATTGTGGGGATCTCCGACGTGCCCGCGCCGTTTGTCAGCCTCCCGGTGATGCACACACGCTACAGCGAGGCGATCAACTTCCTCGGGCGCGAGCGCACGCAGCTGTCGTTCATCATTGCCCGGCCACAGGCGGGAGTGAGCGCGTCGGAGCTGACCTCGCGCATTTCTGCGCGGACCGGGCTTCGCGCGCGGACGTCGCTCGAATTCATGTGGGACTGCGTCCGGTATTACCTCCAGCACACCGGCATCCCCGTGAATTTCGGCATCACAATCGCGGTCGCGATCATCGTCGGCGCCGTGGTGGCGGGGCAGACGTTCTACCTGTTCACGGTCGAAAACCTGAAGCAGTTCGGCGCGCTCAAAGCGATCGGGGTGACGAACGTGCGCCTGATCGGGATGATTCTGCTGCAGGCGTTTACGGCCGGCACGCTCGGCTTCTCGATGGGAACCGGGATGGCGGCGACCTTCTTCGAGATCTTCAGACACCAGCTGGCCACGCGCGGCATCATTCTGATGTGGCAATGCGTCGCGCTGACCGGCGCCTGCATCCTGTTCGTCGTGATCGTCGCCAGCATCCTCAGCATCCGCCGGGTGCTGGTGCTCGAGCCGGCGGCCGTCTTCCGAGGATGACGTCGATGGCCAATGTCATGAACGAGGGGTTCGGCGTCTCCTGCCGAAACATCCGCAAACGCTTTGGCTCTGGGGAGGCCGCTGTTGAAGCGCTGCGCGGCGTGGACTTCGAGACGCGGTTCGGTGAGCTCAGCTTCCTCGTCGGACCCAGCGGCTGCGGCAAGACGACGCTGATTTCGATCATTGCAGGGCTGCTCGACCGGACTGACGGAGAGCTGACGGTGCTCGGAACCAACCTCGACGCGCTGTCGCCGCCGGACCGCGTGTTATTCCGTCGCCGCAATCTCGGATTCATCTTTCAGCAGTTCAATCTGCTCCCAGCGCTCACGGCCGCCGAGAACGTGGCCGTTCCACTGATCGCAGCGGGGACGCCCCGCCGGCGCGCGGTCGATCAGGCCAGCGCGCTCCTGTCGCAGCTTGGCCTCGGGACGCGTCTCCAGGCCTTGCCGTCGACGCTGTCCGGCGGACAGCAACAGCGCGTGGCGATAGCCCGCGCGCTCGTCCATGAGCCGCGCCTGGTTGTCTGCGACGAGCCGACGGCAGCGCTCGATCACGCGAGCGGTGAAGCCGTCATGGAACTGCTCGCCGCCAACGCCGTCCGGCCCGGCCGCACCGTCATCGTCGTCACGCATGACGCCCGGGTCTTCCAGTACGCCCATAGCATCGCGCACATGGACGACGGTCGCATCGTCAATGTGACGCGCCCAGAGCGGGCGGCGCGCTCAGAGGGGTCGTGGCGGGAAGATCCAACGCAGCCGTCCCCCCAGTTTCAGGAGACCTACGCATGAAGCGATTCATCTTGCCAGCCATCGGCGTCGTCGCCGCGGTCTGGTCCGCCTATTCCGTGGTCCGTACGCAACCGCACCGAGCGCCGACCGATCCGCCGGCGCCGCCGGCGGTGTCCGATTACAAAGCCACTGTGGCCGCGGTGGGCCTGATCGAGGCAAGCACCGAAAACATCTGGGTCGGCACACCGCTCGGCGGCGTGGTCGAGACGGTGTTCGTGACTGCCGGTCAAACGGTAAGAAGCGGAGCACCGTTGTTCGAGTTGGACACGCGTCAGCTCCGCGCGGAACTCGCGGTCCGTCAGCAGGCTGTCGCCGTCACCCATGCCCGCGAGCATGTGGCCGAGGCCCGCGTCGACGATTTGCAAAAGCAGCTCGGATTCGTGGAACACGTGACCGACAAACGCGCCATCAGCGCTGAGGAATTGACCCGGCGGCGGTCCGCCGTGGAGACGGCGACAGCAGAGCTCGCGGAGGTTCGAAGCGAGATCGCCGCCGCCGAATCCCAGGTGGAGTCCGTGCAGGTCGACCTCGAACGCAGCGTCGTCCGCGCGCCGATGGCCGCCGAGGTGCTGCAAGTAAAAGTGCGTGTGGGCGAATACGCCCAGGCGGCAGCAACCGCCAATCCGCTCATCGTGTTGGGCCGCTCGAAGCCGCTGCACGTGCGCGTCGACGTCGATGAGAGCGAGGCCTGGCGCGTGCGCGAGGGCGCGCACGCGGTCGGTCATGTGCGTGGGAACGCCGACCTGAAAACGCCGCTGCAGTTCGTCCGGTTCGAGCCGTTCGTCGTGCCCAAACGATCGTTGACAGGCGACAGCACGGAACGGGTCGACACGCGCGTGCTTCAGGTGATCTATCGCGTCGAGCGTGGCGATGTGCCGCTCTTCGTCGGCCAGCAGCTCGACGTCTTCATCGATGCAGCTCGCCCGGGCGCTCGCCCAGGCGGTGCCGGCAGCGAAGGGCGCGGAGAAGGGCAATGAAGCATCCCGGATTCGCCGTATTGGCCCTGACATCGCTGGTCTCGGCGTGTGCCGTCGGGCCAAAGTACACGCCGCCGCGACCCGAGATGCCTGCCGCCTGGCATGAAGCGCCGGTCACGAGCGGCCCATTCGATCCGTCGACGCTGGAGCGCTGGTGGACAACCTTTCAGGATCCCGTGCTCGACGACCTGGTGGCCCGCGCGATCGACGGCAACCTGGACCTCAAAATTGCTGCCTCGCGCGTGCGCGAGGCCCGGGCGGCACGCGGGATCGCGGCATCCGCGGCGCTCCCCCAAGTGGATGTCTCCGCTCAGGGAGCCCGCAGCGAGCGCAGCAACGCCGTTCCGCCCTTCAACGTGGCCACAGGAGGGGCATCGCCCTTTGGTCCACGCACGCAGAACGTCTTCGAGGCCGGGTTCGACGCCGCGTGGGAGCTGGATGTGTTTGGCGGCGTGCGGCGAGATGTCGAGGCAGCCGTCGCCCAGGCGCAGGCCTCTGAAGAAACCCGGCGCGACGTCCTCGTGACGCTGGTGGCTGACGTCGCGCGAAACTATGCCGAGCTGCGTGGCTCACAGCGGCAGCTGGAGATCCTGGACGCCACGGTTCGGTCGCAGCAGGATACCCTCGATCTCGCGAGGACCCGATTCGACGCCGGATTGGGCACGGCTCTCGATGTCGAGCGTGCGGCCGGGTTGCTCGAGGCGACGAAAAGCCGCCGACCTGAGCTGGAGCG
>Ga0066903_100004245_pt1 | contig 12061 bp, 11 predicted proteins | sample PanSoiMetaGPlot1_FD_67491 | JGI IMG/M metagenome (GOLD analysis project Ga0066903, IMG submission 67491) | Tropical forest soil microbial communities from Panama analyzed to predict greenhouse gas emissions - Panama Soil - Plot 1 (version 2) | ecosystem: Environmental > Terrestrial > Soil >...
GGCGTTCGCCGATGGCTCGACGGGAGACCGTCGTACCGTGGCTGAGGCAGCAGGCGTCCGCTCGCGGCCCCGCCGGGTCGCGATGATCACCCTCCACACCTCGCCCACGGCCTCGCTGGGACACAACGCCAACGGCGGCCTGAACGTGTACGTGCGCGAGCTCTGCACCCGCTTCAGCGAATGCGGGGTCGCCACCGACGTCTTCACCCGCTGCCTCGGGCCCGACTGCCCCGACGAGGAGCAGCTCGCACCCCTGAGCCGGGTCGTGTACCTGCCGGCCGGCCCGTACGACACGGACAAGTACCGCCTCCTGGAGGAGGTGCCGGCGTTCACCGACGCCGTCCAGGACCACGTCGCGGCCTCCGGCCTGCGCTACGACCTGATCTACTCGCACTACTGGCTGTCCGGCCTCGCCGCGTGCTCCCTGCGCAGCCGGCTCCGGCTGCCGTGGGCCCACACGGCCCACACGCTGGCACTGGTCAAGAACCGGCAGCTCGCCCCCGGAGCGGAGCCGGAGCCGGAGATCCGGGTCGACCTGGAGGGCGAGATCGCCCACTGCGCCGACCTGCTGGTCGTCAGCACCGCCGCCGAGGGCGAGGAGCTGCGGCGCGCCTACCACGTGCCGCCGGATCGCCTGTCCGTGGTGGCGCCCGGCGTCGACCTGGCCACGTTCCAGCCGCTGCCCAAGGCCGCGGCCAGGGCGGCGATCGGGCACGCCGGCCACCGACTGTTCGTGTTCGCCGGCCGCCTGGAGCCCCTGAAGGGCGTCGACGTCCTGCTGCGCGCGTTCGCGCGGCTGACCGAGGACGGCCAGCACCCCGAGGCGCGGGTGCTGGTGCTGGGCGCCGACAGCGGCTCGGGCGGCGAGCAGGCGCGGCTGCGCCGGATGGCCGACGACCTGCGGATCGGCGACCGCGTCGAGTTCCTCGGCAGCGTGCCCCAGCGCGTGCTGCCGTGCTACTACGCGGCCGCGGACGCGTGCCTGATGCCGTCATACAGCGAGTCGTTCGGCCTGGTCGGCCTGGAGGCCCAGGCGTGCGGGACGGCGCTGATCGCCAGCAACGTGGCCGGCCTCGCGACGATCGTGCGTGACGGCGTGACCGGGTTCCTGGTCGACGGCCACGACCCCGCGGCCTACGCGGAGCGGATGCGCCGCCTGCTGGAGACCCCGTGCCTTGCCGAGCGGCTCGGCGAGCGCGGCACGCGGCTGGCCAGGGCGTTCTCGTGGGACCGGACTGCCGACACGCTGCTGGACCGGTTCTCGAGGCTGGTCGCGGACAGCTGAGGCCCCTCCGGCCTCCGTCCCCGCAGGGGCAATGCCGTTCAGATAACCCTCCCCCCGTGGGGGAGGGCAGGGCGGGGGCACGAGTTCAGAAGAGCCGCGGAGTCGCCACAGGAACGGGCGTGTCGAGTTCAGGGCCAGCCGGGCACGCGTGCTGGGTTGCGGCCGCCTTTCGAAGCGGTGCCCCCTCCCCGACCCTCCCCCACGAGGGGAGGGTGGCCCTATCTGAACGGCATGGCCCGCAGGGGGAGGGGGCTCGTCAGCTCGGGGTCCAGGCGACGTCGCGGGACGAGTAGGGAAAACGGCCCAGGTCGGGGTCCGTCAGCTGCGTCACGCCGGTGCCGTCCGCGTTCATCGCCCACACGCCGGGCCGGCCGCCCGCTTCGGCCAGGAACGCGAGCTGGTGGCCGTCCGGCGACGGGCTGAGCTGCCGCACCTCGACGTCCTGGCCGGCGGCCATGCCGGCGGCGGGCGTGAGCGCGTGGGGTGAGCCGTCGCTCACCGCGAACCGGAAGACCCGAGTCAGCGGCCCCGTGGAGGTCGGCACCGACGCGGTGAAGAAGACGTGCTGCCGGTCCGCCTGCCACACGGGCGGCGACACGTCGCCGGTGGCCACCGTCACCGTGCCGCCGTCGTGGAGCGACCGCACGCGCACCTGGCGCCTGGCCGTCTCGGTCGCGTCGACCCGGTAGGCGAGGCTCTGCCCGTCGGCGGACCATGTCAGGCCGTCGACCAGGTCCGGCTCCGTCTGGAGGCGGTAGCGCGTCCGCAGCACGGCGTCGTAGCCGTCGATCTCGGCCGCCCGGTCGGCCCGCGCCGGGTCGCGCACGGCGAATGCCAGCCGTTCCCCGCCGGGCGCCACCGCCGCGCTGGTCACGTCCGTCGCCACCGTGACCACGTCCCGGCCGGGCTGGTACAGCTGCAGCCGGCCCTGGTTCAGGTAGACGTAGCCGAGGCCGCGTGCCAGGTAGTCGGCCCACTCGCCCGTGAACGGGAGCGCCACCGACTGGCCGTCCAGCGGCTGATCGGCCCAGGCGCCGGAGGGGCTCCGGAGCAGGAGGCGGCTGCCGTCGGCTGACCACGAGAACGCGCTGACCGGGGTGTCGACCAGGCGTCGCGGGACGCGGCTCTCGTTGACCACCCACACGCCGGAGCCGCCGGTGCCGGGGGACGACTCGGCGATGAAGCTGATCCAGTGCCTGAGCGGCCGGAAGTCGCCGGTGCCGAACGCGACCGTCGCGCCGGCGCCGAGCCGGTTGCCGTCCACGTCGCGCGCCTCCCGACCGACCGTCACCGTGTACTCCGTGCGCGGCTCCAGCAGCGCCTGCGGGGCCAGGGTCACGTGCCTGGCGTCGCCGGGGTCCTGGTGGATGACGAACGGGGCCGCCGGGCTGATGGAGAGCGCGCCGTTCAGGCTGCCCGGGTCCATCTCGCGGCTGAACGTGAGCGTGATGTACGCGGCCGGGTCGACGTCACGGTCGCCGGGTCCTGGGGCGGAGCCGGACAGGCCGGGCGCGCCCTCGGTGCGGAACGACCAGCTGTGGCGGAAGGAGTTCGCGGCGCCCTGAGCGTCCTGGTAGCCGGGTTCGAGCACGACCTGGTAGTCGGACGACGGGCTGAACGGCGCGTGCTCGAACGTCAGCTCGCTGTCGCTCTTCCAGGAGATCGACCCCTGGACGCGCGGATCGACGTGAAAGTGCGCGCCGACCGAGCCCCGGTTCATGGGCCGGTCGAACTTGACGCGGACCGCCTCGTTGCTGCGCACGTCGAGGGCGCCGCGCTGAGGCGAGATCTCGACCACCTGGGGCGGGCTCGCGCAGGCGACGAGCAGCATCGCCATACCCAGGGCGGCGAGCACGACGGCCGCCGCCGTTCTGGGCCGCCCGGCCCCGGCGATCACGCTACCCCGGGTACGCCTCGAGCCTCGCCCGCAGATCGCTCGCGAGCGCCTCCAGGCGGGAGGCGTCGACGAAGAGGATCGAGATCGTCGGGATCTGGTCGATCGCGCTCTGGATCCCGGCACGGGATCGCTCCGCGGCGCCCAGCAGGTCCTTGACCTTGCGCGCGCGGTTGCCGAGCTGGTCCTCGGTGATCTGCTGCAGGTCCGCGACGATCGCCTCCCAGTCGCCCGCCATGCCGGAGGCAGGGGGCGGCGGCGCGGGCGCCGGCGCGTATGCCTGTGGCTGCGGGGCCGGCGCGGGGGCCGGGGCGGGAGGCGGCGGCGTGTACACCGGGGCCGCGGACGGCGCGGGCGCCGCGTACGCCTGAGCCTGGGGCCGTGGCGCCGCCGACGCGGTCGGCACCGGGGCCGGAGGCGGCGCCGCGACCGGGGCCGGGGCGGGCGCGGACGCGTAGGCCGCGGCTCGCCGGCTGGCGACGATGTCGCCGACGTCCAGCGGCTCGTGCCGCGTCTCGATCCGCGCCTTGACCTCGATCATCGCGCCGGGGTCGCGGCACAGCGCCAGGACCGAGTCGGCCCGCTCGGCGACCTCCCGCGACTCGCTGGTGTAGGCGCCGGCGATCTTGCCCTCCTTGAGGATGATCACGCCGGTGCCGGTGGTGGCGCGCACGGTGAGCGTGCCGCTGAGCCGCCGCTCCTCCAGGAAGCGCAGCAGCGCCGGCACGTCGACCCAGGAGGCGTACAGCTCCGTGTAGACCGGCTGGGCGACCGTGAGCTCGAAGAGCCCGTCGACCAGCTCCGGGGTCAGGCCCACCACGTCCAGGACGCCCTGGCCGCGATTGACCTCCTCGTTGAAGTGGATCAGCGCCTGCTTGCCCAGCTCCGCGTTGGGGTCGTCGCCGGCGTCGTAGACGCACTCGAGGACCGTCCCCTCGCGGAAGTAGATCAGGCCGTTCGCGTTCTCGGTGAGCAGCCGGACGTACCCGGTGTGGCCCTCGCGCTCCAGGGTGGTGATGAGGCGGGGGAAGTCCACGAACGACGTCTTCAGCGAGTCGTACATGGTCTGGCCGGCGGGCACCGGCACCGGCTCGCGGCCGTGCCGCGGCTTGGGGCGCTGCTTGAAGAAGCGGCGCCAGCCGGCTGGCGTCATCTGGCCGCGGACGCCGGGAGGGCCCGGCTCCTGCGCGGCCTGGCCCATCGGAGCCTGGGCCGCGGCTGGCGGCATGGAGTTCCGCGGAATGTTGTTGGCGGTCACCGGCGGCGGCTGGGCGGCGGGCGGCGGTGCCCACGCGGCCTCCTGCGGTGGCGCCGCGGGCGGCGGCGGAGCCGGGGCCGGCGCGGCGGCCCGGCGCGGCGGCGCCGGCTTGGCCGGCGGCGGCACGGTTTGCGTCGCGGTCCGGTGAGAGCCGTTCGACCCCGCCTTCTCGATCAGCTCGGGGATCGAGGAGCGGACGGTCTCGTCGGCGGGCAGCTTGGCCTTGGCGTCGAAGTCGAAGTCACCGTCTGCCCACGCCAGCGCCGTGACGACGGCGTCGTCACCCGCGGCCCCCTCGCCCACGGCGTGGAAGAGGTGGCCGAACAGGAAGTACAGGGTGGTGGCACTGGCTCCGTTCTGGCGAAGCGTCAGCGTACCCGTAGCACGCTCAGCCTGAGCGGCTTCGAGAAGGGACCGGACGTTACTTTCGGCTAGCGACCCTCTGGTCTGCAACGGCTTCTCCGTTCAGGCTTCGACGCGTGGTGCGCCGCGCCAAGATGAACTCCGTAAGAGGGTAGTATAGACGCCGCGCGATGTCGAATCAGGTGCAGGCGACAACGCAGGTCGCCGCCCCCGACACCGCTGACGATCACGATCGCATCCTCGCCCCATCTCGTCTACTCCTCGTTCGACACGGAGAGTCTACGTGGAACGCGGCCCATCGTATCCAGGGCCAGTTGGACCCTCCGCTCTCGGACCGGGGGACGGCGCAGGCCAACGAGGTGGGCGAGCGGCTGGCCGGGCACCGGCTGGCGGCCTTCTACTGCAGCGACCTGGTGCGCACGCGGCAGACGGCCGAGCTGATCGCGTCGGCGGTGGGGATGGATCCCGTGCCCGAACCCGGGCTGCGCGAGATCGCCCTCGGCGAGTGGGAGGGCAAGACGCGCGAGGAGCTGATGGAGGGGTACCCGGAGCTCTGGGAGCGGTGGGCCCGCGAGCCGGACTGGGACATCGTCCCGGGCGGCGAGGGGGCGTCACCGTTCGCGGCCAGGGTCCACGGCACGCTGGACCGGATCCGCGAGGAGCACTCGCAGGGTGACGTCCTCTGCGTGACCCACGGCGGCGTCATCCAGGTCGCCCTGCTCGGCGTGGTCGGCCGCGTCAGCCGGGGCATCTTCCCGTTCCTGATCGAGAACTGCTCCCTGACCGTGATCCAGCGGACCAGCCGGCGGACCGTCGTCACCGCCGTCAACGACACCTGCCATCTGACGTAGACGCGGGGCCGAGCCGATACTGAGGCTCATGACGATCGCCTACCTGGGGCTCGGCTCCAACGTCGGCGACCGCGAGGCCCGGCTGGCCGAGGCCCGGCGGCGGCTCGGCGAGCGGGGCGCGCGGCTGCTGCGCGAGAGCGCCGTGCGCGAGACCGAGCCGTTCGGCGTGCCGGACCAGCCTCGCTTCCTGAACCAGGTGGTCGAGGTGGAGTGGGACGGCTCGCCGCGGGAGCTGCTGGCCGCGGCCAAGGCGATCGAGGCCGCGATCGGGCGGACGCCGACGTACCGGTGGGGGCCGCGCGAGATCGACGTGGACGTGCTGCTGTTCGGCGAAGTCTCCGTCACGGAGCCCGACCTGGTGATCCCCCACCCGGGGATGTGGGAGCGGGACTTCGTCCTCGGGCCGCTGAACGAGCTGCGGCCGGACCTCCTGGCCGCCCGGCGCTCCGGGTGAGCGAGGCGCTCCGCGTGGCCTGGCTGGGCCATACCTCGGCGGCGCTCGGCGGCGGCATGGCGACGTACTCCAGGGAGGTCGTGGCCAGGCTGCGCGCCCGCGGCCACCGCGTCACCTTCTTCCAGCACGAGCTCAGGGAGAACGGCGACGACCCGGAGCCCGAGGCCGAGGCGGACGAGGCCGTGTACCTGGAGTCCCTGCCGGTGGGCGGGCGGCTCGTCCTCTCCAGCCTGCGCGCGCGGCGCCGGCTCCAGGAGCGGCTGGAGCGGCGCGACTTCGATGTCGTCCACGCGTCCTTCTGGTTCTCCAGCCTGGACTTCGACCTGCCGCGCGCCTGCCGGCGCGCCGGCGTGCCGCTGGTCGCGACCTTCCACGTGGCGTTCGACCAGCGGCTGTCCGTCTGGGGCGGCATCACGTCCGCGACGTACCGGCTGTACGCCCCCACGCTTGCCGCCTGCGACCGGGTGATCGTGTTCGGCGCCTCCCAGCGGGACGTGCTGACCGAGCTGGGGGTGCCCGCCGACAACCTCCGCATCCTGCCCAACGGCGTGGACGTCGACACCTACGCGCCCGGCTCGTCCGGGTGGAAGGAGCGGGTGGGGGCGTCGCTGCTGTTCGTATACATGGGAAGGGTGGATTCCGAGAAGAACGTCGACGTCCTGCTCCGGGCCTTCCTGGACTGCCAGCCGCCGGAGGACGTGAAGCTGGTCGTGATGGGGGGCGGCGGGGAGCGCAAGCGGCTCCAGCGCCACTACCGCGACCCGCGGGTGGTGTTCACCGGGCACGTCTCCGACGCGCGGACCCGCATCGATCTGCTCCGCGGGGCGGACGCGTTCTTCCTGCCGTCCAGCGTCGAGGGGCTCTCCCTGTCCATGCTGGAGGCGATGTCCTGCGGGGCGGCGACGGTCGCGACCGACGTGGGGGTGGACGGCGACGCGCTGCGGGGCGCGGGGATCGTCCTCGAGCCGAGGGGCCTGGAGGACCAGCTGCGGCTGGCGATCCGCCAGCTGATCGACATGCCCTGGCTGGCTGGGCCGCTGGGCGAGGCGGCGCGGCGCCGCGCGGTCGACCGGTACTCGCTCGATCGCAACGTCGACGCGCTGGTGGACGTCTACCGGGAGCTGGTGAGGTGAGGGTGGCATGGCTCGGGCACCGGTCCGCGACCGGGGCGGACGGGATCATCACGTACTCCCGCGAGATCACGAACGGGCTGCGAGAGCGGGGGGTGGAGGTGCTCTTCCTGCACCACGCCCGCGACCAGGTCGACGAGGCCGGCTCGATCGCGCTCGACTCCTTCGCGCTGTCGCACCGGCTGGTGCTGTCGCCGCCCGGCTCCAAGCGCAAGCTGCTCGACCTGCTCCGGACCCACGAGGTGGACCTGGTGCACGTGTCGCTGGCCTTCTCCAGCCTCGATTTCAACCTGCCCCGGATCTGCCACGAGCTCGGGGTGCCGATCGTGGCCACGTTCCACGTCCCGTACGACACCCGGTTCTCGGTGTGGCGGGGCATCAGCGCGGCCGTCTACCGGCTCTACGCGCAGGCGCTGGGCGACTGCGACGCCGTGATCATCTTCGGCGAGGCCCAGCGCGACATCCTGGCCGGCCTGGGGGTGCCGCGGGGCGTGATCCACGTGCTGCCGAACGGGGTCGACGTGGACCGCTACTGCCCGGGCCCCACCACCAAGCGGACGGAGCTGCACGCCGATCGGCTGTTCAGCTACCTGGGCCGGCTCGACCCGGAGAAGAACGTGGACGTGCTGCTGGCCGCGTTCATCGAGGCCGACCCGCCGGCGGCCTCGCGCCTGGTCATCGTGGGCGGCGGGGTCGAGCGCCGGCGCCTGGAGCGGCGCTTCGCCGACCCGCGCATCGTGTTCACCGGGGTGGTCACCGACGAGCGGGAGCGCATCGACGTGCTGCGCGCGTCGGACGCGTTCTTCCTGCCGTCCAGCGTGGAGGGCCTGTCGCTGGCCATGCTGGAGGCGATGGCCTGCGGCGCCGCCACCGTGGCGACCGACGTCGGCAACGACGGCGAGGCGCTGCGCGGAGCGGGTGTCGTGCTCGACCCCACCCACCTGGAGACGGAGCTGCGGGCGACGATCCGGCTGCTGGTGGAGGCGCCGGAGCTGTGCGGGACGCTGGGCCGGATGGCCCGACAGCGCGCGGTGGAGCGCTATTCGCTGTCGCGCAACCTGGACTCGCTGCTGGCGCTGTACGAGGGCCTGGCGGCAGCGTCGCCGGTGCTGCGGTAGGACTCGTCCGATCGACCCCCGTCAGGCCGCCCCCAACTCCCCCTCCCGCCTTCGGCCTCCCCGGGGAGGGGGAGGGCCGCGATCAGTCCGAGCGGGCGTTCGTGAAGCGGTAGCCGATGCCAGGCACCGCCAGCACGTAGAACGGGCGGCTGGGCTCCGGCTCGATCTTGCGGCGCAGGTTGCGCACGTGGACGTCGATCACCCGCGTCTCGATGTCGCCCTGGTGGCCCTGACCCCAGATGTGCTGCAGGATCCGCTCCCGCGACAGCGCCTTGCCGGCGTGGGCGGCCAGCAGCGACAGCAGCTCGAACTCGGTGTGGGTCAGCGCGATCTCGTCGCCCTGCCGCACCACCCGGCGCTCGTTCAGGTCGATCACCAGGTCCTTGAACTCCAGGCGCGCCCGCTGCGTCTCCTGCACGTCCTGGCGGGCGCGGCGCAGGTTGGCGGCGATCCGGGCGGTCAGCTCGCGCATGCGGATCGGCTTGGTCACGTAGTCGTCGGCGCCGATCTCCAGCCCGACCACCACGTCGATCTCCTCGGCCCGCGCGCTGATCAGGATGATGGGCACCTCGTCGCCCAGGCGGCGCAGCTCGCGGCAGACGTCGAACCCCGTCATGTCGGGGAGGCTCACCTCGAGCAGGATCGCCGTGGGCCTGGACTCCCCAGCCCTCGTCAGCGCCTCCTGGCCGGTGCCCGCCTCGACGACGTCGAAGCCATCCTGCCGGCACGCCGCGCCGATCTCCGCGCGCAGCCGGGAATCGGGGTCCACGATCATGACGCGGCGCACGGCGCCGTCGCTGCTCGGCTCCAGTCGGTCGATCACTCCGTCAAGAATGTACAGGGATGTGCAGCGTTCTTAACAACGGTTCAGCCGCGGCCGGCCGTCAGCGGCGGAGCCGGCGCGCCACGCGCCGCGCCTGCGTGGCCAGCCCGTCCACCCGGGACGCCCACGGCGACAGCACCAGGTCCCATGCCCCGCAGTACTCGACCAGCTCGCCCCCGAAGCCGTTCTTGAACTGCCACAGCCCGTGCCATGGATGGTTGGCGTCGTCGGGCGTCGGAGGCACGCCCCACAGGTCGTAGTCGCCGCAGCCGGCCTCGGCCGCGGCGCGCATGGCCGCCCACTGCACCGCGTACGTGGGCATCAGCTGCATCTTGTGACCGATCGACCCGCCGTAGAGGTAGTAGGCCCGGCCGCCGAACCGGGCGACCATGATCGCGGCGAGCGCCTCGCCCTCGTGCCTGGCGACGTAGACGCGGCACCAGTCCATCAGCTCGATGCGGCGGCGGTACTGCGACTCGGCGAGCAGGGCGATGCCCTGGCGCTGCGCCGTGCCGCGGGTCTGCCGCTGCATCTCGGCCGCGTCGACGCCCTCGTCGACGGTGACTCCCTTGCGGGCCGCCAGCCGGATGTTGTACCGGTGCTTGGGCTTGAAGCCGGCCAGCATCTCGTCCTCGGAGGCGAGGGGCACGATCTGCGTGTGGCGAGGCTGGACCGCAGCAGCCTGGCGGAAGCCGAGCTCGCGGAGCGCCTCGCCGAACGCGGGCGGCGCCTCGGGCTCCACGCGGAGGCGGGCCAGCCCGCGCTCGCGCGCCCATGTCACCAGCTCCTCGACCGCCTGGGTGGTCGCGGGCACCGGTCCGCGCGGCGCGTATGCCCAGCGCAGCGGGCCCGCGCCCTGCAGCAGCACCTGGGCTCGGCCGCCCCCCGGGAGCATCACCCGTTCCGGCGTCCAGCCCTCGCCGCCCTGCACCTCGCCGAAGCCCCACGACTGGAGCAGCGGCGGGGGCGAGCCCAGCGCGACCACGCTGGCGTCCCACTCGGCGGGGTCCACGCCGATCGCCACGGCCTCGGCGGAGGAGGGGGTCACGAGGGGCAAGCATAACCGCGAGCGCCGGCCCCAAGCGCGCCCCAGCTTCTCCCATTGAGGACGCGCGCGTGGGAATTCCGTGCTGGTCGACAAGTTGCGGTCCGTCGGACCCGCGTCAGCCGCCCCCGACCATCCGCACGATCTCGACCACATCGCCCTCGCTCAGCGTGCAGGCGGCGTACCCCTCGCGCTGGAGGATCTCGCCGTTGACCTCCACGGCGACGGCGCGCGGATCGACGCCGAGCCCGCCCAGGTAGTCGAGCAGCGGGGTCGGGCCGGCCAGTTCGACCGGCTTGCCGTTGACCTGGAGGGCGATCACCGCGTCACCGCGCGAAGTGCCCGATGGCGGCGAACCCGGCCGCGCCCGCCTCGCGGCACATGGCCGCCCGCTCCGCGTCCACCCCGCCGATCGCGAGCACCGGGATCCGCACCGCTGCGGCGACCCGGCGCAGCGCCTCCAGCCCGGAGGCCGGCTGCCCCGGGTGCGACCCGCTGGCGAAGACCGAGCCGAAGATCACGTAGTCGGCGCCGTCCGCCTCCGCCTCGGCGGCGGCCGCCTCGGAGTGGACGGAGCGCCCGAGCAGGGCGCCGGCGCCGAGCAGCCGGCGCGCGGCGGCGACCGGGAGGTCGTGCTCCGGCAGGTGCGCGCCGGCGGCGCCGGCCGCCAGCGCGACGTCGACCCGCGCGCCGACCACCACCGGCGCCGGCGACGTGGCCACCAGGCGAGCGGCCTCGCGCTCCAGCGCGCGGCCCATGGCCTCGGGGTCGCGGAGCTGGAGCAGGGTCGCCCCCAGGTCCACCGCGCGAAGGCCGGCATCAGCGTCCCGCACGATCGCCATCGCGGCCGGGAGCGTCAGCTTCGTGGAGAGATCCCGGACGTCGGCGAGCTGGCCGACGCGTACGAGAGTCGCGGGATGCGGCCGGCCTGGAAGCTCCGGCGCCCCGCCTCGACGCCCATCCGCATCGCGTCGGCCATCAGCGCCGGCTGCTCGGCCAGCGCCACGGCCGTGTTGACCAGGACCGCGTCCGCGCCGAGCTCCATCGCGAGGGCGGCGTCGCTGGGGGCTCCGATGCCGGCGTCGACCACGACCGGGATGCCAGCGTGCTCGATGATCAGCTCGATCTGGCGCTGGGTGACCAGGCCCTGCCCGGAGCCGATGGGCGAGCCGAGCGGCATCACCGTCGCGCAGCCGATCGCCTCCAGGCGGCGGGCCAGGATGGGGTCGGCGTTGATGTACGGAAGGACCGTGAAGCCCTCGGCGACCAGCGTCTCGGCCGCCCGCAGCGTCTCGATCGGGTCGGGCAGCAGGTACCGCGGATCGGGGATGACCTCCAGCTTGACCCAGTCGGAGAGGCCCATGGAGCGGGCCAGGCGGGCGATGCGAACCGCCTCGTCGGCGGTCGCGCAGCCGGCGGTGTTGGGCAGGATCCGGTAGCGCTGCCAGTCGACGACGTCGAGGATCGTCTTCCGGTTGGGGTCGTCCAGGTCGAGGCGCCGCAGCGCCACGGTGACGAGCTCGCTGCCGGAGGCCTCGAGCGCGGCCAGCATCTCCTCGTCGGTCCGGTACTTGCCGGTGCCCAGGAACAGGCGCGACCGCAGCTCCGTCCCCGCGATGACGAGCGGATCGGTCATGACAGAGGTAGCCACGATTAAAGGTTACCCGGGGTCCGAGCCGATCGGACGCCGCCCCGGGAGGCCGGGCCGGCGCGGGTAGGCGGCCGGCGTCGGCGCCACCTTGGGGACCACGACGACGACGCCGTGCTCCCTCGCCGCCGACGGCGCCGGCACCACCCGGGCCGGCCCGCCCCCCAGCTCGGCGATCGCGGCCGCCGCCTC
>Ga0066903_100004246_pt1 | contig 12061 bp, 12 predicted proteins | sample PanSoiMetaGPlot1_FD_67491 | JGI IMG/M metagenome (GOLD analysis project Ga0066903, IMG submission 67491) | Tropical forest soil microbial communities from Panama analyzed to predict greenhouse gas emissions - Panama Soil - Plot 1 (version 2) | ecosystem: Environmental > Terrestrial > Soil >...
TGAGGGCCTCGGCGCGGGAATCCGCGGGCTTGTCGATCGCCTCCAGAGCGATCCTGGCCGGTTCCAGGCTCCCCGCGCGGGCCAGCTCGAGCGAGCGCGCCAGCGACTTGCGCCGATGCGCGAACGCCAGCCGGACCAGTGCCGCCAGGTCCTCGTCCGCCCCCTTGCGCTTCCGCGTCAGCCGCAGCAGCGCGGACCCGACTCGCGGCCGCGGCACGAAGACCGCCGGGTCCACCGAGCGGAGCATCGTCACCTCGCAAGCCAGCTGCACCAGGACGCTCGCCGAGCCGTACTCCTTCGTGCCGGGCGCGGCCCGCAGGCGGTCCGCGATCTCGCGCTGGACCATCACCACCCAGGTCCGCAGCGAGGGCAGCTCGGCGATCGTCCGGACCAGGAGCGGGGTGGCGATCGAGTACGGCAGGTTGGAAACCATCTTGTTGGGATGAGGCAGCAGGTCGGCGAGGTCGACCTTCATCGCATCGCCCCAGACCAGGCCGATGCACCGATGCTCCCCCGCCAGGGACTCGAGATCGTCGCGCAGCCTCTCGTCGATCTCCACCACGTGCAGCCAGTTGACCATCGCAGCGAGGCGCTCAGTCAGCGCGCCGCTGCCCCCGCCCACCTCCAGGACGACGTCCGAGCTCGCCAGATCAGCCTCCCGGACGATCGCATCCAGCAGGTTGGGATCGGCGAGGAAGTTCTGGCCCAGTCGGCGCGGCGAGCGCCCCGGCGGGCCCTTGCCACCGCTCACCACCCTAGGACTCTCGCGGCATTCGCCTCCACGATGCGTTCCAGGTCACCGTACGGGACGCCACGGACCTCGGCGAGCCGCTCGGCCGTAGCGACCACGTTGGCGGGCTGATTGGGCTTTCCCCTCACCGGCTGGGGCGAGAGAAAGGGCGAATCCGTCTCAACGAGGAGCCGCTCCTCTGGAACGACCGCCGCCGCCTCGCGGATCTCATCCGCCCTCGGATAGGTCAGATTTCCGGCGAAGGAGCAGTACCAGCCCCTTTCGGCCGCCCGCTCCGCCCAGCGCGGCCCGGCGGAGAAGCAATGCAGGATCACGGCCACCCCCTCGCCCTCCTTCGCCAGGGTGTCGAACGCCTCCGAGAACGCCTGCTCGGATCCATCTCGGTCCCGCAGATGGATCACGAGCGGCTTCCCGGCCCGCCGCGCGATCCCGATCTGCGCGGCGAACGCGCGGCGCTGGTCGTCGGGCTCGGCGCGGTCGCGGTAGAAGTCGAGGCCGGTCTCGCCGACCGCGGCCACGACGGGCTCGGCGCAGAGCTCCTCGATCGCGTCAGCCGCCGCGTCATCGAAGCCGCCCGCGCCGTTCGGGTGACGACCGACGGCCGCGAAGACCCCCTCGTTCTCGGCGGCCTGCCGGACCACCTCGGGATTCGAGTCCTCGCCGAGGCCGACCGTCAGGATTCGCCCCACCCCCGCCTCCCGGGCCGACGCGATCAGCTCGACCTCCGCCGGCTCGCAGAGCCCGAGATGCGCGTGGGTATCGACCACGCAGGCGAGTCTAGGGTCCGAGATTCGAGTTGATGAAGTCCGCGTAGGCGGCGGATCTCGTGTGGACCGAGGGGTAGCCCTTCAGCCCGCAGAAGACGAAGAAGAACGGATCACGCTTGGACGGGGGTGCGGTGCTGGCCTCGGCCGTGCCGACCAGCCGCGGCCCGTCCGGGGTGTTGGCGACCAGCGGCCCCCCGCTGTCGCCGGAGCAGACCGTCCGCAGGACGGGCCGCCTCTTGAGCTTCCGCCTCAGCCGCCGGAAGGCAGTGCCGACCCGTGTTCCCGAGTCGCAGATCGCCCAGGGCGGCAGTGGGCAGAACTTCGCCGAGACGTTGGTCGCTGTCAGCACGCCGATCCTCTCCTTCCCGGCCACAAGGGGGTTTCGGTTGCCGAAGCCCGCCACCGCAAGCGGGGCGCCCGGCTGCGTGTAGGTCGCGTTCTCGGCGGAATTGGCGACCTGGATCGGCCTGGCCGTCGTGGGCGACCTCAGGGTCAGGATCGCCAGGTCGTTCTGGAAGCCATGGTCGAACCCCGGCGCGTAGACCACGCTGGAGACCCCGATGGCCTCGCCGCCGAAGAACGCCGAGGTCGACTGCGCTCTGACGACCATCGTCGGCAGGGCGCCGATGCAGTGGCCGGCAGTGAGCACGCGGGTCGGCGAGATCACGGTTCCGCTGCAGAGCGTCGTCGGCGTGAGGACCGCCACAGCGAAGCTCCACTGCTCGAGGCTGGCCGGGCCGCCGCCGATCACGCTGGCGCGCGCCTGCGGCTTGGCGTCGGCGAAGCCTGCGGTGAGCAGTCCGATCAGCGCCGCGGTGCACAGAGCCGCGGCCCCCGCCCTGGCGATCCTCGAGAGCATCCCGCCGGAGGGTAGACCGCCGGCCGACCTCACGGCATCGGTATTTCTCCGTACTGCCTCGTCAGCGCTTCAGCTTGAAGGCGTGGGAGATCTGGTCGGTTGCCCCGGTCGCCGGATCCGTCGCCGTGGCGTTGCTGACGATCTTGAACTTGCCGACGTTCGCCCTCATCAGCTTGAGCAAGGTGCCGCTCGGCTTGATGAAGTGACCGCTCGGCACGCCTGCGCCCAGCGTCCCGGTCTCCGTGTCGCTTCCCTTGACCCCGGGGCCCTTGATCGTCAGCGTCGAGACCACGTCGCATTGCACCGCGCATTGGAATGGCACGACGATCTTCTTGCTGATCTTGAGCTTGCCCGTGGTCAGGTAGTTGATGATCGCGCCCGACTTCTGGGCCGTGGGAGCGCCGGTGGCGCCCGCGGCCGGCAGAAGCAGCAGGGCCGAAGCCGCCACCAAAGCCGTGACTCTCCCCATCCGAGACATCCTGCTCATGCACTTCCTCCCCGAAATCGATTTACGCACGCCACCCTACCAGGGCGCTCGCGCCCTTTCGCTAGGCGACCTGGAGCTTGGGAAAGAGCGGGGCGAGCTCGCCCAGCTTCTGGCCGCCGCCCCTGGAGCCGAACTCGACCAGCCCGCGACCCTCCTCCCCGAGGGCGTCCAGCAGCCGCGCGGTCGTCTCCGGCATGTAGGCGTGCAGCAGCAGCGTGGTCACCCGTAGGCCCTCGGCCAGGCCGTAAAGAACTGAGTCCAGCCGACCGGCGGCCGAGTCGTCCTTCGCCAGCTCCCAGGGCTTTGTCTCCTCGACGTAGCCGTTCAGCCGCCGCACCAGCTTCCAGATCTCCTCCAGGGCCTGGGTCAGCTCGGCCTCATCCAGGATCCCCCTGACCCGCTCTGCGGCTCCCGCGAACTCGCCGGCGAGCTCCGGTTCGGCCTCGGCATCGGGCACCGCCCCCTCCCGGTAGCGGCCGATCATCGAGAGCACCCGGTTGGCGAGGTTCCCGTACTGGTCCGCGAGCTCGCTCTCGTAGCGGGATTCGAAGCCCGCGGGCGAGATCTGGCCGTCCTGGCCGAAGGAGACCTCGCGCATGCAGTAGAAGCGGAGCGCGTCGGCGCCGAACTTGTCGATCACCTCGTCCGGGTCGAGGACGTTGCCGAGGGACTTGGACATCTTGTGCCCCTCCATCAGCAGGAAGCCGTGGATGAACATCCCCTTCGGCACCTCGATCTCGGCCGCCATCAGGAAGGCCGGCCAGTAGACGGCGTGGAACTTGAGGATGTCCTTCGCCAGGATGTGCAGCGGCGGCCAGAACTTCGCGGTGAGGTCCTCGTCGGCGCCGTAACCGAGCGCCGTGTAGTAGTTGAGCAGCGCGTCGAACCAGACGTAGATCACCTGGTCGGTGTCCCAGGGGACGGGCACCCCCCACTTCAGCGTCGGGCGGGAGAGCGAGACGTCCTGAAGACCCTGCTTGATGAAGGCGAGAGCCTCGTTCCGCCGGAAGTCCGGTGTGACGAAGTCGGGCCGTTCCTCGTAGAGCCGCTCGAGGTCGTCCTGGAAAGCGGAGAGCGCGAAGAACCAGTTCTTCTGCTTCTCGCGGATCAGTGGGATCTTGTGGATCGGGCAGGTGTTGTCGGGCCCGATCTCCGACTCGGTCTTGAAATCGGCACAGCGCGGGCAGTACCAGCCCTCGTACATGCCCTCATAGACGTGGCCGTTGTCGTAGACCCGCTGGACGATCTCCTGGACCCGCTCGATGTGGCCCTGGTCCGTGGTGCGGATGAAGAAGTCGTTCGAGGCGTTGATCTTGGCCGCCATCTCCTTGAAGCGGGGAGCGAGGCGATCGCCCAGCTCCCGCGGCGTGACCCCTTCGGCCTCCGCCTGCTGCGCCACGGGCTCGCCGTGCTCGTCGGTCCCGGTCAGGAAGAAGACGTCCTCCCCGCGCTGGCGGTGGTGGCGGGCGAGGATGTCGGCCGCGATCGTCGAGTAGGCGTGGCCCAGGTGGGGCTCGCCGTTGACGTAGTAGATGGGGGTGGTGACGTAGAAGCTCACGGGCGGCTGAGAATAAAGGTGAGCGTCACCCCCGCTTCGCCGTCAGGTCGCGGCCCCGGCTTCGCCATCAGATCGCGGCCACAGGTGGCCGCTAGAGCAGCTTCTCCTGCCCCCTGGCTCCCGCTCGGCTCCTGCGCCGCGGGATGCCCGCCGCCTCGGTCAGCGCCGCCTCGACGTCGGCGAGGATCGCGCGCTCGGAACGGGAGGCGACGATCGGCTCGGCCAGATCGTCGACGTGAACGTAGGTCCTGCGCCCCTCGCCGCGGTCCTTCGGATCGAGCGGGACGAGCGCGTAGATGCGGTCCGCCCGCGCGAACTTCCCATACCCCAGCGACACCATGCGTGGCTCGCGTTTCGCCATTTGGTTAGTTCCAGCTTAGACAGGGGAATTACACCGCTCTTCGATGACGTTCTGGATCGAGCACCGGGCCGTCGCCATCGCGGGGATGGTCGGCGTCGTCGCCATGGTGGGCGCCGGCGGCTGGCTGCTGCTCCGCAGCCACCGCGGCACCTCCGAGGCCGCCACCACGACCGCCGCGGCACCGGCGAGCCGGCCGGCGCCCCCGACCGTCGACTGGCCGATGTACGGGCTGAACCAGGCGAGGACCCGCTATCTGCCCACGGACCGGGTGAAGCCACCGTTCAAGCTGGCCTGGAGCTACGACGCCGGGCACCTGATGGAGTACTCGCCGATCGTCGTGGGCGACACCCTCTACGGGATCGACAACAACGGCGAGGCCTTTGCGCTCAACGCGCGCAACGGCAAGCCGCGCTGGCGGCGGGACGTGGCGACCCTGAACGCCTCGGCTCCCACGTACTCGGACGGGCGCCTCTACATCTCCAACCTCGAGCCGGGGCAGATCCAGGCTCTCAACGCGGCCAACGGGAAGGTCGTCTGGCGCCACCCGCTGCCGGGCCGGAGCGAGTCCAGCCCCTTGGCGGTCGGCAACGAGGTGGTCGCCGGCTGTGAGTGCGGCTCGGTCTACGCGTTCAACGCCCGCACGGGCCAGGAGCTCTGGAGCACCGCCGTCGGCGGTGCCGTGAAGGCCTCGCCGGCCTACGACAAGGGCACTGTCTTCGTCGGCGACTACGGCGGCCAGATGACCGCGATGCGGGCGAGCGACGGCCGAGTGGTCTGGACGGCGAGCGCCGGAAACAGCATCTACGGGACCGCCGCGGTGGCCTTCGGGCGTGTCTTCGCCGGCGATCTCGGGGGAGGCTTCCACGCCTGGAACGAATCCGACGGCAGCTCCGCCTGGAGCACCTCGACCAGCGGCTACGTCTACAGCGGCGCCACCGCCGCGAAGACGCCCGATACCCCGGCGAGCGTCTACTTCGGCTCCTACGACGGGACGGTCTACGCCTTCAACGCCCGCACCGGCTCCGAGCGCTGGACGGAGTCGGCCTCGGGACCCGTCTCGGGCGCCGGGAGCATGATCGGCGACGTCTTCTACGCCGGCGACCTGAAGACGACCCAGACCTGGGGCTTCCGCGCGACGGATGGCAAGCCGGTCTTCCAGTCGCGGGACGGCGCCTACAACCCCGTGATCTCCAACGGCCAGCGCCTCTTCATGACCGGCTACCAGGTGATCTACTGCCTGAAGCCGAGCCACGGCCGGTCGATCAACGGGTTCACGGCCAAGAGCAGGAACCTCGCCGGATGAAGCTAGCGCCGCGGCTCCCGGCCGGTGATCCCCTTGTAGAGGTCGTTGGCCGGCACGCCGGTCAGCGCCGAGACCACGCTCGCCGCCGCCCGCGGCCGTGCACCCGCGCGGATCAGGCCGCGCAGCGCGTCGGTGGCGAAGCCGATGTCGGCGGTCCCGCCTCCCGCAGCCGGCCCGATCACCACCACGATCTCCCCGCGCGCCTCCTCGCGGAAGCGGCGCGAGAGCTCGCCGAGCGTGCCCCGGGCGATCTCCTCGTGAAGCTTGGTGAGCTCGCGGCAGACGGCCGCGGGCCGATCCGGCGCGAGCTGGGCGAGTGCATGCAGCGACTCGGGCAGCCGGCGCGGCGACTCGAAGGCGATCAGGGTCTCCGTCGACTGGAGCACGCGCTCGAGCTCCCCGGTCCGCCTCGGCAGGAAGCCATGGAAGCGAAAGCGATGGGTCGGCAGGCCGGAGGCCACCAGGGCGGTGACGATCGACGAGGGCCCCGGCAGCACCTCGATCTCGAGGTCGCGGTCGATGCAGGCGCGGATCAGGCGATAGCCCGGATCCGAGATCGCGGGCGTCCCTGCGTCGGAGACGAGGGCGACGTTGTCCCCACGCTCGATCCGCTGGGCCAGCTCGCGGGCCCGCTCGGCCTCGTTCCCCTCGTGGTAGGAGACCAGTCGCATCGCCTGGATCTCGAGGCGCTCGAGGAGCAACCCGGTCCGGCGGGTGTCCTCGCAGGCGATCACGTCCGCCTCGTACAGCGCGCGGCGCGCGCGGAGGGTGATGTCCTCGAGGTTCCCGATCGGCGTCGGGCAGACGGTGAGCTTGCCCGGCACGGCCTAGGACTCCTTGTCGAGCTCGATCAGCGCCATCGCCGCCGCCCCGATCAGGCCCGCACCGGGTCCGAGCTCGGCGAGCTTCACGGGCGTTTTGTTCTGCGGCCGGAGGGCGCGGGACTCCAGCTCGCGGCGGGCCGGGTCGAGCAGGAGATCGCCGACCGCGGAGACACCGCCGCCGATGACGAACACGTCGGGATCGAAGATGTTCGCGAGGCTCGCGAGGGCGACGCCGAGGTGCCTCCCCGCCTCGGAGATCACACCGCTCGCCAGCTCGTCCCCGTTCATCGCCAGCTCGGTCACGGTCTTGCCCTCGATCGGGCCGTCGGCGAGGGCCTTGCCGAGCGCCGAGTCCGGCTCGCGCTCTGCCGCAGCCCTGCCCTCGCGCGCGATCGCGGTGCCGGAGGCATAGGTCTCGACACAGCCGTGGTTGGGGCAGCTGCCCTGGCAGGGGAGCCCATCCTCCACGATCACGATGTGGCCAAGCTCCGCGGCCGCGCCACTCGAGCCGCGGTAGACCTCACCGTTCAGCACCAGGCCGCCACCGATCCCCGTCCCGATCGTGAGCATGACGACGTCGGCAGCGCCCCGGGCGGCGCCGTAGAGGTGCTCGGCGAGCGCCGCGACGTTGGCGTCGTTGTCGACGAAGACGGGCAGCCGGATCCGCTCCTGGATCAGGTCGCGGATCGGGACGTCGGCGATCGGGAGATTGACCGCGTGGATCGCCACGCCTCGATCGTGATCGATCGTCGCCGGGATCCCGAGACCGGCGGAGAGGACGTCCGGCCTCGCCTGCTTGGCCTCCACGAGCTCCCTGCCCAGATCCGCGACGAGCCTGTCCTCGCTGAGGCCGAGCGACGATTCCTTGCCCTCGTAATGGACGTGCTGTTCGGAGTCCACCACGCCCACGAGCATCTTGGTGCCGCCCAGATCGACCCCGATCGTCTCGCGCGGCGTCAACTCGAGGGGCGGAAGGGGTCCGGCGTCGGCATGCGTAAGTATTGATATCCCATGTCTCCGCAGGGAGATGATCGGCCGCCAAAGCGGTCCGGGGGCTCCGAGGGCCAAGGGAAGCCCGACAAGCCCGGAAAGCCCGGCGGGTCCGGGGCTAAAGGCAAGCCGAAAAAGGGCGATCGGCCCGAGTACACGGTCTACGGCCGCAGCGGCCGGAGCGGCGGGAAGCGCCCGGCGCCCGAGCGGAAGGAACCGGCCGGCGAGCGGCGGGAGAAGCCGCCCTACCGCGTCTACCGCTCGCGCCCCAGCCTGCGTGACCGGATCCGCAAGCCGAGCCTCGACAGCATCCGCAAGGGCGGTGACCGGGGCGGCATCCGCGGCTTCTTCTCGAGGCTCACGGGCGGCAAGCGGCCCTGGCTTCGCTGGATCCTGATCTTCGCGGTCGGCTGGCTGCTGCTCAGCTTCATCAGCTTCGCGATCTCGGCCCAGATCCAGAAGGGCAAGCTGCCCCAGTCGGCCAAGGACGCGCTCAAGGGCGGCCCGGCGGTCCTCGCCGGCCAGAACATCCTCATCCTCGGCGGGGACCGCCGCGGCAAGACCCAGCACAACGCGAGCGGCGCCCAGTCACAGGGCCCGCCGCGAGCCGACACGATCATGGTGCTGCACGCCTCGCTCACCTCGTTCCGGAAGCTCTCGATCCCGCGGGACAGCTACGCGGCGATCCCGAATTGCGGCTCTCAGAAGATCAACGCGTCGCTCGCCTGCAACACCCAGAGCACGAACGGCAACCCCGCCGAGACGATCAAGACCGTAGAGAACTTCCTCGGCATCGACATCAACCACATCGTCATCGTCGACTTCGACGGCTTCGCCCAGTTCATCGACACGCTCGGGGGAGTGACCATCAACGTCCCCGACACGAACGGGAAGAAGAACGGACCGGTCGTCTGCGGCGACGTCGACGGCGGCAAGAAGCAGGGCGGCGTCAGCCTCAGGCTGCCGCCGGGCGAGATCACGCTGCAGGGCGACAAGGCGCTCGCCTACGCCCGCATCAGGCACAACAACTGCAACCCCTCCGAGGACGACCGCGACCGCGCCGCCCGCCAGCAGGAGGTGCTGAACGGGATCAAGGACCGCCTCACCAGCATCACCCGGTTCCCTTACAACTTCATCAAGGGTCCGTTCATCGGCTGGGACGCGCCGAAGGCCTTCATCAGCGACATGGGCGGCTTCACGCTCCCGCAGGTGGCGATCGCCGCGATCCTCGGCGGCAGCGGGCAGACCAACGTGCTCGGCGGCACGGGAGCGAAGAGCTCGGCGTACCCCGGGCCCGCCGGCAGCCTCGCCTACCCGGACAGCGTCTGCCTCGACGCCGTCAAGGAGCTGATCGGGGGTGACCCGCCGCACCACCCCGCCTGCACGCCGTCGTTCTAGCCCTCAACCGGGCTGCTCGGAGCGGAGCGGCTTCGCGTTAGGAGCTGGTCGCAGCCTTGTCGGAGCCCGCATCCGGCTTCTTGGAGCTGGAATCGCCCGAACCGGAGTCCGAGTCCGAGCCGGAGTCGGACGACGTTGATGAGTCACCGTCGGTGCCGGACTTGCCCTTGGCGGCGTAGTCGGTCGAATAGAAGCCGGATCCCTTGAAGTGGACGGCGACCGGATGGAAGACGCGTTCCACGGGCGCGCCGCACTGCTCGCACGCCTCGACGGGGTCATCGGACATGCTTTGGATCACCTCGAAGGTGTGCCCGTTCGTGCAGCGGTACTCGTAGATCGGCATCGGAGGCAAGAGGGTAGTGGGCGCCGCCTTCGGGCACCGCACGCGAGCCCCCGGTTACGCTCCCCCCATGGCCGAGCTGAAGCTCGAGGAGATCGTCGCGCTCTGCAAGCGGCGCGGCTTCATCTTCCCCGCCTCGGAGATCTACGGCGGGTTCGCGAACACCTACGACTACGGGCACTACGGGGTTCTGCTGAAGAACAACGTCAAGAGCGAGTGGTGGCGCGCGATGATCCAGGAGCGCGACGACATCGTGGCGATCGACTCGGCGATCATCCAGAACCCCAAGGTCTGGGAGGCCTCGGGACACCTCGCCGGCTTCACCGATCCGCTCGTTCAGTGCCTCGGCGAGTGCAAGAAGCGCTGGCGCGAGGACCACGTGCGCGAGCAGGAGCTCGGCGACGAGCACGCGGAGGGCAGGATCGTCTGCCCGGAGTGCGGCGGGGAGCTCTCCGAGCCGCGCCAGTTCAACCTCATGTTCGAGACCTACGTGGGCCCGGTCCAGGACGAGTCGAACAAGGCCTACCTGCGGCCGGAGACCGCGCAGGGAATCTTCATCAACTTCAAGAACGTCCTGCAGTTCTCCCGCCGGAAGCCGCCGTTCGGGATCGCGCAGATCGGCAAGTCGTTCCGTAACGAGATCACGCCGGGCAACTTCATCTTTCGGACCCTGGAGTTCGAGCAGATGGAGATGGAGTTCTTCGTGCCCCCGGCCGAGGCCCCAGAGTGGCATGAGCGCTGGCTCGATCAGCGAATGCGCTGGTACACGGACCTGGGTATCCGCCCGGACCAGCTGCGCCTCAGGGCGCATGGCCCGGAGGAGCTCTCCCACTACTCGAGCGCGACCTCCGACATCGAGTACCTCTTCCCGATGGGCTGGTCGGAGCTCGAGGGGATCGCCAACCGCGGAGACTTCGACCTCACCCAGCACACCAAGCTCTCCGGCGAGAAGCTCGAGTACGTTGACTCCGCCACTGGCGATCGCTACGTCCCGCACGTGATCGAACCGGCGGCCGGAGTCGATCGGGCGATGCTCTCCTTCATGGTCGACGCCTATGACGTCGAGGAGGTTGAGGGCCGCCAGCGCACGGTCCTGCGGCTCCACCCCAGGCTGGCCCCGGTCAAGGTCGCCGTCCTGCCCCTGGTCAACAAGGACGGCCAGCCCGAGAGGGCGCGTGAGATCTACGAGGAGCTTCGCCGGCTGATGCCGGCCGAGTTCGACACCGGCGGCTCGATCGGCAAGCGTTATCGCCGCCAGGACGAGATCGGCACCCCATGGGGCGTCACCGTCGACCACCAGACCATGGAGGACGACACCGTCACCCTCCGCGACAGGGACTCGCTCGACCAGTCGCGGATCGCGATCTCAGAGCTGGCGGAGGAGCTCAGCCGCCGCCTGGGCGAGCCGTGGACCTCGCCGAAGCTCGGCGCGGCCGCCTGAGCGGGACCGCGCGCCACCTCGTCAGTCGTAGCCCGGCTTATAGCCGCGCAGCCGGCCGAAGGCGGCGAGGAGGGGCAGCGACGCCTTCTGCACCGCGACTGGCGGGCTCGCGGCGTAGGAGCGACCGCCGGTCGCGCGGGCGATCACCAGGATTTGAAGCAGCGGCAGCTCCTCCTGGTCGTTGAGACGGCCCTCGCCGAGCAGATGCATATAGGCCTCGGCGTAGGACTCGATGAAGTCGTTGTCAGGGTCGAAGGTGCCTCGGATGTGGAGCTCGCCGCCACCGGGGTTCCAGGGATCCCTGTGACGCGTCCCGGGAGTGAGCTCAACCCGATCACCGGCTCTGAACTCGCGCTCCTCCCCCGCCACCTCGATCCTTCCCTCGCCCGAGAGCGCCTCCCACGTCTGGGTCAGGTCCTCATGGAAGTGGGGATCCACGCGCCCTGTGCCGGGCGCGTAGGAGCGCTCGATCTTCAGCACGGAACCCTGCCGCTGCGCGATCTCGATCCAGGAGCCGCTGTCGGGGTTCGTGTAGCGCCTGCGGGCCTCGATCACGGAGCGACACTATCCGCCGCGCGCCGCGGACGCCTACTGCCAGCGCTCGCCCTGGATCAGCCTCTCCTGACCGGTCCAGACGAAGTCCATGGCGGCCCGGACCACCTCCTCCCTCGAGACGTTGCGATGCAGGTCCCACCAGTCCGCGAGCGACTGCATGGCTCCCACCAGCTGCTGGGCGATCATCTCGACGAACTCCGGGAGGTTGGGGAAGTCGAGCCCCTTGGCCGCCGCCTCCTCGCTCATCAGCTGCACGATCGCGGCAGCCACCTCGTCCCGGAGGCGGTCGAGCCGGACCGCCACGTCCGGGTCGCCGGCGTTTCGGAACATGATGCGCCAGGCGCCGCGGCGCTCCTCGACGAAGCCGAAGAACGCCTCCAGCCCCGACCGCAGCCGGTCCTCGCCGGGTTCGGCCGCGGCCGCCGCG
>Ga0066903_100004247_pt1 | contig 12060 bp, 13 predicted proteins | sample PanSoiMetaGPlot1_FD_67491 | JGI IMG/M metagenome (GOLD analysis project Ga0066903, IMG submission 67491) | Tropical forest soil microbial communities from Panama analyzed to predict greenhouse gas emissions - Panama Soil - Plot 1 (version 2) | ecosystem: Environmental > Terrestrial > Soil >...
CCACGGCCCACTCCGGGGAACGGCGAGGTACTGATCGCCGTCCACGCGGCGGCGATCACGTTCGCCGAACTGACCTGGCCCGAGACGTGGGCCTCCGTTGACCGGACTCCCATCATCCCGTCCCACGAGTTCTCCGGGGTTGTTGCCGAGGTAGGTGAGGGTGTCACCGGATTGTCGGCCGATGACCAGGTGTACGGGCTGGCTCCGTTCGACATGGACGGCGCCGCGGCGGAGTACATCAGCGTGCCGGCCACGACCGTGGCCGCCCGGCCCCGCACGGTGTCGCACGTCGTTGCGGCGGCCGCCGCGCTCCCGGCGCTGACCGCCTGGGAGGCCCTCGTCGACCATGCGGACGTACAACCGGGCCAGCGCGTGCTGGTGCACGGAGGCGCCGGTGGGGTCGGCTCCTTCGTGACCCAGCTGGCGACCGCCCTGGGTGCAGGCGTCACGAGCACAGTGCAGCACGCCCCCGATGTGGCATACGTCCTCGGCCTGGGCGCCGAGCGCGTGATCAACGTCGAACAGGAGTCGCTCGACGCGGAGACGGGGGTCTTCGACGCCGTGATCGACGCCGCCGGCCAGGACACACCTGAATGCCTGTTCGCGGCGCTCCACCGTGGCGGGCGCCTGATCACCCTCAAGGAGCCTCCCTCACAGGAGCTGGCCAACAAATACGGCGTCACGGCCCTCTTCTTCATCGTGACGGCGGACCAGGACCGCCTGGCCCAGCTGGCCGACATGATCGACACCGGCAAGCTGAACGTCAGCGTCGCCGCGACGTTCCCGTTGGCCGAAGGCCGAGCCGCCTACGAGAGCGGCACCATCCGAAGACGCCACCCAGGCAAGACAGTGCTGGTCGTCCGGGACTGACCGGTCGCGGCGGGTGCTGTGATCGCCGAGGCCGGTGCTGGGGCGTCGCTGGAGGAGATCGCCCGCCGCGCCGGGGTCGGATCGGCCACCTGCATCGGTACTTCCCCAGCCGCGCGGAACTGCTGGAAGCAGTGCTCCGCGATCGCGTGCAGGCATTGTGCGCGCAGGCCGAGGACCTCCTGACGGCGCCGAGCGCGGGTGCAGGCTTGGTGGCCTGGCTGCGCGAGGTGGTGGCGCACGCGGCCACCGCACGGGGGCTCGGGCCAGCCCTGACAGGGTACAAATCCGATCCAAAGTTCTCTCGGAGCAAGGATGGAGGCCCCTTAGGAGACGGTCCTTCAAACCGGTTTTGCCATAACTGCGGTCCTTCGAGACTCAGAAGTCCTGCTTCAGCCGGTCGCCAGCCGACCACTCAATTGGTAAGGAAGAGGTCTCGGGTTCGAATCCCGACGTGGGCTCCAACCACCTTCTAAGCGGCGGGCTTGTATTCGCAGGGACGGTCCTGTAACCGGTGTGGAAGTCTCTGGGAAGAGCCCGGGAACCTCCCTGGAACATGCCGAGTTAAGTGGACTGGCTTCGACACCTGGACGTATCCGTCCTGCGCGACTACCGTGCCGAGCAGGCCATGCGGACCTCGGCGGGGTAGACCGGATGAGCCGGCCACCGTGCTGGATTCCCACCGGCTGCTCATGACCTTTCTACGGTGGGCCGCGGAAGAGGAGTATCCGGTCGATCCGCGCATCCTCAAGTTGAAAGCACCGAAGGTGCCCCTCAAGGAGCCAACCGTCGATCACATCGCCCAGGTGCGGCAGATCCTTGGCGCTTGCGATGCCAAGCTACCCCGGGAAGAGGTTGCAGTCCGCATTCGGGTTGGTAGCGAAGTGCGCGCTTCGGAGCTGTGCGGCCTGGCAGTGCGTGCGCCTGACGGCCTTGCCGACTTGATGCTGGACTCGCTTGTGCGTGGACGCGTCGAGCTTGGCGTCCGCTGGGCCGCCGGCGCGAAGGGCATGAAGTCGCGGCGGGGCCAATCACACCCAAGCTGGCATCGGCAATCAAGCGCTATCAGGCTCGCTACCGGCGCCAGGTGGACGTACGGACGCTGCTGGTCAACGAGCGAGGGGTATACACGCGATTTGGTATCGACGCGCTGATGGACCGCCTGGAAAGCAGGGTCGGCTTCCACGTGCACGCACATGGCTTTCGCCACACGTTCGCGACAGTACTAACGAAGCTGGGCTGGAACTTCGAGCACCTGCGCGGCTATGGGCCACGCCGACTACTCGGATGCTTCAGTGAGACTTCTTTCGGAGCAGACTGAGCGCTGAGCCCCGTCCTTCTGGGTGGCCAACGTCCAGCAGGTGGTGAACCAGACCGTCAGCGGAGTGCGGTCAGATTCGAACGTGGTGCCCGCCCGTCACCGGCGTCCGCCTGCACAGCCGGAACACCAGAACCCACCGTCGCCGAGCCGCCAGCCTCCCCCGTCACCGCAACCTGGGCAGACGAATCCAATGGGCCAGCGCATCAACTCCAGGTCATCGAGGCGGTCCGCATCGGTGGCGAACCAGGCATGGAACTTGCCCCCAGACCTCGGTTAGTGCTCACCGGCACGAGGGGACGCCACTCCCCGATCCTACTCCGGGGAAATAGAGACCCCCATCGACCGATTCAGCGCTCAGCCTGGTCGCTAGACTGACGGCTATTACGGAGGAGCTGCCGGGGCAATGGGTGGAGATCAGCTTAGTCGGTGTGCCGCCCGCCCAGCGGACAGAGCGGGCCTCGGCGACGCCGAGGTCGCAGTGGATGGTGCAGTCCTGTGCTGGCCTGGTCTCGGGCAACTTTCAGCCGTTTCTTGAAGCGGTGCCCGGCTACGAGGTCATGAGCCTGAAGTCAATGTTCACAAAAGGAGAGGGAGAACGTGCAGACAGCTGACAAAACCTTGCTGACACAACCAGCCGACCGCGCGGTGCGAGCTGCCGGCGCTCTGTACCTGTTATTTGTCGTGACCAGCGTTTTCTTCTTCCTTGCTCCACAGAGCCTGATCGTGGCTGGGGATGCCACGGCGACGGCCCACAGGATCCTCGCCTCCGAGACACTGTTCCGTCTCGCTATCGCCAGTGGCCTGATCGCCACGATTATCTTTGTTTTCCTTGCGAGGGAGCTCTATCGCTTACTCAGCAGTGTCAACGAGACATGGGCCTTGCTGATGGTAGTTCTGGTCTTGCTCTCGGTCCCGATCTCGTTTATCGGTTTGCTGGACCAAATCGCCGCCCTGACGCTCATCCACGGCGGACCGGCGCTCTCGGGACTGGGATCGAGCCAGATGAACGCCTTGGCCATGTTCCTTCTCGGCCTGAGCAGCGACACCAGCAGCCTGAACGCGATCTTTTTCGGGCTGTGGCTGTTGCCCTTCGGCCTGCTGGTGATCAGGTCGGGCTTCATCCCCCGGATTCTTGGCTACCTGTTGATAATTGCTGGCTCGTCATACGTTTTGGGCAGTCTCAATTTCGTTCTCTCACCTCCCTTCGCGAGTGTCATTTCCACTGTTGTCGGTGTCGGCTATCTAGGCGAGTTGGGAGTGATCGTGTGGCTGCTGGTAACAGCCGTCAGGGTTCAATTCGGACATACGCTGAACCTGAAACCACTCGAGGAGACGGTATAACTGCGGTCGTGTTGGTACGGAGCGCAGAAGGGGCGAGGGTGGCCGGCGCAATCGCCTTGATCTGTCCAAGTAGTCGTCGGCTCCGGCCTGCGCACGAGCCTATGCGCTCAGTGTCTCCGGCGTCGCAGCCGAGCGAGCGGCGCGCATCTCCGCCAGATGTCGGTGCTCCAGAGCGGTGAGAGCGAGTCCGCGAGAGCTGGCGATGAATAGGTCGAGCACCGCCCAGCAGAGACTCAGGCAGCTCGTCTCGCCGGGGGAACCGGCCGATCACCTTGGTCCGCCGCTTGACCTCCTCCAACGACCGCTCCAGCAGGTTGGTTGAGCGCAGCCGCTTGCGGAGGCAGCGCCCGCGGTGAGACCTGCTGGCTTGACGACCCGTGGGTGAAGCGCAAACAAAGCGAATCATTCACCCCGGTTACCTGGAGACCGGCTGGGTCGATTCGCCGTACTGGCGGAGCCCGGGGGGCTCGAGAGCCAAGGTGGGTGCCCGGCACGTGACGATGAGCGAGCTGAAGCCGGCCTAGAGATCACGAGGCTCGACGAGCCGCCGAGCAGGTCGGGGCACGCAAAGGGGATTGCAATCGTGTCGACTCGAGCAACAGCTTGAGTTCCGTAAGCCCTGTCGCTGATACGATTACCTGCAACGTCGAGGTCACGCGAATCCCCTTACGGGGGCCGCGGGTAACTCAGGAGCGAAAGCTTGGAGCACGACGGAGTCCAGGTTCTGGCGCCCGATGCCAGCGCCCGGTTCTGCCATGTTCGTTCGTTTCTGGAGATGCCACTCGATGTCAGAGAGCCGGAGCGAGCCGCAAGCGCTCGTCCATGCCCCTGGCTATTGCGCTATCGGTATCGAGCACACCAAGAGCAGCCACAACGTGGGGACGCTCTGGCGCAGCGCTCACATCCTGGGCGCTTCCTTCATCTTCACGGTGGGCCGTCGCTACTCGTCACAGGTGAGTGACACCGCGTGCGCATGGAAGCGGATCCCGTTGTTCAACTTCAGAAATCTGGACGACCTTTGGCAGCACATCCCATTGGACTGTCGTGTCGTCGGGATAGAGCTGGACGAGAGGGCCATGCCGCTCGAAGAGCACGTCCACTGGCCGCGCGCCGCCTACCTGTTGGGTGCCGAGGATCACGGCCTGACGAATGAGGCGCGGCGCCGTTGTCATGATCTGCTGCGACTTCCGGGCGAGTACTCAATGAACGTGGCCGTGGCAGGCTCGATCGTCCTCTATGACCGGGCCGTCCGCGGCTGGAGGCCGAGGGCTGGCGGGCGCGTGGTCTAACGGGCCCGATCGAGTCGGTGCCCGCCGCACGCGTGCGCCCCGGCTATCGCGGAGCTGTCGCGTAGAGCACCTCTGACCGCCAGTGCAGCTTGCAGCCCGCTTCCATGCAGGTGCTCGGGTCGGCGAGTTCGAGTGATGATGCGCCGATCGAGGTGTCTTTCGGTGAGAATCACCGATGGATCACATAGACGGAGCCGCGAGCCTGATCCCGCGCTTCGCTGATCAAGTCGTCCAAGTCGCTAAGGATCGCTTGACGGGCGAGGGTGTTCGTAGTTAGGCCGAATTACGTAAGTGGCCCGGGGCGCCGCTTGGCACTCGTTACCCAGACATAGCCGGTGCGTCACAGAATGCCGCGGCGTCCCAAACGTGGCACCCCGCCAGCTTGGGGCGCTCGTTGGCAGCAGCGAGATGTCCAGCGCCGCGCGTAGATCATCGCGCCTAACTTGCGGACCGTCAGCGGGTAAGCCAGCTCGGCGGGATCACGGGCCAGCCTCTGGTTTCGAGCTCCCAGGTATTCGCGCACGCCATCAGGCGATTCGAACAAGAGCGCCGGCAGGTCCCACCGGTCGACCTCGACGTTGCCGAATACCTCCTCCACCTGGGCGGGGCCGTTCTCGGCATCGTAGCTTTCGATCAGCTCCGGCTCCAGCAGGGGGATGAGCTCCGGCATGTCGTCTCGACTGGTCGTGGCGCTAGCGAACAGTCCGCCCGGCCGGAGCACGCGCCGGATGTCCGTCAGGACCTCCACAGGACGCTCGAAGAAGTAGAGGACGTACAGCGCTGCCACCGCGCCGAACACACCGTCTCGAAAAGGCAGACGCACGATGTCGGCCCGCACTGCTGGACGTGGCGCCTCCAGCAGCGCCAGCGGATCTCGATCCAGCGATATCACCGGCCAGCCGCCAAGAGCCAGCGATAGCTCGCCGTCGCCGCAGCCGGCATCAAGAACCGGCCTCGCACCCGCCGCACGAATGCGCGCGGCAATTTCAGGATGGACGTCGCCCCCCGTCAGGTACTTACGTTGAATCTCGCGGCGGGCTCCCCACCGCATCGAGGCTGGGGTCACCGAGCGACAACTCTACCCCGGCCCACGACCGCGTTTGATGGCTGGCGAACGCTAGCATGCGCGGGTGCAGTTCGATCACTTCACCATCGCATTGCTGCTTCTGCGCCCTGATGCTCCACAGCTTGACGAGGAAGCGAGTGCAGCCCTGCAGGACGCACACATGGCGCATGTCGCTGATCTCCACAAAGCTGGTCACCTCCTTGCAGCCGGCCCACTGTTCGACAAGGTGTACCGCGGGCTGACCATCCTCAATGTCGACCCAGAGCAAGCGCGCGCGCTCAAAGAACAGGACCCTGCGGTCCGTGCCGGGCGGTACTCCGTCAAGGTTGTGCCCTGGCAGGTCCCGGCCGGCGCAATGGCGTTTTCGGCCGCCCACTTCCCGCGTTCTGTGGCTGAGGCCATCGGCGGCAGCTGATTTTCGCGGCACCGCTGGAGCTGCGAGTGGCCTGGAGGACGAGGCGAACGACAGATGACCGGCGGCCGTCAGGACGGGGGTACGATGGCCCCAGATGTGCAGCGGCCCTCATGAGCCTCCACGACCGAGTGTGGGGTCGTCCTGGCGGAACCTGACGAGCGGTGACGTGCCGCTGCCGGAACGGCTCGGGCGGTTCGTAGCGAACTCCTGGCTGAAGGTTCGCAACCGCAAGAGCTGCTGCGGTCATTACGGCGAGCCGGGCTGTTGAATGACGCTGGAAGAGGCCCGTGCGGCCGGCCTCGTGCCTCGCGAGTGACCCGGCGCCGCCGATAGGCAAAGTGTCGACACTGAGCCATTTCAGCGACCGCTGACCGGTCTTCTTCCCGGCGATTGGCCCTCACCGGAGCAGTGGTCTGACGTTGCCGATCAGCGAAGAACGATGCGACCTCTTGGCGAGTCCAGGGTTGCAACCAGGGCGGCCTCAGCGCCCTCGTCCACCACAAGATCGACGTCCAGCGGAGCAAGCATGCGTCGCACGTAAGCGGGGCTCGGATGCTCGGCTCGCAAGTCGACAAGTGTGACCCCGGTAGGCGAGGCCTGGCTCGGGTGCGGTGAGCTGCCCCAGTCGATCAAGAAGGGCAGCACCAGGTGGGTCGGGTCTGGCGTGCGTCGCGTCAACCGCCACTCCAACGGCACACCGTCAGGCCGCAGGCGGCTCATGGCCTGGACGGGGCCGGGGTCGTACCCCCGGTCGCGGGCCCGCTGCGCCCGTTGCTCGATATCAGTCACCCGCGTGGCCCACCCGACCAGGCGCGGGAGGCGTACGCGATCCAGAGCGAACGCCACCGGACTCGCGAGCTGAATTTGGTCCGGATCGAGCGCGATGATCTCCAGATAGGAGTCGCCTCCGAGCGCCAGCAGCGCATTGTGCGTGCCACGGCCCACATGCTTGCCTCCAGGCGCCGCTCGCACGCCCAGCCGCTCTGAGAGCTCGTCGATGCCGGCCTGAAGATCGTCGACTCCGTACACGATGTGATCGACTGTCATGCAGCTTCCTCCAGGGCGGGCAGCACCTCGTCGACCAGTCTCTCGAACTGTGCTTCCTGGTCCCAACTCGTCAAGCGCAGCGTCACCTCCGAGAAGCCGAGCTTCTTGTAGGCGAGGAGGTGCTCAACACATTCCTCCGGTGAGCCGAGCGCGCACCAGCTCTGGATCCGGGCTGGGCTGAACTCCTCACCGTAGTAGGTCTCAAGGAAGCGCTTCGATTCCCCGAAGGCCTGCTGGCGATCCTCATTGATGTTGATGTTGTGGTAGAGGTGCGTCTCGAAGCAGTCCGGGTCGCGGCCTTCGTGGAGCAGCTTGGAGCGGATGTCGTCCAGCCTCCACGCCAGGTCGTCCGGGTCGGGCAGCGAGGTCTCCCAGCCATCAGCGTGGCGGGCCACGCGGCGGTGAGTGCGGCTGACCAGATCAACGCTGCCGACTGCGTTGTTGGCGATCCAGATCGGGGGATAGGGGCGGGCGGCTGGGCGCGGCTCGATCGTTATGCCCCTGAACCGGTAGTGCTGGCCCTCGAAGCTGGCGTCTGGCTCCGTCCACAGGAGGCGGAGGATCTGGATCCACTCCACCATCCGCGTCACCCGGTCGCGCCGCTCCAGGCCGTAGAGGTCTCCCTCAATGCGACCGCCCTCCTGGGGAATGATTCCCGTGCACACCACGAGCACGGTGCGGCCCTGCGCGATCACGTCCAGGCTGGCCCACTGGTAGGCCAGCAGCACCGGGTCACGCAGCGGAAAGGACGCCATGCAGGCGGTGCCTAGGCGGACGCGTCTGGTCCGACCGGCGACTGCGGCCAGGAGGGAGATGCTTTCAACGCGCGGCTTGCCCAGCAGGCTGTCCCCTACCCAGACGGAGTGGATGCGATCGCTGGCGTCCGCCCGCTCAGCGAGCTGCAGCATTTGCTCGGCGGTCACGGCGCCGAAGAGGACGCCACGGTTGGGCAACGTGAGGCCGATCTTCATGGTCGCAAGGTAGCGCGGATGACGTAACCGGCCCGATGCCCCGCGCGTTGAGTGGGTGTAAAGGGGAACTGACGAAGCATGAGAAGGATGGGGGCCTTACGCAGGCCCGGCGGCCGCGTGGCTGGGCCGGGTTGCAGCTAGCCGAGCGTCAGCGCTCGGCTGTCCGGGTTTCTGACTAAACGAGCGTCTTACCGAGCCAGAACAGGAGGGAAATACCGCGTGAAACTACTGAAGCTTCTCATCGTCCCAGCAGTGCTCCTTTGCAGCGTTGTGATGGCCGTGCCCGCGTCGGCGCACGGCCTCAACAAGGCAACCATCGGGGTTGGTTGTGGCACGGGGGATCAGGCGGGCCAGATCTGCGTCCACCTGACCGGCGACATCGAACGGGGCAACGCGGAGAGATTCGTATTCGTCGACGTCTTCGCACCCAATGACCTAAAGACCTCGCTGGGCGAGGTGGTTTTCGATTTGCCTGCCTTCAACTCCAACTCCAGTGATTGCACCGACAACCACTGCGACAAGACGAAATGCTTTGCTGCAATCACGAACAGCACGGCGACGTCTTTCGTCGTCCAGATCATCAAGGTCACGTCGGACGCCGCAGGCAAGAACTCGGCGGACCTGACTATCCATCCCTCCCAGGGAAGTGACATCGTCTTTGGCAACGAAGAGCAGCAGCCAGCGACGGTAGGCACCCCTGACAAGTGTGTCGCTCCCGCGCCACCGCCAGCGCAAACCTCGCCCTCGGCTTCAGCGAGCGCTGCCACCACTACCTCGACCACGCTTGCCGGCACCGGTGGCTTCGACTTCCGCTATCCCCTGGTCGGCTTGACCGTCCTCGTGGCTGGCCTCGCACTCCTGCTGGTCAGCGCCAGCCGCGGCAGGTCCTCCACGAAGTGAACCGCCTGCTGAAAGGGCCGGGGCCTACCCCGGTCCTTTCGGCCCTGTTGGGCGTAGGCAGCCGCCTACGCTCTCGCCTCAGCCTGCGCACGATTGCCCTCGCGTTGATCGCCATGGGGGCGCTTACCTGCCTGGTGCCGATCGCAGTCGTCGGCTACGGGATGTGGCAGGAGAGCCAGCTCACGCAGCGTTGGGCGAAGCAGACGGCCGCCGCTCCCGCAACCGTGGATAAGCCAGAAGCTGTGCCGACGGGCATCCAGCCGCCCTTCGCTACCCCTGCACCGGCCCCGCCGACGCCAACGCCCCAGCAGGCCACTCCCAGGCCAATCAACGCTGTCTTTGCGCTGCGCGTGCCGAAGATCGGGTACTACGCAGCCGTTCAGGAAGGGGTCTCGAACAGCGTCCTGGCCAGTGGCCCCGGCCACTACCCAACGACCTCCATGCCCGGCAAACCTGGGCTGGTCGGCGTCGCTGCCCACAACACCTTCTGGATTCCCTTTGGCCAGCTGGGATCCGGCGACTCGATCATCCTGGAGGCCCGCTATGGCAAGTTCACCTACAAGATCACCGGGACCAAGATCGTCAACCCGGACGACCTCAGCGTCCTCACCTCATCGAGCGATCCGCGGCTCGTGCTGACCACCTGCTGGCCCCTTTGGGCCGGCAACCTGGCCCCCCAGCGCCTGGCCATCTTCGCGCAGCAGGCCTGAGAATCGCGGCGGTTCAGCGCCGCTCTCGGCCCCGAGAGTGCCGTAGGCCCTACCCTTGCAGGCGTGGACAGCCCAACGCCGACTTCGGACGAGCAGTTTGCCGAGTGGTACGTCTGGGCCAAGCGGGAGGTGAGCACCGACAGCCGGGTGTGCCTTGGCGCCGCCCAGGCGGGTGTCACCGCGCTCGAAGGCGGCGCGGACCTGCAGTCGGCCCGCATGGCCGCGCGCCGCAGCGTGGCCGGCTACGGCATCGGCCTGATTGAGAACGTCGCGCCTCGGCGTCGTGCCTATGCGGAGTGGTACGACTGGTCTAGGCGCGAGATCGGCGGCGGTGCCGAACGCCAGCACGCAGCAACCCGTGCGGCGCTGGCCGCACTCGACAATGGCGCCGACGCAGCGGAAGCTGCGGCCGTTGCGCGACGAGAGGTTGGTCCAGAACCGACCTCGGTCAGGGAATCACCGCCAGCGCCTACCGCCCCACCAGCGCCCACCGCTCCGCCATCCGCCGAACTAACAGCCCAACCTCTGCTGCCACCATCGGTGCCGCTAGCGGCCGCGGCACCCCCAGCCGCGCCACCTTCCCCTGCGTCCGTGACCGGACCAACGCAGGGCTCACCGCCGCCTCCGCCACCCAGCCCAGGGCCTGCCTCGTATCCTGCCTACGCGCCGCCCATGCCGGCACCGGCCCCGAGCCACGCATACGCCGGCTTTGGACGGCGGTTTGCCGCCTATGTCATCGACACGGTCCTGCTCTGCATCGGCGTAGTGATCCTTTTCGTCCTCGTCCAGCTCTTTGTAATCCTCGGTCTGGTTTCGAGTGGACAACAGCTCACTGACGAGAGCTACATCGGGACCTTGCTCGTGCTCTCGGGGATCCTGATCGTGCTTGTGTGGCTCTATTACGCCGGACTCGAGAGCTCCGCGTGGCAAGCCACGATCGGCAAAGTGCTCATGCGGCTGGTGGTCACCGACCTCTATGGCCGCCGCATCTCCTTCGGACGAGCCACAGGTCGCTACTGGAGCAAAACCCTATCCACGCTGATTCTGTTCGCGGGCTTCTGGATGATCCCACTCACGCAGCGCAAGCAGGGCCTCCACGACCTGATCGCGAGCACTCTTGTTGGCCGTCGTGACTATCTTTCGCTGCTGCTGCCGGCCACCCCGGTGCAGTCAGCTCATCCACAGAATCGCCCAGGCGGAGCCAGCGAAGTTCAGGGCGCCTAGAGAGGCGTCAGTCAGGTCGAGCCGGTCAGGTCCAGACCTTTCTCGGGCGGTTCAGGCGGCCGTCGCCACCGGATGTACGGATGCCCGGTCTCTACGTGGTTGTTATTGGCCTGGTCGACCGCCTCGTCGTAGAGGAGGTCGAAAGCCACACGGTCGTGCTCGAGCAGCGCCTGGTACAGGTGCTCCAGGCGTGCGTCGTAATCGCGCAGGCGGTCAGCGTACTTCGGGCGCGTCACGGAGAGGCTGCGCAGTAAGCTCCGAACCCGGCGCAGATAGTAGGCGCTCAGATCCCAGCTCCCGACTGCGGCGCCATGCCAGCACATGGCGAAGCACATGCTGACGGATGCCATGATCTCGCCCGTCCCAGGCAGGAGCGAGCCGATCTCCTCCAGGCTGAGCTCCGCGTCCTTCGTACGAACTTTGGGCATCTGCGACATCGGCGCGAAAGAGAGTACCGCAGGCAGTGATCTTGACCTGGCCCCTTGAGGTCACAGTTCGGTTATTCTTGTCCGCGAAGCCCAGGCCGATGGTCCCATCGCGGCCTGGTGCCAGAACAGAGAACAAGAAAGGTTGTGATCAAGGTTTGAAGGTAGTCGTCAAAGACCCGGAGGAGTTCGAGCAGGCTCTGCGTGAGTTCCGCCGTAAGGTGCAGGAGCAGGGCCTCGTCAGAGAGATGCGCCGTCGCGCGCACTTCGTGCCTCCGGCTGAGGCTCGCAAGATCAAGAGCCTCCGCGCCCGCCGGCGCCGGACGAGATAGCACCAGGTCAAACCGAGCCGGCTATAATCGGTCGCGTTCGGTGACTATGGCGGAGGGGAGACACCCGTTCCCATTCCGAACACGGAAGTTAAGCCCTCCAGCGCCGATGGTACTGCTGTGGTAACGCAGTGGGAGAGTAGGTCGTTGCCGAG
>Ga0066903_100004248_pt1 | contig 12060 bp, 10 predicted proteins | sample PanSoiMetaGPlot1_FD_67491 | JGI IMG/M metagenome (GOLD analysis project Ga0066903, IMG submission 67491) | Tropical forest soil microbial communities from Panama analyzed to predict greenhouse gas emissions - Panama Soil - Plot 1 (version 2) | ecosystem: Environmental > Terrestrial > Soil >...
CCCCCCATCCTTCCCGGCTTGCCCGGGAGGGGTGGCACAGTTGCTAACCGCGCTGGCCACGAATCGTGTCGTCGCGGCCGCTTACGATCCAGGCGCGGTGAAGACAGTAGTCCGCGCCCCAGCCGTGCGGAACCGAACCGTGATTTGAGGAGCTGCGCGAGTCTCGGCGGACCCCCGAGTTGCACCCCCGTCCAAGACTCGCGCTTTCGGGCCGGTTCCTCCTTCGAAAAGAGCGCGGCCCTTGTCACTACGCAGTACCCGATGTGCAAAGGCTCCCCTCTCTCCGTTTCCAGCTAACGGCAGGACCGGATGCAATCCGGCGCCTCTCACAAAATATTTTTTAGTGCCCGCCGGGATCTCGAGTTTCGAGCCGTAGACAGAGGTGCGCACCACTCATGGCCAGTGTGCCTGCTTATCAGGTGAGTACCATGGTAACGAAAGGTGAGCGTGAGAAGGCTATCCTCGATCTGCAATTACAACGGCACGATGAGGTCGAAGCAAGAATCGCTACGATCGAGCATGCGGTCGGGCTTCCTCCGGCGGGGTTGCTGGCGTTGAACCACGCGGCAATCCACGACCTGGGATGCAAGATTGTTGCTCGGGCGCTCAACATAAAGGACAGCTCGGATACCGGCTTGGAGTAGGGCGGGAGGTCAGCCCGAGCGCCCGTAGATGGGTGGCGCGTGCAGCACGTCAGGGTAGGCAATCCAAAGCCTCAACCCTTTAGGCCCGGAGCACCCGCAAGAAGAGGCCCGGACCTGTTCCAGGGCGTCCACGTGTTTGCCCCACCCGTCCCCTCCCCCGCTTGCGGGACGCTTGCGGGGGAGGGGTACCTTCATTTCTTCACGACGGCCTCGCCCAGCCAGGCGATGATCTGGTCGGCGATCTGAAGGTTGTTCCGGTCCAGCATCATCATGTGCGAGTTGCCCTTGATGCCGGCCTCCGGCAGCAGCAGGAACTTGGCACTCCCGCCAGCCTTGCGGATCGCGTCGGTGGTGGCGATGCAGGCATTGCGGCGCTCGTCGCCGTTGGGGCCGGCGGCGCCGACGGTATTGTCGCCGAACACCGCGAGCATCGGCACCTTGGCGAAAGATTTGGCGATGTCGTCGGGGCTGAGCGGGCCGCAATTGCCTTCGACATCGATGAAGCCCCGCATCTTGTCGGCGCGCATGCGCACGAGGTCGAGGCCGTAGGCGCCCGACTGCGAATGCACCATCACGACCGCCGGGCCGATCCTGTCGACGAGCGCCGCGAGCGCCTTGACGGTGTTGGCGCCGGCGCCTTCGAGCGTGGTCTCGGTGTTGGGCACGAGCTGCGAGAAATACTGGTCGAGCGCGTCGGCGGGGAACTGTGACCCCGGATAGAAGTCCGGATAGGACGCGCCGAGCCGGAACGAGGTCCAGGCGCGCTCGCGCGTGGTCAGCGGAATGTTCGGCAGCCCCTTCGGATCGGACTGCTCGCGCGCACGGTTGATCGGGGTCGGGTCGAACCCCGAGCGACCGCGGCCGGAATGATCGACCACGTAAACCGGGAAGTTCTTGCGCACGAAATAGGTGGCCCAGCCCTCGCGGCCGTCGGGCGTGGTCTCGTAGGTGACGCCGGTGTGGCCGGAGCCGTGCACCATCACGATCGGCGGCCCGCTCACGGTCCTGGGGATGCGATACTGGACGTACATCTGGTTGATCATGATCTGGCCCGGCCCGGCGCCGCCGGTGTTGGGCGTGCCGGGGTGCTCGGAGCGGACGCTGCGACCGCCGATGAAAAAGCTGCCCTCGTCCTGCAGCTCGAGCGGTCCGCCGAGCGAGCCGGCCGCCGCCGGAGCCGCGCCAATCGCGCAGAGAGCGATCAGTACACAAACGAAATGGCGATTGATCATGTTGTCCTCCCGACTTTCTCGCGCTCGCCGCGGGGACGTGGCGGCGGCGGCCAGCTTGAGTGTATCGTTTTCGAACGAACCAACCAGCTCCGTTCGTCCCCGCCTTACGATGATTTATGTCGGAGCTTTACTGGTGAACATCCTAATATTGGCTCACGTCTTTTTACGACGATAATTCTCTGCTCGTGCGGAGAGCTGCCAAAACGCGAACAGCGGAGTCCCGTAGCCCGGATTGAGCGCAGCGAAATCCGGATATCCTTCGCCCCATGGTTCGATACCGGCGCTGAACCCCTCGTTCGTCATGGCTGGGCATAGCGCGCCGAAACCGCGCGTGAACGCGCTTGTGTCCCGGCCATCCACGTCTTTGCTTGTGCGGCTGATGGATGCCCGGAACAAGTCCCGGCATGACGGCGGAGGATTGGCGGAATCGACTTGGATGCCGCATCAGCTCCCCGCCACCCAGGTTTCGATAATCTCGAAACTTGCAGGATCGAACGCCACCATGTCGGCGCGGTAGCCAGGGGCGAGCCGCCCCAGCACGTCGCCCAGTCCGATGAAGCGCGCCGGATAAGTCGAGCCCATCCGCAGCGCCTCATCCAGCGGCACATCGAGCAGTCGCACGCAGTTTCGTACGGCCTGCGCCACCGTGAGGAAAGCACCCGCCAGCGTGCCGTCTGCCCGCGTGCAGCGGCCGTCAGCGACCGTGATCGGCTCGCCGTAAAGATCGAAGGTAGATCGCTTGCCCCCGACCGGAGGCATGGCGTCGCTCACCAGCATGGGGTGACCGATGCCGCGCAACGCGACGCGAAGGGCGGCAGGGTCAACATGGATGCAGTCGACGATGAGTCCGTACCAGGCATTGCTGGCCTCGAGCGCGGCCGCGATCGGTCCGGGTTCCCTGCTCAGGAGTGGCGGCATGGCATTGAACAGATGCGTGAAGCCGGTGAGGCCTTCGGACATGGCGGCCCGTGTCTGCGCGTAGGTTGCCGCGGAATGCCCAAGCGAAACGCGTGCGCCGCTCGTCACGAGACGCGCGATGAATCCCTCACGCACCCGCTCGGGTGCGAGCGTCACCAGCATCACGCTCTTGCGCGGCGCGGTCAGCATCTCGACGTCGCACGGCATCGGAGTGCGGATCAGGCGACGATCATGGACGCCCGGCTTCTCGGGCGAGAGAAACGGCCCTTCTAGATGAATTCCGAGTACGCCCGGTTCCCGCTCGCTCGCCGCATCCACCGCGGCGAGCGCCACGCTCATTTTCGCGGTCGTGTCGGTGATGAGGGTGGGCAGAAATGCGGTCGTCCCGCACTTCCGATGCGCGGCAGCTATCGTGGCAATCCCTTCGACCGTAGGATTGTCGTTGAACAGGCAGTCGCCTCCGCCATTAACCTGCAGGTCGATCAATCCCGGCGCCAGCCAGGCGCCGGCGCGCATGTCGCGAACGGCCATTGTCGGGGGAACCTCGCCGCGCGCCACCACGTCGACGATCCGCATGGCGTCGATCAGCACCGCCGCATGCTTTCGCACGGCTGCGCCGTCGAAGACGTGGTCCGCCGCCACCGCGTGTTGGGCCGGCGTGTTCATCGGGTGCGGGTGATCTTCTGCAGGTGGCGCGGCTGGTCGACATTGGTGCCGCGCTGTCGCGCCAAGGCGACGACGAGGGCATAGAAGGTCTGGATCAGGCAGACGGCGTCGGCGTCGGGATGGTCGGGCGGCAACGCCGGCAGATTACCGGCCGTTGCCGCTCCGGCTGCGGTCGAAAACACCGAGGCGCCCTTGCCGCGCAGATCGGCAACGAGCTCGTGCAGCCCCTCGGCAGCCGCATCGGTCGGCATGAACGTCAGCACGGGGTAGCGGTCCGCTACCAACGACACTGGTCCATGCAGGAACTCGGCGCCACTGAAAGCTTCGGCGTGCAGATTGCAGGTCTCCTTGAGCTTGAGCGCGGCCTCGCGCGCGATGGCAAGGGTTGGCCCCCGCCCGATCGTGATGAGGCTGTCGGCCTGCAGCAGCGCGTTTAAGGCCGCGCGCCAGTCAAGCCCGGTCGCCGCCGCGACGCGGTCGGGCAGCCGGGCGAGCGCCGACGCGAGCGCGTCATCGCCGGTCCACGCCGCGGTCAGGCGGAGGAGCCCGGCGAGACTGGCCACGAACGTCTTCGTCGCCGCCACGCTGAGCTCGGGGCCCGCAGCCATCGGCAGCACAAACTCGCAGGCGGCCGCGAGCGGACTGTCCGCATCGTTGACCATCGCGGCGGTGACCGCGCCGGCAGTCCTGGCCATGGTGGCGAATTCGATGAGGTCGTCGCTCCGCCCAGATTGCGAGACTGCAAGGAAGAGTTGGTCCTTAATCTGCAATGGCCGCCGGTAGACGGAGGCAATGTTCGGTGCGGCCGCCGCACACGGGATGCCGAGGTGGCGCTCGATCAAGTGCTTGCCGAAGGTGGCGGCGTGCGCCGAGCTGCCACGGGCGCAGGTGAGGACGACGATCGGCGGCTTGCGTTTGAGGCGGGCGACCAGCGCTGCAATCGGCGCCGGCAAGATTTGCGATTGCCGGCGGACGATGTCCGGAGCTTCGCGGAATTCGCCAGCCATTCCGACGTCGAATTCGCTCATGTGCTTCCCACCCTGCGCGGGGAATGATCGACCTCATCATCCTCGGCTGCGGCGCGTGCCAGGCGCAGTGCGCCGGCGAGGGCGTCGCCCGCGGGCGGGACCAGCCGGTCCCTGGTCGTCGACGCGAGCCACGGCTCCATTGACGCGGCGAGGCCGCCGACGATCGAGATCCGGCTTGCGCCGAACGCGACCAGGCGCGCGGCCAGGTCGTCGACATGACCCGCGGCCAACCGGATCAATTCCACTGCGGCCGGATCCTCCCGCGCCCCATGCTCGATGATGGCGGGCGCGAGCGATCCGAAATCGCGTGGCGAGGCGCGGCTGGTCCAGTTCACGATGGCGTGCGGGTTGCAATCGAATCGCTCGAACAGCGCGCGCAACAGGCTCGTCCATGCAATGCGGCCGTCATGCGCCCAGAGCACCCGGCGCAGCGCTTCGACGCCAAGCCAGGCGCCGCTCCCTTCATCGGAGATCGGCAGGCCCCAGCCGCCGGCGCGATAGTGGCGGCCCTTCAGCTCCGCCCAGGCGATGGTGCCGGTCCCGATCACGATCACCCCGCCGTCCCGGCCGCGATGCGCGCCGACACAGGCCGCTTGCGCGTCGGGGACGATCACGACCTTGCGAAACGGGTGCGGGTAGCTTTGCGCCTCGGCAAGGTGGGAGGGTTCGCTCGCGCCCGCCAACGCCAGGCACGCGACTACCCGTCCGAGGTCATCCGGCGACAGGCCGGCCTGGCCCAGGCACTGCATGGTGGCCTGCAGAACGGCCCGGAAGCTCGGTTCACGTCCGAGCCGAATGTTCGCCGGCCCGGCGCTGGCTTCCCCGAGCTTTCTCCCAAGCGCGCTGCAAAGCCGCACCCGACAGCGCGTTCCGCCGCCGTCTACCCCAAGCAAGAGCGTGTCCGAGCTCACGAACAGGCACCTTTTTACGCGCGTTTTCGGTTCCTTAACGCACCAGAACGAATCTGGATCGGCAGCGTTGACGTTTGATTACCACCCGCATGTAGCGCATGGACAGCACCGAGCGCCCCAGCCCTCGCTATTCGGCGATCGACCTCTGGGATGCGTCAGACATCCTGGACGCGATGATCGAGGGCCAGTTTGCAGCGGTTGCGGCCGTCCGTGCGGTCAGGCCTGCGCTCGAGCGCGCGGCCCTTGCGACCGAGAGCAGGCTGCGTGCCGGCGGGCGACTGGTCTATGCCGGCGCCGGCACGTCCGGACGTCTGGCGGTACAGGATGGCGCCGAACTGGTGCCGACGTTCAGCTGGCCGCGCGACCGGCTGCTGCTGTTGATGGCCGGCGGCAAGGACGCCCTGCTGCAAGCGGTCGAAGGCGCCGAGGACGAAGGCACGAGCGCACAGCAGTTGATACAACGCCACCGCATCGGGAAGCTCGATGTGCTCATCGCGGTCGCGGCCAGCGGGACCACCCCGTTCACCCTGGCATGCCTGCGCGAGGCGAAGGCGCGGGGCGCGTTGACGGTCGCCATTGCCAACAATCGCGGCACGGCGATCCTCGACGAATCGGATCATCCGATCTGGCTCGATACCGGCGCCGAGCCGATCGCCGGATCGACCCGGATGAAGGCCGGCACGGCGCAGCGGATCACGTTGAACCTCCTGTCATCGCTGGTGATGATCCTGCTCGGCCGCGTGTACGAGGGACTGATGGTCGACCTGCAGGCCGTCAACGAGAAGCTGGTGCGGCGAAGCGAGGCGATCCTGATGCGTCTCACCGGCCGCAGCGTCGGCGAGGCGCGCGACGCGCTGCAGCGCGCCGACGGCAGCGTGAAGCTTGCGGTGCTGTTGCTGCACGGCTGCGATCGAGACGCGGCGGCGGACATTCTCGAGCGCTCCGGCGGCCAGCTTCGCGCGGCGCTCGCGTCGATCGGCAAGTCCGCGCCCGATCCGCTCGGCTAAAGCATGATCCCGAAAAGTGCGCAGCGGTTTTCGGAAGAGCATGCCCTCGGGCTCGACCCGCGGGATCATGCTCGGACGAGAAGCTGAAGCGGGATGGCGATTCGAAGAAAAGTCGTCCCGCTTTTGCCAATTGAAATCGCCGTCCAAGCAGAACTCTCACGCGCTTGGCGGCTCGGTCGCCCGTGTGCTCGGCTCCATCTTGCGCAGGAACACCGCGGCATCGAACAGCTGGCTCATGTCGGCCACGATCGGTTTGGGATCGGTCGGCCGCGCCGTCAATCTTGACTTCAGCCATTCGCCGCCGGCCGCAACATGGCGGAGATCGACGAAGGCATTGTCATGGCTGGTCTCGCCCCAAAGGTCCTCGAGGCTGTCGCGCGGGGGCCGCTCGAGCTCCATCTCCGGCACGCCGCCATTGGCCCATCCGGTACGGCCTTCGTAGCCCAGGAAGGCCACGTTATAGATCGTATCGCCCAACACCTGCCGGGCGATGTGTCCCATCGTCTCGATCTGATTGTACGGGTCGGGATCTCCGATCAAGTGCAGGTTGCGGACGTTATGGTAGGTCGCGGCCCACACGATGATCTTGCGTCCGAAGAAAGGCACGCACGCGAGGTGGATGAGGTTTTCTGCCATCGCGGCGTCGCGCATGGCGATGTCGGCCGGCTCCGTTTGGCCTGACGCCATTCGGGTCCAGAACACGGCGAAGGTCTTGATGCTCCTGAAGACCTGCCGCCAGAAATCTGCCTCCGCGCCTTGGACCTTCGCGAGCCGAACGCTGATGGCATCCAGGCCCGCATGAACGAGATCGCGGTCGGCGGCCGTAGGCTTCCACCTGGCCCCCATCTGCACAAGCTGATCGCGCAGCCGCGGCCAGTCCGGGAGGGATTCGATCGCGATGCTGTTGGCGGTGAGAAAGCCGACCAGGTCGTCGATCAACCATGCGCCCGGCGCACCCGTCGACTTGCAATCGAACCCGGCGAGCTGCAGCGGGCGGGTCGAATGTGCTCTGCTCTCGACGTAGTCGAACAGCGGCTGCACCTGCTCGCTGACCGACCAGATCCCATAGATGCCGTGCCGCGCCGCCGTCCTGGCGTTGCGGCCGGCGCTGATCTGTTGCCACACCTTGTGTACGTCGTAGAGCCCGCTTTCGAAAGCCAGGACGTCGAAGCCCATGCGCTCATGCAGGAACCGCACGAAACGGGTTTTGGCCCGCAGTGTGGTGCCGTCGCCATGGGTCTGCTCTCCCAGTGTGACGATGCTTGCATTCCCGATTGCCTGCGCCAGCGGCTCGAGATCGGAGAAATCGTCGTCGGCAATGTCGAGAGAGTGCAGCCGATGGGCGTTGGTTTCGAGCCAGCCGATTCGGCTTCTCCGAACTGCGGAATCGTCTCCAAAGGCCCGCGACGGCAGAGCGACGGTGGCAGCAGCAGGCAGTGCGCACAGCGCAGCACCCGCGAGCAAACGGCGGCGGTTGAGCATGGCTTTCTCCGGCAAGCTGGACGCGAGCTGGAACACACCAGGCTCGCGCGAACGGCCGCGGGCTTAGCCCAGGCGGCGCACCCGCGATGTGATGGCCATCACAATTTTCGAAGATAGTTTGCCGAGGACCGGATGAGATGGCGCTTGCCGGACCCATCCGGCCGGCGCACGTCACAGCCGCAGGCGAAAGTGTGGATGGCGTGACGCGGGAAGGCCGGCGCGAATTGATCCCTCGAAGCTTGCGGCCGCGCAGCACGCGTGCCGAATCGAACAACGTGTGATCGTCGTCACATTGATCTGCATTGCCTGACGCTAGGAACGGCGTGCCGGAGCCGGGATAAGGCGACGGACCCAAGGAGGCACGCATGATCTCGCGACGAGGAATTCTGCTGGGCGCCATCGCCACGGCCGGAGTGGCCGGCGCACCGTTTGCCGCTTATTCGGTTTTGAAGCGCCGACCGCCCGGCGAGGACGTGATCGCCTGGCTTAGGGCCAACGCCGCTCCGCTCGCGAGCGCCGAGCCCGGCAGCGGTTTCAAGGAGCTCGAAACCCTGGGGAGGATCGTCGGCAAGGCCCGTATCGTCGGGCTGGGTGAAGCGACACACGGCACGCACGAATTCGTCACGCTCAAGCATCGCATGATCGAATATTGCGTCAGCAAATTCGGATTCACGATGATCGGCCTGGAAGCCGCCTACGGCGAAGAGCGCGCGCTCAACGACTATGTGATGCACGGAAAGGGCAGCGCCACGGAGGCGGTCGGCGCCATGGGGTTCTTCATCTGGCAGTACGAGGAAATAGTGGCCTTGGTCGAATGGGTACGGGCCTGGAACCTGGTGCATGAGCGCAAGGTCAAGTTCTACGGCTTCGACATGCAGAACACCGACGCGGCGACGGCCCGCCTGCGCGACTACCTGACGCCGCTGGCGCCCGAGTTGGCAGCAGAAATTGAAACGTCGCTCAGGCCGGACGTGTTCGAGAAATTCGGATCGTTGCCAGCCGCGGAGCAGCAGCAGGTCCTGGCGCACGTCAAACGCATTCTGGATCGCTTCGACAACGAGCGAGCGTCATGGACCGGGCGAACATCCGAATTCGAGTGGCGCGTGGCCCGACTGGGCGCGGTCGTTCTCGGCCAATGCGCGGGGCTCAATCGAATCAAGGAGACCGATAGACAGTTGGAATTCCGTGACCACAGCATGGCCGACAATGTCTGCGCGCTGCTCGAAGCCGAAGGGCCGGACGCGAAAGCGCTGCTGCTGGCGCACAACGGCCATGTCAGGCGTGGGCCATCCTTCCCGTCCCCAGTGTTTCGTCTGTTTCACCGCTCTCCCACCACCATGGGATGCCACCTGTACGCCAGGTTCGGCGCGGACTACGCGGTCATCGGCTTCAGTTTCAACCAAGGCCATTTCGTCGCCGTGGATGGCGACGGCAAGCTCAGCACGCTCCACGTGGGGCCGGCGCCGGGCGACATGCTCGATGCTGCTCTGGCGGCCACTGGTCTGCCGCTCTTCGTGCTCCTGCTCGACAATTTGCCAGCCCAAGGGGCGGCGGCGAAGTGGATGGAGAGCCGCCCCTATCAAAAGGACATCGGCTGCTGTTTCTCGGAGAAATCGTACGAGCTCATGCTGACGCTGGGCATCGGGGTCTATATGTCGGCTGTGAACCCGCGCGAACTCTACGATGCCATTTTCTTTGTGGAGACGACGACGGCCCCTCGGCGCCTCGGCCGCAGGGAAGTTGGCGCCGTATGATCCGCAGTCTTGCGTCGAATGGCGGCGCCGGCGCGATGGCTTCGCGGCGATATTCCGAAGGGAGCTCGACGACGACTGCTGGGGACAGGTCAGAAATGCCAGTTCAGGCCCGCGCGCACGATGTGGTCGGTCAAGAAGATACTCTTGTTGGTCGTTAGAGTGGGGTCGAAATTGTAGTTCTTCGATCCGAAGTCGACGTAGAGATATTCTATCTTCACCGACCACCAATTGCTGGCGACCGGCACGGATGGGAAGATCGCCCATTCGCCGCCGCCGCCGACGGTCCAACCCGACCGAGTGTTCGTGGCCGAATTGCAGAAAACGCCAGGCAGGCAGGTGGTGGCACGTGTACCTGCAAAGGCCCCGCCGCCAGTCACGTATAGCAAGAATTGATCTTGCGCGCCGAACTTGTAGCCGAGACGGCCTCGCAGGGTGTCTATCCAGCGCTCCCTCACCTCAATCGTCGCTGCAGTATTAAAAGGAGGGATCTCGTTCGCGATTCCTTTCTTGCTCGTCCAGGAAATGTCGTTCTCGATGCCGAGCACCCACCGATCGATCTGATAATTGCATCCGACGGTGCCGCCGAAGAGGCCACCGCTCAGATCGTAGTGTCCCGTCACCGGAATGCCGACGAATGGCACCGTGGTGTCGACGTTGTGGGTACGTCCCCATGTCCCGCCGCCCTCGATGCCGATGTAACATCCGGTCCAATGCCAGAGCTGCGGTCTGACCGGCGCCTTGACCGGCATGTCAGCAGCGAACACGTTCGCGTTGCAAAGCGTGACCAGCGCCACGCCGGAAAGGAGAATCTTCCTCATAGGACGGCCCCCTCGTTGGTCGGAATTTTCGAGGTCAGTTTATACCGGCGCTGGGTCGCAACGCTGCGCGTTTCACGGCGCGGTACGTTTTTCCGGCCGCTGTGACCCGAAGGTCACATCTGAAAGTTGCACTCGATGAGACGAGCGCGAACGCGCTCGATCCCCGGTCGGCCGCCTCAGGCGTGAGTGGAATAAGGAAATGTCGCAACGCAAAAAAGTTTCGGTTTGTCGATGGTCGTCTTTGGGTCAAACTGAGAAGAACTCAGCCTGAGCATATTTCTTCCGGGTTTTCGCCGAAGGCGGACATGCCAATGAATACACGCCCTTAGCTGCAATAAGTGCTAGTGTCCTTCATCCCGAAGTTCGCGAACGAGGGTGCCGCAGAATGATGCGAACTTCGCAATCGGGACACTGGCATCGCCTGAGACGCGATCCGGGAGGAAACGTCATGCGGACACCATCCAACGCAGCGGCCGCGCCGTCGCGGCGGCGCATCATCAAGGGCCTCGTCGCGAGCGGCATCACCGGGCCGGTCGTGCTGCATAGTGGCGCGGCGCTCGCCGCCTGGCCGGAGCGGCCGGTGCGCATCGTTGTCGCCAATACGCCCGGCGGCCCCTCCGACATCATCGCGCGCATTATGGCGGCGTCGCTGACCGAGGCGGTGGGCGGCAGCTTTTTCGTGGAGAACCGCGGCGGCGCCGGCGGCAATATCGGCATGGGGCTGGTCGCGCGCGCGGAGCCCGACGGCTACACGTTCCTGCTGTCGACCAGCGCCTACTCGGTCAATCCCGGGCTCTACGAGAAGCTGCCGTACGATCCGTTCAAGGATTTCGCGGCGGTGGCCGAGCTCGCCATCTCGCCGCACGTGTTTGCGGTCAAATCCGACCTCCCCGCCAAGACCATGAAGGAGTTCGTCGCGCTGGCGAAGGCGAACCCGGAAAAGTTCAACGTCTCGACCCCGCCGATCGGCACCACGCCGCAGCTGCAGGTCGAGGTGCTGAAGCTGCGCGAAGGGTTGCAGAAGATGGCAACGGTGGTTTTTGCCGGCGGCGGCGACGCGCTCAACGCGGTGCTCGCCGGCACCGTCCAGCTCTCCTCGGGCACGCTGCCGCCCGCGCAACAGCACATCAAGGCCGGCACGCTGCGCGGGCTCGCGCTCACTGGCACCACGCGCTGGCAGGATCTGCCCGAGATCCCGACCATGCTCGAGGCCGGCTATCCGGACTTCGTGTTCGACACCTACACGGCGCTGATGGCGCCGGCCAGGACTCCGCCGGAGATCGTCGCTCGTCTCGAGAAGGAATGTCTCGCGATCCTGCGCCGGCCCGAGATGGTCGCCAAGCTGCAGCAGTCCGGCTTCGAAGTGATGGCCAAGGACGGCAAGACCCACATGGAGCGCGTCGCCCGGGAGGTGGCGCTGTTCCGCGAGATCATCGCGCAAGCGGGGATTCAGAAGCTGCAGTAGCGAACGCGGCTCAGCACGTCTCCAGCACCGTTCGGTTTCCGACCCGTTATCCTGAGGCACGAGCGCACAACCACTGGATTCATTCAGCCGTCTCAGACCAGCAGGATGATCAGGGACAGAGCCGCGCAGAGTACG
>Ga0066903_100004249_pt1 | contig 12059 bp, 5 predicted proteins | sample PanSoiMetaGPlot1_FD_67491 | JGI IMG/M metagenome (GOLD analysis project Ga0066903, IMG submission 67491) | Tropical forest soil microbial communities from Panama analyzed to predict greenhouse gas emissions - Panama Soil - Plot 1 (version 2) | ecosystem: Environmental > Terrestrial > Soil >...
TGCGATCGCAGATCCATGACCGAGCGGCGCGTCTCTTCGAGACTATAGCGCAGCATCTGGCGCGCCACGTCGAGCGACTGACGGGCCCTCGACGGCGACGCCTGCACCGTGCTGGCGACCGCTTCGAGCTGCAGCGAGATCCCGGTGAGCCCCTGCTCCAGCGTGTCGTGCAGCTCGCGCGCGACGCGGTTGCGTTCCGACAGGACGGCCTGGTATTCGCGCCGCTCACGCGCCGTCATCGTCCGCAGGATCACGATCGCCGCCGCGAGCGCGAGGATCAGGATGCCGATGAGCACGGCGCTGTGGCGCGGCGTCCACCACGGCGCCGACGCGGTGACGACGATGTCGGCGGGCGACCGCAGGATCAGGCGGAACCCCGGCGGCGGCCCCGCCTGATACGAATAGACGCCGGTCACCGTGACGGCGCTGCCGGCGCGAATCTGATCGAGCGACGCGGCGTCGTGCCCGCCGTCGAGCGCCGCCTCGAACGCCGTCTCGCCCGTGGTGCTGCGCAGCACCAGCACGCGCTCGCTCGGCGTCCACAGGATGCCGAGCAGCTGCGCGTCCACGCGCACGAGCTCCGCGTCGTTGTCGGCGCGGATGACGGCGCCGGCCGGCACGCGGATCGGCAGCGGAATCCCTTCCGCTCCGACGACGCGGTAGACGGCGTCGCGCAGCACGGGCTTGCCGGGGCTCACGGCGGGGAAACCCGCCACCTCCACGACGTCGCCGGGCTTGACCTCGGACGTCTGCTCGCTCTCGACGCTCGCGCTGCCGGTCGTGTCCTTCACATAGAGCATGTGCCGGATCGAGCTGAACACCGAACCGGTCGTGTAGTCGCTCACCGCCACGGGCCGCCCCGGCACGGCGCCGACGACAACGCCGCGGATGCGGATGCGGCGGTTCTTCTCGGCCGCGTACGAGTAGGTGAAGATGTTGCCGATCGGGCGGAGCCGCAGCGCGAAGGGATCCACGGGCGCCTCGAGCACCTCGACCTCGCTGGCGCGCCCCGCGAGCAGCGACACGCCGAGCATCTGCTCGGACGGGCCGAAGAGCGCGCCGACGTTGCCGCGGAGGCGCACGCGCGCGTCGATGAAGCGTTCCAGATCGGCGTCGCCGTAGTCCCAGAACGCGGCGCGGACGGCGCCGTCCTCGAGCGCGATGTCGGCGAACATCGTGCGCGGATCGGCGCCCGTCGAGCGCCACACGCGCCGGATGATGCCCGTGACCTCGATGAACTCGCAGTCGTGCCGCCCGGTCAGCAGCGACGCGTACGGCACGTGCATCGGCGCCGGCAGGCCGGTGTGTCCGACGACGCGGATGTCGTCAGGCAGCACGTTGGGCGCAAAGCCGCCGCGGACGGTGTGGCCGGTGATCTCGAGGATGTCGCCGGCGCGGATCGGATTCCACTTGCGGAACGAGCCCGACGGCGGCTTCTGCAGGAACTGCCCGAACTGGCCGTCGAAGATGAAGAGCGTGTCCGACGTGAGCTCGTCGTAGTGCGTGACCGTGCCGCGGATGCGTACGGGATAGCCGCGCGCGGCTTCCGCCTGCGAGAGCGCGCGGATCGCGGCGATGTCGGGAAGGACGGGAAGCGGCGCCGCCTGCCCTCCCGCCAACACCGCTACCACGAACGGGATAGAGGCCCACACCACGGTGCCCGCATCGTATTACACTCTCGCGATCTCCTGTAAAGGATCCACGCTCCCATGAGTAGTAGAAACATACTAGGCGCCGCCGGCGCCGTTCTGGTCATCAACAGCGTCTATCTCGCGGCGTTCGCGACGCCCTCCCTCTTCTATTACGCGAACGTCGCGCTCCACGTCGTCCTGGGCGTCGTCACGCTCGTGCTCGCGGTGCTGTGGCTGCGGAGACGGGACGCGAGCCTGCCGCTGACGTGGATCGCGGCCGCGGCGCTGCTCGGCGCCGGTGCGATCCTCGGCGGCGCGCTCGTCGGGACCGGCACGATCACGCGGTTCCGGTGGCTGCTGCTGTCGCACATCGCCGCGTCGGCGGCCGGCGCGGTCCTCGCGATCGCGATCGCGCTGGCCGCGTTGATCGCACGACGGCCGCAGCGGCGGCTGCGTCCCGCGGAACTCGGCTTCGCGCTGGCGATCGTCGCGCTCGCGGGCTGGTCGGCCGTCGTGCTCGGACGGATGGCGATCGCGGAACGCACCGTCGCGCGGATCGTCAACCCGCTCGCGCCGCCGCTGAGCATGGAAGGCGAAGGCGCGGGACCGAAGAGCCCGTTCTTCCCGTCCTCGTCGAACACGAACGTCGGCCACACGATCCCGTCCAACTTCTTCATGACGAGCCAGACGTGCGCGGCGTGCCACAAGGACATCTACGACCAGTGGAACTCGTCGATGCACCACTTCTCGTCGTTCAACAACCAGTGGTACCGCAAATCGATCGAGTACATGCAGGACGTGAACGGCGTCCCGGCGTCGAAGTGGTGCGCGGGCTGCCACGATCACGCCGTGTTCTTCAACGGCCGCTTCGACAAGCCGATCAAGGATCAGATCGACACGCCCGAGGCGCAGGCCGGGCTCGCGTGCACGTCGTGCCATTCGATCTCGCACGTCGGCAGCACGATGGGCCAGGGGGACTTCACGATCGAGTATCCGCCGCTCCACGATCTGGCGGCGAGCGAGAACCCCGTGCTGCGGAAAGCGCACGACACGCTGCTCTATCTCGATCCCGAGCCGCACAAGCGGACGTTCCTGAAGCCGTTCCACGTCGATCAGACGGCGGAGTTCTGTTCGAGCTGCCACAAGGTGCACCTCGACGTGCCGGTCAACAACTACCGGTGGTTCCGCGGCTTCAACGACTACGACAACTGGCAGGCCTCGGGCATCTCGGGTCAGGGCGCGCGGTCGTTCTACTACCCGCCGAAATCCCAGAAATGCGCCGACTGCCACATGCCGCTCGTGCCGTCGAACGATCCGGCGGCGAAGAACGGCCTGGTCCGGTCGCACCGCTTCCCCGCGGCCAACACCGCGATCCCGTACGTGAACGGCGACACGGCGCAGCTCGCCGCGACGCAGAAGTTCCTGCAGGACGGCGCGGTGACGGTGGACGTCTTCGGCCTGGTCCGCGGCGAGGAGCCGAAGGTGATCAAGGAGGTGACGGCCGCCAACGAGCCCGTCGCCGCCAGCACGTTCGCGGTCGGAGAGGAATCGATGAACTTCGGCGCGCGCCAGGGATTCATCGCGACGCCGTCCGAAGTGATCGGCCCGCTCGGCAAGGTGGACGCGAGCGTCAAGCCGGGCGAGTCGGTGCGGCTCGACGTCGTGGTCCGCACGCGCAAGGTCGGCCACTTCTTCCCGGGCGGCACCGTCGACGCGTTCGACGTCTGGGTCGAGCTCGAGGCGCTCGACGAGCAGGGACGGGCCGTGTTCCATAGCGGCGCGATCGAGGACGGCGGCAAGGGACCGGTCGACAAAGGCGCGCACTTCTATCGCGCCCTGCAGCTCGACGAGCACGGCAACCCCATCAACAAGCGGAACGCGTGGTCGGCGCGCTCGGTCGCCTACGTGCGGCTGATCCCGCCCGGCGCGGCCGACACGATCCACTACCGGATGCGCATTCCCGAAGACGCGAAAGGCACGATCACGCTGCGCGCGAAAGTGAACTACCGCAAGTTCGCGTGGTGGAACACGCAGTGGGCGTACGCCGGCGTGCGCGCGCCCGGCACGCCGAAGGACGCCGTCACCAAGTCGTACGACGACGGCGCGTGGCTGTTCACGGGCGACACCTCGCACGTCTCGGGAAAGATGAAACAGATTCCCGACATTCCGACGACCGTGATGGCGCACGCCGAAACGACGCTGCGCGTCGGCGAGTCAGCCGCCGCGGCGAAGACGCAGCTGCTCGACAAGGCGGTGCGCGAACGCTGGAACGACTACGGGATCGGTCTGCTGCTGCAGGGGGATCTGAAAGGCGCGGAGGCCGCGTTCCTCAAGGTCACGCAGATGGACCCGGACTACGCCGACGGCTGGGTCAACGTCGCGCGCGCGCAGATCCAGGAAGGCAACATGACCGACGCCGAAACCATGCTGCACGAGGCGCTGAAGCGCGATCCGGAGCTCGCGAAGACGCATTTCTTCCTCGGCACCGTGTTGAAGACGTTCGGAAAATACGACGAGGCGCTGGCGCACCTGCAGCAGGCCTCCTCCAAGTACCCGCGCGATCGCGTCGTCCTCAACCAGATTGGCCGCGTGCAGTTCCTGAAGCGGCAGTTCGAGCCGGCCGTGCAGGCGTTCCAGCAGGTGCTGGGCGTGGACCCCGAAGATCTGCAGGCGCACTACAACCTGATGCTGTGCTACCGCGGCCTCGGCAAGGCCGACCTCGCCGCACGCGAGGAGGCGCTCTACGAGCGGTTCAAGGCGGACGAATCGGCGCAGGCGATCACCGGGCCATATCGTCAGCTCCATCCTGACGACAACAACGAACGCCAGTCGATTCACGAACACTACTCGAAGGACACGAAGGTGACGAAGGACACGAAGGCGGCGAAGGAACCGAAGGTGACGGCGACGGGAGGGGGACGATAGTGCGCGCGATCGTATTGACTGCAGTGCTGGCGGCGAGCGGCGCGTGGGCGCTGCCGGATTCGACGTTGCCGGTGTTCACCGACATCACCGCCGCGTCCGGCGTGAAGTTCCGCCACGAGAACGGCGCGTTCGGCAAGAAGTATCTGCCCGAAACGATGGGATCCGGCGTCGCGTTCCTCGATGCGGACGGCGACGGCTGGCAGGATCTCTTCTTCGTCAACTCGACGACGTGGCCGGGCCAGCCGGCGAAGCCGTCGGCGCCCGCGCTCTATCGCAACAATCACGACGGCACGTTCACGGACGTGACCGCGGCCTCGGGCCTGAAAGGCATCGGCTACGGTCTCGGCGCCGCCGCGGCGGATTTCGACAACGACGGCAAGGCCGATCTCTACGTCACGTCGCTCGGCGGCAATCATCTCTTCAGGAATCTCGGCGGGATGAAGTTCGCGGACGTGACGGCGCAGGCAGGTGTCGGCAGCAGCGGATTCTCGACGGGCGCGGCGTGGTTCGACTACGACCGTGACGGCAGGCTGGATCTGTTCGTCGCCCACTACGTGGACTGGACGATCCAGAAGGACCTGTTCTGCACGCTCGACGGCAAGGCGAAGTCGTACTGCACGCCAGAGTCGTACAAAGGCCAGAGCGCGACGCTCTTCCACAACCTGGGAGACGGGACATTCGAGGACGTGACGGCGAAGGCGGGCATCAACGACGCGTCCGCGAAGGGGCTCGGCATCGCGCTGCTCGACTACAACGGCGACGGCTGGATCGACGTCTTCGTCGCCAACGACACGCAGCCGAACCGGCTGTACGAGAACCGGAAGGACGGGACGTTCAAGGACGTCGCCGTCGCGGCGGGCGTGGCGTTCAACGAGGCCGGCGTCGCGCGCGCCGGCATGGGAGTCGACGCCGCCGACTATGACGGCTCCGGGCGCCAGAGCCTCGTCATCGGCAACTTCTCGAACGAGATGATGGCGCTCTACAAGAACGAAGGGAACGGCCTGTTCATCGACGAAGCGCCGACCTCGACCGTCGGCAAGGCGTCGCTCCTCACCCTGACGTTCGGGTGCTTCTTCTTCGACTACGATCTCGACGGGCGGCTCGACATCTTCGCGGCGAACGGGCACGTCGCCGACGACATCAACGCGGTGCAGCCGCGCGTCACCTACGCGCAGGCGCCGCATCTCTTCCGCAACGCCGGCGGCAAACAGTTCGAGGAAGTGACGGCGAAGTCGGGCGCGGCGCTCGCGCAGAAGATGGTCGCGCGCGGCGCGGCGTACGGCGATCTCGACGGCGACGGCGATCTCGACGTCGTGATCACCGACAATCACGGGCCGGCGCGCGTGCTGAGGAACGACGGCGGCGAGCGCGGACACGCGCTGCGCGTGCGGCTGGTCGGCGGCGCGAAGGTCAACCGCGACGCGATCGGCGCGTTCGTGCGCGTGACGAGCGCCAACGGGACGTCGCCGTGGATGATGGTCCGTACCGGATCGAGCTATCTCTCGCAGAGCGAGCTGCCGCTCACGTTCGGCCTCGGCGCCGCGGTCAAGGCGACGAAGATCGAGGTCAAGTGGCCGGACGGTTCGTCGGACGCGATCGACGCGGGCGCCGAATCGGGACAGACGATCACCATCGAGCAGGGCAAGGGCGTCACGGCGCGCACGGCGTTCGTCAAGAAATGAGGGATCCATCGTCGCTCGCGGCGCTCGCTCGCATCGCGCTGATTGCAGCAGTTCTCATTGCCGCGATTGGCGCCCAGACGCGGCTGCCGGCGGCGAGTGAAGCCGCCTGGCGCGCCAACAACATCGGCGTCGCGTATCTCGAGCAGTACAACTTTCCGTCCGCGGCCGCCTCGTTCCGGGAGGCGCTCCAGGCCGATCGCACCCTGGCGATCGCACGGCTGAACCTCGGGATCGCGCTCCTGTACGGCGGCGATGCGAAGGCCGCGCGCACGGAAATCGAGGCGGCGCGCGGTGCGCTGCCGGGCCGTCCCGAACCCGACTACCTGCTCGGGCTGATCGCGCGATCCGAGGATCGCGTCGACGACGCGATCGCGGCGTTCGGGCGTGTCCGCGCGATCGATCCGTCCGACGCGGGCGCGGCGACCAATCTCGGTCAGCTCTACCTCGGGCAGCGCGAGTACGCGAAGGCGATCGAGATCCTTCGCGCCGCAGTGGCGGCGGAACCGTTCAACGCCACGGCGGCCTACGGTCTGGCGACGGCGCTCACACGCAACAGCGATCCGGAAGGGCGCGCCGCGATGGATCGCTTCCAGGCGCTCCGTGCGACGAGCTATGCCGTGACGTATTCACAGGCGTACCTCGAGCAGGGACGCTACGCGGAAGCGATCGCGTCCACGGGAGCAGAGTCCGAGCTCGTGGATCCGCGGACACCGGATGTGACGTTCACGGATGTCACGTCGACGATCCTGCCGCCTCAGCGTCCCCTTGTCTCCGATGGGCGGGACACGGCTCTGACGCTCGCGGATCTCGACGGCGACGGCGGCCTCGATCTGATCGCCGGCGGCGCCCCGGGGCTGGATGTCCTTCGCAACGAACGCGGGCGCTTCACCGGCGTCGCGTCGGCGTCGTTCGGGCCGAGCCTCCGCGCGCCGGCGATGGGCGCGATCGCCGGAGACTACGACAACGACGGCCGCGCCGATCTGCTCGTGCTGCGCCGTACCGGCGTGGCGCTCTACCGGCAGTCGGCGCCTGGACGTTTCGAGGACGTGACGGCGGCCGCCGGTCTCGGCGCGCTGCAAAACGTGAGCGCGGGATATGCGGCCGCCTGGGTCGACGCCGATCACGACGGCGACCTGGATCTGGTCGTCTCCGTCGCCGGACCCCAAGGTCCCTCCGCCAGCGGCAGCCGGCTGCTGCGCAACAACGGCGACGGCACGTTCACCGACATCACCGCACAAGCGGGCGTCGCCGTCCCGCATCCGATCGCCGCGATCGTCCCGACCGACTTCGACAACCGCCGCGACGTCGATCTGTTGATGGCCGGCCCCGGCGGCCCGCCGCTCCTCTTCCGCAACATGCGTGACGGCACGTTCAAGGACGTCGCCGCGGAGGTCGGACTCGCCGTCGACGGCAGCGTGAGCAGCGTCGCGGTCGGCGACGTCAACAAGGACGGATATCCCGATTTCTTCTTTGGCCGCGCCGACGGCGCCGGCACGCTCGCCCTCAGCAACGGACGCGCCCGCTTCAGGTCGTCGCCGCTGCCGGCAGCCGCAAACGCACTCGCGGCGCAGATCCTCGACTACGACGGCGACGGCCTGCTCGACCTCCTCGTCGTGACCGACGCCGGTCCGCGGATGCTGCGCAACGTCGGCACCGGCTGGAACGACGTCACGGCGCGCGTGTTTCCGGGCCCGCTCGCCACGGCCAGGCCCGCCTCCGACGGCGCCGCCGTCGGGCTCGCGACCGGCGATCTCGACGGCGACGGCGCGACCGACATCGTCTACCGGACGCGTGACGGCGTCCGCGTGTGGCGCAACACGCGCACGGCCGCCGCGCACACCGTTCACGTGCAGCTCGCGCCGCGCGTCACGAATCGCAGCGCCGTCGGCGCCAAGATCGACCTGCGCGCCGGCAGCCTGCGTCAACGGCTCGAGACGTTTTCGGCGACACCCGCGCCCGCGCCGGCCGACGTCATCTTCGGCCTCGGCACGCGCCCCGGCGCCGACGTCATCCGCGTGTTGTGGCCGTCGGGCATTCTTCAGGCCGAGACGCCGGCGTCGCGCACTGCGACGATCGCCGGCACGCTGAAGATCGAGGAGCTCGATCGCAAGCCGTCCTCGTGTCCCTTCCTCTTCACGTGGAACGGGTCGCGATTCGAGTTCATCACCGACTTTCTCGGCGGCGGCGAGATGGGCTATCTGGAAGCGCCGCCAGACGAGCGCAACACGCCGCAGCCCGAGGAATACGTACGGATCGCCGGCGACAAGCTGAAACCGCGCGACGGCCGGTACGAGCTGCGCGTGACCAACGAGCTCGAGGAGGCGATGTTCCTCGATCGCGCGCAGCTCGTCGTCTTGAGCCATCCCGCGGACGTCGACGTGTATCCCAACGGCGGGCTGCGCTCGACGCCCGAACCGTTCCGTCTCGTGACGACGCGCGGTGCGCGGCCGCCGGTTGCGGCGGTGGACGAGCACGGCCACGACGTCCTCGATCGCGTCGCCCGGCTCGATCGGCAGTTCGTCGACGACTTCGCGTCCGACCGCATCCGCGGCTACGCGCGCGAGCACTCGCTCACGCTGACGCTGCCGGCGCCAGGCCCCAACGGGCATCGAACGCTGCTGTTGACCGGCTGGACCGACTACGCGTTCTCGGGCGACAACCTCGCCGCCAGCCAGAGCCGCATGCAGATGAAACTGCCGGCGCTGCAGATCGAGGACGCGCACGGCTGGCGCACCGTCATCGACGACATCGGCTTTCCCGCGGGGCGGCCGCAGACCGTCACCGTCGATCTCGCCGGCAAGGTTCCCGCCTCCGTCTCGCGCGTCCGCATCGTCACGTCGATGAAGATCTACTGGGATCAGATCCTGGTCGACGTCTCGGACGGCCGGGCGCCGGTGACGATGACGCGCCTGGATCCGGTCAGCGCGACGCTCGCGTGGAGGGGGTTCTCGAAGGAAGGTTCGCCGGATGGCCGGGAGCCATTCGGCTACGACTACGACACAGTCTCGGCCGACTCGCCGTGGAAGCTGATGCCGGGCCGCTACACGCGCGAAGGGGACGTGCGCGAGCTGCTGCGCGCCACCGACGACCGCTTCGTCATCGCGCGTGCCGGCGATCAGATCGCGCTGTCGTTCGACGCCGCGTCGCTGCCGCCGCTGCCCGCCGGCTGGACGCGGACGTTCCTGCTCTACGGCGACGGGTTCAGCAAGGAGATGGACCTGCACTCGGCGAGCCCAGACGCGCTCGATCCCACCCCGTTCCACGGCATGAAGCGCTACCCGTTCGAGCCGTCAGCACGTCCGCCCCTGACGGCCGAGCAGATCGCGGATGCCGAGCGCTACCAAACGCGCGTCGTCGCGCGCCCGCTACCGCCCATCGAACTGGCGCGGCGCCCCTAACCCGAGACGACGCTGGACCTTACGGTCCCGCCACGCGCGCAGCACCAAAAAAGGTGGCTGTCACCTTTATTCGCGAAAAAAGGTGACAGCCACCTTTTTTGGTGCTGGTCAGTCGTCAGCGGACGGTTATGGGCACGCTCCGATGCACCGAATGGTGACCGGCGGTGGCCTCGATCGTGACGACGTAGCGGCCGGGCGAGGCGGGCAGCCGGACGCCGATGTCGTAGCTTTCGATGCCGGCCGCGCCAGGGACGGCTCGTTCATGCGGCACGTCGATGTTGGCAACCGCCTGCCCGAGCTCGTCGCGCAATGAATAGTGCACGGAAACGGGCGCCGGCGTCTTCGTCGCGCGGGCCACCTGAAACGACAATCCGACTGCCGCGCTGACGCCGAATTCGCGCTCGACCGTCGCCGCGCCGCCGTTCTTGACGACAATGCCTGAGAGCGCCAGCTCCTGCCTGGCGACGTCGGGCAGGTCGACATAGCCGATCACGTTCGCCGTGTGCTTGCCGTCGGCGCTCGCAACAGCGGCGCGCACCTCGTAGTCGCCGGGCGGCGTTCATTGGGCGTTGGGAATTGCGGAGTTGGACGTTGACAGCGAAGCCTCCTAACGCGCGCCCATCAGGATCTCAATCGTCAGCTGATCGAGACGCTCGTAGGCCAGCCCGCGGGCGCCGAGCGCGATGCGATCGTACGTCTTCGCCTTCAGCGCCTTCCCCTTCTCCGGTGAATACGTGTCGCCGGCCCAGTCGGGCTCGTCCGATCTCGCCAGGTCCGAGAGGATCTGTGTGATCTCGGGATCCGCGTTCCACTTCTTCGCGCGCTCCACCATCAGATCGTAGGTGCGCATGCAGCCGCGCGCGAACGCCTTCACCCCTTCGACGTCCTCGGTGCGATACGCGTGCGCGTCGAAGTGGCGGCTGCCCTGGTAGCCGACGTCCTCGAGGAACTTCACGACGAAGAAGTTCTGCTTGAGGCTGTTGGCGCCGAAGCGGAAGTCCTGGTCGTAACGGCCGAACGCCTGGTCGTTGAGATCGATGTGAAACAGTTTGCCGGCGTCCCACGCCTGCGCGATCGCGTGAAGGAAGTTGAGGCCCGCCATGTGCTCGTGCGCGACCTCGGGGTTGACGCCGACCATCTCCGGATGCGCGAGCGTCGCGATGAACCCGAGCATCGCGCCGGTCGTCGGCAGGTAGATGTCGCCGCGCGGCTCGTTCGGCTTCGCCTCGAGCGCGAACGTGTAGTCGTATTTCTGATCGCGGGCGTACTCGCACAGGAAATTGACCGCGTCCCGCATGCGCTTCATCGCGTCGGCGGGGTTCTTCGTCGCGTCGGACTCGACGCCCTCGCGGCCGCCCCACATCACGTAAATGCGCGCGCCGAGGTCGTAACCGAGGTCCATCGACTGCATCGTCTTCTGCAGCGCGTACGCGCGGACCTTCGCGTCGTTCGACGTGAACGCGCCGTCCTTGAACGCGGGATCGGTGAAGAGGTTGGTCGTCGCCATCGGCACCTTGAGGCCGGTGTCGTGCAGGGCCTTCTTGAAGTCCTTGACGATCTGGTCGCGCTCGGCCGGGGTGGCGGTGATCGGCACGAGGTCGTTGTCGTGGAAGTTGACCCCCATCGCGCCGACTTCGGCCAGGAGGTGAACGATCTGCACGGGCGTCATCGGCTGACGCACGGGCTCCCCGAACGGATCCCGCCCGGGGTTGCCGACCGTCCAGAGGCCGAAGGTGAACTTGTTCTGGGACATTCCGTGTGCTCTCCGCGTTGTAGTGTTTTTGTCCGAGGGGCTTCGCCCCTCGGACGCCCCTACACCGTCGCTCGCTCGCCGCTACGCCGGCTCGCTCCGCTCCGGTGGCCGTTTCTGAGATACGTTATGGCGCGTGTCGACTCTTCGCTACGCCGCCGCCGCCTGCCAGACCGATTTCGTCAATCCGCTCGATCGCGCCGCGATGCGCGCGAACACCGACCGGATGCTGGCGATGGTGGACGCCGCGGTCGCGGGCAGCGCGCCGTTCCTGCCCGTCCGCCTGATCGTCTTCCCCGAATTCGCGCACGCGGCGCCGGTCTTCCCGACCGTCCGCGAGCTGCTCGACAAGATCGCCGTGCCGATCCCGAACGAGCATACCGAACGCCTGGTCCTCAAGGCGCGCGAGCACGGCGTCTACATCCAGAGCGGATCGATGATCGAAACCGATCCGCGCTGGCCCGAGGCCGTCTTCAACACGACGTGCCTCGTCGGCCCCGAAGGGCTGCTCTACAAGTACCGCAAGGTCAACCCCTGGATCCCCTACGAAGTCCACAGCAGCCCGCACGACCTCGAAGGATACGACGAGCCGCTCTTTCCCGTCGCCGACACCCCCATCGGCCGCATCGGCTGCGCGATCTGCTACGACTGGCTGTTTCCGGAAGCGATCCGC
>Ga0066903_100004250_pt1 | contig 12058 bp, 10 predicted proteins | sample PanSoiMetaGPlot1_FD_67491 | JGI IMG/M metagenome (GOLD analysis project Ga0066903, IMG submission 67491) | Tropical forest soil microbial communities from Panama analyzed to predict greenhouse gas emissions - Panama Soil - Plot 1 (version 2) | ecosystem: Environmental > Terrestrial > Soil >...
GGGCCGCCCACGAACTTCCCGGCAGCCGGCTGCGCCAGCGCCTGCCACGGCAACCGGGGCGCGCAGCTGGTCGGCGTCGTGAAGTCCGCGGACACGCTTGACAGCCGACCCACGCTCTGGCGGACGTTCCCGGTCACCTGCGTCGGGACCACTACGACACCCGCGCAGTCCAGTACGCCGCTGATCGTGGCGTTGCCGCCCCGGTCGTGGGAGCCGCCGGTCACGCTGATCGTGGCCTGCGGCGCCACGGCCGGATAGACCGCCAGCCTCAGAAAAGGTGACTGCTGGCCGCAGCAGCCGGTGGACACCATGACCCAGTACTGGGTGCCGCCAACGAGGTCCACGACGAGTCCGTTCAGACCGGACATGCTGATCCCTGCGCAGCCGACTCGGGTTAGGGCGCCCGGGGAGCCCGTGAAGACGTCGAGGGCAAGGGACGAGGGACTGGCGCTGAAATCGAACGCGACCTTCTGGTCGGTGGCCGGCGTGAACGTGTACCAAACGCTCTGCGCCTGGCTGAACGAGCATGGCGACGAGTCGGTCGAGAAGTTCCAAGTCGCCTGGGACAGGTCGAGCGCGTCGAAGAACGGCAGTTTGCCGATCTCGGTTGCGGCGCCGATCTCGTCGTTTGACGGGGCGGCGGCGGCGGCCGGGCCCGCGGTTAACAGGAGCGCCGGGACGGCCGCGACGAGCACTGCGGCGAGCCGGCCAAGTAGCCACACAGGCAGTCTCGATCTCACCACTCACGCACCTCCATGCATCATCTCCTGGGAAGGAGACAGGCCACGATGCTGGCTGCCGGCGGCGCTCGCGTCAACCTGATAAATGTCCCGATTCCACATTGTCAGGGTGATCGTCAGGGATGACACGGGCCCACCCACCATCGCCCGGCAATGCGGCTACGCGTGGGCCGAACGCGACGCGCTCAGCTCAAGGCCGACGTGCTCGCTGCGGCCGGCGACCGGGATGGCGCGCCCGCGGCGCGTCGGGAGGCGGAGGCGATGACGCGACGCCTGATCCCGCCGGACCTGGACCTGAGCTGGGTTCGGTAGCCACCCCGAGGCTCCGCCTGGCTACTGACCGTCCACGGCCCCCGGCAGCTGGTAGTCGTCCGCCCACCCCTCCCTGACCCGCAAAACGTGATCGCCGGATCGGATCACGACCGGCTCCAGGCCGTCCATGTTGAGCGGCACCGCGTGCACCGTCCACACCCGGCCGCCGCGATCGGCGATGCGGTCGCCGCGTCGCAGGTGGCGGAAGGCTTCGCGGGTGAGGGGCGTCCAGGTGCGCTGCTGTTCGGCCACGGGAGTCAAGGCTACGCGACATCCGGGCTGACCGGAGTACGACTCGATGGCGCCTGCGGCGACGCTGACACCAGGTGACCCCTGTCTTGATATGCTCGGGACGTTCGTTCCTTTAAGTCCGGTCCAGAGAGGCCGGGAAGGAGGCTTTTTCATGGCCATCGGCACCAGGCTGCGCCACGTCATCGAGTCGCAGCAGTTCTCCCGGCCCCTGCTCGAAGAGCTGTTCCAGCGCGCTGACGAGATGCGCGCCGATCCCCACCGCGCGGCGGGGCGGCTCCAGGGCCGGATCATGGCGGCGCTCTTCTACGAGCCCTCCACCCGCACCCGCCTCTCGTTCGAGTCCGCGATGCTGCGGCTCGGCGGCCGGACGATGGGCACCGACAACGCGCGCGAGTTCTCCAGCGTCGCCAAGGGCGAGACGCTGGAGGACACGATCCGCATCGTCGCCGGCTACGCCGACGTGATCGTGCTCCGGCATCACGAAGCCGGCGCGGCCAGGCGCGCGGCGGCGGTCAGCGACGTGCCCGTCATCAACGGCGGCGACGGCCGCGGCCAGCACCCGACGCAGTCGCTGCTCGACCTGTACACGATCCGGGACGAGCTGGGCCGGCTGGACGGCGTGCGCATCGCCATGGTCGGCGACCTGGCCAACGGCCGCACGGCCCGCTCCCTGGCCTACCTGCTGAGCAAGTTCCGCGACCCCGAGGTGTGGTTCGTGGCGCCGCCCCAGGTCGCGATGGGCCGCGACATCAAGGCGCACCTCGACCAGAACGGCGTCCGCTGGCACGAGACGCAGGACTTCGACGCGGTGCTGCCCCAGGTCGACGTCGTCTACCAGACGCGCATCCAGAAGGAGCGCTTCGCCGACGAGGCCGCGTACCGGGCGGTGCGCGGCGTCTACGTCATCGGGCCCGAGGCGATGACGCGGCTGCGGCGGGACGCCATCGTGCTGCACCCGCTGCCCCGGCTCGACGAGATCGACCCCGTCGTCGACGCCGACCCCCGCGCGGCCTACTTCCGCCAGGCCCGCAACGGCGTGCAGGTGCGGATGGCGCTGCTCGACATGGTGCTCTCGTGAGCGCCGCGCCGCAGCCGCAGCAGCGCGTCAAGGCGACCGTCATGGACGCCGACGCGATGCGCCGATCGCTGTCCCGCATCGCCCACGAGATCGTCGAGCGCAACCGCGGCGCGCAGGACCTGGTGGTCGTCGGGGTCATGGCCCGCGGCGACGTCCTGGCCCGCCGCCTCGCCGAGCGGCTGGAGCGCATGGAGTCGCGGCCGGTCCCCTACGGGGCGATCGACCCCAGCGGCCACCGCGACGACCTCCATCTGACCGCGCCGGTCAGCCGGCCGCCGTCCCGCGTGCCGAACATCGACGGCAAGGTGGTGATCCTGGTCGACGACGTGATCTGGCACGGCCGGACGGTGCGGGCCGCGATGGACGCGCTGATGGAGTTCGGCCGGCCGCGGGCGATCCAGCTCGCCGTGCTGATCGACCGCGGCCACCGCGAGCTGCCGATCCGCCCCGACTACGTGGGCAAGAACGTCCCCACCTCCGAGGCCGAGCGCGTGGAGGTGCTCCTGGAGGAGACGCACGGCGCCGACGTCGCGGTGATCGTCCATGCCTAGCCCCGAGCACGCCGCGCTCGTCCTGGAGGACGGCCGGGCCTTCGTGGGGCGGCCGCTGGGCGCGCACGTCCTCGGCCAGGGCGAGGTGGTCTTCAACACGGCGATGACCGGCTACCAGGAGGTGCTGACCGACCCCTCGTACGCCGGCCAGATGCTGTGCATGACGTACCCCCTGCAGGGCAACTACGGCACGCGGCGGGCCGACCACGAGTCGGAGCGACCGTGGGCCCGCGGCTTCATCGCCCGCTGGGCGTGCGAGCGTCCGTCCCACCACTCGTCCGACGCCGGCCTGGACGCCTTCCTGGCGGCGAACGGGGTGCCCGGCATCTCCGGGGTGGACACCCGGGCGCTGACCCGGCACCTGCGCACGAACGGCACGCTGCGGGCCGTCCTGTCGCACGAGGCCGGGCGGCCGAACGAGGCGCGCCTGGAGGAGCTGCGCGAGCTGGCCGGGCGGGTGACGCCTCTTTCCGAGCAGGACCTGGTGGCCGAGGTCTCTCGCACGGCCGCCGAGGAGTGGATCGAGCCGCTGCCGCCCGAGCTGCGCTGGCGCGGATACGCCGAGGGCACCGGCCTGACCGTCTGCGTCGTCGACTACGGCGTGAAGTGGAACATCCTGCGCTCCCTGCGCCAGCGCGGCTGCCGCGTGGTCGTCCTGCCCCACACCGCGACCTGGGAGGACGTGCGCGCGACCGGCGCCGGCGCGCTGCTGCTGGCCAACGGCCCCGGCGACCCGGCCATCCTCGACGGCCCGGTCGAGCTGTGCCGCAGGGCGCTCGGCCGCATCCCGCTGTTCGGCATCTGCCTCGGCCACCAGATCCTGGGCAGGGCCGCCGGCGCGACGACCTCGCGGCTGCCGTTCGGCCATCACGGCGCCAACCACCCGGTGCAGGAGCTGGCGACCGGCTCGGTGCACATCACGAGCCAGAACCACGAGTTCCAGGTGGACGCCGCCAGCCTGCCGGACGGCGACTTCGAGATCAGCCACGTCAACCTCAACGACGGCTCCGTCGAGGGGCTGGCCCACCGCTCGCTCCCGATCTTCAGCGTCCAGTACCACCCCGAGGGCTGCCCCGGTCCGACCGACAACCACCACCTGTTCGACCGCTTCGTCGAGATGGCCAGGGCCAGGCGGTCGCTGCCGCGGGTGGTCGGCGGCGCCGCGCCCGCACCGCCCACGCCCCGCAAGGTGCTGATCATCGGCTCGGGGCCGATCGTCATCGGGCAGGCGGCCGAGTTCGACTACGCCGGCACGCAGGCCTGCAAGGCGCTGCGCGAGGAGGGCGTCGAGACCGTCCTGGTCAACTCCAACCCGGCCACGATCATGACCGACGAGGACGTCGCCGACCGCGTCTACATCGAGCCGCTGACCGTGGAGTCGGTCGAGAAGATCATCGAGCGCGAGCGGCCGGACGCCGTCCTGCCCACGCTGGGCGGCCAGACCGGGCTCAACCTGGCCATGGATCTGCACCGCACGGGGGTGCTCGCCAGCCACGGCGTCCGCTTCCTGGGCGCCGACGCCGACGTGATCCGGCGGGCGGAGGACCGCGACGCGTTCAAGCAGCTGCTGCTGGAGATCGGCGAGCCGGTGCCGCCGTCGCGGGTGTGCGAGTCGCTGGAGACGGCCCGCGACTTCGCCGCCGAGATCGGCCTGCCGCTGGTGGTGCGGCCCGCGTACACGCTGGGCGGGACCGGCGGCGGCTTCGTGACCACGCCGGCGGAGCTGGACCGCGTCGTGCGCGGCGGGCTGGACGCCTCCCCGATCGGGCAGGTGCTGGTCGAGCGCTCGCTGTGGGGCTGGAAGGAGCTGGAGTACGAGGTGATGCGGGACGCCTCCGACACCTGCATCACGGTCTGCAACATGGAGAACCTGGACCCGATGGGCGTCCACACCGGCGACTCGATCGTGGTCGCGCCGGCGCAGACCCTCTCGGACCGGGACCACCAGATGCTGCGGTCGTCCGCGCTGCGCATCATCCGGGCGCTGGGCATCGAGGGCGGCTGCAACGTCCAGTTCGCGCTCGACCCGGCCAGCTCGACGTACTTCGTGATCGAGGTCAATCCCCGCGTCAGCCGGTCGTCGGCCCTGGCCTCGAAGGCCACCGGCTACCCGATCGCGCGCGTGGCCGCCAAGGTCGCGGTGGGCCGCCGGCTGGCCGAGATCCGCAACGAGGTGACGGGGCGTACGTTCGCCGCCTTCGAGCCGGCCCTCGACTACGTGGTCGTGAAGGTGCCCCGGTGGCCTTTCGACAAGTTCCCCGGCGCGGACCGGCGCCTGGGCACGCAGATGAAGTCGACCGGCGAGGTGATGGCGATCGAGCGCACGTTCGAGGGCGCGCTGGCGAAGGCGCTGCGCTCGCTGGAGCAGCGGACGCCGGACGAGGCCGACCTGGCCGACCCGGCGCTGATCGACCAGCCCAACGACCGGCGCCTGTTCGCGCTGGTCCAAGCGCTGCGCGCGGGCGCCTCGCCCGCCGACCTGGCCCGCCGCTCCGGCATCGACGTGTGGTTCCTGGAGCGCATCGAGCACCTGGTGCGGACGTCCGCCCCCGAGGCGGAGGACGAGCGCCTGGTCTACAAGCTGGTCGACACGTGCGCCGCCGAGTTCGAGGCGGCGACCCCGTACTACTACTCCTGCGCCGGCGAGGAGGAGAGCGAGGTCCGGCCGGAGGAGGGCCGAGCGGCGCTGGTGATCGGCTCTGGCCCGATCCGGATCGGCCAGGGCATCGAGTTCGACTACGCGTCGGTCCACGCCGCGTGGGCGCTGCGCGCGGCCGGCGTGCGCGCGATCATGGCCAACTCCAACCCGGAGACGGTCTCCACCGACTTCGACACGTCCGACCGGCTCTACTTCGAGCCGCTCGATGCCCGGTCCGCGCTGGCGGTCGCCAGGGCCGAGGGCGTGGCGGGCGCGGTCGTGCAGTTCGGCGGCCAGACCGCGATCAACCTGGCCGAGCCGATGGGCGAGCGCGAGGTGCCGATCCTGGGCTCGTCGGTCGAGGCCATCGACCTGGCCGAGGACCGGCGCCGGTTCGCGGCCGCGCTGAACGCGATCGGCGTGCCCCAGCCGGTGGGCGACACGACCACGACCGTCGAGGAGGCGCTGACGATCGCCGCCCGGGTGGGCTACCCGGTCCTGGTCCGGCCCTCGTATGTGCTCGGCGGCCGCGCCATGGAGATCGTCCACGACCCGGATGAGATGGGCCGCTACATGGTGTGGGCGCGCCAGGCGCTGCCGCGCGGCTCGGTGCTGGTGGACAAGTACCTGATGGGCGTCGAGGTCGAGGTCGATGCGATCTCGGATGGCGACACGGTGGTGATCCCGGGGATCATGCGCCACGTCGAGCGGGCCGGCGTGCACTCGGGCGACTCGTTCGCGGTGTACCCGGCCGACGGACTGGAGCAGTCCGAGGCGGCCGAGATCGTCGACTACACCGTGCGGATCGCCCGCCACCTCGACCTGCGCGGGCTGGTCAACGTGCAGTACGTGGTGCACCGGGGCGGCGTGTTCGTGCTGGAGGTGAACCCGCGCGCGTCGCGGACGGTGCCGATGCTCTCCAAGGTCACCGGGGTGCCGATGGTGGACCTGGCGACGCGCGTGATGCTCGGCCAGCGGCTCGCCGAGCTGGGCTGGGAGTCCGGCCTGGTGCCGGCACGGCCCCTGGTGGCGGTCAAGGCGCCGGTGTTCTCGATGAGCAAGCTGGCCGCCGTGGACTCCTACCTCGGCCCGGAGATGAAGTCGACGGGCGAGGTGATGGGCGTGGACCGGACCCTGGCCGCCGCCCTGCGGAAGGCGTTCCAGGCCGCCGGCATGGTCGTCCGCCCGGGCGGCTCGGTCCTGCTCACGATCGCCGACGCCGACAAGCCGGAGATGTTCTCGATCGCGTCCCGGCTGACGCAGCTCGGCTACCGCATCCATGCCACGTCTGGCACCGCGGCCGCGCTGCGCGTGGCCGGCTTCTCGCCCAGCGTGGTGGCCAAGATCGGCGAGCCGGGCCAGACGGTCGTCGACCTGATCGCCGACGGCGGCGTCGACCTGGTCATCAACACGATGAACGGGGTCACCGAGGAGGTCCGGCCCGGGCTCCCGGTGATCAAGGACGGATTCGAGATCCGGCGGGCGGCGGTGGAGCGACGGATCCCCTGCCTGACCTCGCTGGACACCGCCTCCGCCCTGGTCGAGTCGGCCTGGCGGGCCGGCGCGGCGTTCGAGGTGCGGACCATCACGGAGTGGCGCACCGGAGCGGCGTGATGCACGACGTGCGAGCGCCGCTGGTGGCGCGGCGCGAGGTGGCGCGAGGCATGTGGGCGCTGGGATTCGAGGCGGAGCCGATCGCCGCCTCGGTCCGGGCCGGCCAGTTCGTGAACGTCCTGGTGCGGCCGGGCCCGCTGCTCCGGCGACCGTTCAGCGTCTACCGGGCGGACGGCGCGGTTGTGGAGATCGTCCTCAGGGCGGTCGGCGCGGGCACGCGGCAGCTCCTCGATCTGCGGGACGGGGACGCCGTGTCGCTGCTCGGGCCGCTGGGCCGGGGCTTCCACCTGGAGGCGGCGATGCGGCGCGTCACGCTGGTCTCCGGCGGCCTCGGCGTGGCGCCGATGCCGCTGGCGGCGAGGGACGCGCGGAGGCTGGGCCTGGACGTGACGTGGGTGCACGGCGCCCGCACGCAGGCCGAGCTGTGCTCAGAGGCCGATGGCGACCACGTTCGATGGGCGACCGACGACGGCAGCCTCGGCGTGCGGGGATCGGCGCTGGACGCGGTGCCGGCGCACGACCCCGGCCAGGTGCTGGTGTGCGGGCCGAACCGCATGCTGGCCGCGGCGGCGGCGCGGTGGCCGGACGCCCAGGTCGCGATCGAGACGTACATGGGCTGCGGCACGGGCGTGTGCCTGGGCTGCGCGGTGCCGCGCGCGTCCGGCGTCTACGACCGGGCGTGCACCGAGGGCCCGGTGTACCGCGCGGATTCGATCCGCTGGGACGAGCTGCCGGCGCACCTGCACTACGAGGTGCCGGCGTGACCCTGCGCGTCGGCGGCGTCGACCTCAAGACGCCCGTCATGGCGGCGTCTGGGACGTTCGGGTACGGCACCGAGGTACCGCTCTGCGATCGGGCCGCCCTGGGCGGGATGGTCTCCAAGGGCATCTTCCTCCGAGCTCGGCCCGGCACCCCGCCGCCCCGGATCGTCGAGACGCCGAGCGGCATGCTCAACGCCATCGGCCTCCAGGGGCCGGGCGTCGACGCGGTGGTCAGCGACTACGCGCCGCTGTGGGCCGCCTGGGACTTCCCCGTGCTGGTCAACGTCAACGGCGAGACGGTCGACGAGTACGGCGAGCTGGCGGCGCGGCTCGACGGCGTGCCCGGCGTGGCCGGACTGGAGGTGAACATCTCCTGCCCCAACGTCCGGGAGGGCGGCATGTTCTTCGGCAACGATCCCGGCGCGGCGGCCGCCGTCACCGCGGCCGTGCGGGCCCGGACGCGCCTGCCGGTGTGGGTCAAGCTCACGCCGGCGGTCACCGACATCGCCGAGGTCGCCCGCGCGTGCGAGGCCGCGGGGGCCGACGCGCTGAGCGCCGTCAACACGTTCGTCGGGATGTCGTTCGACCTGGGCAGCGGGCAGCCGCGTCTGTCCTTCCGGACGGGCGGCCTCTCCGGCCCGGCCATCCGGCCGCTGGCGGTCCACCTGGCGTACCGGGCCGTGCGGGCGGTGTCCGTGCCGGTGATCGGGATCGGCGGGATCGCGGCTGCGGAGGACGCGGTGGAGTTCCTGCTGGCGGGCTGCCGCGCCGTCCAGGTGGGCACGGCGACGTTCGTGGACCCCAACGCGATCGGCAGGATCGTGGCGGGCCTGGGCCGCTACCAGCGGCTGCTGGACACTTCGCGGCCGCTCCCCCCTCGCACCGCCCCCTGAGCGACCCCCCCTCCGGCCTTCGGCCTCCTCCCCCGCGAGGGGGGAGGGGCCAAGTTTCAGACCGGGATCAGCTCCCGGACCAGGGACTGCTCCTGGAGCAGTTCCTCGGTCGTCACGCGCAGCCGGTCATTCGCCTCGGCGTCGTGCTCGATGCCCTCGACCACGTGCCAGGTGGCACCGTCGGAGACGACCGGGAAGCCGAACTGCAGACCCTCCGGCACGCCGTACTCGCCCCGGCTGGGCACCGCCAGCGACGTCCAGTCGCCGGGCGCCGTCCCCCCGTCGATCGACCGAACCGAGTCGATCACCGCGGCGGCGGCCGAGCCGGCAGACGACAGCTTGCGGGCGGCGATGATCGCGGCGCCGCGCTTCTGGACGGTCGAGATGAACTCGCCGCGCAGCCACGCGTCGTCGCCGATGACCTCTGGCGCCGGCCTGCCGGCGATCCTCGCGTTGATCGCGTCCGGGTACTGCGTGGCCGAGTGGTTGCCCCAGATCGCCATGTTGGTCACCTGGGCGACGGGCACGCCGGCCCGGCGCGCGAGCTGGGCGCGGGCCCGGTTCTCGTCGAGGCGCGTCATCGCGAACCACCGCTCGGACGGGATGTCGGGGGCGTTGGCCCTGGCGATCAGGCAGTTCGTGTTGCAGGGGTTGCCGACGACGAGGATGCGGATGTCGGAGGCCGCCCTGGCGGCGATCGCCCTGCCCTGCGGACCGAAGATGCCGCCGTTGGCAGTCAGCAGGTCGCCGCGCTCCATGCCCTCCTTGCGGGGCATCGCGCCGACGAGCAGCGCCCAGGAGACGCCGTCGAACGCCACGTTCGCGTCCGCCGTGGCGACCGTGTCCGCCAGGAGCGGAAACGCGCAGTCCTCCAGCTCCATCGCGACGCCCTCCAGCGCGGGCAGTGCGGGCTCGATGTCGAGCATGCGCAGCACGACCGGGGTGTCGGGACCCAGGAGCTGCCCGGATGCGATCCGGAAGACCAGCCCGTATCCGACCTGGCCCGCCGCGCCCGTCACGGTGACGTGGACCGGCGGACGCTGGGAACCGCTCGTCTGGGCCATGTGGGTGACCTCCTCGTGATCGTTCGATGTTCTGGAGCGGTGCGCTCGACCCGGCTCCGAAGTCTACGACGCCGCCGGATCGGGCTCGGGGGCCTGGGCGGCGGCCGGCGGCGGTGCGCTGAGCCAGAACGCCTCGACGTACGTCCGGAGCAGCGTCAGGCCGCTCTGGTCGAGGGAGTAGATGCGGCGGGTGCCGACCTGGCGGTCGACGACCAGCCCGGCGTCCTTCAGCACCTTCAGGTGCTGCGAGACGGCCGGCCGGCTGACCGGCAGGTCTCTCGCGATCTCGACGACCGGTAACGGACCGTCCCGCAGGCGGTCCAGGACCGCCCGCCTCGTGGGGTCCCCGAGGGCGTCGAGCACCGCGTCGTACGGATGCATCTCTGTAAGCGCTACCTTACCGCGACCCCGGGAAGGACGGCGCGCGCCACACTTGGCGGGGTGGGAAGGGGACGCTACCGGGGCTGGGCGCTCGTGTGGGCGCTGGGCGTCACCACGGTCGTGTCCTACGGCACCACGCAGTACCTCTTCTCGGTCCTCATCGTGCCGATGCAGCGCGAGCTGGGCTGGAGCCGGGCGCTGATCTCGGGCGCCTTCTCGCTCACCCTGCTGGTGTCCGGGCTGCTCGGGCTGCCCATCGGCCGCCTGGTCGACCGGCGCGGCGCCCGGCTCCCGATGACCGCCGGCTCGCTGCTCGGCGCGGCCGGCCTGGGCGCGGCGGCGCTGGTGCGCGAGCCGTGGCAGCTCTACGCCGTCTGGTCGGGCGCGATCGCGCTGTCGATGGCGCTCACGCTGTACCCGGTCACGTTCACGGTGATCACCAACTGGTTCAGGCGCCGGCGGGGCTCGGCCCTGGCGCTCCTGACGCTGCTCGGCGGCCTCGCGTCGCCGATCTTCATCCCGCTCGCCGGCGTGCTGGTGGAGCGGTACGGGTGGCGGGCCACGCTGGTCGTCTTCGGCGCCGTCCAGCTCGCGGTCGCGGCGCCGATCCACGCGCTGGTCGTCCGGCGCCGGCCCGAGGACCTGGGCCTGGCGCCCGACGGCGAGGCGGGACCGGTGGCCGAACACTCCGCGTGGGGCGTGCCGGTCCGCGAGGCGGTCGCCGGCGCCCCGTTCTGGACCCTGACCGCCGCGTTCGCGCTGGGCGCGCTGGCCAACTCGGTCATCCTCGCCCACCAGGTGGCCCATCTGATCGGGCGCGGCCTCGACCCGGTGCTCGCGGCGTCGGTGGCCGGCCTGCTGGGCGTGGCCAGCCTGCCCGGGCGCTACGTGCTCAACCGGGTGAGCGAGCGCGTCGACCCGCGGAGCCTCCTGGCCGGCTGCTACCTCGCCCAGTCGGCCGGGGTGGCGCTGCTCGCGTGGGCGGCCGCTCCGGCGCTGATCTGGGCGTACGTGGCGGTCTACGGGGCGGCGTTCGGCGCCATCTCACCGCTGCGCGCCTCGACGATGGCCGACCAGTTCGGGCGGCGGGCGTACGGCGCCATCACGGCGGTGTCCGGCGTTCCGAACGCGGTGGCCGCCTCGATCGGACCGATCGCGGCCGGCGCGGTCTACGACCGGCTGGGCGGCTACGGCCCGGCGCTGGCCCTCACGAGCGGCGTGTTCGTGATCGCCGCGCTGGCCGTCGTGGTGACGCCGGCCGCGGGCGGCCGGGGCAAAACGTCCACCCTATAGTTAGGCCCACTTGAGCACTGGCCAGGGACCGTTCGTCACGTCGCCGCACCTGATCGGACTGCTGATCGTGACCGCCCGCCTGGCCCAGGAGCAGGTCACGATCAGGCTGGCGACGCTCGGGGTCAGCTACGCGCAGGCGGCGGTCCTGGTCCGCCTCTACCGGTCGGCCAGCGGCAGCGTGCCCCAGAGCGACATGATCGAGTCGCTCGCGGTCAGCCGCGCCTCGGGGACGCTGGTGCTGGGCGAGCTGCAGACCAGGGGCCTGGTCCGGCGGACCGCCGACCCGACCGACGCGAGGCGCCTGGTGATCGAGCTGACTGACGCGGGCCGCGCGCTCGAGCACCCCGTGCACGGCGCCTTTCAGGAGGTGGAGTCGGTGATCCGGGGCTCCCTCGACCAGGACGAGGTGAGGGCCGCGTTCGACGTGATGCGCCGGATGTTCGAGGACATCCGCAGCCGCCGCCGAACGCGCAGCTGACGG
>Ga0066903_100004251_pt1 | contig 12057 bp, 7 predicted proteins | sample PanSoiMetaGPlot1_FD_67491 | JGI IMG/M metagenome (GOLD analysis project Ga0066903, IMG submission 67491) | Tropical forest soil microbial communities from Panama analyzed to predict greenhouse gas emissions - Panama Soil - Plot 1 (version 2) | ecosystem: Environmental > Terrestrial > Soil >...
GCACGGCGAGCAGCTCGCGGTGCGGGTCGCGCTGCTCGACCTGACCGGGCCCAAGCGCACAGCGCTTGGCGAGGGCTGGTTCTTCACCACGCGCAGCACGTGGTACAGCGTTGGAGCCGGGCCAGGCGACGGCGAGACCGTCGCCACGATGGATTTCCGGATCCTGAAATTCCGGCCCGGCCAGGCGGACCGGCCTGCCTCAGCGCAGCCGGGCGCGGCTGGCGCCGAGCCCGATCCCGGCGCTGTGCTGCGGCCCGCCGTCTCGCCGGACACCGCCTTCTTCTGGGCCGGCACCGCCGTCGGCGAGCTACGCATCCAGCGCTGCCTGGAGTGCGGCGCGCTCAGGCACCCGCCAGGCCCGCTGTGCATCGAGTGCGGGGTGGCCCGGCCCGGCTACGTGGTCGCCGCTGGCACCGGGCAGGTGTTCAGCTACGTGGTGCATCATCATCCGCCGGTGCCGGGCAAGCGGCTGCCGTTCGTGGTCGCGCTGGTCGAGCTGGACGAAGGGGTGCGGATGGTCGCCGAACTCGTCGGGGCCGATGCCGACCAGGTGCACATTGGCATGCCCGTCAGAGCCGGGTTCGCCAGGATCGACGGGGAGCTCACCCTGCCCGTCTGGCGGCCCGCGCCGGCGACGGGCGCCTCGGCCACGCCTGGCATCCCCGAGCTCGCCATCGACGTGACGCCCACGTTCGTGATCGCCTCGGCACTGGCGACCCGGGACTTCACCCCGGTCCACCACGACGTCAGCGCTGCCGCCGCCAACGGGAGCAAGGACGTCTTCCTCAACATCCTCACCGACACCGGGCTGGTGCAGCGGTTCGTAACCGACTGGGCAGGGCCCGATGCGCTGGTCCGGCGCATCCGCTTGCGCCTGGGCGCGCCTTGTTACGCCGGTGACACCCTGGTCTTCTCCGGCCAGGTCACCGGGCACACCCCGGGGTCTGATACGGACAGCTGCGAGGTGGCGGTGACCGGCCGCTGTGGCCTCGGCGAGCATGTCATCGGCACAGTTCTGCTCGATGTGCCAGGCGGTCCGCCATGACGGCGGGACACCACGCCGCCGCCGCGATCGCGGGCATCGGAGCCACCGAGTTCTCCAAGGACTCCGGCCGCAGCGAGCTGCGGCTCGCCACCGACGCGGTGTCGGCCGCGCTGGCCGATGCGGGACTGCGCCCAGGCGACGTGGACGGCCTCGTCACGTTCGGCATGGATGCAAGCGCCGAGGTCGCGGTGGCTCGCGAGCTAGGCATCGCCGAGCTGACGTTCTTCGGGCAAATCGGATATGGCGGCGGTGCCGCGTGCGCGACGGTCCATCACGCCGCGATGGCGGTTGCCACCGGCGCGGCCCGGGTGGTGGTCTGCTACCGGGCGCTCAACGAGCGGTCGGGCCGCCGGTTCGGCCAGGTGTCGACGGCCGCCGCGGCGTCTCCCACGTCGGCGGGCATCGACAACGGCTGGCACTACCCGATGGGCCTGGCCACCCCCGCGGCCATGGTGGCGCTAGCGGCTCGCAGGTATATGCACGTCTACGGGGCGACGAGCGCCGATTTCGGCGCCGTGGCCGTGGCCGACCGCAGGCACGCAGCGACCAACCCGAGCGCCTGGTTCTACGGGAAGCCGATCTCGCTGGCCGAGCACCAGGCATCGCGGTGGATCGCCGAGCCTCTGCGCCTGCTCGATTGCTGCCAGGAAAGCGACGGCGCGGTCGCCCTGGCCGTGACCAGCCTGGACCGGGCGCGCGACCTGCCGCATCCGCCGGCGGCCATCCTCGCCGCGGCGCAGGGAGCGGGACCGGCGCAGTTCACGATGACGAGCTACTACCGCGACGAGCTGACCGGGCTGCCAGAAATGGGAGTGGTGGCCAGGCAGCTCTGGCGCCAGGCTCGGATGGGCCCGGCCGACGCCAGGACGGCCATCTTGTACGACCACTTCACGCCGTACGTTCTCATGCAGCTTGAGGAACTGGGTTTCTGCACGCGCGGCGAGGCGCGGCACTTCATCGCCGACGGCGCGATCGAGCTCGGCGGACGGCTGCCGCTGAACCCGCATGGCGGCCAGCTCGGCGAGGCCTATATCCACGGCATGAACGGGATCGCCGAAGCGGTCAGACAGGTCCGCGGCACCTCGGTGAACCAGGTGCCAGGTGATGGTGCGGTCCTGGTCACAGCCGGAACCGGGGTTCCCACGAGCGGCCTGATCCTGGCCGGCCTTTAGCTTGATGGCGACGCCGATCGTCGGCGAAACCTGATCCGAAACGGTTGCGGGGGCCGGGACCTTCGCGAGGCTGCCACAGGGCTGGGGCCAGGACCGGATTCCGGTTCATACTTGTGCCTATGCGCCCTGCATTGTGCCCGGTGCTGATCGGCCGGGACGACGAAGCCAGGCAGCTTGGCGCAGCCTTGGCCGAGGCTCGCGCTGGCCGCGGCGGCACGGTCCTGATCGCCGGCGATGCAGGCATCGGCAAGTCGCGGCTCGCCCGTGGGGCTGCCGAGGAGGCGCGCAGGCACGGGTGCACCGTACTGACCGGCCGCGCGGTGGCCGGTGGGGTGCCGACCCCGTTCCGGCCGTTCGCAGAGGCGCTGGCGGCGGCACTGCGTTCCGCCGAGCGCCGGGTCAGCCCGGAGCTCGACCCGTTCCTCCCCGCCCTCGGGCGGCTGGTCCCCTACCTGCGCCCGGTCATGCCCTCGGACGAGGCCGAGTCGTCGCTCGTGTTCCTCGGCGAGGCGGTGCTCAGGCTGCTCCGGGCGCTGTACCCGCACGACGCGACGCTGCTGCTGCTTGAGGACTTGCACTGGGCCGACGCCGAGACGCTGGCACTGGTGGAGTACCTGGCCGACAATCTCGCCGCGGAGAAGGTGTTGTGCCTGGGCACCTTCCGGCCCGATGAAGGCGGCGATATCGCCGAGCTGGCAGCAAAGCTGGAGACCCGAGGCTCGGCGGAAGTGCTCCCGTTGCGGCGGCTGGATGACGCCGCGGTCGCCATGATGGCGCGGGAGTGCCTAGGCATGGGCGGGCCGCCCGGCGAAGCGCTCGCCTTCGTCGCTGAACGCGCCGAGGGGAACCCGTTCCTGGTCGAGGAGCTGCTGGCGGGCCTGCTCGACGAGGACATACTCGTGGAACGCGGTGGCCGCTGGGAGGCGACCGGCCCGGTGGCGGCGCGAGTACCGGCGACGTTCGCCGACGCGGTATCCGCACGCATGGCGATTCTTGATCCAGGTTCGAGGCTGGTGATCAGCGCTGCCGCGGTGCTCGGGCGCCGTTTCGAGTGGCTGCTGCTCCACCCGATGGTCGGCAGGGACGATGCCGCGGTCTCCGCGTCGCTGCGGGCAGGCGTGGGCCTGCAGCTATTGGCGGCCGCAGGGGACGGGTTCAGGTTCCGGCACGCGCTCACTCATGAGGCCGTGCTCGCCGGGTTGCTGCCGCCTGAGCGATCCAGGCTGGCCGGCCTGGCGCTATCAGCCGTGGAGGCGGCGCAGCCCGGCTTGCCGGGCAACTGGTGCGCGCTGGCCGCTGAGCTGGCCGAACGCTCGGGCGCTCCGGAGCGCGCCGCCGGGCTACTGCTCGAGGTCGGCCGTCGCGACCTAGCTGTCGGCGCTCTCTTCAGCGCAGAGCGGGCGCTGACGAAGGCTGCGGAGCTGGCTAGCGGCCGCCAGGCTGCGGCGGACCTCGAGCTGGGCATCGATGAGGCGCTGACCGAGGTGTATGCGGTTTCCGCCCAGGTGAACCGGGCCATCGAAATGGGCAGCCTCGTGCTCGCGAAGATCGGCTCCGCGGAGCCCGCCCGCTCGGCCGAACTGCATCTGCGAATCGCGGCGGCGGCGATGGCAGGCGGCAGGTGGGCCGATGCCGATGCGAACGTACGGATGGCACGCGAACTGGCACCGCCCAACCTAGCCCGAGTGGACGTCTGCGCGGCGCAGGTCGCGGTCGGCCTCGAGAACCTGGCGGAGGCCGAGCGGCTGGCTACGGCCGCCTTGCGGGCGGCCGAGGAGACTGGGCTGCCCGATGTCCAATGCGCGGCGCTTGAGGTGCTCGGCCGGGTCGCCCGGCAGTATGACCTGGACGAGGCGGAGCGGTTCATGGTACGAGCGCAGGCCGTGGCATCGGCACACGGCTTGCGCGTGGCCATGCTGCGCGCCATGGCTGAGATTGGCGGCATCGACCTGCTGCGCGGCCGGATTGACCGGCTGCTTGACGCTCGCAGGCTCGCCGAGGCCCAGGGCGGCTACTATCTCTCCGCCTTTCTTGACCTGCAGCTCGTGACCGCGCAACTCAAGCAGTTCCGTGGCGGCGAGGCGCTGGCGACGGCGACCAGGTGCGCGAACCTGTCGCGGCGCTTCCGGATCGGGGCGCTGGGTGAAGCGCTGATACTCCGCGCGGCCGCATACGCGATCTTGGGCCAGCGTGCGGAGATGGAGGCGGGCATTGCCGAGGCGATCGCCGCGGACCCGCGCGACCTGCATGTCCTTGGCAGCGCGTGGGGGCGGTGCCGGGCGACGTTGTCGCTGCTGGCCGAAGAACTGGAACAAGCCTGGACAGAGATGGACACCGGTGCGGCGTCGATCCTGGCCAGCCCGGCCGGGCCCGCGCCGCCGTTCCTCGGGCTATGGATCTTGCTCGGGGCACTGCTCGGCAAGGACGCGGCGGCGTCAGCCGACCAAGTCCGTGCCGCTCACCTGACGCGGCACCGCCTGATCGCCGACCTTCTCGGCTACGCCGACGCGATCCTGGCCGGCCGCCGGGGGCAGGCCGCCGACGCGGAGGCGGCGTTCGCCGCGGCCGGCGCTACCCCGCAACCGCTCGATACCTGGTATCACCACTACGCACGCCATCTCTGCGGGCAAGCCGCGCTCGCGGACGGGTGGGGTGATCCGGTCCCCTGGCTCCGCGAGGCTGAGGCGTTCTTCCAGGAACAGGGTCATGACACCATCGCGGCAGCCTGCCGCGGATTGCTGCGCCGGGCGGGCGCGCCGGTGCCCAGGCGCCGGCCCGGCGACGCCGGCCTACCCGAACGGTTGCGGGCGGCAGGCGTGACCGGCCGGGAGGCCGGCGTTCTGACCCTGGTCGCGGACGGGTTGACCAACCGGGAGATCGCCGAGCGGATGTTCCTGTCTCCGCGCACGGTGGAAAAGCACGTTGCCAGCCTCCTGGCAAAGACCGGACTGCGACGCCGGGCTCAGCTCGCTGGATACCTGGTCGACGCGGACGGGTAGTCGCGCCACGCGGATCGGCCACCAGCCTGGCGGGCTGGCAGTCATAGGGTCGGGAACGGCTCATACTGTGCTTGTGCGTCCGGCCCTGTGCCCGGTGCTCATCGGGCGAGACAGCGAGATCGGTTACCTTGATGCCGCTCTTGAAGCGGCCCAGGGCGGGCGCGGCGGCGTGATATTCCTGGCCGGCGAAGCCGGGATCGGCAAGTCCCGGCTGATCCGCGAGATTGCCCGGAGGGCACGATCGCGCGTGCATCCGGTGCTCACCGGCCGAGCGGTCCCCGGGGGGGTGCCGACTCCGTTCCGCCCGTTCGCCGAGGCGCTCGCAGCATCGCTGCGGCCCGGCGGGTTGCCGGAGGGCACCGAAATCGACCCGTTCCTGCCTGCGCTCGCCCGGCTGGTTCCGCAAATGCGGCCTGATTCGGCCGCGGCCGTGGACAGCTCGCTGATCTTCCTCGGCGAGGCGGTGCTTCGACTGCTTCGGCTGCAGTCACCGGCGACCGGGTGCCTGCTCGTGCTTGAGGACCTGCACTGGGCGGACTCCGAGACGCTGGCCCTGGTCGAGTACCTGGCCGACAACGTCGCCACTGAGCGGACATTGTGCCTATGCACGTTCCGCCCGGAGGACGGCGGGGAGACAGCGGTGCTCGCGGCAAAGCTGGAAGCCCGGGGATCGGGCAGCGTGCTCGCGCTGAAGCACCTCGATGATCGCGCGGTCCGGCTGATGACCCGGGCCTGCCTGGGGTCGGACGGATTGCCAGAATCGGCCTTGTCCTTCGTCGCCGAGCGCGCCGAGGGGATCCCGTTCCTCGTCGAGGAAGTGATTGCTGGCCTGCTTGACGAGGAGGTCCTGGTCGAGCGAGCCGGCCGATGGGAGACCACGGGCGCCGCCGCGGCCAGGGTGCCTGGCACATTCGCGGGCGCGGTCGACAGGCGGCTGGCGGCTCTGGACCAGGGCGCACAGGAGGTGGTCCGCGCCGCTGCGGTGCTGGGGCGGCGGTTTGACTGGACGCTGCTCCACGCGACGCTCGGCATGGCCGACGACGCGATTGCCGCGGCGCTGCGCGCGGCCGTGGCCATGCAACTGCTCGCCGCCGTGGGCGAGGAGTTCCGGTTCCGGCATGCCCTGACCCACGAGGCCGTGCTCGCGGGGTTGCTGACGCCGGAACGATCGCGGCTGGCCGGCCTGGCGCTGTCGGCCGTAGAGGCAGCGCATCCGGGCCTGCCGGGGGCCTGGTGCACGCTTGCCGCCGAGCTGGCCGAGCGGTCCGGAGCCGCCGCGCGTGCCGCCGAGTTGCTGCTCGAAGCAGGCCGACGTGACCGCGCGGTCGGCGCGCTTGCCACCGCCGAGCAGACACTCACCAAGGCAAGCGAGCTGGCAAGCTCCGATGCGGCACCCGGCGACCTCGCGCTCCGCGTCGATGAGGCGCTGACCGAGGTGTATGCGGTCTCCGGACGGGTGGACCTGGCGATCGAGACCGGTCAACGGCTGCTTGCCAGGATTGGCGCCTCGTCGGCAGCGCGCTCCGCTGAGCTGCACCTGCAGATCGCACAAGGCGCGCTGGCTGGCGGGATGTGGGCGAAGGCCGACGCGAGCGTGCGGATCGCCAGGCGGCTCGCGCACGAACTCGGGCCGGCCGAGATGGCACGGGTCGACGTGTGCGCCGCGCGGGTCGCGGTGGGCTACGAGGACCTCACCGAGGCCAGACGGCTGGCCGAGGCGGCGCTGGGGGCGGCTGGCCTGGCCGGCTTGCCCGATGTCCAATGCGAGGCTCTTGAGGTGATCGGCCGGGTCCTGCGCCAGATCGACACGGACGAAGCCGAGCGGGCCTATGCGCGAGCAGCGGCGATCGCGTCGGCGAACGGGCTCCGCGTGGCGCACGTCCGGGCGCAAGCCGAGACCGCCATCTTGCACATGCTGCGCACGGGCACCCTGGACCAGATCCGGCCGGCCCGCGATCTGGCAGCCGAACATGGCGCGCTGTACACCACCGTGCTGCTCGACTTCCAGATCATGGCGATCGCGTGCAAGGAGTTCAGCGCCGATGAGGCGCTCGACGCCGCGACGCGCTGCGTGAGCATGACACGGCGCTTTCACATTTCCGGACTTCCTGAAGCGCTGGTGGGCCAGGCCGCGGCACATGCGATTCGCGGCGAGCGCGCGGAGATGGAGGCGCGGCTCGCCGAGGCGGTCACCCTGGCGCCGGAGGACCGCGATGTCCTGGGCAGCGCCTGGGGGCGCTGCCGGGCGACGTTGTCGATGCTTGACGAGGACCTTGACCGGGCCTGGTCGGAAATGGACGAGGGCGCCAGGCTCATGCTGGTGACCTCCGCCGGACCCGCGGCACCATTCCTCGGGATGTGGCCGCTGCTCGGTGCCGTTCTCGGCCGCGATGTCGCCGCGGCCGCCGCGCGAGTCCGAGCGTGCCACCTGGAGCGCAACAGGCTCATCGCGGGCCTGCTCGGCTACGCGGACGCCATCGTGGCAGGCAAGCAGGGCGACGCCGGCGCCGCTGCTGCCGCCTTCGCTCGGGTCGACGAGCAGGTGAGCAAGCAGGGGACGTGGTACTGGCACTACGCCAGGCGCATCACGGCGCAGGCGGCGCTGGCCGATCGCTGGGGCGATCCGGTCTCCTGGCTTCGCGCGTCCGAGGCGTATTTCGCCGCCCGCGGCAACGATCGGATCGCCGCCGCATGCCGCATGTTGCTGCGTGATGCGGGCGCGCCGGTACCACGGCGCCGGCCCGCTGACGCCGCTGTGCACCCGCCACTGCGGGCGCTGGGGGTGACGGGTCGCGAGGCCGATGTGCTCGGGCTCGTCGCCGAAGGCCTGACCAACCGCGAGATCGCCGAGCGGCTGTTCTTGTCGCCGCGCACGGTGGAAAAGCACGTGGCGAGCTTGCTCGCCAAGACCGGCCTGCGCCGCCGTTCGCAGCTAGCTGGGTACCTCACGGGCCTAGATGGGTAGTCACGGCCACTAATTTCGGGTAAGCGCACCGATGCCCAGGCCGGTCATCGTCGCCGATGCTGATCTAGTTGCGGGGCACCGGGTCCCGCCAGCACCGGAGGTAACTACCATGCCGCGCGCCTCGGCGCCGCCCAGCCACGCCACTGGCGGGCCCGCCCCTGACCCAGATACCGGCCGCATCAGACACGACGCGATTGTCGGTCACCGGCTGGCGGGCGGCTACATGTCCGTGCACGCGCCCGGCCAGCCCTGCAAGCTGTGCGAGGGCGCGCGCTCCATACCGCACTCCTGGCGGCTGGCCGCGACGATGTCACCTGCGGGGGAGAGGTGACGGCCATTCGATCGCGAGTCGGGACGGCGCTCACCGCCCTGGCGGTATCCGCGCTCGCTCCTGCCATCGTCCTCGGCACGACCGCAGCCGCATCCGCGGCCCAGCCACGCCTGACCGCGCGGCCGTCGTCCCCGGCGCTCACCGGCGTCACGTGGCACCGGCTGACCTTGCGCAATGGCTGGCTGTCCAGCCAGACGCAGTATCAGTCGGGCAACCCGCGATGGGCCATCAGGAACGGCGTGGTGTACCTGTCCGGGTCGATGCACCAGCGTCCGGGGTATCTCAGATCCGAGTTCGCGGTTCTTCCCAGGGCCGCCCGCCCGGCCGTCAGCCAGTTCATCATGGTCTACACGGTGAACGGCACGGCCGGATATCTGGAGGTGGCCCCGACCGGGGCCATGTACGCCAATAGCTCGCCGCAGAGCCACGCGCAGGGTTACACCTCGCTGGCGGGAATCTCCTTCACCGCGCGGTCCATGGCCAGGCACCGGCTGACATTGCGGAATGGCTGGAAGTCCGCGCAAGGCCCTGGCGCGCCCGCTTACGACGTCAGCGCCGGCGTGGTGTACCTGTCCGGGTTGATCGAGCAGCCAGGGGTCGGCACCGACCATGTGACCGTATTGCCCAAGGCCGCCAGGCCGCGCAGCGTCATGTGGCTCACGGTGTACACCGCGGCCGGCACGACGGGCATCCTCGTCATCTACCGGACGGGCGTCGTCAGGGCCATAGGCGCTCACACACGGGGACTCACGTCGCTGGCCGGGATCTCCTATCCGGTGGCGTCCGCCACCCGGCACAAGCTCGCCCTGAGCAACGGCTGGATATCCGACGACCCGATCCCGGGCTCGGGCGACCCGGCCTACGAGATCCATGACGGCATCGTGTACCTGTCCGGGTCCCTGCACCAGCCGGTCACCAGCTCCGATGTGTTCGCGGTGCTGCCGCCAGCCGCCAGGCCGCGGCATGACCTTTACCTGGCGACATACACAGGCGCCACCGGTGCACCGGGGACGTTGTTCATCGAACCGAACGGCGAAATGTCGGCCTACAACGTGCCTGCCCCGGCAGACGCGCCCTCTTACACCTCGCTCGCTGCGATCTCCTATCCGCTGGGGTCCTAGTGGGCTGGCTGGGTGGCGCGTCGCGGGCCACAGAACCCGCTAGCACTGGGGAGGAAACGACGATGCCACGTGGCACGACTCCGGGGGGACTGCAGTGAGGGCCGGGCGGCTCGTGGCCGCCGCGGCGGCGGTCGTGGGGCTCACCGGGGCGCTCACCGGCACCGCCACGGGGGCCACGTCCGTCCCGGCCCCGGCACCCGCAGCCACGGTGGCCGGGATCTCCTACCCGCTCGGTTCCTAGTCCGCTGGATTCTCGGCCCCGCCCGGCCCCCGTCGGGTGGGGCCGGCCATGTCGAGGGCGGCAATGTAGCCGAACGTCATCGCCGGACCGATGGTGGCGCCGGGGCCGGCGTAGCTGCGGCCCATCACCGCCGCGCTGACATTGCCCGCCGCGTACAACCCGGGGATCGGGCTGCCATCGGCGCGGAGCACCCGTGACCGCTCGTCGGTCCGCAGCCCGCCCTTGGTGCCCAGGTCACCTGGCACGATCTTGATCGCGTAAAACGGCGGCCGGTCCAGGGGAGCCAGGTTCGGGTTCGGTCGGCACCGCGGGTCACCGTAGTACCTGTCGTACGCCGAGTTGCCGCGTCCGTAGTCGGCGTCCGTCCCCGACGCGGCGAGTTCGTTGAACCGGCGCACCGCATCGGCTAGCCCGCCCGGCGCGATCCCGGCCTCCTCAGCGAGCCCGGCCACGGTCGCGCTGCGGAACACCGCCCCCGCGGCGTACCAGCGGCGGGGGAGCTGACGACGCGGTGGCAGGCCGGCGAACACGTAGTGGTCTCGGTATCGCTGGTCGGCGATCAGCCAGGCTGGGATGTGCGGCGCGGCATCGCTGTGCAGGTCGTACATGGCATGCACGGTGTCCACATACGGGGCGGCCTCGTTCATGAACCTGCGGCCAGCGGCGTTCACGATGATGCAGCCCGGCAGTGACCGCTCGGCCAGACAGAAGTACGGCCCGCCTGGCAGCGGGATCGACGGGCCCCACCAGGCGTCGTCCATCAGGTCGAGGTCGGCGCCAGCCTCCTGGCCAGCGACGATGCCGTCGCCAGTGTTGCCGGGGGAGCCCGTGGTCCAGTCGGCGCCGATGGGCGCGCGCTGGTACCGCGCGCGCATGGCGGCGTTGCGCTCGAAGCCGCCAGTGGCGAGCAGAACGCCACGCCGGGCGCGGATCGTCACCGGCTTTCCGTCGCGGGTCGCCCGCAGGCCCGTCACCTGCTCGCCCTCGATCAGCAGCGCTGTCATCGGGGTGCTGAGCCAGACCGGCACGCCGCGCGCGTGCAGGCCGGACCGCAGCGAAGCGGCGAGGGCCTGGCCGAGGCTCAGCGTGCGCCTACCCGCCATCTTGGCCCTGGCCGCCCGCGCGGCCACCCTGGCGCTGGCCAAGACGGCTCGCGGGTGCCTGGTGCCGAGGCTGAGCCATCGGTAGTCGGCCTGGGTGATCGCGATCCCGTCCGGGGCAGGCAGGTAGGGCGGATTCAGCCGGTCAAGCTCGTCGCCCAGGATCCGGCCGTCGAACGGGACCGGCTCGATGCTTCGGCCGCGGGCCAGGCCGCCAGGAGCCTCCGGATAGTAGTCCGCGTAGCTGGGGACCCAGGCGAACCTCGCCGGGGTCAGCGACCGGACCAGGTCCAGCATCGCCGGACCGTGGTCAAGCAGGGCGCGCTGTCGTGCCGGGTCCACCTCGGCTCCGGCGACGTGCCGCAGGTAGCGCCTGGCCTGCTCCGGCGTGTCCCTGACTCCCGCGCGCTCGAGCACCGCATTCCCCGGCAGCCAGATACCGCCGCCAGACCTGGCGGTCGAGCCGCCGAAGAACCCGGTCTTCTCGATCACGAGGACGCTCAGGCCGAGGTGAACGGCCGTGAGGGCCCCGGTCATGCCGGCCGCGCCGCTGCCCGCCACGACGATGTCGAACTCGTGCTCATGCGTTGCCACGGCGCCCTCCTGCGGCTTGCTGGCGCGCCTCCGGCACGACGTGCCAACATTAGAACACGTTACAGTTTTGCCGAAGGAGCGGACCCGTGCTCGAGGCCGATGTGGTGGTCGTCGGATTCGGCGCCGCCGGGGCATGCGCGGCGCTTGAGGCGAGCGGCGCCGGGGCAAGCGTGGTGATCGTGGAGAGGTTCACCGGCGGCGGCGCGACGGCGCTGTCCGGCGGCGTGGTCTACGCGGGCGGGGGCACGGCGCAGCAGGTCCAGGCTGGCATGGCCGACACCGTGACGGCGATGTTCGACTACCTATCTCTCGAGGTCGGCGACGCGGTCGCGCCGGCCACGCTGGACGCCTTCTGCGGCCAGAGTGCCGGAATGGTGCAGTGGCTAGCCGGGCACGGGGTCAGGTTTGACGGCAGCCTGTGCAGTGAGAAGACGTCCTACCCGCCGAGGCGGCACTACCTGTACTACTCGGGCAGCGAGCGGTCGTTCG
>Ga0066903_100004252_pt1 | contig 12056 bp, 8 predicted proteins | sample PanSoiMetaGPlot1_FD_67491 | JGI IMG/M metagenome (GOLD analysis project Ga0066903, IMG submission 67491) | Tropical forest soil microbial communities from Panama analyzed to predict greenhouse gas emissions - Panama Soil - Plot 1 (version 2) | ecosystem: Environmental > Terrestrial > Soil >...
GAGTAAGCACATCGCAATAAACGCAGAATAATAGCCCGACCGGTTTCGTTCGAATCGGCCTTGGTGTTCTTCCGCTTCCGACAGATCAGGCGGATAAAGAAAAACCGTGAGCATGTAGAGGGTGATGGTCCAAACGATAAGCACCAGGAATTTGTCGAAGCTCCAGTTCACCTCAGTGTTCCATTTAAACGTGACCCACCATTGCAAACTCAGCAGCAGCAGCGTGGCGATAGTGAGGACAATGTGCACTTCGTCCATCGGATTTTCTCTGCGGCGGTAAAATGCGCGGCCGGCTCCGGCCAGCAGATTGGTCACGCCCAAACCGACGATTATTGACATCAGCGCCGCGATGAACTCGAAGCTGCTCATCAGGTTTTGAGCGTTCTGCATGGCGTGCCAGCTTAAGGGGAGGCGCTCTGAAATCGAGGTGTAAATACTACCCTGATAGGCTGCTACGGCGCTCGCGGAGAACTCGCCTTCGTTAACAGCCAACCGAGCGCATCATTCAAGTGCGCCAGAGCAGCTCCTTCAACAGGATCGTTGTGATGCGCGCCGCGTAATTCGATGACGCGTTTTTCTCCAGCATATGCTTGAACCACAAGTCGGTGAAAACGGGGAGCCACGATCTCATCTTTTTCAGCCAGCAAAAAGATTGCAGGCATACGAGTCGCTCTCGCGTTTGCAATGCAGTCGAGGTCTCGCGGGATCTGAAGTGCGACCGGACCTGCCAACAGCCACAGATTCCACCAGCCAAACTGGTGCAGGATCATTTCGCGCAGTGGTGGGGGATTATGCAAAATCAATCCGGCAATCGCGGCAGGCCTGGACGCCGCCACGTGAAGCGCAGCCGTCACTCCGATGCTCGTGCCCAATAACACGATCGGGGCTGTAGTGTGCGCTGTCCTCAGCGCAGTGTTCGATGACGATCCGCTGGGATCAGCGGACTCTACAGCACTCTTGCTCATCGCCTGCCGTTGCAATTCATCAAATGCAGCCAGCGCGGCCGGCGCGATCCTTGAAAGACGCGCCGGTCCCGTGCTACCGCCAAATCCGGGATAATTCATTCCCCAGATTTCCACAGCGCGATCGTTCCACATCTCGGCCTCCATCGCAGCCCAGCGATCCGCGCGATCCGCGTTGCCGTAAAAGCGCAAAATGAAAACATCTGCGCGGCCCTGTCGGCGCGCTGACTGCGATTGTGCCGTCCAGATTTCCAAATCACCATTCTCGAAAGGAACCGTTTTGCGAACGGCGGACCCTGCATCAATCGGCGCCCTTGTCGGAAAAAGAATCAGATGGTCCGGCAAATGACCGAAGAACATGATAAGGAGATATAGGATGCCGATTACAACCAAACGCCACATTGACGTTCGGATGCGAAACTTCATTGTTGCTGGGTTTTGGGCAGGAGGCGTGACATAATCGCGAGCAGCACGATCACAACTAACGCCAGTGAGCCCCAAAAAATGTAGCGAGTCGATCCAGTTAAGGTTTGGCCAACAAATGACGGTTTCGATTTCAGGTTTTCTTCCGCACCTGCGGTCACCGTGCTGCGTTCAGCCTTCAGAAGTTCGCCGGCAACGAGAGTTAGATCGTAACGCGGGGCGGTGGAATCGAGATTGCCGTAATATAGCCAAACCGGCTGCGCAGGGTCCGGCGTCGATTTGAACACGATACGCGTTACCGGGTAGTAACCGCGAAAGTCGCGTAGCTCGATTGCGGGGTTGTCGCCGTTATCTGTTTCGAGAAACAATGTGTCGCTTTGCGGGCGCGTGTTGAACTCGATAATCAGATCGCGTTTTGGAGAGTTGGGCGTTTGGTCCCATGTGGCGCGGCCAAGTTCGGAAGCAAATTTGTCGCCGCGCTCGTCGGTGATTTCTTCCCACAATCGCATGTACCGATGAAAAAGCGGCGAGGACGATGTGCAGACCAACCGCGTGACCGGCAGCCCTGGCTGCGGGAGTTTTAGGGACCAGCGCGAGAGGCCAGGCTTCTTCCGATCATTCGCCGGTGCGGCATTTAAACTGATCGGACGCGATAATGACGTGCGTTCAAAAAGGAATGGCAGTTGATATTCGCCCCGCACGATGCGGAGGTCGCGTTGGTCGGGTTGCGAACCAGCCAGCAATTCTGGATCCAGTTCGACTTGTTGCACGCCGCTTTGCGTGAGCGGTAGAAGTTTGCGGAATTTCCATTTCGCAACGTCGATTTGCGCTCCGATCAATGTGACCGCGGCGAGTGCTTCAGGCGGTCTATAATTTGGATTGGGAGCAAGCGCCGAGGGAACAACATCCGTTGCAGCTGCATTCCTGAGCTTTCCGCTGAGTGCCGAAAGATCGTAACGCGGCGCGGCGCATTGAATGTTGCCGCTGAGAAGTGAATACCGGCCAGGTTGGTTTGCGAAAAAGGTCAGGCGCACGAGTCGCCTGTCGGCGCGCACGGCATCAATCGAAATTGGTGGGCTATCTTCATTTCGAATCAGCACCAACAACTCGCGTGTCTGGATTTGCGATTCGAGCGGGATCTCCAGGTGCGCTTCGTTTTTGCCATTGACATTTACGCGATAAATCACGGCGTCGGCGATATTGCGTTCGCGAATGCAGTCATCGCCTACCTCGGGTACGGCCAGGGTAACAGCGCGGGTGAATATCGGTTCGTTAGTATCGATCCGCAGAGATCCCAAGGTCAGATTGGCTGCGCCAAGATCGAGAGCAAGCCTTGTTGTGCCGGGACTTTCATCCCGCGATTTGATTGTGACTGCGACCGCTTCCGCAGGCGCGGCTGTGCGCGCCTTGTGCAGGTGCGCCCCGGTGAAAGGAACGGGTGGCGACCCCAAATCGTCGATGGTGATTCGCAAGTATTGCCACACGCCCTCGGGTGATGAAACGCGAAGTTTCGTTGCGCCGTTCGGCAACTGAAACAACGAATCCCCGCCGGCGAGTTTGGTCCAACTGCTCGCGTCATTGGATCCTTCGACGTCCGCAGCTTTCATGAAGTGCGTCGCTGGCGTTTCCAGACTCACGCCAATGATCGGCGCGTTTGTTCCTGTTTTAAGAACTAAGTGTGTCGCGCCGTTCTCGATGCTGCTGCGAAATTCCGTTGGCCGCATCGTTGATTCGGGGTCCGGCAGCAATCGCTCGACGAGGTAAGGAACCTGGTTCCCTGTGGAATCGACGATGCGCAGATCCTCGAGCCCCGGTTGCGCTGCCTCCAGCGTTGCCGCTGGAACATTCACGCGCACGAGTCCCTTCGCTGGAACCTCGAGCGACTGCGTTTTACGCCATTCGTTAGGATCAAATGCCAGACACTCCTGCGCAGCGACCAGGATCGTCAACGCGACAATGGCGCAGAAATTATGGAGCAGGTGAGACCGCGGTATTCGTTTCATTGTTCTTCGTGGCTGCGGCGAGAAACCGCTGATACAGAAACGACGCGAGAATTGCGATTACGGCGACGGCGATGAACGCGCCGATGCGATAAAGTTGATCAAGCTGAGAAAGATCGTGAAGGAAAAGTTTGACGACTGCGATGCCAAGCAATGCCAGACTGGCATAACGCGTCGCCGCGATTCGTTTTCGGATTCCGACGATGAGCAGCAGAAGGGCAAACAATGCCCATGCGATACTGTAGCTCATGTCGCGCGCGAAATTCCCTGAAAATTGAAACGTCAACGCTGCTATGCCCGGTGTGCTGAAGTAATCGGCGATCTCGATATTCACAGTGAAAAAGGCGAGCACGGTGCCGAGCGTGTACAATAACGGCCGCACATTGTACCCGAGCACACGATTGCGCGGCGCTGCCAGTAATCGGGCGGCGGCGAACAGGCAAGCCGTCCCGATCCCGTATGTGTAAAGGTACCAATTGAAAATCGGGAACGCGCCGCGCGGATGATAACTGAGCACGGCTGGATTGAGCGCGAGACGAACGAATACGACGATGAGCAAACTGATGCCGGCCAAACGCAGGCCGGGATGCGGCACCCGATGAAAGAGCCAACACAGCGCTGCGCCTTCCAGTGCCCAACCCACTGTGATCCATTGTCGATCGAATTGGATCGGGAAAACCAACGTGATGAAAAACAGCGCAGCGCCGCCCAAAAGCGCCAGTTGCGCGTCGCGTGTCGGGCTCGCGGCCGGCATGCGTTTTTGCAGCACGAACAATCCAAGCAACGCGGGCAGCGCAAATGCGGCCGGCACCAGACCGGGAACTTCGCTAGGGTACGCAGTGCGAACGAGTTGGTAGATAAGATAAAAGTGCAAAGGACCAGCAAGCGCTGCCGTTGCCCACGGCACGGTTTTTCCGGCAAACCGTTGATGGAAAACGAACGGAAAGATCGTGAACAGGGCATAAAAGCCGAGATACCAGATCAGCGGCAGAGTTGCGCGAGCCGGATCGAAATGTTCGAAATGCCACGCGTGCTCCAGCCCAAGCACGCAAACGAGCGCAACCGCGGGGAGCAGATCGAGCGAAAAGATTTCGCTCATGCCGAGAAGCAAGATCACCAGCAACAACCCCAGAGCGAACACAGGCGACGGATTTGCCAGCGGTAACTGCAGCACCACCATGATGAGCAGCAGAAACGGCAACGTTGCGGAGAGCGCTGGAAGTTGAATCGAGAAATTCGCCGGATCGGTGATGTTGCCGAAAAGGTTTGGCATGCGCGTTCCCGGCGCAATCAAACGGCGGCACGCCCAATTTACGGCAACGAAAAAGAAAATTGCGAAACAGGCTAGTATGAGCAGCGCCGTGGGTAATCCAGTAAGCTCAGTCGGAATTCGCAGCAGCCACCCGCCGACCGCAACAAGTGTGAGTACGAGCACAACGATGACAGGCAGCAGAGTTGCAGTCGCTATTGCCAGACCGATTGCGAGAACGTCGATGATTAGCACGAACGGCCAGACCAGCAGTGAAAGCTCGGTGAATCGGAAAATCGGTATCAGCACAAGCAGAAGGGCGAGCGCAGGAAAGATGTGAGTCCACCGTGGAACCTCGGTCTTGTGCAAGCGTTGCAACGCCATTGGCATCGCTGCATGAAAGAGCGCGAAGACGAAATAGAATCCCAGCGCGGTGTAAATGTGACCGATCGTCAGGTAAGTGCCCGTCCATGCGCCGAGAAAAATGAATGCCGCAAGTCCCGCCAGGACCTGAACAATCGCAAGCCTTCTTTCGATCAGCATCAGTGCCAGCAAACCAAGGTCGATGATAAACAAATAAGTGAAGAGCAGGGCGGGCCGATGCGCGATTGCCTGGAAATCAAGCAGGTAAAACGCCGAGAGCATCGCGACGGCCGCGAGACCGATGGCGCACGCAAAGAGTGTGGCGTTCGCTTTTCCGGTACGTTTTGCCCATGCAGCAGATGCCAGGAACAGCGCCTGAAAACCAAGAAACACCGCCATGTAGATAAGGACTCTGTTGCCGGCGAAATATTTCTCGGGAACAAAAAACGCGGCGACCCAGGCGATTTGCATCAGAACCGTTCCAAGCGCGCCCAGGATTGGCAGCGCATTCCAGCGCTGCCGTAACGCGAGCGCGAGCAGAGCGATATCGAGCAGCGCGATGTAACCGAAAAGTCCGAGCGGATTGTCCTGGTTGGTTGAGAGCAAAATCGGCGTGAGAAATCCACCCGCGATTCCGAGCACTGCGACGACAATCGCGTGCAACCGCACGGAAAGCAGAAACGCGACTGCTGTGATCAGCGTCATCAACAGAAACGTTGGAATGAGACCAAAGAACGCGAAGTGATAGTAAGCTCGACATGCAAAGGTCACGGCGTAGAGCACCAGGATCCCGGTCGCGCAGAGCGTTTGCGCAGTGACGGCGTTTTCTTTCCGTTTCAGGAGCAAACCGCCAACAACAAGACCGGCCCCAACGACGAACCCGATCGCAACCCGCAGCTCCGGGGGGATTAAATTGTGCTCGAATGAGTATTTCACGAAAAATGCGACGCCGAGGAAAAGCGCAAACCCGCCGATCCACGCGAACAATTTCGCGCCCATGAATTGTTCCCAATCGATCGGCGGTTTGGATGGTCTGGCGATTTGCGGCGCGCTCGGTTTGACGAGCTCGTGCGGGATTGGCGGCGGCCGCTCTGGCATTGCCTTGAATGCAGCGGGAGCGGAAGTCATCGCCGGGAGCGGAGGTGGAACGGCTTCAACTGTTGGCTCGGGCGCAGGCGCAGGTGCCTCCGGTTGCGCAGCCGAAACCGTCTGCGGCCGCAAGTTGCGCAGCTCGTTTTCGAGGGATGACAATCGCTTCACTAGATCGTCAACGTCGCGTTTTGCTTTGTTGGCTTTCGCCAACGCGACAAACGGCAGAACGAGAATCGCGATGAGAAAACTGATTACAAGAAGACCTAGAAATTCCATTGGTTGTTGGGGTTTGGCTGGATCACTCCAGCTCTGCGACAGAGGATAGCTGCTTTGCGCGGCGACTGTGAATTGATAAAAATGACTGATTTCATCGACCCTTTCGATCATGAACATTCATCATTTGGAGTTGTTCTACTTCGTCGCGAAACATGGCGGCATCGCGGCAGCGGTGCGCAACATTCCCTACGGGATTCAGCAACCGGCGGTCAGTGGGCAAATCGCGAAACTGGAGGAATCACTCGGCACCAAGCTTTTTCAAAGACGTCCATTCGCGCTCTCGCCGACCGGCACGGAGCTTTTCGAGTTCATCCGGCCGTTCTTCGAGAATATTGATGTTGTCGCCGAGAGGCTCCGCCAGAATAGTTCGCCGCAGTTGCGCATCGCTGCTCCAGCGATCGTACTGCACGATTATCTGCCGCAAATCCTGCAATGCGTTCGGGCAAAATTTCCGGCGTTCCGGCTTTATCTGCATGAGGCGACGCGCACTGATGCCGAACGATTGCTTTTGGCTCGCGATGTCGATCTCGCCATCATGCTACTGGACAAAAAGTCGCGTGCCGGAATTCAGGTGCGACCGCTGTTGGAGTTGCCGTTGATTCTCTTAGTGCACAAAAAGTCCAAGGTGACACGCGCTGAAGAGTTGTGGGGACGGGACAAAATCGAGGAAACGCTGGTGTGCTTTTCACGTAGTGATCCGGTTCATGCCCATTTTCAGCTGGGCCTTGAACGGCTGGGGGTGGAATGGTTTTGCGGGATCGAAGTTACATCCGAGCGATTGATTCAGCACTACGTCGCCAGCGGTTACGGAATCGGTTTGACGGTCGCGGTCCCCGGCTTTAAGCCACCACCGCAACTGCGGGCGCTTCCATTATCGGACTTTCCGCCAGTGGTCGTGGGTGTTGCGTGGTCCGGCAAACTTTCCGACATCGCGCGCCAACTACTTGCGGAACTCGACGCCGAAGCAAAGACGCAACGAGCGCGAATCGGAAAAAGCGGATCGCGATCTGCGGCGACTTCTTTCAGTCGCGCTCGTCCTTGAGCATCGATTTTATCTGCTCGCGTAACGCCGGTGTGTTCTGGTTGTCCGTGAACGGAGGCGGCATGCTTTACCGCCGCTTCGAGCACCTCTTCTTCGGTACCCGAAATTTTGAGCGAGCAACTCTTTTCGCTCGGATAATCCCTGCAATCGATGGACTTTCTCGGCGCTGCCATAAGGACCTCGATGTTAGCTCAGCTCTTCTTCAACTCCGCCAAATCTTTTAACACTTGCTCGCTGTGCTCAGTTGGCTTCACGCCGGTGTAAACTTTTGCGATTTCGCCATTCGGATTAATGATGAACGTGTTGCGGGCGGCGAGCTTCTGGCCCTTGTAATCCATCACCGACCCGTACTCGGTGGAAACTTTGGCGTCCGGATCGGCTAGCAATTTGAAGTTCAGCCCTTCTTTCGCACAAAAATCCTTGTGCGATTGCGCGGTATCGACGCTTACTCCAAGAATGACTGCGCCGGCATCACCATATTTTGTGATGTCGCGCTGGAAATTGCGGGCCTCCATGGTGCAACCACTGGTAAAGTCCTTCGGATAGAAATAGAGAACCACCCATTTACCGTGGTAATCTTTCAGGCTCACCTGCGAACCGTCTCCGGTGGTGAGACTGAAATCGGGCGCGGGCTTGCCGACTTCGGGCTGCGTTTGAGATTCTGTTGCCGCCATACATGTGAACGTCGCAAGACCGACGATCGCTGACAAGATCGTGTTTCTGATATTCATGATTCAGTGTTAAAGCGTAGACGCACCCAGTCAAGAAATGACCGTTTATTGGCAGCCGTCGTTTCGCGAATTGGCTTGCTCTGTGAGGGCTTTTGAATCAATGAACGCCTAATGGCGAGGCCGGACGTTGCCGAACATCTTCCCATTAAACCGTTGCGACTGGTTCTAGGTGTCATCGCGTGCATCGGGATTGCGGCCACGCTCTTCACGCTGCTGTTCGGATTCGCCACAATTCCTGCAAACTCCGTTGGTGTGAAGACGCGGTTTGGCGCTTATCACGACAACATTAATCCGGGTCTGGCCTACGCGATTCCGTACGTCGATGAAATTCACATCGTGCCCACGCAACGTTTGCTGAAACTCGAGTTTGGGTTTTCGACTCCGAACGCTACGAATATCTATCAGGGCGATGTCGAGCCACAAGAAACTGAAACGATGATCACGGGGGATCTGAACACCGCGCTGGTGCCGTGGGTGGTACAGTATCGCATCACCGATCCAAAAATGTATTTGTTCGGGGCGCGCGAGCCGGAAAAAACCCTGCGTGATCTTTCGGAAAGCGTGATGCGCGAAGTCATCGGCGACCGCACGGTCGACGAAGTGCTCACAATCGGGCGCCACGATATCGAAACGTCAACATTGAAACGTCTTGCCGAGCTCTGTTCGCAGTATGATTTGGGAATTCAAATTCAACAGGTTCAACTCACCAGTGTGCGTCCGCCGCCGGCCGTGCAGGCGGCATTCAATGATGTGAACCAGGCGCAACAGGAAAAGCAAACGGCAATCAACCAGGCGTGGGCCGTCTATAACGATGCTGTTCCGAATGCGCGCGGCCAGGCCAAAGAGCGCGAGAAACAGGCGGAAGCGTACGCTTTTCGACGGATAAACGGCGCCAAAGGCGAAGCGCAAAAATTCTCCCTGTTGCTCGCCGAGTATCGGAAAGCGCCGGAGGTGACGCGCCGACGCCTCTATCTCGAAGCAATGCAAGCCATCCTGCCGAGTTTGCAAAAGAAAATTATCGTGGATGACAGCTTGAAAAATATTCTCCAGACGCTGCCGCTTCAGGTGCCCGGCGAATCGAGGGGCTCGCCATGAACGTGATCGATGTGACTCCACGACCCGCTGCCGTGACTGCAGCGGTCCGTTTTTTGCAAAGCCCGTTCATGTCGATCCTGGGCATTCTCTTCATACTGACCGCATTGAAATGGGGAACGCTGCTCTTCGTGGTGCACCAATACGAGACGGTGATCATCACGCGGTTCGGCAAAATCGTTCGCACAATCACCACGCCTGGGTTGAAAATGAAGGTGCCGGTCATCGATAAGGTGCAGCGGTTCGACAAACGCATCCTCGCCTGGGACGGTGCGCCGACCGAATGTCCGACCAAGGACAAGCTGTACATAATCGTCGATTCTTTCGCCCGCTGGCGAATCAGCGACCCGACGCTTTACTACAATCGGCTCAATGACGAGCGGAGCGCGCTTTCGCGTCTCGACGACATCCTCGGCAGTGAAACGCGCAGCGCTGTTGCCACGCACGATCTGGTCGAAATCATCCGAGTAACTAAAGGAAGAAAACCTATCCGCGACGAGGAGCTGGAGAAGACCGGCACGGTCCTACCGACCACGATTCCTGAAATCGAGTTCGGGCGCGGCGAGATCGAGAAACAGATCACTGAGCGCACGCGCCAGAAGATCGCTGACTTTGGAATCGAACTGCTCGATGAACGGTTCAAGCGCAGCAAATACAATCCGGCGGTGGCCGCGAAGATCATCGAGCGCATGTCCAGTGAGCGACACCAAATCGCGGCACGTTTTCGTTCCGAAGGCCGGGGCGAGGCCGCGAATATTAATGGCCAAAAGGAAAGCGACGTCGCCTCGATCAGTTCCACCGCCACAAAAAATGCGCTTGAAATTGAAGGCAAAGCCGATGCCCAAGCCGCGGCGATTTACGCGGCAGCGTTTGGCGCGCCTGACGCGCAGGAGCTCTATTCGTTTTTGCGCAGCCTCGATGTGATGCGCGCCGCTTTTGAAAAGGACACGACGGCGGTCATCTCGACCAATAGCGATCTGGGCCGAATGCTGAAATCAATGGCCGCAGCCGTGGCTCCGGGGAATCCACCGCATTGATCGTTACTTTTCGTTGTTTCGCCTCTCTCCTTACACGACGGGAGAGGATTAAGGTGAAGGGGTTTTGAGTTCAGCCATTGGTTCAGTTGCTGTCCCCCAAGCTCTCACCCTCGCCTCTCCCTGTAAGGGCGAGGCCACCCATACGCGTAGCCTATCCCGCGCTCCTCTTGCTCCTGCATGAATCATCGGCAGATTGAATTCGCAACTTTTTCAATGAAGGCAACTCTTGCTCATCAACTTGCTGATTACGCGTGCGCGCTGCGGTTTGAGGATCTTTCGAAGGACGTCGTGCACGAAGTGAAACGGCGCTTGATTGATTCCTTAGGTTGCGCGCTCGGCGCATGGAAGGAACAACCATTCGTGATCGCGCGAAGAGTGGCGGCCGATTTCTCTGCGAAACACGGATCCACAATCTTTGGCACCGACCACAAGGCGCCGCCGGACTGGGCGGCATTCGCTAACGGCTGCGGCATTCGCTATTTCGATTTTAACGATACATATCTGTCGAAAGAGCCGGCGCATCCAAGTGACAACATTTCGGCCGCCTTGGCCGTCGCGGAAAGCGTAGGCGCCGATGGAAGGGAATTGATTACGGGCATTGCGCTTGCATACGAAGTGCAATGCCGGTTATGCGACGCGGCGAGCATTCGTGCGCGCGGATGGGATCACGTGACTTATGGTACGTTCTCGACTGCGCTGGCGTCCGCGAAGTTGATGAAACTTGATTCAGCAAACACACGACACGCGGTGAATATTGCCGGCGTAGCCGGCGCGGCCATGCGCCAGTCACGCGCAGGCGAGCTCTCCCACTGGAAAGGCGTCGCCTTCGCGACCGCCGCGCGCCACGGCGTTTTCTCTGCGCTGCTTGCTCGCGAAGGTATGACCGGTCCGGCGCCGATCTTCGAAGGCGAAATGGGATTCGAGAAACAACTCGGCATATCGCTTGGCAATGTGGGTGAGAAATTTCGCGGATCGCCCACGATGATTCTGAAGACGAGCATCAAATATTGGCCGGCGGAGTATCACAGCCAGAGCGCGATTGAAGCGGCGCTTTTTTTACGAGGCCAAATTGGGGACGTCTCGAAAATCAAACGCGTGGTGATCGAGAGCCACGACGCTGCAGTGGACATCATTGGGAGCGAACCGGAGAAATGGAAACCCAAAACCCGCGAAACGGCGGACCACAGCTTGTCTTATATCACGGCCATCGCGCTGATTGACGGCGAAATCACCGATCGCCAGTTCGAGCCGGAACGGTTCAAAGATCCCAAGGTCTGGAAGTTTTTGGAAAACGTGAAAGTCGAGCGGAACGCGGAATTGAGCGCGATGTATCCGGAAGCGGTCGGCAACATTGTGCACGTTGATCTTGCCGATGGCCGCCGATTGACTCGCCGCGTCGATTATCCACTGGGCAACGCGAAGAATCGGCTCAAAGATTCAGCAGTGGAAGGGAAGTTCCACGGGCTTGTCGAACGCATCGCTGGGGAGGGCCGCGCGAAAAAGATCATCGAGCTTGTTTGGAAACTGGATGAAGCCAAAAACGTGGATGAGCTGATGCAGACGCTTCGCATCCCGAAGAAATAATTAGAGATTCCTCGACTTCGCTGGGAATGACAGGAGTTTCGCTCGAAATGACGAAGAAAACAAAAGCGGCGCGACTACGTGAACTTATCGCGAAAGGCGCGATCATGCTGCCCGGTGTACCAAACGCAGCGATGGCGCGACAGGTGGAACGCCTCGGGTTTGACGCGGTGTACGTGAGCGGCGCGGGAATGGCGAATGCGACAGC
>Ga0066903_100004253_pt1 | contig 12056 bp, 10 predicted proteins | sample PanSoiMetaGPlot1_FD_67491 | JGI IMG/M metagenome (GOLD analysis project Ga0066903, IMG submission 67491) | Tropical forest soil microbial communities from Panama analyzed to predict greenhouse gas emissions - Panama Soil - Plot 1 (version 2) | ecosystem: Environmental > Terrestrial > Soil >...
GAAGCGTATTGCCTACTCGCTTACGCTCACGACGCCCTTTACTGGTATGGCTTCGATCATACAGTCGCGCGCCTGGCTTCTGCCGAAGCCGCCATCAAGGTGGCGGCGCGGCTTCGTCCGGACGCGGGTGAGACGCATCTCGCGCGTGCACAAAATCTTTATTGGGGATACCGCGATTATGACGGCGCTCTGGGCGAACTGGAAGTTGCTCGCCAAACTTTGCCCAACGATGCGCAGATATTGCGGATGACAGGTTTAATTCAGCGACGTCAGGGGCGCTGGAAAGAATCCACACCAGACTTGGAGCGTTCAATCGAGCTCAACCCGCGCGACATCGAACTCGTGCAGACGGTCGCTGTAGGAAATTACATGTGGTTTCGGCGCTATGCTGAGCCGAGATCTCTGTTGGCCCGTGCACTGGTTTTAGAACCCAATGACGCTCCTACAAAAACATTGCTCGCAGACATGGATCTCTATGCAAAAGGCGATACGCTGCCATTGCATCAAACGATTGACTCAATTCGGGCCACAAATCCTGCCGCGGTTCCAAGCATCGCGAATGATTGGCTCCTTTGCGCCCTCGCCGAACACGACGCTGCTGCCGCAAACGCCGCCTTGCTGGCACTCGGCGACAATCCAGTCGTGTTAGGGCACGAGAACGTTCAGTTCAATCGTTCATTCGCAGAAGGCCTGATTGCTCGCATGACGAAAGACGACGATAACGCGCGCTCTGCTTTCACGGCTGCGCGCACCGAGCAGGAGAAAATCGTGCAGGATCAACCAAATTACGGCCCAGCGCTATGCGTGTTAGGCTTGATCGACGCGGGTCTCGGGCGCAAAGAGGATGCGTTACGCGAAGGCCGGCGCGCGGTTGAACTTCTTCCAGTGGAAAAAGATGCAGTGGATGGTCCGGCCATTATCAAGTATTTGGCGATGATCGCTGCGTGGCTTGGGGACAAAGACCTCGCCTTTGAACAGCTCGGCATTGCCCTCCGAATACAGAGCGGCGTCAGCTACGGCGAGTTGAAACTGCTGCCGTGGTGGGATCCGCTCCGCGGTGACCCGCGGTTTGAGAAAATCCTCGAAAACGCGAAGCAGCCAGTAGCTTTGAAATAGCGCAAGAGGCGTTGCGATGCGCGATGCGTATGCAGGGATCAGGGTAGCTGGTGCGAATACCTCGATGAAGAAACAAGGAGGGTGCCTATGATTTCGGTTAGCTAAAGACCGACCCGCAACGCGAGAGTCTCCGCTCAGATGCACGTTTTAACGACTTGTGCCGTCGCATGGAGCTTGCGCGATGAATTTTAAGCCATGACAAATTGATGCCGTTATTGTCTCGATACCCTTCTACACCAAAGGAAATTCGTGCGGAGCAGTCCTGTGCAGCTCGCACAGTTCTAGATCGGAACGTGTAGCTTCGATGCTCTCGACTACGGAATCGGATTGAGATTGGCGTGGCAGATCCATTGCCAGCCTTGCGTTCCTTTTTTCCAGACACTCAGACGCGGAGTCGGCTTCGTCGGCAATTGTTCGAGATCGATCGTCTCCTGCACCGAAATCATGTACGTGACCACAATGTTGTCGCCGCTCATGGTCGATCTAAAATCGTTAAACTCTAACTGGCCGACGCTCAGGTTTTTGATCAAAGAGATTTCGCTTGCCCGGTCGCGTGCTCCATCCGGATGAACGGATTGAAAACCCTCAGCGATCTTACTTTCCACCGCGTTCCAGTTCTTCGCCTTGATGTCTTCCCACATCTGTTTTTCCATCTTTTCGCCGTCGTTTGTCGTTGAGTTCATTTTAAATCGATACGTGCCGGGCGTTGTTGCTGTCAACCGTCAAATCTGTTGATTGCCAATCGTGCACGAAATACGAGCTTCGGTTGGCCAGACTTAACCAGTGAATCCCCAAAAATTTTTTACCGAGCTAAAGCGCAGAAAAGTTTACAGCGTGGCGGTCACGTACGCGGTCGTCGCTTGGCTTTTGATCCAGGTCGTGACTCAGGTTTTTCCGCCTTTTGAAATTCCAAACTGGGCCGAGCGCCTTTTTATCGTGGCTATTGTGCTTGGTTTTCCCATCGCTCTCGTTTTCGCGTGGATTTACGATTTCACGGGGCATGGAATTGTTCGGACAGAAGATGTGCAACCGGAAGCGAAGCTGGAGATAAGTGAGCGTACAAGCTTGGCCGAAAAATCGATCGCCGTTTTGCCTTTTAACAATTTAAGTGCAGGAAAAGACGACACCTACTTCAGCGACGGCATTGCCGAGGAGCTACTCGGAGCACTGGCTAAAGTGGACGGCTTGCGCGTGGCCGCACGGCGCTCCTCGTTTTGGTTCAAGGACAAGGAAGCCGAGCTGGCGGAAATTGCGGCGAGATTAAACGTCGAGCATGTGCTCGAGGGCAGTGTGCGGCGCGACGGCAATCGAGTCCGAGTCACGGCAGAACTGATCGACGCACGCGCCGGATTTACGATTTGGTCGGAGACATACGAGCGCGAAATGCATGGAATTTTCGCGCTGCAGGATGAGATCACGCGCTCCATCGTTGACACCCTTAAACTGAAGCTGGCGATATCGCCGCAGCCGGCGTCACGCAGCAGCGATGCCTACGATGCTTATTTGCAGGGCCTTTTTTATTCCGACAAAAGCACCGAGGAAGCGCTGCGGAAAAGTCTGGAGTTTTTCGGGCGCGCGCTCGATAAGGATCCGAGATTTGCCCGCGCCTGGACGGGCATTTCGAAGTCGTGGCTGTGGCTCGCGGATGCTTATGTCAAACCAGTCGAAGCTTATTCAAAGGTGCGCGAGGCTGCGGTGAACGCGATTACGATAGACGATAGCGAAGCGGAATCGCACGTCTACCTGGCAGAAACGAAGCGCATTCTCGATTGGGACCTGAGCGGCGCTGAGGCGGAATACATTCGCGCATTCGAAATCGATCCCAACTCAACGCCCTCGAATTACTTCATCGCTGCATTTTATGCCGCAATCGGCGAGCGTGACAAAGCCCTTACGTTTTTGCGGCGGACGGCGAAAATCGATCCTGCCTCGCTCTGGGTGAGCAATTTCGCCTGTGAAATCTACAGGTACTTCGGATTGATCGATGAAGCGATGGCCGCTGGTGAGCGTTCGTTGCAGCTCGATCCGACATTTCTTTATGGTGAACCGCTGCTGGCGGCACTTTACCGGGAAATGGGGCGTTTCGATGATGCGATCGCGTTATACAAAAAGTCGCAAGACATCAGTGGTCGAGTGCCCTTTGGTCTTGCGTTTACCTACGCGAAGATGAACCGCCGGAGGGAAGCGCGGGAAATTCTCAAGGACGCCTGTGCGAGTCGCGGGAGTTACACGCCTGGGGACGCGATTGCGCATGCGCACGTGGTGCTGCAGGAACATGAAGATGCGATCCGGGAGTTGGAGCGCGCGTACGAGGAACATTCGTCTTCGTTGCACTTCATAGGCATCGCTCCGGAATTTGCTCCTTTGCGACCGGACAAACGTTTCGTCTCGATCGTCAAGAAAATCGGACTCGAACCGGAGAAGGTCTTCTCGGTGACGGCATCTTGATCATTGCACAATGATGTCTCGCCCGTGGCCATGCGAGCGTACGCCGTATTTGTTTAAATCCTGCTGCGCTACATGCATTCCGAAGAGCAAAACCGCAATCAGACCGAAATACAGTATCGACATCATCCAACGCTGCGATGGTGTAACTTCGAAATAGCGCTGTTCCTCTTCGCTTCGTTTGCGGAAGAGCGAATAGATCCGCGGCAGCGACAAAAGCACAATCAACCAGATAATGAAATTCGGGTACTTCCACCCGAACCAAAGAAGCACAGCGAATCCGGGCAGCCAAAGCCAGCGCGACAACGCGGTCACAATGCGTCCGCCATCGAGCATTCCTACCGGCGTCAGGTTAAATAGATTCAGAAAATAACCGAACCATGCGAGTGCGATGAACAGGGGAGCCGCGAACATTTCACCGAGCAAATTGCAGACCAATGCACCAACACTGCCCAGCATGGGGCCGCCAATGCCAACGCACGCTTCCATCCAGGCATTTCGCGGCGCTTCTTTAAGCGCGATGAACGCGCCCATGAATGGAATGAAAACAGGCGCGCCGACTTTCAGACCAAATTTTCGCGCGACAACCAAATGGCCGGCTTCGTGCACGAACAAAAGGAGAACAAAGCCGAGCGCGAACTGCCAACCCCACAGCTGCGTGTAAACCCAGATCATCAGCAGCATTGTGCCGCCGGACTTGAGCAGGAGCGGCAGAAACTTCAGCAGCGGCAGAAGAAGGAACTTGAGCTTCGCGAAGAATTTTGCGATGACGACGCCCACCACGGCGATTGGGCCTAGCGCCTTCTTGACCCGGCTCCAGGCTGTCTCTTCGGTTGGCGCTTTGTACTCCTCGGTTCTTTCAGTTTGGAGATTCACTGGACGTTGACAAACTGTAGGGCTTTTGATTCGTTCGCGCCAGCTCGCTCACCCTTCGGGCTTCCCGTCTATGTCGCTGGGCGCCCGTCGGCTCCATTGTGTCAAACGCGAACTATCGGGGCGTGACAGGCGCTCTACAAATCCTTGAACGCTTCCCCGAGATGATCGAGAACATCTCGAGGCAATAGCGATTGCTCGCTTTGGCCATGATTGAAAATTGCGATCTCAGCGGCGCGCCCGCATAGCCACGCACCGACTCGCGCAGCATCGTAAAGCGAGAGACCTTGTCCTATCAAACCGGCACACACACCGGTGAGAACATCGCCCATTCCGCCAGTAGCCATTCCGGGATTGCCGGTGGTGTTATAGCTCCGCGGACGATTGCGTTCGGCTACGACCGTGCGACTGCCTTTCAACAGAAGTGTCACTGGAAAACGATTGCAGAACTTTGTCGCCGTTTCAGAACGCGATTCTTTTTCATTTGGGAAAAGGCGTTTCATCTCTCCAGGATGCGGCGTCAGCAGTCGTTCGGCTTTGCACTGTTTGAGCGCTGAGATTTTTCCGGACAGAATGTTGAGCCCGTCGGCATCAAGCACCATCGGCTGCCTGGCTTTTTCAATTAGCTCGAGGATCTCGTCCGCGCGCGATTTTCCCAGCCCGGGTCCCACGGCCCAGACATCAGCTTTTTCTTTGAGCAGGCTACGGTAGGACTGGACTGGTTTCACCATCGCCTCCATCGGCGCGGCGCTGGCGACGATTTCGTAGATTTCTTCCGGAACAAAAACCTCCACCAGACCTGCGCCTGCTCGCAACGCGCCCTGCGATGTCATCAGAGCAGCGCCGACGAATCCTTTAGACCCGGCAACCACGCCGATCCGACCAAATTGATTCTTGTATGCACTGTATTCACGTCTCGCGAGTAATCTGTGAAAAGCCGGCGGGCTGCCGATGATTTCTTTCGCCGTTTTCTCTGGGCGATGCAGATCATGCAGCGGTACAACTTCCAGTCGCCCCACAAAGTTCAGCGCGCCATTGGCAATCAGACCCGCCTTTGCAAATCCGATTGTCACCGTAAAATCCGCAACTACACAGTCACGATCTGTTTTCCCTGAGTCGCTATCGAGACCAGTTGGAAGATCGACGGCAAACACATAGGCGCCCTTCTCGCTCCGCAACTGATTCAGGCATCGGCATGCGGCGCGTATCGGTTCACGCAGCGGCGGATTTGCGCCCACTCCGAGCAAGCCGTCCAGAACGATCAATGGCCCGGAGATGCCCAGGTACGCCTGTCCCGCAAGTGCGTTGTGCACGACGGCCGGCTCGTCCACAACTTCCGCCCAAAGCTCAACAAGCGTAATGCTTAGATCAGTGGCGCCGCTCGGGGACGGCGTTGCATGCAAAGTCTCAGGTCGTCTGCGCTGCAGATTCTCGAGCTTCCTCCGCATGAGCTCGCTGCAATCCTCTCGCTTGAAAGGAAGCCGGACTTCGATTTTCCATCCGTGCTGTCGCAGGACGTCGGCAGCGACCAGCGCATCACCGGCGTTGTGGCCTTTTCCGGCGAACACAATGCACTTGCCGGGTTTTGGGAAAAACTTCGTGACTGCCTGCGCCACACCGGCGCCTGCCTGGTCCATCAGCGCTTCGACTTGTACTCCCCGCGCAAAAGCAGCTTGTTCCGCGGCTCGCATCTGCCCCGAAGTCAAAATTGGCAGATCCAATCAGGGCCTCTCGATCTAGTGGGCAGAAGCTTCTTCTGAACCTGCCGGTTTCGATGAGCTCTTCTTTTTCTTGGCGCTTTTTTTGTGCGAGCGCTTCGACTTCGAGCGGCGTTCGGAACTTGCCACTTTGGTTTGGTCGATGTACGGTTGCATCGGGATGCTTTCGCTGGTTGCCACTCGCGTCGTTGACAGGCTACCGCCAACGGAATTGCGCCCGCGGACTCCGGCTGCAATTTCGTCCGCAAGTTTCTGACGGTACGAAGCAGTTTGCGCGTACGCACCTTCGGTTGGATTCGTGAGGAAGCCGCATTCCACAAGCACTGCCGGAATAGCCGTCTTTCTCAACACATAGTAGCCACGGCGGCGCACGCCGCGATTGGCAGAAGGCGCGCCTCCGGTGACATAATAATGGATGGCTGAGGCGAGTGGCAGGCTATCACGGGTGTAAAAATATGTTTCTATTCCGCTCGCACCTGCGCGTCCTGTCGCGTTGAAATGAATACACACGAAGATGGCGTTGCTATAAGAGTTGGCGATTGCAACTCGCGTCCCCAACGGAACGAAGACGTCGCTGTCCCGGGTCATCACAACACGATAGCCGCTGGCTGCCAGAACATTTCTAAGTCGCTGCGCCACATCGAGTGTCATGTCCTTTTCCGCAATCCTTTGGCCGGGAATTCCGCCGCGGTCATGACCGCCATGTCCCGCGTCGATGACTACAGTGAGGCCGGAGCTGTCCCTTGCGGAGGCGCGGCTGGCCTGCTTTGCGTAGGAACTGCCGGATCCCAGAAATGCGATCAGCAAAGCCGGAACCACCACGCTGAGCCGGGAAGAATTTGTTGACATTACTGGTCGTCCTTGGGCAAGCCGGGCGGGCGATCGGAAAGCTTGGGCGCCGTGCTGCGTGAGGTCTGCGCCGGTGTCTCGATCATGCCGCCGCGGACTGCTACCTCGCCATTTTCGGCGTGGACAAGGCGAGGCCGGGTGTTCGTTTCCATGAACGCTGAATGGGTCACCAGTTCACCATTCAAGCCGATTCGTGAATACGACCAGGCACGCGGTGCTGCACAATGCAAGACATGTAATTGGTTGGCGCGATCGATCTCGGCTTGCGGTTGTTCGAAAGCGATGCTTCGGCCTAACGAATACGTCGCATACACAACTCCTGTGTCCTTGTCCTGGACGCGCACGTATAAAGAGGTGTGGTCGGGGAAGCGATTGGTGAGCAGCGAGTACGTTCGCTCAGCCCCGGGCGCACCAACGCCGTTCGGAATTCCCACGGTTTGCTGCCAGATCGGGCGCGCATCGGTCACTTCGAAAACTCGCGTTCCAGAGTAAAAATATTTCCCCATGTCCGCGAAATAAACATGCGTACGCACATGATAAGGGCCGAAATCGTGCACGGGATAGAGTGGTCCGAGATCAATCTGCCGCGTGACGCGCTGCCCTGTTTCAATTTTCAAAGGCGGCTGCGCGTTTTCGCCGTTGAGCGGTGCTATCGGCTGATCCTCGTTTCCGGTTACCTCGAAGCCAAGCCATGATTGCCCGTCGGCGTCACGAAGCTCGATGTCGCGTCCTGCCAGATTAGTGATGGCAACTGTGGCTACCACCGGCTCATATGCGATGTATTGCAAGCGCTTGAATTTCAAATCTACTTGAATTTGGCCTTGCGCTGCGGTGGCAAGAAGGAGAACGCACGCACACGGCAGGCCGCGTGTTAATTTTGGCCAGCGCATGCAAATCGCGGCGAGGCTCATGGTGCGTCACCATCGACGATCAACAACGGCGTCATTGTGCAGAGTTACTCTTTGAAGGAGGAAAATGTTGCAAAAGCCGCGATGGTTCCGCCTGAACGGCCTGCAGTTCATCGTCGTAATAAACCTGAATAATGTAGCCCAGGTATTTTCGCTGTCCGCCAGTCGCAGCAGAGCCTCTGCTTCGAGATTTTTGACCCGGCCGGACGGTTTCCGCCACCTCAGCAAGCGATGAGTCCGAGGAGCCGGCGCCTGCTTTTGCCCGGACATACCGCACTGACAGCACCTCCGGGTTTGTGTCGCTCCAATCATGCTTCGGCGTCAGCCATTCGTAATTCACATCCGCGTCTGTGAGCTTGATGTCCTTGTCGCCAACAGTGTCATAGAATTTCACAAAGATCCTCACCTTGTTGTGATCGATACTCGCGCCGGGCTGTTTTTTTATGCCGATCTGCAGGGCCAGGTTCTTCTCGGTGTCGGGATCGGGCGTTTCCGTGGTTTTGACCTCAGTGATTCCCATCACCGAACCTTCTGCGTTACCGCCGATATCCTTACGCGGTGCAGCGTCGGCTGATGAACTCGCGTCACTCGGCACCGTCGTGCCCGAGGGCGGTGCCGTGGCCGAAGTCGGCACTCCGAGCTTGAGGCGTTGATCGGCTACCTCATATGCCGCACCAGCCGACGGTCCCATTTCTTGAAGTTTTCGCCATACCTCATTCGAACGTTCGTAGAGCTGCATCGAATCGTAAGTTTTGGCCTTTTCCAACAGCACTGCTGCGTTATCGGGTTCGCTGTCCAAAGCTTCGTCGAAACGTTTCAATGCAGTCGTCGTATCACCGCGATCACGCAACTCGGTGCCCTCTCGCAGCAACTGATCGACAAGCGATGGAGAAGGGGCGGAGACGGCCGTAGCAGGTGAAACCGAAGGCTGTGCCGCTGCTGGCGAAGGTGTTGGCAAAACCGTGGGCGCACGGGCGACGGTCGCGGCGACTGGCTGTGTGGACACGGGTGCGGTGCGAGCTCGCCCGAAATAATAGGAGGTCGCGGCTAAAATTTCTGCCACGGCCAGAACTACGATCAGGCTAAGTCCGATGTGAAAGCTTGGATCGACCTGAATCGCGCGTGAGAGAAGAGTCCGCATAGCCCAATAAACCCATTTCTGTACGCGCGCTCTCGCTAGGCTGTCAACTCGGCTTGGCCGCGTTACACCGATAAAGCAGTGAAGTGTTGAAAAATTGAAGCGGAAACAAGGCGCGACGACTCGGGCGGCAGCGGTCATTCCTTCAATGGTAAGCGCGCTAAACCTTTTAGCGAATCACGAGCGTCTGCCCAACCTATCGCGAAATGTCGTCTTGGCTGAGCATTTTGAAGCCTTCGCCTCTCAGTACTGAGGACGCGCAGTCGGTATCGTCTACGTGCAGTGCAATGGCCGCAAAGCCCCGCGGCCGGATTAACAGCGGATAAGCAAAATGGACGTTGACCTCCCCCATCACCAAGGCGGCGAGCAATCTCACCAGTTGCGTAGCGACTTCTCGCATCTCCACCACCACCACTTGGCTAACGCCGAAAGGCACGTTTTTTTCCCGGAACAGTTTCTCCACACGCGCGGGATCGCTCGCGATTATCCGCGCAATGGCCGAGTCAGTGGATTCCGATACACTCAAGGCTACGACATGAGTGTTCTGTGTGTTGAGCAATTTCACAATTTCCAGCATCGCTCCGACCTTGTTCGGCAGGAACACCGAGAACTGCTTCACCAGCGGGCCTTCCATTTTTGAAGTTGTTTCCGGCAAATTAGCGGTCATTGGGATAGCAGCGCGCCGCGACGGCAACTTCCATACGCGCCAAACCAACTATCTCATTGTCGGTGTTTTGTTGGCAAACCCAATGTGAACGCGGTCCGGTAAAGGTCTGAAGCGGAACCGGGTCTCAAGGAATGACGGCTCCCAGCCGTCATGTTTATGCGACAGCCGCCCAAGCCGTCGCTCCTTGTGAAGGGCTTCGATGATTTAACGTGGCGAAGCTCGCGCAGCGATTTAGATTCGCTGTCCGGCGATGGAAGAAGAAAATGAGCTGATCGCGTTGCGACGCAAAAAACTTGATGCACTTCGCGCGAAAGGTATCGAGCCGTTCAGTTCTGGTTTTGACGTAAGCAGATCGATTGCGGAGGTGCGCGACCAGTTTAAGGAAGCCGAGACGCTTCGTGCAGCGGGCCGCATCACCGCGCATCGCGACATGGGCAAAAGCCACTTCCTCGACCTGCGCGACGCGACCGGCCGCATTCAAATCTACATTCACGCAAAAGAAGTCGGCCCGGAGCTGATGGATCTTTTTCCTCTTCTGGATATCGGCGATCTAATCGGAGTGGAGGGAACCTGTTTTGTCACCAAAAGTGGCGAGCGGACACTAAAAGTGCGCACGTTCCAACTCCTTGCGAAGGCATTACGTCCACTGCCGGAGAAATGGCATGGGCTACAGGACATTGAAGCGCGCTACAGGCAGCGTTATCTGGATCTTCTAACCAACGAGCGCTCGCGCGCGGTGTTTGAAAAGCGCATTGCCATTGTGCGCGAAACCAGGCGCTTCTTGGAGGAGCGAGGCTTTGTCGAAGTCGAGACGCCAATCTTGCAGACAATTGCCGGAGGTGCCGCGGCCGAACCGTTCCGCACACATCACAAGGCGCTCGGACTGGATCTTTACCTCCGCATCGCGTTGGAGCTCTATCTCAAGCGTTTGCTCGTAGGCGGGTTCAACAAGGTGTTCGAAATCAACCGTAACTTTCGGAATGAGGGCATTTCCCGAAAACACAATCCCGAATTCACCATGCTCGAGGCTTATTGGGCATATGCGGATTTCGAGAAAATGGCGAACCTGACTGAAGAATTGATTTGTCATCTCGCCCAGAAAATCTGCTGCTCCCTGACAATTGAGCATCGAGACGCTGACGAGAAGATTGTTCGCACCGTCAATTTGAAACGGCCCTGGCGCCGGGCACGGTACCACGATGTGCTCTTGGAGGTCGCGGGAAAAGATTGGTTCGAGCTCTCGCCCGAGCAGCGTCGCAATCGCGCCACGAATGAATTCAAATTAGAAATCCTGCCGCAACTGGCCGATTTCGAGGTGACGCATCACGTGTTCGAAAAACTTGTTGAGGAGAAGACGATCGATCCACTGTTTGTGACACACTGCCCCAAAGAACTGGTGCCGCTGGCAAAACAAAACGCGGCTGATAGCTCACTCGTTGATGTTTTTGAACTGATCATAAACGGAGCGGAGATCGCACCGGGTTACAGCGAACTAAACGACCCAGTGCTGCAACGTCAGCGTCTGCTCGAACAGGCGGGCGAAGAGAAGCAATCCATTGATGAGGAGTTTTTACTCGCGCTGGAGCACGGCATGCCGCCGGCCGGCGGCATCGGCATCGGGATCGATCGGCTCACGATGTTGCTCACCGGCGCAGAGTCGATCCGCGACGTAATCCTTTTCCCGCTGCTGAGACCGAAGAAATAAAGACGGTGATTCGTTAAAGGGTTAAATCGCTCCAACGGAAGATTTTCCTTGTCTCTTCTTTACCGATTTAATGCTTCAACGCTTAACGATTCAACGGTTTACCTCTATCCTTCCGCCTCCAAATCGAAGCTCACCTTCGCGTTGATACGATATTTGTGACTTTGCCGTCTTGCGCTTCAGCGGTGAATTCCTTGATCTAAATCGAACGAATATTGCGCAGGGTTTTCGCAGCTTCCCTTACCGCGCGTTCAGCCACGTCTTCCCAGCTCTTCGGCGATTGCGACAATGGTTCAATACCTTTAACAACTTTAGCCATGATGAAATTCTCTTTTCCTCATGTATTGCGGACGATACGCAAACTGCGCGCTTGAGGGACGCAGTCGAAATGATCAATTGAAACGATGAAATGTTGAAGCGATGAAGGATTGAACAGTTACAAGAGTTGCATTGTTACAAAAGATGAGACGCCCTTGTAACCCTTGTAACTTTTTAACCTGTCAACACAAGCCATGAAAGCGTTCGAGATTGGCGGAGTGCCGCGTGACGAGGTGGGTCGCTTCGTCCGAGGAATTCATGCCGATCCGTTTCGCGTGTTGGGTCCGCACCGGATCGGTGATGATCTGGAAATCAGAGTGTT